>Ga0172369_10005281_pt1 | contig 15981 bp, 17 predicted proteins | sample LakKiv25m_FD_114539 | JGI IMG/M metagenome (GOLD analysis project Ga0172369, IMG submission 114539) | Freshwater microbial communities from Kabuno Bay, South-Kivu, Congo - kab_022012_11.25m | ecosystem: Environmental > Aquatic > Freshwater > Lake | place: Democratic Republic of the Congo...
CGGCAGGGATCGAACCTGCGGCCTCTAGGTCCGCAACCCGGCTAATGCCGTCCGCAAGCTGCCGTTTCTGGCCGTATCCTGCCTGCAAAGCTATGAAAACTACCGATAAATGACATGAAAATGTAGTGTGCTGTCCTCCAAAAGAGGGAAAGTTTGGTACATTGCCTACCAAACGGATATTAAGTTACCAACCGGCAAGTACAAGCAGAAGTGGCAGTCCTGCCCCGGCATGACATTCAAAGAAGCGCAGGCGCTGCTGCGGGATATCGAGAACCGTCGTGACCGCGGGGAGCCGGTTGGCATGGCCGATCAGTTGATGACCGATTATCTGCGAGATTGGCTGACTTCCGTCAAGATGACGGTCGCCCCGACAACTTACCGAGAATATCAGAACGCTGTTGAGAGGCACCTGATCCACGGCCTGGGTACGCACATCCTTGCCAAGCTCACACCTGCAACCATTCAGAAGCTTTACGTTAAGCTTGCCGAAAGCTTGGCGCCGAAGACAGTGAAGAATATTCACTGTGTCCTGCACCGGGCGCTGGAGCAGGCCATGCGCTGGAAATTGCGCGTTAATAATCCCGCCGCACTGGTTGATCCCCCGAAGACGGAACGGTCGGAGATCCGTATCGCCGAACCGCAACAACTGCGAATGATCTTGCGGGCGCTGCATGGTCGGGAGTGGTATCTGCCCACACTGATCGCGTTGGCGACCGGCATGCGGCGCGGCGAGGTACTGGCGCTGCAATGGCGCGATTTCGACGAGGATGGCATGGTGCTGATCGTCCGCCGGGCGCTGGCGTGTCCGGGACAGTGAAGTGATCCAAAAAGAAACGAAATCCGGGCGGGTCCGTGTGGTCGCTATCTCGCGCACCCTCTGCCGTGTGCTGCGCCGGCACCGTTATCGCTCGGAACATACTGCGCCGACTAATTGGATATGCGCCAAGCTGGATGGTTCACACCTCGCGCCCGGCGGCTTGACGCTGGCCTTCATACTCGTAGAGGTGGCGGAATATTTCGATCAGCGCCTCGAACAGGTTCGACTTGCCGGTACCGTTCTTACCGACAAAGACATCAAGAAAACTGTCACCATAAAAGTTTAGGGTAAATTCCCGAAGATTTTTGTATTGGCTGATGTAAACCGATTTCAAACGCATGGTATCTCCTTATACTTGCGCCATCACGGCGATAAGCAGAAAGGTTTGTTTGGTGGTCGCGGCTTCGATATACTGCTCTAGTGCATCGCACAGCGTCATGAGTTGGTCGATTTTAGCGACGATGCGGTGTTGTTCATGAAGTGGCGGGATCGGAATAGGAAGACTCCGAAGTGTCATCTGGTTAATCTTCGGCATAGTACTAGATGTGCCTGATGCGCGAGCGCGGAGGAAATCGCGACTCGGTTGAGAACTCATTGCATGGTAAATGAAATCTATATCGAGTTCTGACGATAATCGCAACTTCATCATTAAATCGGGATATATATACTGGTTCGGTTTACCACGATATACAGCTGGCACACCAACGTATTCCAACGTGTTTCCGCGCTGTACTAAAATATCACCATATTGAAGCCAGAGATCTGAATCAAGCGAGATGTCGACATTGACAAATTTTGAGTATTCTCCCCGGAATGTTCCAGAGGTTGTCGCGCTAAGCGTCAAAGATCGTATGGGCGTCTCATAATCAACAGGTTTCGGGGAGAATCCATTTGTTGGCCCAAACACGAGCAATTCATCTAGGCATCGCCACTCCCATCCCTCCGGCAGTTGATACGGAACTTCCTCCGGCTTGATTTCCGGTAACCGCTTGGACGCTTTGATCTTCCCTTCCTTCACCAACCGCTGTTTTTCTGCCGCAATCTCCTTAAGCAATTCACAAGCCGGCGTCTCGCTGAGATCCTGTGGCACAAGTTTGCCCATGACGGCGAGTAACAAGATGGCTTTTCGGAGGTCGGCGATGTTTTCTTTTGCCGAGTAGAGTTCGCTGAAATGACGAGTGATGAACTGCCACGCATCGGCAAAGCTGACGCGCTCCTGCGCCTCCAGCAGGAGTTTGAGAGCGGCTGTGTGGACGACAAGGCGTTTTTTTTCACGTTCGGCACGTAGCTTTTCCAACTCGTCACAACGATCCATGAGTTGATCGATTTTGGCGACGATACGGTGTTGCTCTGGTAAGGGAGGTATGAGTGGGCACGTCGATGCCGTGCAGTATCATGTTAGTCATCGCCAGCATGTGTGGCAGCGGCTTCTTTTCAACGCCGTGGATGCTCGCCTGCAGGATGCGCATGTTGTCAGGGGTGTGCGCCTGCTTTCTCAAATGCTCGATTGCGCAGGTAAGAAAGCCGCCAGTACCGCATGCCGGGTCGAGGATAATATCGCCCAGTTGGGGGTCCAGCATATCCACCATGAACTGGGTGACGGCGCGCGGAGTGTAGTATTCGCCTGCATTACCGGCGGACTGCAAATCAGCGAGAATCTTTTCGTAGATATCGTTGAACAGATGGCGGTCGCTGGAGGAGTTGAAATCCACATCTTCCTCGATGGTGTTGATGACCTGGCGAAGCAGCGTGCCGGACTTCATGTAGTTGTAGGCGTCCTCAAAGACCGATCCCACCACCTTGCCATGCGGCGACACGCCGGCTGTGGAGGCAAGACGTTTCAGCGCCTGGAAGAGCTCATTGTTGACGAAATCAATAAGTTCTTCACCGGTGATCCCCTCCGGGTTCTTCGCCCAGTTACACCAGCGGAAGCGGCTCTGCAACGGCGATTTGTAGCCTGGCACGGTGATCAGCCATTCCTGTTCTTTGTCGTCGAAGATTTTCAGAAACAGCAGCCAGACGATCTGACTGATGCGCTGGGCATCGCCATCGACGCCGACATCCTTGCGCATGATGTCTTGAATCGTTTTGATCAAGGTCATGATGGACATGGGGTGGTGATCTCCAATTACTCGTTACGCATACAGCGCAGATTCAAGGTCGCGCACGGCTTGTTGATATTGCGGCAGCCCGCCAAAGGTGCGGATGATTTCCATGGGTGTGCCGAATTTCTCTGGAAACGGCGCGATGGTAAGGATCTGCGTTTCTTCGATATGCACAATGCCTTCGTCAGCGTATTTATCCAGCAAGGCATCTAGCACACAATGGGCTTGTTCGCCATACTTGGTAAAGTAGTTGCGCTTTTTCACTTGCTCCGCACGCTCTTTACGGGTAAGAGGCGGCATATCCCAGGCGACGTGGCAGACCAGATCGAACGGATCGCATTCGCGGCCAATCTCTTCCGCCAGTGCCTCGAAGAAGACCCCTTCGTTAGCCAGTTCCTCGATGACGGCTTGCTTACGTCCGGCGCTGTTCCAGTAGTGCAGAAAGTCGTCCAGTGAGGCATATTCCCTGGTCAGCGTTTTGCGGGTATAGTCTTTCAGCGATTCGGTGATCAACTTGCCGTTGGCGTCGAAATATTGCACGCGCTCGGCGGCCACCTTCACCTCGACATTAGCCACAACATACCGCCGCACGCCAGAGAATCCATCTTCCGTGCCGGGCTCGGCCACACCTTCTCCGGTGAACTCCTCTTCCGCAGGGAGATAAACGACGTCTGTTATCGAGGGTTCATCTTCGGGCTGATCCGGCGGCACAGGGGAATCACCAAAGTTTTGGGGAACGTAGATCTGCACCGGGTCGCCGTCGAACTTCGGATCGGCAAAGAGCTCCGTTGCCTTTTTAAAGTCGATGATAGTGAAATAAAACTTACCATAATCCTCGTTGATGCGGGTGCCGCGTCCGATGATTTGCTTGAATTCGGTCATCGACTGGATACGCTGGTCGAGCACAATAAGCTTGCAGGTCTGGGCGTCAACGCCGGTGGTCATGAGCTTGGAGGTCGTGGCAATGACTGGATAGCGGCTTTCCGGGAAAATGAAATTATCGAGTTCGGCCTTCCCCTCTTCATTGTCGCCGGTAATGCGCATCACATATTTCTCGTTTTGCACAACCAGATCGGCATTTGCGTTGACCAGTTCCTGCCGCATCCGTTCAGCGTGATCGATATTTTCACAGAAGACTATGGTTTTATCGAAGCGGTTTGTCTGCCTTAAAAATTCGCTGATCTTTTGGGCTACCAATTTTGTGCGCTTCTCAAGTACCAGGGTATTATCGAAATCTTTCTGGTTGTAGATACGGTCTTCGATTTCATTGCCGTATTTATCCACCATGCCTTTGTCGGGTCGCCATCCCGCCAGATCCTTATCTAGATCAATGCGCACGACTTTGTATGGGGCAAGAAAACCATCATCGATACCTTGCTTCAGCGAATAGGTGTAGATGGGGTCGCCAAAGTAGTCGATGTTGGACACTTGTTCGGTCTCTTTCGGCGTAGCGGTTAGCCCAATCTGCGTGGCAGAGGAGAAGTATTTTAATATACAGCGCCAGGCTGAATCGGCGGCGGCGCTGCCTCGATGACATTCATCGACTACAATCAGGTCGAAGAAATCGGGGCTAAATTGTTTGTAGATGTTGTCCGCCTCTTCGCTACCGGTGACGGCCTGGTAGAGCGACAGGTAGATCTCATAGGATTTGTTGGCTTGTCGTTTCTGGATTTTCGTCATGACCGAACCGAAGGGCTTGAAATCGTTGGTCATGGTCTGATCGACCAGGATATTACGATCGGCCAGGAACAGGATGCGCTTTTTCGCTTTGGATTTCCACAGACGCCAGATGATCTGAAAGGCGGTGAAGGTCTTGCCGGTGCCGGTAGCCATGACTAGTAAGATGCGGTTTTGGCCGCGGGCAATGGCTTCGATGGTCTTATTGATCGCAATTAGCTGGTAGTATCGGGGCGTCTTGTTGCTGTCGTCGCTGTAGTAATCTTGCGTGACCAGTATGTTCTGATGTTCATTCAATCCGCGATGATCCGACCACCACTGCCAGAGGGTCCCGGCGGATGGGAATTCGTGCAAGCCCAGTTCGCGTTCTATGACGCCATCAATCGCAATCTGGTTGTGGAACAAAAAACCGTCGCCATTGGTGCTGAACACAAAGGGCACTTGCAGCATATTGGCATATGCCAGCCCCTGCTGCATGCCGTCGCCGATGGCATGGTTGTTGTCCTTGGCCTCAATCACCGCGATAGGAATGTTGGGTTTGTAGAACAGCACGTAATCGGCGCGTTTTCGCTGCGCGCGGGTATGCACCTTGCCGCGCACAATAATCCGTCCATTGGTCAGGGGAAACTCTTCCCGGATCTGGGTGGTGATATCCCAACCGGCATCTTCCAGAGTAGGGGTGATGAATTTGGTACAGATGTCACGTTCGGAGAGCTGTTTTTTATCCATCAATCATACTTTCCTGTTCAATCCCGCATATACCAAAGCTAATGCTTAGTTTACCTTCGACAGCGCTCTACTGTCATCCTTCTGATGATCCTATCTGGGAGCATGACAGGGAAGAAGAGGACAGGCGGTAACCATAATAGCAGCAATGTGATCTGCCATTGTCTTCTACTTCTAGAGTTCGAGAAGGCCGGTTATCGGAAGTTAGCAGTTGTTAGCATAGCTGTCTCCTATTTCTCACTTGATTTTTTTACATCCGTTCCGTTGCAGTCCATCGCTCTATACTCGCTGTCATACTTGCCTGACGCGATGACGGTATCGCCGTCCTGGATACCCAGTTGTTCCAGCGTCGCGCCGGAGATGTTCGCCGTCACCGTCTTTACTATGTCCGGGTGCTCCGTGTCCTCCAATTTGATCATGGTCAGGGTACCCGAAATCGTGAACGATACTTTCCCATGCACGGTGACTGTCTGCCCATTTGTATTTGGCGCCACTGTCCAACAGTGCATTGATATTCATCGTGATTTTTGGCCCGCACCCCGCAAGGACCTGCATGACCAATGCTACCCCCAGGATGATCCAGATTCTCCGCATTGCCGGTACCCCACTCCTTTTTAAGAATGATAAATACTTCTCTGTCCCTCCACAGTTTGAGTACCCTATAGGTAGATGGAAGCGCTTGTATAGATTACATGTTATGGTATAATCAGACTAGACTATGGAATAAGAGAAGAAGATACCACAGGCCACAAGGGGGGACCTTGCGACCTATCTTGTATGTTTTCACTGGATTGCTGATTGCCTTGCTCGGGCTCGCCGGGTGCAGCGGCGGTGGCTCGAATCCGATTCAAGGCATCGGCGCTCCGGGCACCGTGCGGCTGTTGTTGGCAGACGCACCCGTGGATGACATCTCGGCGCTCAATCTTAACATTGTGCGCATCGACCTGCTCTACGAGGGGGTGGATGAGAGTGAAGAGATCGGTGATGCGGACGGTGATGGCGACTTCGAGGATCCTGATGACATCGACGAGCCAGATGACGAAATGGTGGCTGTCGTTCGTGATGATGACGAGGACGAAATCGAGGAAGAGGATGACGACCAGCGTATCACGATCTTCCAGGGAGATACCGTCGTCAACCTACTCGATCTCGCCAATCAGCCGCTGGACAACTTGCTGCAGCTGGCGGAGGTGGCGGTACCGTCCGGCGAATACAAGGCGATCATCATCTATCTCGGCGCCAACAATTCCGTCACGTTGCTGGACGGCACGACGGTCCTGCCGCTGACCGTCACCGATAACGAGCTAGAAATCGAGCTGGACACCTTTATCATGCCCGGCGAAAACGATGCGATCCTGCTGGATTTCGATCTCTCCGACCCGGAGACACTGCAATCGGGTGGGGCCGGCTGGCCATACGATCCCCACGTGCGAGTGTCTAGCCTGAACAACAGCGGAAGCGTCACCGGTGTGCTGGGCGTGCCGGAAGGCTTCAATCCCACTGATGAGTTCGAGGTGGATATCTCCATCCCAACACTAGATGATGAGGTGGAGACCGAGGTGGAAGCGGAGTCGGACGAGGAGATGTCGGACAATCTCTTTGCCTTTCACTTGAACGGTGTTCCGGCCGGGACGTATACCGTCACTTTCGAGGTTGAATATGGCGATCAGACAGCGACCTTCACGGCGCCGGTACCGTGACCGAAGGTGAGACGACTGACATGGGTACCGTGTCGGTTACCGGCATCACATTCTGACTTGGACATACGTCAAGAAAACGCCAGATAACTGATGCGGGGGCAGGAGATGCCCCCGCATAACACCTAAAAAACGGCAGGTATCACCAATATGACGATAACTAACCTTTTTTATTTCCACACCGAAGTTGGAGTTGAAGCGAATCGGCACCCGGCTCATCATAGCGAGAGGGATTCATAACATAGGAGATTGAGAGATGATCTGGCCTTCGCCACAGGCTTGACTAACCCTGGCTGCCAATATATACTAAAGAAGAGATCAGGCGGTCCCGATATAATGGGGATGCGGCTGGGCCGAGTAAGGCAACGGGAACAGAATAGACGATCCCGTAGGACTGATGTTTTGTGAAGGCTGTCATCGGGCAGCTTCACGAGGCACCATTCTGCGGGGCAACGCAACCTCGCAGAGCGGATATGCCCTGCGGGGATTTTTTTCGTCAGACGTTGCGCATCAGATATCGAGCGCAGGTATCACGTTTGTGTCGTAAAGTCGGTTGCTGATAGTAGAATCAGGACCCGATGCGGAATAAGTATCATTGAAGCGCAACGGGATCGCTGACACGAATATCTCCGCTGACAACTGGGTAGCATGGTTGCATTGCCTGGGAATACAGGCAGATTGAAGTCCTCCCTGTCATGAGGAACGCGTCATTGTGACTCGACACAATAGAAATACTCGGGTGTGGAAGCGCTTCGCTGTGATTGGGCTCGTGTGCGCATTAGTGGTCGCCATGAGTACTATCGCGTTGCCGTATCATGCCTCTCATGACTCACCGCCTCCCATCTGTGAACATGTCGACCTTGATGATCTTGATGAACAGCAACTGGTGACGACAACACCAGCTTCACTGCATACGCCTCAACCACGGGTCATCGTCACCTCGATGATGATCTCAACCTTGCAACTCGCTCCGGTTATTTTCCAACCCCCGGAAACCGCCTAATTCCAAACGGTGTCTTGATCGACGCCTCAACCGGGTGGAGGGGGAACGCATGCTGACCTTCGATGTCTGTGCTCTCGTCATGAATTCACTCATGATGCTAGCACAACCACCCTTATTCCCCTTCTGCGCGTGAATGCGGACGCAGGCATCGATCCGACCCGACATCGTGCACTCTCTTGCTTTCACGATGATATAGGTTCACCATGCTATTCCCTGCCAGGCGAAATCGGTCGTCTTGCCTGGGGGATCATGTTCTAAGCTCCATCATCGTGCCATTCATGATAGATCGCGATGTCGGTTTCAGCGAAGACACCCGAACTTGAAATAGTCACACCACTGCACCACGACAACATGGTCTTAGCAGCACTGATCAAGGCTGGATGTTTATCAGAACTAAGGGGTGTCCCAATGACCGATCTATTTTTGAATCGGACCAACCTGATTCTCACCAAAGTATTGGACGGCACTGCCGCGCGACAACGCGCGCTGGCGAATAACATTGCTAATGCCGAAACGCCAGGATACACGCGACAAACAGTGTCGTTTGAAGGTGAGCTTTTGGATATCATGCGTCGTGTCGATGTGTACCCAGATCAGCAACTTTCTGCTCTCCAGGGAGTGACACCGGCCACCATCGATGACATACAGAGTCTACGTCGCTCAGATGGTAACAACGTCAACATCGACCGCGAGATGGTGACCCTCGCGGAAAATACGCTCCAGTATGAGGTGACCGCTCGTTTCCTCTCCGAGCGGATAACCGGATTGCGCAATGCGATTAAAGAGGGGCGTGGATAGCATTTTGTCCCTTTACGACTGAATAGAGGCTACTCATGCATATCGATACGATGACATCCGCGGTGTCGTCACCACAACAGATTCAACGGCAGGTCGAATCAACAGCGACCGGCCAGCCCACCGGCGCGAATTTTGGCGAGCAGTTGTCGCATGCCGTTGAGCACATCAATGGGCTCCAGCAGAATGCGAGCAATCTCGTTGAGCAGGTTGCGACTGGCCAGATCGAAAATGTCCATACAGCAATGATCGCCATGGAGCAAGCCAGCTTATCTTTTAATTTTGGCCTGCAGGTGCGAAACAAGGTTCTGGACGCGTATCAGGAAATCATGCGGACCCAGATTTGACGGTAGGCCTCCGTGGGCGTGGCACGGAGATGAGATGATAGAGAAGCGCCACAGTTGTGTGAGCGGAATATCCGTTATCCTCATCTAACTGTGGAGATAGCGCTTCATTCGCGTAGGAGTGTTTGCGTGCAACAACGATTCGGTTCACACGAGATTACGGGATTACCGCAAGATGAAGCGGCACGGCGCCTGCAGACTGAAGGCCCGAATGAACTGCCGTCCGCCAAACCGCGTCATCTGTTCACGATTGCGCTGGAGGTGATACGCGAGCCAATGTTCCTCCTGTTGCTCGCGGGAGGCGGGATTTATTTGCTGCTCGGTGACATGCAAGAGGCATTACTGCTGCTGGGGTTCGTTTTCGTGATTATCGGGATCACCCTGCATCAGGAGCGGAAAACCGAAAATGCACTCAAAGCGCTCCAGAATTTGTCCAGCCCACGCGCTCGTGTGGTGCGAGGCGGTGAAGAGCTACGCATCCCTGGACGCGAGGTGGTGCGCGGTGATGCAGTGCTGGTGTCAGAGGGTGATCGTATCCCAGCCGATGGGGTGGTGCTGTCATCGATCAACTTGTCCGTGGACGAATCCCTCCTCACCGGCGAATCGGTTCCCGTCCGTAAAAGTGACTGGGATGGGCATACCGAGTGTCAGCGTCCCGGTGGCGATGACGAACCGTTTGTCTATTCCGGCACGCTGGTCGTGCAAGGTCAGGCATTGCTAGAAATTCAACACACGGGCCTGCACACAGAGATCGGAAAGATTGGGAAGTCGCTCCAAACACTCGAACCTGAGCACACGGCATTACAACAACAAACATCGCGTCTGGTGCGTGTGATGGCCATCGCCGGTGGTATCCTGAGTGCCATTGTCGCGCTGACATACGGGTTGATGCGCAGTGACTGGTTGCATGGCGTGCTCGCGGGTGTGGCACTGGCCATGTCATTACTGCCGGAAGAATTCCCCGTTGTCCTGACGATTTTCCTGGCGCTAGGCGCCTGGCGCATCTCACGGAAACGCGTGTTAGCGCGTCGCATGCCGGCTGTCGAGATATTAGGATCGGCTACCGTCCTTTGTGTCGATAAAACCGGCACCCTGACGCTCAACCAGATGACAGTGGGCGCCCTCTCGGTGCAAGGCGAATTGCTGCTAACAGCAGACGGCACGCTGCCGATGTTACCGGATGCCTTTCACCCGCTGGTCGAATACTGCATCCTGGCGAGCCAACGTGACCCATTCGATCCGATGGAGAAAGCCTTTCATCAGTTCGGTGATGCCTACCTTGTCCAGACCGAGCATCTTCACGATGATTGGACGCTAGTCCACCAGTATCCGCTGTCGAAAGAGCTGCTGGCGATGTCGCACGTCTGGCGATCTCCCTATGGACAAGACTATATCATCGCGGCAAAAGGGGCGCCCGAATCTATTGCCGATCTCTGCCATTTCACGGAGGCGCAGCAGGCGCAGCTTGCGGAACAGATTGGCATCCTGGCGAATCAAGGGCTACGTGTCCTCGGAGTAGCCCATGCCTCCTTCACCGAGTCGGCGGAGTTACCGAGCGTCCAGCATGACTTCGATTTTCACTTCGTAGGGTTAATCGGTTTGATTGATCCAGTGCGTCCGTCGGTACCGGCGGCGATCCGCGAATGTGACCGCGCGGGAATTCGGGTGGTGATGATTACCGGTGATTATCCGGCTACTGCTCGCAATATCGCCGCGCAGATTGGATTGCGAGACCCGGACCGCATCATCACGGGGGAGGAACTAGCCTACTTGACGCAGGAGGAACTTCAACAACGCATTGGCGGGGTCAATGTGTTTGCGCGCGTCGTACCCGAACAGAAACTTCGCCTGGTGCAGGCGTTGAAAGCGAATGGTGAAGTCGTGGCAATGACCGGCGATGGGGTCAACGACGCGCCGGCGCTGAAGGCGGCGGATATTGGCGTGGCCATGGGAGGACGCGGCACCGATGTCGCCCGGGAAGCCGCGGGGCTGGTGCTACTCGATGACGATTTTTCCTCCATTGTGGTTGCGATCCGATTGGGCCGCCGCATCTTCGATAATTTGCGAAAAGCCATGGCATACATCTTCGCCATCCATGTGCCCATTGCCGGTCTGTCGTTGATCCCTGTGTTACTAGGCTGGCCGCTGATCTTGCTGCCGATACATATCGTGCTCATGGAGTTAATTATCGATCCGTCGTGCTCTACGGTCTTCGAGGCGGAACAGGAAGAGACTAATGTGATGGCACGTCCACCGCGCTCCGCGCAGGAATCTATCTTTAATGGACCAACAGTCTGGTGGAGCTTGCTCCAGGGTGGGTGTGCGTTGGCTGTCAGCCTGCTGGTGTTTGCAATGGGACGGCTGGTGACGCAGCACGGTGATGAGGCACGCACAATGGCGTTTACCACCTTGATGGTGGCGAACCTGGCGCTCATCATCACCAATGTCTCCTGGACACGGAGTCTCTTCGCCACCTTGCATTCGTCGAATCGTCCGATGTGGTGGGTGATTGGTGGTGTCGCCTTGTTTGTCGGAATCATGCTTTATGTCCCATTCTTTTCCGCAGTGCTGAGCTTTATGCGGATGGGGCTTGGCGAAATGCTGGCCTGTGTCCTGGCGGGTCTGGTCAGCGTGTTGTGGTTTGAATTCGTGAAGTGGTCGCGTAAATCCCGGCAAACCACCACGCAATCATGTTTTTGGAGGCACAAATGCGAATCTGGTCAGTGATCTACATCCTAGGAGGGCTGACATGCCTCCTCGCGGGATGTCCGGCGCCCAGTAGGTCAGCGGGTGGGAGTGAGCGCGGAAAAGGGGACAGCGAGAATCGCCAAGAAGAACGTGATGACGATGAAGGCGCCCTGCCACGACTGCTGTGGTCTGTAGCCGATGCCTGGGAGCAGGTACCGGGTTACCCCAGCAATACCTAACTGGGGGAGTACGAAGGAATTGCGTGAGACCATAAGTATACATACTCAACGCATACATAACGTATGCCGAGTACGCAGCGAGATGCATAACGATGAAAGGAAGAATGATGAAATGCCCTGTCTGTGACGCGCCAATGCGCGCTATCCAAAAGCACGGTGTCGAAATCGACATCTGCCCCGAATGTAAGGGGGTGTGGCTTGACCGTGGTGAACTGGAAAAGATCATCACAATGGCGGCTACCGAGGGAGGGGGTGTGGACCAGACCTTTGAGCCTGGCACTGAGAGTCGTCCTCGCGTGGCGCAAACACCCAGCGTCGCCGATCACCGTGGCCATTACCACGAGAATGATGACGAAGATGATGAGCACCGTCAGCCGCAATACGACCAGCAGGGACGTCCCCTTCGTAAGAAACGTGGCTCATGGTTAGGCGATCTACTGGGTGGTTTCGGCGGCGATGATTAAGCCACTTGAGCAGTGACAAGGGAGATGGACATCGTGCATGAGGCGATACAGGCAACCATGCATTGGTATTTTGCGATGCTGGACCAGTGGGGAATACTCGGTGTTGTCGTGTTAATGGCGTTAGAAAGCACCATCGCGCCCATTCCGAGTGAGTTGGTCATCCCTCCCGCAGCATATCTGGAGAGTCATGCACGGGGGGGAACCATCCTCCTGACATGTCTGGTCATCATCGCAGGAACCATCGGATCACTAGTGGGTTCGTCACTGACATATTGGACGGCGCGATGGATTGGACGTCCATTGTTGCTGCGGTATGGGAAGTATTTGCTCATCTCGGAGGCAAAGATGGCCCATGCTGAAGAGTGGGTGCTGAAGTATGGGGCTGCAGGGATATTCTTGGCACGCTTGCTGCCGGGCATTCGTCATATGAATCCCATTCCTGCCGGGATCGTCAGGATGCGATTTCACACCTTCGCCATGATGACACTGATCGGGTCTGCTCTCTGGTGCACAGCGTTGACGATTTTTGGCCTGATCATGGCGGACGATATGACAATATTGATCCAAAGTGGGGGTGATGTTGAATCTCCACCGTTCCAACAGGCCATGAGTAATTTGACCTGGGGGTCGTGTGGACTCGCTGCTCTCATTGTGCTGCTCTATGTCATTGGAAAATGGTTGCAAGCACGCGCATACCGAAAGCAGGGGGACACTACGCCAGTCGCGTGTGAAACGCAACGGCAGGATGCATCAGTGCCACGTGATGCGGTTGAAGTCGACCGGTAACATTGCATCGCATGAAACGGAGAAGTGCCATGAATTATGTAAAAACGTTCCTCCTCCTGACGGCATTGACCGTGTTATTTGTCTGGGTCGGCAAGCTGATCGGGGGACAGATTGGCATGTTCATCGCGCTGGGGCTGGCGATCCTTATCAATGGGTTCAGCTACTGGTTCAGTGATTCGCTGGTGTTACGGATGAATCGGGCGTGGCAGGTGGACGAAGCCGAGGAACCGGCGTTATTTCAGATCGTCGCGGAACTGACACGCCGTGCCGGCATGCCCATGCCCAAAGTCTACATGATGCAAGATCCGACCCCCAATGCGCTTGCGACGGGACGCGATCCCCAGCACGCCGCGGTGGCGGTGACGACTGGATTAATGGCGCTGCTCAATCCCCGCGAAGTGCGCGGGGTGCTGGCGCATGAACTTGCGCATATTCAACACCGTGATATCCTCATCGCGACGATTGCGGCGGTGATCGCCGGCGCCGTGATGATGCTGGCGAATCTTGCCCAGATGGCCGCCTTGTTTGGCTTCGGGAGGTCAAATGAAGACGACGAGGGGGGTGGTTCGTCCATCCTCGGCTTGTTGTTGGCCATCATCGTGGCGCCCCTCGCGGCCACCATCATTCAGATGGCAATCTCCCGAGGACGCGAGTATCAAGCCGATGCATCCGGCGCACGGATCAGCGGTGATCCCCTGGCGCTGGCGTCCGCGTTACAGCGACTCGAACAAGGCGCAGCGTTAGTGCCGACTGATGTCCAGCCAAGCACAGCGCATCTCTATATCGTGAATCCCTTACTGGGGGGTGGCCTGTTCTCCCTGTTCTCGACGCATCCGCCGATTGTCGAACGCGTGAAACGGTTGGAAGCGATGGTCGCTGCACGGTAACGACCCCGCAGATGAAATACAATCAACGGGAGGAAGCGCGATGGGACGTCATGACCATTATGATAAAGACGAGAGCTATCGGAGTGAAGCCTACTACATTGGACGGAAACTGAAAAAGAAGCTACGAGCGTGTGGGTGCGGCTGTGGCATCGCCCTGCTGCTGGTGACCGTGCTGATCGTCCTACTGCTGACCGGTGTCATATCGGGTGCCAAAGCCTGGGTAATACCGGCACTGCGCGGGATCGGATCACAGTTGCCGAAGAATATCCCGCTGCCGGAGGGCATGCGCATGCCCGCTCTGCCGCCGGGATTAATGAAGTTGACACCCGAAGAGCAAATTCAATTGGGGCGCGAAGTCGCCAAGCAGGAAGGGATCGACCAGAAAGCCTTCATTGACCCGACCATCGACGCCACCGCCACGCGCCTAGTGAAGGCACTCCCCACCAAGTATCGTGGACCGCAAGGCAGCGGGTGGGAATGGCGCTTCCGGGGAGTGCGCACGACAGAAGGTACGGTGAATGCGATAGCCTTACCTGGCGGTAAGGTGTATCTCTACGATGGTTTATTGAAGTTGACCGCGAATAATCCAGATCAAATCGCACTGGTGCTAGGTCACGAGATGGCGCATGTCGTTGAGGAGCATTCCGCGGAACAACTCCGCTCCGCGGGACTGCTCCAAACGGCTGTCGACTTGATGGGTGGTGGCGCGGAAGGCAGTGAAGGACAAGGACAGTCCGGTGAAGTTATCCGTATACTGGCCACCAAACTTGGGAAGCAGGTGGTAAGCATGCAACTCAGCCAATCGGTGGAATTTCAGGCCGATGCATTGGGACTGCGGTTCATGCGTAATGCCGGGTATGACCCGAAACAAGGGCTGTGTATTCTGGAACGAATGGATCAGATGGCGCAATCACGTGGAGCGGAGAACCCGATACTCGGACGTATCTTCAGTACCCACCCGCCCATGCCGGAGCGCTTACAACGGCTTCGGCAGCAAATCAGTACACCATAACAGAGCGACTCTGATGCTCACGAGGTAAGCTTTTTATATCGAAGGTAAGGAGATATCGGTCCTTTATGCGAGAACTACAGCGTTTATACGCCAACAATCGAAACTGGGCACAACGCATGACGCATGCCGACCCGGATTTTTTCCTGCGGTTGGCCGAACAGCAGTTTCCGGAATATCTCTGGATCGGCTGCTCGGATAGCCGAGTTCCGGCAAACGAAATCGTCGGTCTGCTCCCCGGTGAACTCTTCGTGCATCGGAATGTGGCCAATCAAATCATTCACAACGACATCAACTGCATGTCAGACGTGCAGTATGCCGTCGAGGTGTTGCGGGTGAAGCATATTATCGTCTGCGGCCATTATGGATGTGGCGGTGTTCAGGCAGCAATCGATCCTCCTTCGAACAGCCTGGTTAATCAATGGCTTGGCCATCTTCGCGATCTCTACCAAAAACATGAGGATGCCTTGAAGCGTTTAGCGCCGCGTGAGCAACTCGTGGATCGTCTCTGCGAACTGAATGTCATGGAGCAAGTCAGACATCTTATCCACTCCCCGGTCGTACAACAGGCCTGGTGCAGACAGCAACCATTATGGGTTCATGGATGGATATACCGTGTGACTGATTGTCATTTGCCGCCCTATACTAAGCCACTGAGTGTCGCCCAACCTAAGCCACCCTTAGCCGCCGATCTAAGCCAGTCATGTGCGGCCAATCTAAGCCACGCTTAGCCGGCCAACCTAA
>Ga0172369_10005282_pt1 | contig 15979 bp, 10 predicted proteins | sample LakKiv25m_FD_114539 | JGI IMG/M metagenome (GOLD analysis project Ga0172369, IMG submission 114539) | Freshwater microbial communities from Kabuno Bay, South-Kivu, Congo - kab_022012_11.25m | ecosystem: Environmental > Aquatic > Freshwater > Lake | place: Democratic Republic of the Congo...
CTGTGGCAGCGCTGCGTGGACGCGGTGCGCGAGGCCAATCCGGCGGCCCTCGTCTGCTTCAACAACTACCGACGGCGCACCGGCAGCTATCTCGGCTGGAACACCGGCATTCCCATGCGGCGATTGGGATGGGACGCACTGATGAGCGGGGAGCTGGACGGCTTCAGTGGGCAGGCGGACATCCAGATGAAGATCAACCTGGCCTACGGGCTGCAGCGCGGCACGGAAAGCTGGTGGCCGCTGTGCGACCACTGGAACGCCTGGGTGCCGGACACCGAGCCGCTTTCGGCGGTGCAGGCGGCGCTGGGCTGCGTGTCGGCAGGCGGGGTGGCCTGCACCGGCGTGGGCGTGGACGCAAAGACGATGGCTTACGCGCTGCGCGAGATGGAGGAGGCCGCCGCCCCGCGCATGCCGTACCTGGGCGGAGAGACGATTGAATATGCCGCCATCCTCGTCTCGCAGAGCACAATGGATTTCTACGCAACCCCACCGGACGCCTGGGATGGCATCCACGGCGCCAACGAGTTCTGCCGCCATGCGCACCTGCAGTCGTCGGTGATCTTCGACGACCATATCGAGCGCGGAGAGCTGGACCGTTATCCCGTCATCCTGCTGGGCAATGCAGCGTGCATCTGTGAAAAACAAGCTGAGCAATTGACCGCCTACGTGGAGGCGGGCGGCGTGCTGGTCGCCTGCCACGAGGCGGGCATCCTCGATGCGCTCGGTTATCCTCATTCCACCCCGGTGCTGGATGAGCTGCTCGGTATTGCCACGCGGCGACCTGGCGAAGACACGCTGCCGACGCTGGAGCGCCCTGCAGGCGAGCTGCTGGAGCGCTATGTCACCTTCCAGGGCGCGCATACGCTGCCTTCCCCCGCGGCGGAAGCCGAGGTGCTCGCCAACACCGCCGACCATGGTCCGGGGAGCTGGGACGGGCTGGAAACCGGCGGCGCGCCCTTCCCCCGCTCGCCCGGTATGCTGCTGCGCCGGGTCGGGCAGGGCACGGCCATCTACCTGGGCGTGGATTACTTCACCAATTACCTGCGCGTGCCCACCCCGCACATGCTGCGACTGTTGAAAGATTTGCTGACCGGCCTGCGCCCGCCCCGCGTTACCCTGCGCGCGCCCATGTGCGTCACTATGAACGCCCGCGTGCAGCCCGACGGCCAGTGGGCCGTGCACCTGCACAACGCCCCCGGCAGCGCTTACGCCTACCCCACCCCGCCGCGGAACAACTACCTGCACGCCCCCGGCGAGGTGGTGCCGGTGCACGACATCGCCGTCATCGTCCACGAAAGCCTCATCCTCGGCGCCGATTCCGCCATCACCGGCGATTCACTCACCGTCACCCCCGCCCTCGGCGAAGTGTACGTGGAGCGGCTGGAGCTGCAGGATGTCGTGTTGATTACCGTCACCAAGCCGCTTGCTGAATGGGGGTAATATAGTCCTTGAACGGCACAAGTCGCTGTGACCATGACGACCGCCCTGGGGGAACGGCTTCGAGGGCCGTTCCCAGGCGTTTAGAGTAGTGAGTAGTAATAAGTGATAAGTCCTGTGCACGACAACTGGACTTATCACTTATCACTACTCACCTTTCCCCCTCCTTGCCACCGTATCCTCCACCAGCGAGATGAGCGGGAACAGGTCGTTGTAGTGCTTCTGGATGAACATGGGATTGCGGCTTTTGAACAGGCGGGCGGCGAGTTGGTCGGCGATGGGGAGGACGGTGCGCTCGTGGGCGCAGAGGACGGGGGAGACGCGGTCGATGCGGCCCGTGGACTGGCGGTTGAGGCAGCCGCAGTAATGGTTGCAGCGCTCACGGACGGCGCACGTGCGGCAGGTGTCCTTCTCCTCCGCATTCACGTCGAATAGCTCTTTTCGTCGTTCTTCGTCGATGCCGCGAAGCACGTCGCCGATGCGGTAGGCGTCGTCGCCGACAAACTGCACGCAGGGGAAGAGGCCGCCGTCCGGCGCTACCGAGATCTGCCGCTGGCCCAGCTCGCAACGCTCCTTGCGGCAGCTCCCGGGGAAGACGTGCGAGGCGATCTTCACCTCAAAGGGGCTAAAGTAAAACTTCTCCTCCTTCACCGTCTCGCGGTAGTACCAGTCCGCCAATCGCTGGTATTGCCGTCCCAGCTCCGTCATATCGCGCTCGGTCCAGTTGGCAGCGTAATTCAGCGAGGTGATGAGGTAGTGAAAGCCGAGAGAATAGGCGTATTGCACGGACTCGGCGAAGGATTTGACCGTCTGCGGGGTGGTCACCATCATCACCGGCGCGTAGGGTTTGTGCTTCAGCAGCAGCGCGGTCTTCTCTACCAGCCGTTGGAAAGTGCCGGCGCCGGCGGAGTCCACCCGATGAGCATCGTGCACCTCCCGCACGCCGTCGAAGCTCATGGCCACGAAGATCTCGCCGGTGTCGGGATCGGTAAGGAATTTTTCGTCCAGCAGCAGCCCGTTGGTGGTGATCTTGTAGTGGAAAAGCTGGCCGGTCTCTTCCTCCAGTTTCTTGCAGTGACGCACCGTCTGCCGGATCAAATCGCGCATCAGCAGCGGCTCGCCGCCGAAGAAAATCACCCCCAGGCTCTGCCCCGGATTGTCGCGCTCGATGCGCTCCCGCGCCAGCTTGATCGCCGACGTCGCCACATCCAGCGTCATGTCCCCGCCTTCGTGCGGCGATGCGTAGCAGTATTTACAGCGCATATTGCAGCGCGCGGTCAGGTGCAAGGTCAAATGCATGATCTATCCTTTATTGAACCACAGAGGCGCGGAGGCACAGAAAAGTTCTTTGCGCCTTTGCGTGAAATTAAATGATTCCTTCTGCCTGCAGCCACTTCACGAAGTCGCGGACCTGCTGGCGGAGCTCCTTGCGGGCGCGCGCTTCGGCATTCTTCTGGTTCTGGGCATCACTATGGTGCTCCCTGGCGTCTCGCGTATCTGCAGGCCGAACAAGCGGGTCGTAAAACACGGCGAAGGCGCCTTCCGGCTTGGCAGCAACCAGGCTCTCGCGCAATCGTCTGGCAGTCGTCAGCATGTCATACCTTGACACCGACGATACCACCGTGACCTTATCTTTCTTCACCCAGGCCCGGTAGTCGCTTTGCGACAGGTATTCAAATCCGATTTTGCGCTCCCCGTCCCAGCCATCGAGCGTCAACTTATCTTCCCGGTTCTTCAAGTCCTTTTCGCCCATCGTACTCGTCTCCGGCAGCAGGAACGGTTTCAGCACCAGGACATCCGACTCGAGTTTCAGCATATTGCCTTTCGGTGTCAGCCGGGTCATCTCTTCCTGGATCACTTTGCGTGCTTCGTCCTCGGAGAGAAAAATCGGTGGGTTGACCACCTGGCACCCGAAAGCGCCATGCCCTTCGCTGTGCACGAAGACGGGGGCCACCTTCGCAACCGGATCACCCGCCGCCCCGGCCGCCGTCCCCCACCGCGCCGCCACAATGCCGCAGGCGGCCACCAGCGCCGTGCCGATCACCGCGCTGCGTCCCCAACGGTTCGGCAGCCGGCGCAGCAATTCCGGATGCTCGTCCAGGATGTCCCGCGTGGGGAACCCCGGTTCGCGATAACGTTTCAGCGGTTTGATCTCCATGACAACCTCCTTCAGCCTAAATCACACCCTCGGCCTTCAGCCAGGTGATGAAGTCCCGCACCTGCTGTCTCAACTCCTCCCGCGCGGTATTGCGGGCGAGGATATCGGCGGTCTCGCGATCATAGTGAGTGAAGGCGACGGACACAGGTTCCTGCCGACCTTCGAAAGCCAGGGAGCGGACAGGACTCCTCATATCCCACTCGGTGCCCGGCGCGCGCACTTTGACTTCAGTGGCACGGTCGTTCACCGCCAGCGTGCTGCCGAGTTGCTCAGTCACCCATTTCAACGGCAGGTATGGTGTGCGGTTATACAGCATGGGCGCACAGGGAAGCTTCACCGCTTTACCGTCGGCAAAACCATCCACCTTCCCGAGGCGCAGGTTCAGATTTTTGCCGCCCACGTGCACCTCGATCAATCCCCTCTCCTCATAAAAGTTGACAGCGCCTTTCCCATCAAGGGTTGTAAAGAAGGATAGCGGCGCCAGCGTCAGCTCGCTGAACGTCGCTCTGTTGCCGCCAATGATGTCATACCGGTTGGCAGCGGCCGGATCATAAAAGACCCCGTAGTTCCCACCCGGCTTCGCATTCGCCAGCGATGCGCGAAGAAGGCTCGCTGGTCCTTTCAAATCAACCTCCCAGGCGGTAGCCATGTGTTGTTCGTTCGGATCGAGCCAGGTGTAGAAATCGGCGGAGGACACATATTCGTAGGCAATATGCTTGCCGGCATCGACGCCGTCCAGCACCAGCGGGCCGCGCCGGGTGAGCGGCGATTTTTTATCGTTGAGAAAACCATACAAGTAGGTGATGGGCAGGTCGAGATCGAGCCGTTGGGCGTCGGGAATGAAGATAATGCCGGCTGTTTTTGCCTCTTCTACAATCACGTGGCGCGCCTCATCCTCCGACAGGAAAATCGGCGGGGTGACGGCGACGCAGCCGAAGGCACCCTGACCTTTTCCGTGCTCGAAGATCGGCGCAATCTTCGTCGCCGGCTCCCCGGCCGCCTGTGCCGCCTGCCATCCCGCCGCTACAATGCCACACGCGGCAACCAGCGCCGTGCCGATCACCGCGCTTTGCCGCCAGCGATTGGGCAGGCGGCGCAGCAACTCCGGGTGCTCGTTCAGGATGTCCCGCGTGGGGAATCCCGGCTCGTGATAACGTTTCAACGGTTTGATATCCATGACAACCTCCTTCCGTCTAGATCACCCCTTCGGCTTTCAGCCAGGTGATGAAATCGCGGACTTGCTGGCGCAGATCCTCCCGCGCCGCTTCCTTCGTGACGGCGTTAATCGTCATCGAATCGGCATACGCGAAGGCGACGGACAGCGGCTTGTCGCTTCCCGGGAAGACGATTTCCTGCACGGGGCCTTCCGGCTTGCCACGGCCGTCCGGACGGATGATCGCCACCTCGTGCGACCGCGCATCCCAGTGCGTGCTGCCGCCGAACTGCTCCACCGTCCACTGCAGCGGTACATACGGCATGCCGTTGCGCATGCGCACCTTGCAGGGCAGCGCCACCGTCCTGCCGTCCACCGTCGCCTCCGCGCTGCCGTCCTTGAGCACGATGGTCTTCGTTTTGCCCACCAGGGTGACGCCGTCCTTCCCGATGTCGGCGCGCGCGGTCAGGTACCAGTCGCAGAGATTCGCCGGCATCAGCGTCTGCTCGCTGAACGGCGCCGGCTTGTACTCCGGCTGCGAGCGGTTCATGCCGACCATGGGGTCATAAAACACCCCGTAGGCGCCCGGCGACTCCACCTTCACAAGCTCATCGCGCAGTTGGCGGGCAGGCGCGAGCAGGTCCTCAGACCAGGCAGTAGAGTGCATCGGGTTGTCTTTCGACTGCCAGGCGGTGAAATCGTCCTTCGAGACGTATTCGTAGCCGATGCCCTTTGCCGCATCCATGCCATCCAACACGAGCTCGCGGCGCTGCAACGCCGGCGCGTGCTCCTTGTCGCCGCCATATTTCACCCATGTCACCGGCATGTTGAACTCCGTGAAGCGCTTGCCATCGGCGGCAAAGGTGATGCCCGCGCGCTTGCTTTCATCGACAATCACCTGCCGCGCATCGTCCTCGGAGAGAAACACCGGTGAATTCCCGCCGATGCCGCCGAACGCCCCGTGCCCCGTGCCGTACTCGAAGATGGGCGCCACCTTCGCGAAGGCGGGCGCCGGGGGAGGCGGCGGCGCGCCGCCCGTCGGAATTTCAGCCACCGCCGCCTGCGGCCGGCACCCGGCCGCCAGCGTCCCCACCGCCGTTAGCGCCGCAAGGACCAGGGCATGTTGCCGCCAGCGCCGTGGGAGGCGCAGCAGCTCGGGGTGCTCGTCGAGGATCTCCCGCGCCGGGTAGCGCGGGTTCGCGTAACGCGAAACCGGAGAAACGTTCATGTCGACCTCCTGTGTTCTCGATATCCGTTTGACGGCGAGCCGGGCGAAAATGTTCCCGATAAAATGAAAAAGCCCGGGGACTGACCCAATACCGTTCAAAAGTCTCATTTACGTTGATTCGTGGTACCATCTCCACACTCAACGGATAGCGACATTTGGCGACTTTTGAACGGTATTGAACCTGTCCCCTGTATTTCTCGCTGTCGCAAAAGCGGCGCAGTTGAAAAAAGTGTAGTACATCGGTACGACTCTCGCTCTGCCAGCTTTCCGGCTCTCTGCAGCTTGGGAATGTCTACACCGGGGGAAATAGGGGACAGCCACAATACCGTTCAAAAGTCTCATTTACGTTGATTCGTGGTATCATCTCCACGCTCAACGGATAGCGACATCCGGAGACTTTTTAAACGGTATTGGGGACTGACCCCGCATTTCCACACGCTACCGATCTTCCACCCGGTCGCGGGTCAGTTCCCATAAACAGGGAAGCGTGCCTGTATCAGTGTAAGGCCTTGTTGCGGTATCGACAAGATCTCCTGTGTTTGGAACAATCCGGGCACTGATCCTTCTTGACAGAGCACAAATACTGCTATACAATATTACAGTTTTACAAACTTACGGAGGTACAGATAGATGGACGAAGAATCCATTGGACCGATTACTGAGCAGGCGTTCGGCGGGAAGGATGCGGAAGGCCCATCGCCGATCATTCAGGAGTGGGGCGAGTTGTATAACAAAAAGCCGGGCGACCGCGTGATCCTGTGGGCTGGCATGACGCGCTATTCGGACCGCGACGGCCTGTCCTGGCATTCGCTGTCCATCCATACCCATGAGGGTGCGGAGTCGCTGGACGTGGATGCCGATACCGCGGCGAAGGTGGAGCGGTTGCTCTCCCCGCTGGCGCACGAGTCGCGCTTCATGCTGCTGCAGGCGCTGCAGCGCGGGCCGCTCACGGCCTCCGAGCTGACCGCCGCCACCGGGCTGAAGGGCGGCAACCTCTATCACCACCTGCGCGACCTGCTCGGCGCCTACGTCGAGGAACTGGATAAGGGATATGCGCTCACCGGTTTCGGCCGGCAACTGGTACTCACCCTCGCCGAGATCGCGAAGATGGCGGTGCAGGATCGGAACACGGAAGGGCTGGTGGTGGGGAAGAGGTGGTGAAGGGGAATACAAAGTGCAAAATGAAGCCTGTCTCTACAGGGTGGTTCATTTTGCACTTTCCACTTTGCCATTTTCATTCATCATTTTCTTCCGCACGCCGCCCATAGCTTCTCCGCCGTTTCGCGGGCCTGGTCCGCCGTCTCGGCGCTGACATCGATGACCACACGAGAGCCGGCGGGGAGTCTGGCGGGCCATTCCCAGGCGGGGCCGTCCAGGCCGCCGTGGTATTGGACACAGTGCTCCGCGAAGAAGGGATAGGCCTGGCAGGTAACCTCCGGTGGTTGGACGATGTTGAGAAGCTGCAGGTTGGGGATCTGCTTGAAATTGTCCCACTGGTGGCGCGAGTTGGCGCAGCAGTGCATGCCCAGCGCGCCGTAGCGGTCGGACAGCGCGGCCAGCTCCGGCAGGTAAAATTCAGTGAACATCGCCGCATTGACGATGCCGACCTCATCCTCGGAGAGGGTGACGCCGCGCGGGATGTAGTAGTAGGGGCAATGGGCGATGAAGTCGCGGCCGTAGCGGGCGAACCATTCGTCGAAGAAGGCGGTCTGCAGCGCAAGGACTTTGTGCGCCAGCTCCTTCACCGCCTCTGGCGCTTCCGTCATCGCCACGTAGAAGTCGTTCTTGTCCCAGATCAGCGCCGCCACGTCCATCGGGCTCTGCACGTCCACTATGCCGAGAGGCGCGTCTTTCTCGCAGGCGCGCAGGGCGTCGGCGATCTCGAAGAGCACCGCCAGCGAGGGGGCGTCGATGCCCGGCGTCTTCAGCTTTGCCACCTGCGACGCGTCGTGGATGAGGGGCCGCGCGAAGGGCATGTCGTCCTCCGGCTGCATCACCGGGCAGCCGAAGGCGGCGGCGAAGATCTCCGTGCCGGTGGTCACCAGCAGCCCCGGCACCATGTCGTCCGCCAGCCACGCCGCCCGCGCCGCGCGCTGCTCATACAGCCGCAGCGCCCACGCGATGCGCTCCGCCTTCTTCTCCGGCCACAGGCGCGGCCTTGGCGGCGTGTCCGGCTCGTACCAGACCTGAAACAGGTGCTCCGGCGTCCCCTCGCCGGCCAGTTGCCGGCTCCAGCGCGCCTTGCGGGCGTCGATCGGGTAAGTAGTCATGGGCTGCTCCCATCAACAAGTGATTGGTGACAGGTATCAGTTAGCCTTTCGGGGGATGAATCCTCTGTATCGTGGATGAATGGGGGGTGGATTTTTTGATGAATGAGTGGAGAGTAGCGCCCGGTTCGGTGCCCGGTCCCTTCGTTCTATGCATCGTGCGCTACAGCGATGTATAATTGCAGAGCGGGTGCAAAACAAAGTGCATCGCCGGCGCCTCCCATGTTTCAACAGGCAGGATTGATGGGAAAAACCGAGTGCCGAATGACGGATTTGCACAACGAACCTGATGCACAACTCGCGGAGACGAAGCCGGCCCCTGAACAGGGGCAGCCGGCCGGGCAGCGGCGATTGCTGTCCCTGGACGTCTTCCGCGGCATCGCCGTGCTGCTGATGTTGCTGGTGAACAATATCGGACCCGGACCCGACACGCCCGCCCACCTGCAGCACGCCAACTGGGCGAGCGATGTCCACCTGGCCGACCTGGCCTTCCCCTGGTTCCTGCTGATCGTGGGCATCGCCATCCCCTTCTCAGCCGCATCTTTCCGCAAAACCGGGCAGCCGCTGTGGCGGTATGACCTGCGCATACTGCGGCGGACCGCACTGCTCATCGCGCTGGGCTGCGTGCTGATCAGCGTAAAACAAGGGCACCTGATGCTGTCCATCGGCACGCTGCAGCTCATCGGCGTAGATTTCGCCATCGCCGCGTTCCTGTATGAAATGCCGGCGTATCGGCGGAGCGTGTTGAGCCTTCTCGCGCTGGTGGCCTACTGGGCGGCGATCAAATACATCCCCGTGCCGCACCTGGGCGTGGGCGTCTTCGAGCAGGGGCACAACCTTATCGAGCACCTGAACGACACCTACCTGACGCCGCTGGGCAACACCTTCCTGACGCCGCAGGGCGTATCGGGGCTGCCGGTGGTGGTGCCCACCTCCGCGCTGGTGCTCATCGGCACGCTGATCGGCGATTTCCTGCGCCTGGAGCGCCTGCCGCGCCTGCACAAGGCGATCTGGCTGCTGGTTGCCGGTCTGGTGCTGTTGTGGGTCAGCGAACTGTGGAGTCTGAGCCTGGTTTTCAACAAGCCGCTCTGGACGTCGCCTTTCATCCTCTACACCGCGGGGGCGGGCGCAGTGCTGCTGGCGCTGCTGTATTACATGCTCGACGTGAAGGGAAAGCGCGGCTGGGTCTTCCCACTGGCCGTTTTCGGCGCCAACGCGCTGCTCGCTTACATCCTATCCGAACTGTGCAAGCCGCTGCTCTGGGCCTGGTTCCGCATCTCCACCTGGGGCTGGCTGCACGTCTCCCTCTACATCGCCGCCTGGTGGCTCCTCTGCTGGGTGCTGTATCGGAAGCGGTGGTTCCTAAAGGTCTGAACCCGCTGTTGTCGTAAATGTCCGACAGTGTTACATCACGCCCGTTTCCTCGGCAACCGTTCGGGTAGGATTGAGAGCAATAGAATGGGATGGATGGTTATTTGAGTGAGTGGTGAGTAGTAAGTGGTGATCGAACCAAAAAACCACTCACTACTCACCACTCACTCAAATAACCATCCATCCATTTATCCACGGTAAAGGGGAGCGGGCATTATGGCGCAAGAGGATCGGCATCTGCTGGAATATGTCGTCTCATGTACGGATGGGCATCGCTATCGTTTCCGGCAGCCGGACGGCGGTCTGCCGGGAAACACCATCGAGCTGCTGCACCGCACGAAGGCCTTCACGCAGAAGAACCTGGTGTTTCACACGGAGGGCGGGCTGGTCACCTTTCCCTCGATGGCGGTCGCCCGCCTCGATCTCATCACCGACTGGCCGCTCAACAACCAATTCGCGGCTACCTGGCGCAACGCCCGCGAAATGTGCAGCCTCGAAGCGATGCAGGAACGCGAGGTGATACTCCATAATCCGGAGGAATGGCAGCGGCGGCGCGCGACGGGGAAGTTCTCCGTCATCAATATCTTTCATTCACTGGGCGGGTATGAGACGCATCTCCTGTTCGATATTGTCATGCCGGAGGGCTCCGCCCCCGGTCAACTGACGGATTTCGACGAGGGCATGATGGTCCAGCACGCGCCCCCGCCCGCCTATGTTATTCACCGCTGCGACGGCGGCGTTTCTTTCCTGAACACCGCCACCGTCGTGCGCATGCAGCGCATCCCCGGCTTCTCGGTGCCGCCGGTCAACGCGCTGACCACCCACGCAAAAGAGATCATGGAACCGGCGCCGATATAACACCCCGTGGAGGGAGCCACTTTTCTCACTCTCGATAGGGGTATAGGCGTCTGGTTACGGTTAACGCCTGTCAGACCTTTCGCCGGCTACTCCAGCACCACCACCCCCCACAGGTTCAGCGCCGGGAGGGTGACGGTGTGCCCATCCGGGGTGCGGGTCAGCGCCAGCGGGGACGGCTCGCCATCGCAGCAGTACAGCGTGGCGCGCGTGTAGCTGCCGGGGTAGAGCCGCCGGGAGAGGGTGAGGGTGACGTCCCGCTGGGGGGTGAAGATGTCCGTCGCCGGATCGTAATCGCGGTTGAGCAGGTGAATGACCGGCGGGTGGTTCCGCTGCATCCGCGGAAAGACCCAGACGGATGGAGAACTGACCGTCCAGGGGCGGTCGATCCGGGCAATGCACTCGTCAACCGCCTGCTGCGGCGGCCACGCCGTTACCGTATGTTTTGCCATATCGATCTCAGCGAGCAGTTGGCGGTCACGCTCGCTGATTTCGAGCGGTTCGTCCGGGTGATCGACCACGAAGATACGGCGATAGCCGGCCAGGCGGCCTTTGCGCAGGTAATCGCCGATGCCGTCCACGTCGCGAGGAATTTCAATGGCGAAGGGCAGGTTGACGGCGGCCAGCTTCTCCAGCAGCGTCATCGTGTAGGCGGCTCCGTAATAGACGGGCAGCACGCCGTTCATCGGCGTCTCCTCCGCGGATCGGGTAGGACCGGCCCCGAAAAAGGCGGAAAAGGGGCTCAAGATCACCGCCGTCTCCACGCCGGCGGCCTGATAGCCGTCGAAGAGCCGGGCATTGGCGCGCACGAAGCGGTACAACGGCGCATACACCTCCGCCGGGCCCTGATAGTGGTGCTGACCCTGCTCCGGCGTGTAGCACCACTGGCGGTGCGGCGCCATCAGGCGCTGGCCGCAGGCGTATGACTGGGCGATCCAGTAGCAGACAAGGTTGGCGGCGCCACGTTCTTTCACGAACGCCCAATCCCAGCCGGCGCCGGTGGCCGCAATGGGCCGCCCCAGCGCGGACGCCATGCGGTAGGCAACCACCGCCTCGGAAGATTGCGCCAGGCCATCGGCCGCGTGCTGCTCCACCTCGCCCACCAGGTAGGTCAGGTGGCGCACCACCGGCAGGTGCGGAATCCATGGCAGGCCGGTGTTCGCACTCAACGAGATGGGACGCTCGACGATCTCTTCCGCCAGCCGGTGAAACTGCTGGATACTCTCCACCGCCGTGCCGATCTGGAAGGTCACGAACTCCCGGTGGAGCGGGATGGCGTTCTGCCGCTCCAGGTATTTCTCTCGTGTCGCGGCATATAGCCGGACCAGCGTCCGGTAGTCGAAGTTATCGAAACTGGCAACCCCGGCTGCCTGCAGCAGCGCGGGGGTCGCGGTGACCTGCAGATGGGCGGTGAATTTGGTCATGCACGCATCGCAGAAACAGCCGCCGGCATAGATCGTCGGCGCTGACACCGCCATGTAGTCATCCACGTGCAGCCCGTTCGCGTTACCCGCCATGGCTGCGCACACCATTTTGCGCTGGTGCGCGCGCACCGCGGGCTGGTTCGAGCACGCCCACCAGGAAGGAGTGCCTTCGAATTCTTTATCCGATTGCCAGGGCACGATGATCGGCTCACCCGCGATGTCGCGGACCACCGCCTCGCGCAGGTCGGGGTCTTTGTGCAGGTTCTCCGGCCCGACGGTCAGGCACCACATGGTGCCGGTGGCATGCACGCCCATTTCGCCCGCCAGCGCCACGCGGGCGCGCGTGTGCGCGCCTCCCCAGGCGACCACCGTCGCGCCATAGCGGCGATACACCTCGGGATCATCGGTCCAGCTCATAAAGACAACATCAGATTCGGTCAGTGTTCTGCGCGGCATCGTTTCCCTTCCCTATTGTACATCCATCACGTATAGGCCCGGCCATTGAGATATGAACTTGACGGGTGAATGGATAGGTGGATGAATGTGAATGGGGGAGTGGGAGAGTGGGGGAGAGGGAGTAAAAGTCTCCCACTCATCCACTCTCCCATTCCCATTCATCCACCCATCCATTCACCCGTGTCTGTAAATCGAACAGGGTAAACTGACAGAGTCCGAACCTATAATCATGCACTCGTGTGCATTCAAAAGTATACCAGAGAGTGGGGCAACTCGTCTACCGCCCATAACGCTCATTACGGGTAAAGAAAATAAACTCCGGCTCGGAATAGTGCTCGCCCGGCAGGGAAACGGCGACCGGGGGTGAATTAGTCCGGTAGACCGCCTGTGAGACGAGAGGAGGGTTGCATGCCTGACCATCGCCTGTCCGGAAGCGTTGCTTCGGCATTGGTGCTCGCCATTGTCCTGCTGTGCCTGCCGCGATTCGCCACCGCCGCGCCCGTTTTCCCACGCTACCGCGACCTGAAGGTGTATACCACCAGCGCGCCGGATGCGAAAAATCCGGCGAAGATCATCGCCCACACGCAATTCGTCAATGACGGCAAGACGGCGGTGCGGATCAGCGCGAAGCTCAATTCGTCCCGTGTATTGAAGATCGCCGGCGGCAAGTTTGCCGGGAGCATTCCGGCCGGGAAGAGCGCCGACTGGACGTGGAGCTTCCCCGCCCCCGCAGGCCTGACGCGGGAGGTTCTCACCGGAATTATCGACATTAACGGCAAGCGGGAACGCGATCTGTTCATCTCCGTGCTGGGCCCCGATCCTGCCGGCATGAATGACAGCGGCGTGGAGAAGATCACCGAAAAGGCGCGCGTGGTGGCCACCTATGCCCCGCGCACGCAGCGCAGCATCCTGGCCGAGCAGGCATACCTGAAAGCACACCAACCCCGCCCCATTTTGACGGTGGCTGCCGCCGGACAGACGACATATACCATTGTCGCGCCGGTCTTCCCCACCCCACCGCCCGGGCAGGACGCGCTCGTCTACTGGAAAGGCGCCACCCTCACCAATCCGCAGAAGGAGCTGGTGGAAGCCCTCGATGATCTGCAGCGCTGCATGAAGCTGCAGAGCGGGACGACGCTGCCGGTGGCGACGCAGGCAACCGGTCCGGCTATCCGCCTGCGCCAGGTCGATCTCGGCGAAGCGGCGAAGGGGTTGAATGACGCCTATCGCCTGCGGACCGACGGCCAGGACATCGTCATCGAAGCCGGCAGCCTGGAAAGCCTGCGCAATGGCATTTATGGCCTGCTCACCGATCATCTGGACTGTCACTGGTTCCAACCCAAGCAACTCGGCGAAGAGATCATCGTCCCGAAGAATCACACGGTGCGGTTGCCGGCGTTGAACGAAGTGAAAGGCTCCCCCTGGTTCTCCGCTAACGGCGCGACCTTCGGGCATGATCTCCGCTGGGACCGCCGCAACCGCGGCATCGTCAACCGCGGCCGCATGTTTTTCGGGCACTCCTGGTTCGGTTATATCAACAGGACTGAATTCCCGTATGACAAGTTCCCGCAGTATTATGCGCGCGATCGCCAGGGGAAGGTGCGCATCAGCGAGTCGGGAGGCATCAACACCAATTTATGCACAACAAACCCGGAGGTTCTCGATATCGTCGCCAAAAAAGTGAACGCCTTTTTCGACGCCAACCCTGATGCCATCGTCGCCTCGCTGGATCCCAACGATTATGCGCCGCTGTGCCTGTGCGATAACTGCCTGGCGCTGGACAAGTCCTACGGCCAGATGAAGGAAGACGGCTCCGAAGTCACCGATCGCCTGCTGCATTTCTCGAAGGAAATCTACGATCGACTGGAGCCGAAATATAAGGACAAATACCTGGGCATTCTTATCTACGGGATGCAAATGCAACTGCCGAAAAGCGCGAAACCGCATGCGCATCACGCTGGTTATATCTGCGATGAGACATGGACCTACGACCACACCCGGCCGTGGAACGACCCCACCAGCAGCTTCAACCGTCGCTTCTACGACCTGATCAAGGGTTGGGGCAAACTGTTGCCGCAGATGGGTTACTATGACTACTACGGCGCATATTTCAGCCCCTGGGGCGTGATCCACAAGATGCGCGAGGACTTGCCCGCCTTCCACGACCTGGGCGGCACCTACCTGGTGCTCGAGGCACAGCCGATGTTCGCGATCCAGGGTCTCAACCATTACATCGCCAACCTGCTCAACCACGACCTGGATACCGACGTCGATCTGGCGCTGGAGGAGTTCTTCCAGAAATATTACGGCCCGGCGGCCCAGCCGATGCGCGACTACTGGCTGGGGGTCGAGCGTCGTTTCGCGCTGGAGCGCCCCTGCACCAATAATATCGGGTCGCGTCCCAGCATGCACGCGGATTTCTGGGAGGAGCTTGACGTCCCCCTGCGGCAGGCCGGCGCCATCGCCGCGACGCTGCCGCCGGACGACAAGCGCTTCGCCGACCGCGTGAAGCAGGCCGTCGACGGCTTCAACTTTCTGCGGCTGAACTACAATTACGAGGACCGGTATGGCAGTTACGCGCAACGCCGCGGTGTGAAGATCGACCACCAGGCGGCGATCGACTTTTTAACGGCCAACCGGCAGATATACGACGACTGCCGCAAAAATTACTCAGCCGCAAACCCCTACTGGCCGATGATCCTGCCGGATTATTTCTTTCCGCAGGTAGACGTTGACACGAGAATCAATGAGCAGAAGGCGGCGCTGAAACAGAACGGATAGACCGCGAGCCGTGCCTTGAATTCCGCTGATTGAAGGATATTATGCAGACCATACCGGTACGACAATTTCCCCGCCGCCTGACGCATTGCGCCGTGGCGCTTTTCTGCCTGCTGGCCGCCATCGGCGTGCAGGCAGCCGGCAAGGCTCCCGTTTTCCCGCGCTACCGCGACCTGAAGGTCTATACCACCAGCGCGCCGGATGCGAAGAATCCGGCGAAGATCATCGCCCGCACGCAATTCGTCAATGACGGCAAGACAGCAGTGCGGATCGGCGCGAAGCTGAACGCTTCCCGCATATTAAAGATCGCCGGCGGCAAGTTTGCCGGGAGCATTCCGGCCGGGAAGAGCGCCGATTGGACATGGAGCTTCCCCGCGCCCGCAGGCCTGACGCGGGAGGTTCTCACCGGATCGATCGATATTAACGGCAGGCGGGAACGCGATCTGTTCATCTCCGTGCTGGGTCCCGATCCTGCCGACATGAATGACGGCGGCGTGGAGAAGATCACCGAAAAGGCGCGCGTGGTGGCCACCTATGCCCCACGCACGCAGCGCAGCATCCTGGCCGAGCAGGCATACTTGAAAGCACACCAACCCCGCCCCATTTTGACGGTGGCTGCCGCCGGGCAGACGACATATTCCATTGTCGCACCGGTCCTTCCCACCCCGCCGCCCGGGCAGGACACGCTCGCCTATTGGAAAGGCGCCGCCCTCACCGATCCGCAGAAGGAGCTGGTGGAAGCTCTCGATGATCTGCAGCGCTGTGTGAAGCTGCAGAGTGGGACGACACTGCCGGTGACGACGCAGGCAACCGGTCCGGCTATCCGCCTGCGCCAGGTCGATCTCGGCGAAG
>Ga0172369_10005283_pt1 | contig 15978 bp, 10 predicted proteins | sample LakKiv25m_FD_114539 | JGI IMG/M metagenome (GOLD analysis project Ga0172369, IMG submission 114539) | Freshwater microbial communities from Kabuno Bay, South-Kivu, Congo - kab_022012_11.25m | ecosystem: Environmental > Aquatic > Freshwater > Lake | place: Democratic Republic of the Congo...
ACCGGAAGGGCATTCACTGTTACGGCAACCATTGTCGGGTTGGTCGCCTTGCAGCCATTCGCATTCGTATAGTTCACACCCACCGTTTTGGATCCTGATGTGCTCCACAACACCGTGATGGCGTTGGTGCCGGAGCCGCCGGTAATGGCGCCGCCGCTGGAGACTGTCCAGGTGTAGGCAGTCATCCCGGGTTCGGTTATATAGGTTGAAGAATTTCCAATACAGACATTGGTATTGCTTATTGTCATACGGGCCAGGTCGAGGTAGCAGTCATTGCCGAATTCAGAAGTAAACTTAAAGGCAATGAAAAGTGCAGCCTGTCCCGCCGCTCCAGCAGGGAGGGCTTGTGTTTTAACCTTCCAGCCGGGGACTGCGTTATACCGCTGGAAAGTTCCTGCTGTACTCCACGTAATACCGTCCAGAGACCATTCAACCTCCACCCGGTCATTGGCCGTTGAATAGGCCGAACTCTCCAGCCAGCCAAAGTCCACACTCACAATGCTGAATCCGACTGTAGATACAGGCGCAGTCCGTTTCAGCCGGATTACCCCATTGCCCGCATCGTAGGAGTCGAAGCGGACCATATACGTGCCATTGTATGCTGTATACCCAAGCGGATGGCTCGAGGCACTGACAAAGGTAATGGTGTTGTTGGTTACAAGGGTTTCCAGTGACCAGTTTGCCGGGATGGCACCACCATTTTCAAAACTCTCGGTCAGAAGCGGAGTTGAGGAGATTGTCGGAACCGGCAATGAATATACTGTGACGGCCTGAGCAGTTGGCGACGGAGCGGGGATGCCGGATGAGTTATTGTAATTTACGCTGACGGATTGAGCTCCGGCAGTGTTCCAGGTAACTACCACCGAATCACTGGTGGAACCTCCACCGCCAGTTATGGTGCCACCTGCAGAGACAGTCCACACATAACTGGATTTTCCGGATTGGGTAATATATTTATTGCCTGTTGAACCTGCGCAGGCTGATGTTGGCCCGGTGATGGAAGGAGTTGGGACCAGGTCAAATGTCAAATCACTGCCGTTTGATGTGCCTCCACCTGAAACTCCCGTTATCCTATAGTGGTATAGTGTATTGGGCGTTAAGCCGCTGAGGGTGGCAACAGCTGAAGTAGTGGTTGTGCCAGTGACGGTACCTGGCGTAGCAGCCACCGAAGTACCGTATGATGTGGTGGTTCCGTAATCAAATGTGACAGTGGTTGTATACGTATTGGCATTAACGGTTCCATTCAACACTGCACCGCTTGCTGTTACTGAGGTTGCAGCCTGGGTGACGACCGTCGGCGCTTGTGCTAAAACTTCCTGTACCCCAATAAAACAGTAAAGAGGTAACATCAGAGCCGGGAGAATTTTTAATATATATCTCATCATTTTTGTGGATTTCTGAATTGTATTGCAAGATACCGCTGAGAAAGGGAAAAAAACGAATTACCGTCAGGAATAACATCAACAATTTATCAACATAATCCGCAAACATTCATGCAGAGTTGAGGGATGTTTTAAAGTATAACCGGCAATCAAAATAATATCCGTTTATTTTTCCCGTTTTTTCTATATTTGTACAGGTTCCCTAAAAACAAATTCAACATGAAAAAGTATTTACTCCTCCTGCTGATCCCAGTTTTCTTTGCTTGCGGTCGTCAGGCTAAGAAACAAGCAGAAGAGCTTCAATCCCGCAACGACAGCCTGATGACCCAGGCGCTTCAAAAAGATGAAGCCATCAACGATTTCATTATGTCTATCAATGATATCCAGAGCACGCTGGATACAATCAAAATGAAAGAGAACATCATTGCACTGAGCACTGATCGCGGAGGCGAACTCAAAGTTTCAGCAAAGGAACAGATCAAAACCGACATCATGACGATCTACTCCCTGATGTTGAAAAACAAGGAAACCCTGAATGCCCTTCAGAAGAAAATCAGGAATTCCAACCTTCAGGTGGATGAACTCCAGAAACTCGTGGACCGGGTTAATAAAGAGATCACGCTGAAAAACGCTGAGATCGAGGAGCTCCGCGAGAAACTGGCCCGCATGAACATCAACATTGAAGAAGCCAACCTGATGATCGACAATCTATCACAGACTGTCAAATCCCAATCGGACCAGATTTCAAGCCAAAGCGAAACCATCGATCAGCAAACGACCGCCCTCAACACGGCATATTACGTTATCGGAACGGCCAAAGATCTGAAGGATAAAGAGGTGATCAAAGGTTCTGTCCTTAAAGGCAAAGTATTGATGGACGACTTCAAGAAAGATGCTTTTACCCGGATCGACATCCGTAAAACCACCGAAATTCCTGTGCTGAGCAAGAAAGCCGAGGTTCTATCTTCCCACCCATCCACTTCGTACAAGCTTACAGGCGACAAGAAACTGGTACAGGCTCTCCAGATCACAGATCCGAAAGCTTTCTGGAGTGTAACCAAGTACCTGGTGATCGTGACAGATTAATTGAATCTCTATGTTAGAACACAGATGACACAGATTTGTACTGATTCACACAAATTATCAGTGAAAATCAGTATTATCCGTGTATTCTGTGTTCTATTTTCTATTGGATAAATACGCCATCCATGGTCAAAAAAAATTTATGTATTTTATTTCTGTTCACCTTTATCGCTTCCGGGTTTTGCCAGAAGGAGAAACCCCGGTTGAAAGTGGTTTTCTATAATGTCGAAAACCTTTTCGACACCATCGATGACAAGCACAAGAACGACAACGAGTTTCTTCCCGGATCCGAAAAAGAATGGACTGGTGAACGATACCGGCACAAGTTGGACAACCTCGCGAACGTCATTGTTGCCATCGACAGTTTTGAACTACCCGCTGTTATTGGTTTCACGGAGGTTGAAAACACCGGTGTGCTCAAAGACATGGTGACCCTGACGCCACTCCGGCAGGCTCCCTACAGGGTCATCCTTGAAGAGGGTTCAGACCCCCGGGGGATTGATGTGGCTCTGGTTTACAGAACCGACAAAATGACGTATATCTCCCATCAGCCGCTTGCCGCCTCTTCCGAATTCCAAACCCGGTGTATTCTTTACGTTAAGCTTCTGGGTCCTGCGAATGACACCCTTCACTTGTTTGTAAATCACTGGAAATCCCGGTCAGGCGGAGAAGAAAAAACGAGGCAGAAACGCATTGAAAATGCAACCCTACTCCGGAACGTTGTAGATTCCCTTTTCTCCTTAAATGCCTCAACCAGGATCATCATCATGGGAGACCTCAACGATGAACCATCGGATGAGAGTGTCTCCCTGGCATTGGAAGCGTTGCCGGTGGAGAAAAAACCGGTTCCGGGAGAATTGTATAATCTCTTTTACAAACCGTTCACTGAGGGACAGGGAACATTGTGGTACCGCGACTGGGACCTCTTTGATCAGATCATCGTTTCGGGAAACCTGCTGATCAGAAAGAGAAACAATTACCCTGTCATCATTCCTCCCGAGGGACAAATCTTCCATCCATCATGGATCCTTGATCCTGCCGGGGCGAAAGAACCTGTTCCTTTAAGAAGTTACGATTACAAACGCGGATACCTGGGTGGGTACAGCGACCACCTACCGGTTTATATCACACTGCATTATTAATTCCAAGTAAAGAAAATTTCTCCCTGATTTTCGCTGATTTACCGCTTATTTACGCAGAAAGAGGCCAGACTGGGTGAAATCCGTGTGAATCTGCGAATGAATATGCGTGGATCTGCGAGATATAAGATTCTATTTCAAATAATCGACCTCTTTGATCAGGTTTCCGGCCTGATCGTAGAATTTCCAGATGCCTGTCCGTTCATTGTCCTTGTACCAGGCTTCGTAACGCAGACGGCCGTTCTCATAATAGGTCAGCCGTTTCCCATCATTCTTGCCCCTGATGTATGAACCTTCACTCCATACATTGCCGTTTTCGTAATAATACGTCCAGTATCCATGGCGCTCGCCGTCTTTATAAGCGCCTGTCATCTCAACCTGGCCGTTTGCATAATAGAAGGTCTCTTTCAGCAATATCCGCTTCTCCCCTTTCCCCCGGTATTCGCATTCACGCCTTGGAGATCCGTCGGGATAACTCTCTTCCACCACCTTCTGTTTTGGCGAACAGGAGGTAAGAGACAGGAAGAGAATTGCCAGTATGGTTGTCCTGAAAATCACCGTTGAAAATATCCTCATATAAAGTTGATCCTATTGATAACTGAAAAAAAGCCGTTGGCCTTTTCGTGTTTCATCGAAATTCCCTTCGTGATAAACCCTGTGGCCATTCACCCAGGTGGAAACAACTGATGACCGGAATGTGTCTCCTTCAAAAGGGGACCACCCGCACTTATACAAAATATTTTCAGGTGTCACCTTCCAGGGAGCCTGCATATCCACAAGTACAAGATCGGCAAAGTATCCTTCACGGATGTATCCTCTTCCCCGGATGCGGAACAGATCTGCCGGGTTGTGAGCCATCTTCCGGACGATCATCTCCAGGGGGATCTTTCCCCTGAGATGTAGCTCAAGCATGGCAACAAGGCTGTGCTGTATCAGCGGCCCGCCGGATGGGCATGAGAAATATGGATTTGCCTTCTCTTCCGGCAGGTGAGGCGCATGGTCGGTGGCAATCAGGTCGATGGTTCCATCCAGAACTCCTTCCAGCAAGGCCTGCTGGTCCTCTTTTGTTTTAATAGCTGGATTCCACTTGATCTTCGCACCCAACCGTTGATAGTCCGAATCGTTGAACCAGAGGTGATGAACACAAACTTCACCGGTAATTTTTTTCTCAGACAGCGGCAAGCCGTTGTCAAGCAAAGCTAATTCCAAGCCGGTTGATAGATGAAGAATATGCAGTCTTGAGCCGCACGCCCTGGCGAGAGCAACCGCCCGGGAAGTTGACCGTAAACAGGCTTCTGCCGAACGAATCAGCGGGTGAGCCTCCATCGGGACATCCTCTCCATACTTTTCTCTGAACATCCGGATGTTGGCCTGGATAATCCCTTCATCCTCAGAATGGATGGCAATAAGCACCGGGCTATGCGAGAAAATCCCCCTTAATGCACTCTCCTGGTTCACCAGCATGTTCCCGGTGGATGCTCCCAGGAAGACTTTCACACCGCACACGTTCCGGGGATCTAATTCCCTCAGCTCTTTCAGGTTGTCGTTGGTGGCTCCGAAAAAGAACGTGTAGTTGGCCAAAGACTTTCCGGCAGCGATGTCAAATTTTTCTTCCAGAAGTTTCAGCGTGGTGGTCTTTGGCTCTGTATTGGGCATATCCATGAAGGATGTGACCCCGCCTGCGACAGCAGCCCTGCTTTCGGTGTACAGGTCCCCTTTAGCCGTGAGTCCCGGATCGCGGAAGTGGACCTGGTCGTCGATGATGCCGGGAAGCAGGTATTTTCCCGTGGCGTCAATAACAAGTATCCGGGATCCGGGATCCGGGATCCGGGATGCCGGGAACTCCCCTTCCTTGTTGGGGAGGGGCCGGGGGTGGGGTAAATGATCCGAAGGGGTAACGCTTACGATCTTTTCCCCCTCAACGAGCACATCGCCGGTAAAGATCTTGCCGTCGTTGACAATCGTTGCGTTCTGTAGAAGAAATCCCCGGCGGTCACCCATTCATTCTCTGATATTTATGAAACATGCCTTTCCACCTGAGCTTGATAACACCCAGGATAGCTTCCTTGAAGATGCCTTTGCTCATTTTAGAGGTTCCCATTGTTCTGTCCGTGAAAATGATCGGGATCTCGATGATGTTGAATCCTAACTTCCATGCGGTGTATTTCATCTCTATCTGGAATGCATATCCCATGAACGAGATCTTATCAAGGTCGATGGCTTTCAGCACCTCACTCCTGAAACATTTGAAGCCGGCAGTCGTGTCGCGCACTTTCATCCGTGTTATCAGGCGAACGTAGCTGGATGCATAATAAGACATAAGGACCCGTCCGATCGGCCAGTTCACTACATTAACACCGGTGATATACCTTGAACCGATCACAAGGTCGCCTCCCCGGTTTTTTGCTGTATCATACAGCCGAAGCAGATCTTCGGGATTATGAGAGAAATCAGCATCCATCTCAAAAATGAAATCATAGCCATGCTTCAACGCCCATTTGAATCCATGGATGTATGCCGTTCCCAGGCCGAGTTTGCCTTTTCGCTCCTCGATAAAAAGACGCGAGGGGAACTCCGGCATCAGGTTCCTGACGATAGCGGCAGTTCCGTCAGGAGAATTATCTTCAATGACAAGGATATTGAATTCCTTTTCCAGGGAGAAGACCTTCCGAATGATATTCTCGATGTTCTCCTTTTCGTTGTATGTGGGAATGATGACTAACCTGTCCGTCACGGTTTTCTGTTTTCGCTGATGGTTTTTCTATTAACGCAGAGCTAATCCCTCTATTGTCCTGAAACAGGCACTGTTAATCTGATATCACTATTTTACGTGTGACAGAACTACTGCCTGATCTTATCCTCAGAAAATATATTCCATATGCAAGGTCCTGCCGGTCGAAAAGAATTGTATTTCCGTCATGTACGACCTCTTTTTCCAATGATAACAGGCTTCTGCCTTCATGGGAGATCAGTTCGATCGAGATGGTTCCGTCCATCGCTGATTGCAACTGAATGGTGAATTTTCCGTCAGACGGGTTGGGAAATACCATCAGATGGCTTAGGGGGCCAGATCCTTCGTTTACCGCTGAACAATCCTTGAACGTTATATAAACCGTATCCCACTGTGTCCCGTATTGATCAGTTACCCTGCACCAGACCAGTTTGGTTCCGACACCAACACCCGAAGAATCGATGGTGGCAATTTGGCCGAGGTCTCCCGTTGACCAGTTATAGGTAGTGAAATTTCCGGCATCCAGGATCACATCTGCGCCAGCACACACCTCCTGGTCGGGCCCCAGGTTGAGGATTGTCTGCTGGTTCACCGGGGTACCATTTTTATACCGTTCGCTGAACTCCTGGTAAAAAAGGTTAACAATACCGGCATCATGGATCACTAATGTATTTTCATCATTTTTCTGGTCGGCGCTACTGCTCCAGTTGTGGGAACCTGTCAGGATAAAAGGATCAGACGAGGGATTGGACTGGTCAACGATCATCGCCTTGCTATGGAGCATTCCTGGTTCACCGAATTCCCTGAATTTGTTTCCAAGGGCGTTTTTCAAACTTTCCACCACTGAAGGGCTGCTGGTGCCTTCACTGTCAATTATCACCCGTGTGTTAATGCCGATATTTGCTCTGGCTACCAGTGCCTCGCCAATATCTGTCCGGTATATCAGCATAGTATACACTTCGATGTCGTTATTCGATTTATTGATATGATCAATGATCACGCTGTTGACCCCATCCGAAGGGCTGAACCATACTTCCACCCTGTTTCCTGAGATGATCAGCTCGTGGGGCGTGTTGTCGGTTTTATCTATGCCAAATCTGGCGTTGGTAGGATCCGGCTCATTCGTCATGGAACCCCACATCTCTTCAAACTCAAGCATATAAACTTTTGCCAGGCTCATATCCTGTATGAAGAGCATGTTGTTGTCGTCGGTGTTGATGTTCCATTCCGTCCAGTTGCAGGAACCGGTCCACACGATCGGATCGTTCGGGTCAGTGGATTTCCCGTCGATGATCATGAACTTATCGTGCATGATCCCGTCGCCCGCCGGACGGGCAATCTTTTTGATACCGCCTGTCAGCTCAGGGATCCCGCTGTTGCCGGTGGAGCCATCGGTGACTACGCGGACGGTAACTCCCCGATAAAATGCCGCATTCAGCGCGGTGGCAATGTTTGAGATGCCTTCTACCGTAAAATTGTAGATGGCTACATCAATGGTATATTTGGCGCGGTTGATATACTGAATGATGGTGTCGTCGGCTGATGCATCCAGGAAAATGGCATTCGTTCCAGTGGAAACAGAGTGATCCACACTCGCAGTGAAATAGACCTTGATATCGCCGCTTGAGACCGACTCGGTGATAAAAGGCCTGACCGGTCCGAATGCTGTATCCTGGCCCGTTACGCTGAAAACTTTTACATAAACGAGGTCAGACGGAGCAAGGGAAGTCACGTCAATCGAATGGGATGTCCCTGTCCCCGGAGCAGACAGGTGGCCGGTCTCCAGGTTCGGGGTAAACCCGTAAAAAAGTTCTGTGGTCCCCGCAATATCTGTTTCCCAGTTCAGTAAAAAATCCGTGGTTGTGATGTTGGTTTGGGTGACAGGGGAAACAATATGGATCGAACTTCCGGATATGATATCCTCTGTATCCCTCAAAAGCAGCTGGTATCCTGAGGATGCGCTGGTATAGGAGAATTGCGAGCAGATCCCAACCAGTTCAACCTCCCCGGAAGGAATGATCTCTCCCACCAGCGGTGAACTGTTGTTGATCCTGATCTGTGCCGTCTCACCTCCTGCCGTTATAGTATAGTTTGTGTTACCGGCAAACGTTCCTCCTGCATTTGAAAAAAGGACATTGTTTATTCTGACGATCTCACCTTCATAGGCTTCACCCATCTGGTTCGGAGTGATCACCTGGGGAGCGGGTAACGGCCGGAATTCGTCGAGAATGGTAAACGAGTTCACCGGGTCAAGCTCAAGAAGATAGTTATAGTTTTTCAGTACGCCGGTCACCTCAACGGAGTCGCCCCTTTTTACGGCGCTCATCGAGTAGCTGTATGCCGCGATCCCGGCAGTGGGATCCTGCAGGTACCTGATCGCGCCCAACTCAGCCCCGTTGGTTATCACGCCTTTCACCGTAACCGTAGTACCCAACGGCATCGCCCTGGCCTCCGCAATCGTGCTCTGTGCCAGTGCGGTTTGCAAAACACATGTGAATGCTCCTAAAAAAAATAAAACATGTTTCATCATTTTCTGTCAATCCTGTTTATAAATGACTAAATTAACCGTATTATAGTTGTTCCTGTAACTTCACTAGTACACAATTTAACCAAAAAGTCGCCAAAGGATTTCACAAAGTCGCATAAAGGATTTCCTTCTTCTCCTTCGTGACGTACTTCTTCGCCTTCGCGGTCAATCTTTTCAATAGCTTATCATGATTGAAAAGTTAAACCTTCTGCCCAATCCAAAGAAAACACCTGCAGATGCAGCATCAAAATCTTTTTTGCTGGTGGAATAGGAGTCGTTATTCTGGGCATCACTGATATATTTCTGATCGAGCAGGTTCAGAACGGAACCCCGCAGATCCAGTTTGAAATTCTTAAATATGAACCGGTAACCGGCATTCACGTCAACCAGATAATATACAGGAAGTTCCCAGGAATCTCTGGGTTTGCCGTCTTCGTCCAGGTAGTTAGGGTTGAATTCGGGACTCAGGGTTACCGGATCCATGTTGGAATAATTTTTGGCAAAGAGGGTGAATGACCCCGAGACATACAGCCGTTTAATGATCTCCCACCGCAGGCTCTCCATCAGCTGGAATTGCGCCGCGTCGCCAACATGAACTCCTTTGGCGTTGAAGTAAAACTTCTTTATCAGAACATTGGCATCGCTGTATATAAATGCTGTATCGGCCGATGTCCACCGCCAGTCTCCCCAGGCAACCACCTGGTCCCATTGAAGCGAAGGGATGATCTTCCATCCGAACTGCACCTCGACCCCCAAATGGCGTGCATCGATGCCATTGATATTGACCGGATAGGAATCATCATCAATCGTGGCATAAATCGGACTGTCAAGTGGTTTGTTCTTCCACTTTGTAAGGTACCCGTTGATGCTGAATCCTATCTTTTTCGAATAATAGCTGTATCCGAGTTCGAATGCCTGAATCTGTTCATTGCGAATATCAAGGAATTCTTTGTTGTCGGTATCAAATACATTGTTAAACCGGGGAGCACGGGAGAGATAGCCAACGTTCATATATACATTGTTGTGCTCGTCAACGTTATAGTTAACACCACCTTTTGCCGTAAAACCGGGGAATACTTTCCAGGAAGTATGTGTATACCTTGATTCAGGCGAGTTGATATCATAGCCTGTGGCATCCGTGATAAATAGTGTGTCATAAGTGGATCCTGCACGTTTGATCACATATGTCGTGTCGTTGGATTGATAGTGCGTATCTCCGTTACCAAAGGAATATATAAGATCCTGTGATCCATTGTAATAAAAAATATCACCGTAACCAATAACTTCGGTGTAGGTAGTTTTATCAAGAATAAGGTCCTTATTTCGGAAATAATCTATTCTCTGGTAGGCGGAAAGTGCGGTAGTGACGTTCAGAAATGCAGTCCAGTTTTCCCGTTTAAATTCAGCCTGCAAAAACACTCCGCCCCACCGCACTTTGCTGTCGTTGTTGTATTGAATTTTGTCACCTTCGTACATCTTCTGATTCCAGAGTCTGTTGTTGTTCGAGTTGTCGAGAAAGTAAGACCCTCCAAGGAGATCATATACTTCACGGAAATGCTCGCCGCGGTAAGTGCGCAGGTCGAGTCCGCCCGAAACGGTCCATTCCCCGGTAACCTCCCAGTTGAATGTAGAGAGCAGTCCAAACCAGTAATGATCATTCCGGCTGCTTCGGAGGATGCTGCTCGACCGACCGGTAGTATCCTCCATGTTGCCGTCGTAGAAGTTCTGGAACATCACCTGGCCTGTTATCGGATCGAGGGGCGGGGTAGAACTTCCCGGCGAACCGTTTTTATCGGATGTTGCTGTTCCTGTTCCTCCCCCTTGTCCGAAGGAAGCATACAGAATGTTGGAGAGGTAAAATCTGTCATGGATTCGCCAGAAGTCGCGGATGCTGATCTGCGGTTTAAAGTAGTAGTTCATCGCCTGCGACAGCTTCTCAGGCTCATCCTGGTATATCTTCTCCCCGTTAGATCCATATTGCCAGCGGTTCAGGTAACCCCAGTTAGGGTTGTACCGGATGCCGAACGAAGGACCCAGGCCTGAAGTATCCACGCCAAGTTTGGCCGCGTAGTCCTTATCAAATGTAGAAATCGATTTTTTATAAGACCGCTGAGCATGTTTCTGAGGTGCACCCATAGCCGAGAACGTAAGCAAGTGATTTCCCAGGCTCTTATCCACCCTGAGATAAAAAAACCACCCTTTGGTCCAGGTATTATCAACCCAGCCTTTTCCCTGCTTGTATGATCCGGAAAGAGTCACTCCCCACCCACGCTTCAGTTGTCCGGTAGTCACGCCAAGCGTTGTCCTTAGGAAACCATCACTTCCCACCTCCTGTTTGATACTTCCTCCCAGTTTTGTTTCAATCCCCTGGGACAGGATGTTCATGGTCCCGCCAACTGAGGGAAGTGCAAGTTTTGACGCACCAAGTCCTCGCTGTACCTGGATATTCCGTGTTACAGCATCCAGCCCGAACCAGTTCGACCAGTAGACCCACCCGTTTTCCATGTCGTTGACAGGGATCCCGTCGATCATTACAGCAAGGTTCCTTTGACTGAATCCCCGGATATTTATCCGTGCATCCCCATCACCACCTCCCTGCTGGGTGGCATAAGCTCCTGGTGTTTTGTTGAGGATCATCGGAATATCCTGTGAAGCAAGTTCTTCCTGGATCATCTTAGGTTTCACCGTTGAGAAAGCCACCGGTGTTTCACGGGTCAGTGCTACATCTGCCACAACCTCCACTTCGGTGAGTGTCATGGTTCTCAGGTTGAAATCAAGGATAACAGGTTTCCTGGCGGTAGTCACGGTTTGAACCTGTTCAATGTAGCCTACATACGACACTCTTACAGTGTAGGTTCCTGCCGGGACGTTCAGTTCGTATTGTCCGTCCAGATCTGAAACCACTCCTTTACCCTGGTGATAAAGAACAGATGCCCCTATCAGGGTTTCACCTGTAGTAGCATCCTTCACTGTTCCTTTAATAGTAAAGAACTGAGCGTGAATGAATTCCGGGAAAAAGAGAGCGATAAAAAGGATGGAAAAAATTCTCATGCCGTCTATGCCTGTTACCTGACAACAATTTTCTGGGCAGATACACTGGAATTTCTCATATGAACCTTGACCACGAGGACGCTGTTCCTCATTTCCGGTGTGATATCAATCACGGCTTCCCTGGTATTAGAGATAAGTTTCAGGATGGAAACACGTTGTCCCAGCATGTTCATAAATTCAATCGATTCAATGGTTTCAGGTGCATGGATTGTAACCACATTTCCTGACACAGGATTTGGAAAGATCTTAACCTGACCGTTGCTTTGGTTTTCTTCCAGTCCGAGTGGCTTGCATTCACATGTATGTATCCCAAGGCTGTCGAACAGGTTTGCCGGCAACGAGTCGTACTCAGCAAATGCATTGAAACTGTTGGGATAGCCGCCGGTGGTGGTATTCCCATAGGTGTTCATCGTAGCCCTGTTGATGCCGTGTTTCACAGTTGATTTCCGGATAAGACTTTGATTCTGTGTCAGGTATGCGCCTTCCCCCCGCCAGTAAGGTGGTGTATCGGTCCAGGCGCCTGCAGGAGTAGTTGTTCCCTGCCAGTTCAGCGGACGAACGCCGATTTCCGCGAAAATGTCGATATCCACCCAGTTTCCACCGGTGAATTTCTGAATAGAGATTGCGTCGTCACCATTCCAGAAGACTACCCGGCAACCCTGGGTGCCTGCATTGTAGTCGGCAGGGGCAAGGTAATCCCCTTTGGCCCGCAATCCTGCCCAAACCATGGTATCCTGTCCCGGGAAGTTAGTATCCTGGATTATAACAAGAGCCTGGTAAGGCTGAATATCTCCTACCAAAGGCAGTACGTACTGGATATCCTGATCGGCTATCGTGGAGCCATTCGACCACCTGATCAACCTGTAGGTATCCGTAAAGGTGATAATGTTGGGAGTCGGATTGTAGATCTCAATGGCCTTGTTGTTGTTCCATCCCTCCAGGTACTCCGAAATGAACAGGTCGGAACAGTCCTGGGCCGAAACGAACCCGGCCATGATCAACACAATGATTAAAATGTAAAGTTTCTTCATAACATGAAAATTTGATTTAACATGAGGGTGAAAAACAAAAGTAACAAAAGTGAAAAGAGATGGAAATACCGAAGCGTCGATTGTTAGTAACTTTCAGTCATTTGGTTGATTTTTCACAGGATGGGCTGCAAGGCTTGCAACCCGGTTGCCATCCATCTCCAGGACGGTGAAATCGTAGCCGCCAAATGTGAAATGATCCTCAACTTCAGGGATTGTGCCAAGGGTATACATCGCCAATCCGCCGGCAGTACTGAAGTTTCGCGCCTCCTCCTCAAACTCTTCATCATCCAGGTCGGGGATCTCCAGCATATCCGCCAACTCCCAGAAGTTCATGCTTCCGCTGATGATGTACGATCCGTCAGGTTTTTCTTCATAGTCGGGAGGCTCTTTATCGGTCAGGTCGGGGAGGTCACCCAGGATATGCTCCACCAGGTCATGAAGTGTGATCAGGCCTTCTACGGTACCGTATTCATCCACCACAATGGCGATATGGATCTTCCGTTCCCTGAATTTCTCCAGGATGTCTGATGCCGGCATGTTTTCTGGTACATACAGCGGTTCAGAAAGGATGGACGAGAGATCCGGCGCGTCGCCCGAGTGAAGGATCCCGATCAGGTCCTTGACTACAAGAATCCCCTTTACCTGATCGAGGGAGCCAGCCCCGACAGGATATTTCGAGTATCCTACTTCGTTGATCAAACCCAGGATATCTGCCAGGTTCATCGACTGGTCGATCCACCGGATGTCGATCCGTGGGGTCATGATGGAGAAGGCTGTCTTGTTCCCAAACCGGAAGACATCCTTGATGATCTCTGACTCATGCTTGTCTATCACGCCATGTTCTGAACTCTGCCGGATCATCAGTTTCAGTTCATCCTCCGTAATATGATATTCAGTGCCGTTCCTCACACCGAAGATCTTCATAATCCCTTTTGTTGATATACTCAGGATCCAGACAAAAGGATGCAGAGTACTGGCTACCCCTTTCATAAAGGGTGCCAGCGCTATTGTGATCGCTTCCGGATGTTTGAAAGCGATGGATTTGGGGACTGTTTCACCGAAAACCAGGGTGAAATAGGTCACAAGTGTAACAACCACAGCCAGCGATATCCGGTACAAAAGGTCCGGATCCATTTGTAGTCCCTGAAGGTAAGGCAGGATCTTGGCTGTGATGGCCACACCGCCATATGCTCCTGACAGGATGCCAGCCAGCGTGATTGCTATCTGAATGGAAGAGATAAAAATTTCAATCTCTGTCAACTGCACCAGGGCAATTTTCGCCCCCTTGCTTCCCTCTTCCGCTTTCTCCTGAAGCCTGGATTCGCGGCAGGAAACAAGAGCAATCTCATACATGGAGAAAATTCCATTGATCAGAATTAAAACACCAAGAACAAAAAACTCCATAAGACTAGTTCAATCAGTCAAAAGTAAAAAAAATTGGTTAACCTTTTACCTTTTCTCATAAAACCGGATTAATAGTAATCTGTTACTTAGTCGACTATGCTGTATCCTACTTCGCCTTGGCGGTTAATCATTTATTTTACCGCGAAGTCGAAGAAGGACACCACGAAGGCGAAGAAGGATCATATCAAATGTAAATCATCATGAAAGAAGAAATCTTTAAAAATGTACTTGATTGCTGCTTTAAGGTTCATTCCTCACTAGGTCCGGGATTGTTAGAAAGTGCCTATGAAGAATGTCTCTACTATGAAATTTCAAAAACAGGGTTAAAAGTGCAAAAACAGAAACCTCTGCCATTAGTTTATCAGGAGATTCGATTGGATGCTGGGTATAGAGTCGATTTATTTGTCGAACAACTCGTTATTGTTGAAATAAAAGCAGTTGAAATGTTAGCCGATATTCATCTGGCACAGATCCTAACCTATTTGAAATTATCCGGATCTCCTATTGGCTTATTGATCAACTTTAATGTTCGGCATCTAAAAGATGGGATCAAAAGAGTGGTCTACCATTCTTAGTCGGCTTTATGGCATCCTTGTTTTCCTCTGCGGTTAATTCTTCAGCGGTGAGAGTTTTTCAATGGCAGATTCAATCCCGTTTACCTCCCGGAAAACCAGGGAGAGCCGGTCGCGCTCCTGCTTCATGATACAGTAGGCCGGATTGGTTTTGATAAACTCAATGAAATCTGAAAATTGTTCCGACTGATAGAACGATGATTGAGGATCAGAGGGAAAGTAAGCCGCCAGCCTGCTTTTACGAAGCACCAGCTTTTCGAACCCAAGGCTTCTGGCCAGCCACCTCAGCCTGATGGTCTGTATCAACTCCACGGTTTGAGATGGCAAAGGACCGAACCTGTCTGCCAGCCTGTTCCTGAACTGCTTCAGCTCCTCCTCCTTTTCGATGGAGTCAAGCTCTTTGTACAAACTCAACCGTTCTGTAATATTTGTGATGTAGTGATCCGGGATCAGGATCTCCAGGTCGGTCTCGATGACACATTCTTTTACAACCTCTCCCGGATGATCAGTCTGGTAGAGGTCTTTGAATTCCTGTTCTTTCAACTCCAGGATCGCCTCATTGAGGATCTTCTGATACATATCAAACCCTACCTCGGAGATGAAGCCGCTTTGCTCGGCACCCAGGATATTCCCGGCTCCCCGGATGTCAAGGTCCCTCATGGCGATGTTGAATCCGCTGCCAAGGTCGGCGAACTCTTCGATGGCCCGCATACGTTTTCTTGCCTCATCGGTGAGTGTCGACATCGCCGGCGCCAGCAGGTAGCAGAAAGCCTTTTTATTGGAACGCCCTACCCTGCCGCGAAGCTGGTGAAGGTCGCTCAGCCCGTAGTGATGGGCATCATTGATTATGATTGTGTTGACATTAGGAATATCCAGCCCGGATTCGATGATCGTGGTAGCCACCAGCACATCATAATCCCCTTCAATAAAGTCGCTCATCACCCGTTCCAGTTTTGCCCCCTCCATCTGCCCGTGGGCCACGGCAACATGAATGTCAGGAACCAGTCGCTGGATCATGCCAGCAACTTCCAGAATATTCTGTACTCGGGTGTTGACAA
>Ga0172369_10005285_pt1 | contig 15974 bp, 10 predicted proteins | sample LakKiv25m_FD_114539 | JGI IMG/M metagenome (GOLD analysis project Ga0172369, IMG submission 114539) | Freshwater microbial communities from Kabuno Bay, South-Kivu, Congo - kab_022012_11.25m | ecosystem: Environmental > Aquatic > Freshwater > Lake | place: Democratic Republic of the Congo...
ATCGGGCCGCAGGGCATCGTGCACGGTACCTATCTCACGCTGTTGAATGCGGGCCGACTCTACCTGGGCATCCCCGACGACAGTGATCTGGCCGGCGTGCTGTACGTGAGTTCCGGTCTGGGCGGCATGAGTGGGGCGCAACCCAAGGCTGCCGATATCGCCGGCGCGGTCAGCATCACGGCGGAAGTCGACTGGTCGCGCATCCAGACCCGGCTTGATCAGGGCTGGCTGGACCGAGCGTCGGCCGATCTCGACCAGGTGTTCGGGTGGGCCGACGAAGCCCGGACCGCCAAATATCCACTCTCCATCGCCTACCACGGCAACGTGGTCGACCTGTGGGAGTACGTGGTGGAACAGGGCATCGACGTCCCCCTGGCCAGCGACCAGACCTCCTGCCATGCCGCGTACGACGGGGGCTATGTGCCCCAGGGCGTGGGCTTCGACGAGGCCCGCGAACTCTTGGCCCACGACCCCGTGGCGTTGGGCCGGCGGGTCGACGCGTCTCTGCGTCGGCAGTTCGAACTCATCAGCATCATGTCCGAGCGGGGCACCCGCTTCTGGGACTATGGCAACGCCTTCCTCAAGGCGGTGTTCGAGGCGGGGGTGACCGAGGTCGCCGCCAACGGCGTGGACACGCGGGAGGGTTTCGTGTTCCCCTCCTACGTCGAGCACATCATGGGACCGCTGTGCTTCGACCTGGGCTATGGACCGTTCCGCTGGGTGTGCACCAGCGGCAGGCCCAAAGATCTGCACGCCACCGATCAGGCCGCCATGAGCTGCATAGACCCTACCCGCCGCTCCCAGGACCGGGACAACTACATCTGGATCCGCGACGCCGAGAGCAACCGACTGGTCGTGGGGAGCCAGGCTCGCATCTTGTACTCCGACGCCGACGGGAGGGTCAGGATCGCCCTGCGCTTCAACGAACTGGTGCGACGGGGTGAGATCGGCCCGGTGATGATCGGCCGTGATCATCACGACGTCTCGGGCACCGACTCTCCCTATCGGGAGACGGCCAACATCTACGATGGTTCACGTATCATGTCCGACATGGCCCATCACTCGTGGGTGGGCGACGCCGTGCGGGGCATGACGCTCGTCGTCCTCTCGAACGGCGGAGGCGTGGGTGTGGGCAAGGCGATCAACGGAGGCTTCGGATTGCTGCTCGACGGGTCGGAACGGGTCGACGGGATCATCCGTTCCGCCCTGGAGTGGGATGTGATGGGCGGCATCGCCCGCCGCAGTTGGGCGCGCAACGAGGGGGCCATGGAGACTGCCGCCGCCTGGAATGTCGCCAACCGGGACCGAGGCCTGATCACTTTGCCCCACCTCGTGGAAGACGGGCTGGTCGAGGATCTAGTGGAGTCCGCCTGATGCGTGTATGGTCGGCCGTACCGTTCGTGATGTATCGTCCTAGTCCCTGTCGCAGCTGAGCTGCGGAAAACGCACCAAGGAGCACATATGTCGCTGTATGACGAGCTCAGGCTCAACGTGGAGACCGGCAAGAAGGATGCCGTGCAGGCCCAGGTCACTCAGGCGCTCGCTGAGGGCCGTCCCGCCCAGGAGATCTTGCAGGAGGGTCTCATCGCGGCCATGGACATAGTCGGGGCCAAGATGGAGGCCGAGGAGATGTTCATACCCGAGGTACTTCGGGCCGCCAAGACCATGGAGGCGGGTCTGCAGATCCTGGAACCGCATCTGGCGGTGGGCGACGTCAAGATCTCGGGAACGGTGGTCATCGGCACGGTCAAAGGTGATCTGCATGACATCGGCAAGAACCTGGTGGCCATGCTCCTCGCGAGCGCCGGCTTTCGCGTGATCGATGCCGGCATCAACGTCGATCCCGCGGCCTTCGTGGAGAAGGTGGTCGAGTCAGGGGCCGATTTCGTGGGCATGAGCGCGCTCCTGACCACCACCATGCCGATGATGAAAGAGACCCTGGCGGCGTTGCAGTCGGCCGGTCTCCGCGACAAAGTCAGGGTCTTGGTGGGTGGCGCGCCGGTCACACAGTCCTGGGCCGATGAAATCGGGGCCGACGGCTATGCCTCCGACGCAGGGGCCGCTATAAAGGTGGCCAAGGAGCTCGGGGCGGTTGTAGCGTAGACCCGCGCGGCATTCAGAGACCGGCCAGGAGAGAGCACGAGATGCCGTCCGAGAGAGAAGTACAGCACACTCTCTGCCGGATGTGCGACGACCGCTGTGGCATCGACGTCCACATGGAAGACGGCCGCATCGTCGACATAGTCGGGAACAAGCGGCATCTCTGGAACCAGGGGAGGGTCTGCGCTAAGGCGCGAGGGGCCGTGGACATGGTGTATCACCCCGACCGTATTCTGAAACCGCTCAAGAGGACGGTCGACGGATTCGAGGAGGTCCCCCTTGGGCAGGCCCTTGACGAGATCGCCGCCCGCATCGCCGACGTCAAGGAGCGCCACGGCGCCCGCTCCGTCGGCGTGTGGAAGGGGGAGGCCGTCGGCTTCGGTCAGCAGGAAGGCCTGGCCCGCCGGTTCGCGCATGCCCTGGGCAGTCCGAACTACCTCTCCAACGATTCGATGTGCTACGTCGCGCGCTATGCCGGCTACAAGTTGGTCGACGGTGATTGGCCCCTAGCCGATCTCGAGCACGCCCGGTGCATCGTCATGTGGGGAGCGAACCCTCCGAGCGCGCACCCGAACATGACCCACTGCGTGACCCGTGCTCGTCGGGAGGGCGCGACCTTGGTGGTGGTCGATCCGCGCCTATCGACCATCGCCCGCAAGGCCGATCTGCACGCCGAGTTGCGCCCCGGCACCGACGGCGCCCTGGCTTGGGGTCTCGTCCATCAACTCATCGAGATGGATGCGTACGCCAAGGATTTCGTGCGGCGGCACACCCTCGGCTTCTCTCAGGTGGCCGAGTATGCGGAGGCGTTCACGCTCCAGGCCGTGGAAGAGGAGACGGGGGTCCCGGCCCAGACCATTCGCGCCATCGCTGAGGCCATGGGGGCCGCCGCGCCCCGGGTAGCCGTGTACGTGGGCAACGGGCTGGAGCACCACGAGAACGGGGTCAACAACATCCGGGCCATCGCCATGTTCGACGGCCTGCTGGGCTCGGTGGACGTGGAAGGGGGAAACCGCTACGGCGAGAGTCTTGGCCTCCGTGATCTGACCCTGTATGAGGAGCGGCCTCTGCGGCACCTCGGCCCGTTGGGGGCCGACCGCTTCCCGGTGCTCTACGACCTCCGCCACGAGTGTCACACTATGACGGCGATGCAGGCGGCGCGCGACGGAATCCCCTATCCGTTGCGCGCGCTGATCGTCACCGGCGCCAACCCGGCGCTGACCAATCCGAACTCGGCGCGGGTGCGACAGGCCCTGGAGTCGCTCGATCTCCTCGTCGTGCGCGATCTCTTCATGACCGAGACTGCCGGACTCGCTGACTACGTACTGCCCGCGGCCTCGTTCTTGGAGCGGTCCGAGCTGCACGCGCACGTCAACCGTCGGGTTGTGACTGTCACGCGCCGTCTCCTCTCGTGGCCGGGAGTCCAGAGCGAGTATGAGTTCTGGCACGATCTGGCTCATCGTCTGGGAATCGGCGGGTACTTCCCCTGGACGGACGAGGACGCACTCAATCGGTGGCTGCTGGAGCCTACCGGCATCGACCTCGATGAGTTGGCGGCACACCCGGACGGAGTCGAGTACGCGCCTCCGCGCAGTGATCGGTCGGAGGGCGATCGATTCCCCACTCCCTCGGGGAAGATCGAGTTCACGTCCGCGTACCTTAAGGATCTGGGCTTCGACGAGATCCCGGTCTACCGCAGTCCCGCGTACCGGCAGGCCCCCGATCCGGCCTACCCTTTGGTTCTCATGACGGGGGCACGCAAGCTGCTCTACCTGCACAGCCGTTTCCGCAACATTGCCCGTTTCCGCACCGTTGCATCCGGACCCGAAGTGGAGATGCACCCCGCCGATGCCGCCTCGTTGGGCGTGGGCGATGGAGACCTCGTGCGCGTCGTATCCCGCATCGGCGCCATCGAGATACCGGCCAGGGTGATGGCGCCGAACGAACTTCTATCGGGCACCCTCCAGATAACCCACGGGTGGAAAGAGGCCAATGTCAATGAGATCACCTACGACGACCGCTTCGATCCCGTGAGCGGCTTCCCGCTGATGAAGTCTATGGAGGTGCGGGTGGAGCGGACATGATCGTGGCGCAGCAGGGCGTGCGCTTCCAGAAACTGACCGTGGAGCAGTGCGCGGCTATCCACGATGCGAGTTGCCGTCTCTTGGAGACGGTCGGCGTAGAGACCCACCACGAGCGCGCGCGCGAACTGCTTGCGGCGGCCGGCGCGTCGCTGGAGGGCGTGCGCGTGCGGGTGCCGCGCAGGCTGGTCGACTGGGCCCTCGCGGTGACGCCAAAGAGCTTCACGCTGCATACCAGGAGCGGCGAGCCCGTCATGCGCGTGGGCGGAACCAACGTATTCTTCGGGAACGGATCCGAGACGCCCAACGTGCTCGACCACCGCACCGGGGAACGCCGGCACGGCACTCTGGCCGACGTGGCCGAGGGCGTGCGGGTGCTGGACGCCCTGCCGAACATCGACTTCGTCATGTCGCTCGTCGTCCCCTGGGAACTTGAACCTGCGGTGGCCTACCTCGAGCAGTTCAAGGCCATGCTCGGCAATTCCACCAAGCCGTTTCTGTTCCTCAGCCCCAGCGGTGACGACGTACGTGCCATGGTGGCCATGCTCGAGGCGGTGGCCGGAGGCGAAGCCGCGCTACGCGAGAAGCCCCGTGGCCTCTGCTACATCAACGTCACGCACCCCTTCCGGCACGAGTTCGACGATCTCGACAAGTTGATCTTCCTGGCCGAAAAAGGAGTTCCCTACACCTACAACCCCACCGCCCTCCGCGGCGCGAGTGGACCCATCACCGCGGCCGGTTGTATGGCGGTGGGCAACGCGGGCGAGCTCTTCGGCCTGGTGCTTGCACAGTTGGTCAACGAGGGATGCCCGGCGACGCTCTCCGGCGGGACGGCGGACAAACTCGATATGCGCAGCATGATCGATATCTACTCTGCGCCCGAGAACCGGGTGGGTTTCACGGAGATGGCCCGCTTCTACGATGTCCCCCACTTCGGCCTGGGCGGGGCGTCCGACAGCAAGACGGTCGACGAGCAGGCGGCCGCCGAGGCCTCGCTGTCTCTGTTGGTGGAGGCCCTCGCCGGCTCCAACCTCATTCATGACGTGGGCTACATGGAGTCGGGCATGTCGAACTCGCTGGCCCAGATCGTCATCTGCGACGAGATCATCGGCTGGGTGCGGCGGTTCATGGAACCCGTGGTGGTCGACGAGGAGACTTTGGCCCTCGACCTCATCGAGCGGGTGGCGCCTCTGGGCGACTACCTGGGCGAGGACCACACCTTGGAGCACTTCCACGAGGACTGGTATCCGGGCCTCTTCGACCAGTCGAACTACGACAGATGGAAGAAGGCGGGTTCCTTGCGTCTCTCCGAGAAGGCCGCCCGCCGGGTGGATGAGCTCCTTGCTTCCCACCAGGTGCCCGACCTGCCCCCGGACGTTGTGGCCCAGATCGACGCCCTCATCGCCGCCCGAGACCTAAGGAGCATCCACCCGTGAAAGACGTACAGAACGCCTCGCGCGTCGGCCGCCTGTCCTTCCTCACCGAGGGACAAAAGCGGGACATCTACCTGGCCGCGTTGGAGATCATGGCCACGGTAGGCATGAAGGTCTACCACGCCGAGGTGGAGGAGATGCTGCTCTCGGCCGGTTGCACCAAGACTCCCGAGGACCGCATACTCATGGGGCGCCACGTAGTGGAACAGGCCCGCCTCAGCGTACCGCCCGTGGTCAACGTCTACGACCGCTCCGGCGAACTCGCCATGGCGCTCGGCGGCTACAACAGCTACTTCGGAACGGGTTCCGACCTCATGAGCACCTACGATCTGGAGACAGGCGAACACCGGCCCAGCACCTTGGACGACGTCAGTCGAGCCGCGCGACTCTGCGATGCGCTTCCCCACATGGATTTCATCATGAGTTCCGCTCATCCCACCGACAGGAACCCGCACCACTCCTACCTGCTCAGCTTCCAGGAGATGATGAGGAACAGCACCAAACCGCTGGTGATGACCGCCGAGAGCGACCGTGACCTCAGCGTGATGATCGAGGTCGCGCGGGCGCTCCGCGGGGGGGCGGAAGCCCTGCGCCTCAAGCCCTACTTCGTGGTCTACAACGAGCCCATCTCGCCTTTGGAGCATCCGGAGGAGAGCCTGGCCAAACTCCTTCTGTGTGCGGACTGCGGCGTGCCCTCGATCTACTCGCCCGCGCCACTTGCGGGGGCCACCGGTCCCATCACCGTGGCCGGCCACACCGCCCAGGGCACCGCCGAGAGCCTGTTCGGCCTGGTAGTGCACCAACTGCGTCGGCCGGGGGCGCCCTTCCTGTTCGGCATCGGACCGGCGGTGCTCGACCTGGTCACCGCGCAGTCCAGCTACAATGCCGTGGAGTACCTCATGACCTATCTCTGCGCGGTCGAGATGGCCAAGTGGTTGGACATCCCCAACTGGGGCTACGCGGGCACCAGCGACAGCCAGACGCTCGACGCCCAGGCCGGGATGGAGGCCACCCAGCTGACGTTCCTGGCCATGCAGGCCGGTTCCAACCTCTCCCACGACGTGGGCTACCTCGACTTCGGTCTCACCGGCTCCCTGGAGGAGATCGTGATGGTGGACGAGTTCATCGCCATGAACCGCCGTCTGCTCGGCGGCATCGACGTCGATCGCGACACCTTGGCTGTGGAGGCTGTGGCCGAGACCGGCCCTGGGGGCCACTACATGACCAGCGACCACACCTACCGCTACATGCGCGAGGTGCAATGGCGGCCTACCATCCTCAACCGCTACGGCCGGGATAAATGGCTGCAGGAAGGCGGCCAGGATCTGGCCGAGCGGGCTAGGCGCAAGGCCCTCCACCTGCTGGATGCTCACGAGGTTCCACCCCTGCCCGCCGAGGTGGGCCCGCGGGCCGACGAGTTGATCGCGGCCTTCGTGGGCGGCAATGGCTAGGAGCGACACAATGCAGATCGTGCACATTGACGGAGACGCTCTGACTCTCGAGCAGGCGCGGGCGGTCGCCCACAGCGGGGCGACGGTGGTGATCGGGCCCGACGTTCGGCCCAAGATCGACGCGGCGCGGGCGTATGTCGAGCAGATCATCGCCGAGGGGCGGGTGGTCTACGGCATCACCACGGGGTTCGGCAAGTTCTCCGACGTCACCATCGCGGGTTCCGACGTGCTGGAGTTGCAGCGCAACCTTATTCTGAGCCACTGCTGCGGCGTGGGGGAACCCATCGATGCGGAGAAGACCCGGGCGCTGATGTTACTGCGGGCGAACGTGCTCGCAAAGGGGTTCTCGGGGGCCCGCTTCCTGGTGCTCGAGACATTGGTGGAGATACTGAACCGGGGGCTCGTCCCGGTGATCCCCAGCCGGGGCTCGGTGGGGGCCTCGGGTGACCTCGCGCCGCTCGCCCACCTCGCCGCAGTGATGATCGGCGAAGGAGAGGCGCTGTGGCAAGGACGGCGCCTCTCCGGTCGCGATGCCATGGCCGCCGCCGGTATCGCCCCGCTGGTGTTGCAAGCCAAGGAAGGGTTGGCCCTCATCAATGGTACCCAGTTCATGACCGGCATTGGTCTGCTGGCGCTGTTCAAGGCAGAGACCATCGCCAAGTGCGCCGACGTCGCCGCCGCCATGACCCTGGAGGCACTCCGCGGCACCGACGCCGCCTACTTACCCCTGACCCATGACGTGCGCCCGCACCAAGGCCAGCTGGCCACCGCCCGCAATCTGGTACGCCTGCTCGGAGACAGCGAGATCCTGCCCGCCCACAGCGACCCTGCCAGCGACAAGAAGGTCCAGGACGCCTACTCCCTGCGCTGTGTGCCGCAGGTGCACGGCGCCGCCAAAGACGCGCTGGGATTCGTGCGCCGCGTGCTCGAAGTGGAGGTCAACGCGGCCACCGACAACCCCCTGGTGTTTCCCGAGGCCGACCGGGTCATCTCCGGGGGGAATTTCCACGGTCAACCGGTGTCGCAGGCCATGGACTTCCTGAGCATCGCCCTCACCTACACCGCCGGTATCTGCGAGCGCCGAATCGAGTACATGCTCGACCCGGCCACTTCCGACCACCTACCCGCCTTTCTCACCCGTTGGGGAGGGTTGCACTCGGGCATGATGATCGCCCAGGTGACGGCCGCCGCTCTGGTGTCGGAGAACAAGACGTTGGCCCACCCGGCCTGCGTCGACTCCATCCCCACCTCGGCCAACAAAGAGGACTACGTCAGCATGGGGGCCTACGCTGCGCGCAAGGCCGACGACGTCTGCCAGAACGCCCTGATCGTCTTGGCGGTCGAGTTACTCTGTGCCGCCCAGGCCTTGGAGTTCCATCCGGGTTTGCGCCCCGGCCGGGGGGTGGCAGCCGCGTACGATGTGATCCGCGCTCACGTATCCCCGCTCGAGGCCGACCGTCCCCAGACCCCCGATATCGAGGCCGTCGCCCGGTTGGTGCTCGAGGGCGACATCGTGCGCGCCGTCGAGGACACGGTGGGCGTCTTGGAACTCGGCTAGGTCGCGTGCGCTTCCAGGACATCAAAGGCATCCATGAGGCGGGACTCCGCATCCTCGAACGGACCGGAGTAGTGTTCCAAGACGCGGAGGCGCTGGAGCTTCTCTCTCAAAGGGGACTCGCGGTCGACGGGCAGCGGGTGCGCATGGCCGCGCACTACGTGGAAGCCTCGGTGCGCTCAGCTCCGAGGTCGTTCGTTGTGCACGGTCGCGGGTCGGGCGCCGATCTTGTGTTCGGTGGAAGCTTGATCGTGGCGGCTACGGGCGGCTCGTCGTCGGTGCTGGAAGGGCTCGATCGGCGGGCGGGCACCTTGGCGGATCTGGAGGATCTGGTCAAGGTGATGCATCAATCTCGCAATATCGACATGATCGCGTTCGCCGTCGATCCTCAGGACGTCGCCCCCAAGAAGCGCCACCTCCGCTCCCTGCATACCCTGCTCACCCTGAGCGACAAGTCGGTGGTTTTCCCCGGGTACAGCCCTCAGGTGGCTGAGGCCGCGACGGTGACCGCAGAGATCCTGTGGGGAGCGGACTGGCACGACGAACCGCGGCTCCTGTTCGTAGCCAACACCATGTCGCCCCTCGTGATCGAGTCGGAGACCTGCCGGCTGATCCTCAGGCTGGCCCGTCTGCGCCAGCCGGTGTGCGTCACTCCCTGCGTCATGGGTGGGGCCACCGGCCCGACCACCATGGCGGGTATCCTCGCGTTGCAGCACGCTGAGGCGCTGGCAGGGCTGGTGCTGACTCAGGTGGTGCGGGAAGGAGCCCCCTTCGTCTACGGGGGGTCTTCGTCGGTGACGTCCATGCTGACCGGCGACCTCCTGTTCGGTGTGCCCCAGTACTGGGCGTTGATGTGCGCGACGGTGCAGATCGCGCACTATCTCGGGCTGCCGTGTCGGGCCGGCGGGGGACTCACAGACTCGCATCTCCCCGATATGCAGGCCGGCATCGAAACGGCCATGGGGCTGGGGGCGGTCGCTCGGTGCGGGGTCGACTTCGTGCTCCACGGCACCGGTACGATCAGTTCGGTGAACGCCGTCTCGTTCGAGAAGCTCATCATAGATGACGAACTCGTGGGCATGATCAGGCGCCGCAACCTGCCTATCGAAGTCGACGACGACACCCTGGCGCTCGACACGATCGAGACGGTGGGGCCCGGTGGGAGCTACCTGCTCGAGCCGCACACGCTCGCCCACTGTCGCGATTACACGCGGACGACGTTCTTCAACCGACGTCGGCACGACATCTGGCGGAAGCGGGGCGGGCGGGACCTTCCCACCGCCGCGCGGGAGCGCTTCAGGGCGCTGGTGGAGGCTTACAGTCCGCCGGAGTCGGACGACATCATTCGGCGGCAGCTCGACGCATACTGTCTGCGGTAAGCGGTCCCTACGTATACCGGATCCGCGGGTTTAGGACCGCATAGAGGATGTCGGCGAACAGGTTGGCAAACCCGTAGATCACCACGATCAGAAGTACCGTCGACTGGATCAAGGGGATGTCGCGTCGCTGTACGGCATAGAGCAGGAGTCGGCCAATGCCCGGGTAGCTGAACACCGACTCGGTGACGATGAGCCCCCCGATCAACCAGCCCACGCTGATCGCGATGACGGTAACCGTGGGTAGGAGGGAGTTGCGCAGTACGTGGGTGAACAACACCTTGCGGGGGGAAAGGCCCTTGAGGTTGGCCGTGCGCACGTAGTCGGTCTGCAGCACGTCCACCGTGCTCGAGCGGGTCATGCGCACGATGTAGGCCAGCGAGGTCAGCGCCACCGTGACGGCCGGGAGGATGAGATAGGGGAAGGCTTCCACGAAGGTGGCATCGGGTTTGATCGCCGATTGGGCAGGAAACCAGCCAAGCTTCAGCGAGAAGATGCTGATGAGGATCACGGCGGTCACGAACTCCGGTAGGCCGATGAAGGCCAGCGAGCCGATGGAGATGGTCTGATCCATCCAGCTGTTGCGTTTGAGCGCCGCGAGCAGCCCGAGCAGGATGCCAACGGGCACGAAGAAGGCAAAGGCCACTGCCGCCAACATGGCCGAGTTACCCAGGCGCTCCATGACCAAGGGACGTATCTCGCTCTTGGTGCTCACCGAGTAGCCCCAGTCGCCCTGGACGAAGTCTCCCAGCCAAGTGACATACTGCACTACCAGGGGGTCGTTCAAGCCGAGTTGCTCCTGTAGGGCGGCTTTCGCCTCAGGCGTCGCGAAGCGACCCAGCATCATGGTGGCGACGTCCCCGGGGAGCACCGTGGTGGCAAGGAAGATCAGTATCGAGGAGAGCAGCATCATGAGGACCACGAAGCCCAGCCGCCGGACGATGAAGGTCAGCATCAGGCCGGCTCCCCGCCCGGGGCCGGCTCCGCCGCGGGCGGAACAGTTCCCGGGGGAAGCGGGGTCGCCTCGCTGTCCGCGAGGACCAGGGTCTCCTGTTGGAGCCGGCTGAGTTCCTCCAAGCCGATGTGGCAGTAGATATGGTGGTCCTTCGCGCCCGTGCGCTCGGGGGGCTCTTGCTCCCGGCAGATGTCCCCCAAGGCCCGGGGGCAGCGGGGATGGAAGCGGCAACCCGGCGGCACGTCCATAGCGCTGGGGACTGTGCCCCCCAGACGGATCGGGGTCTGGGTGACATCGGGGTCGGCGACCGGAACCGCGGACAGCAGGGCCTCGGTGTAGGGGTGGAAGGGCGGGGTCAGCACCGTCATCGCATCGCCGATCTCCATGACGCGGCCCAAGTAGACCACTACGATGGTGTCCGAGAGGTGCTGCACCGCGGAGAGGTCGTGGCTGATGAAGACATACGAGGTCTGCTGCTCGGCCTGGAGCCGCATCAGCAGGTTCATGAGTGCGCCTTGCACCGAGACGTCCAGCGAGGAGATGGGCTCGTCGCAGAGGATGAGTTCCGGCTCGGCGGCGAAGGCCCGGGCGATGGCCACGCGCTGTTTCTCCCCCCCGGAGAGTTCGTTGGGGAGGCGCTCGAAGTAACTCACCGGTAGGCTGACGGCCTGCAAGAGTTCCTCTGCCCGCCTGCGTGCCGGTTCCCCGCCGAGGCCGCCCAGGAGCACAAGGGGGCGCATGATGGCGTCGCCGACGGTGCGGGTGGGGTTGAGGGAGGCATCCGGGTTCTGGAAGACCATCTGGATCTCTTTGAGGACGGAGCGCGCGCGCTCCGCCGTGGAAGACGCCAGACTCGTGCCGTGCAGACGGATGTCACCGCTGGTGCGGGGGGTGAGGCCGATGATGGCCCGCGCCACGGTGGTCTTGCCACTGCCGCTCTCGCCCACGATCCCCACGGTCTCGCCCTTGTTGACGGTGAGGCTGACCCCGTCGACAGCGCGGATCACGCGGTGAGTGCGCCTGCTGGGGATCAACCCGTTGCTCGGCCCCTTGAAGTGGGTCTTCGCGTCGTCAACCTCGACCAAGCAGGCATGGCTATGTGCGCCCTCTGCTGCCGCAGAGAGGGTCTCGGCCGCCCGGCGCAGGTACTCCGCCGGCGGAGGCACGATCTCGAAGCGGCGACAGGCGGTCAGGTGGCCCTCCTTCACCTCCCGCAATGGGGGCCGGGCCACCGTGCACATCTCTTCGACGAAGCTGCAGCGGGGTGAGAAGACGCACCCGACTGGGAGCTCGTCCAGGCGGGGGATGGAGCCCGGGATAGTGACCAGGGACCGCTTCTGGGGCGATGTCTCGAACCGGGGGACGCAGCCCAGCAGGTCCAGGGTGTAGGGGTGCAAGGGCCGCTTGAAGAGGTCCCGCAGGGAGGACTGCTCCATGAACTCCCCGGCATACATGACCCCGACCCGTTCGCAGATCTTGGTGACCACCCCCAAGTCGTGAGTGATGTAGAGGATGGCCGAGTCGAACTCTCGTTTGAGGTCGGCGACCAGGTCGAGCACCACGGCCTGCGTCGTCACATCGAGGGCGGTCGTCGGCTCGTCCATGATAAGGAGCGACGGGTTGGTCATGAGGGCCATGGCGATGACACATCGCTGGAGCATCCCGCCGGAGAGCTGGTGCGGGTAGCGTTTCATGACCGCCTCGGGGTCGGGCATGGCCACCTTGGAGAGCATCTCGACCACCCGCGCCTGTGCGCCGCCCCGGTCCATGCCCAGGTGGAGGCGGGCCACCTCGGCCAGTTGCCTGCCGACCTGGATGGAGGGGTTCAGTGCGCTCAGGGGGCTCTGATAGACGACGCCGATGTCTTTGCCCCAGAGGGAGCGCAGGTCCTTGGGGGATAGCCCGAGGAGTTCCACGCCGTTCAGGCTCACGCTCCCTGCCGTGACCCGACCGTTCTGGGCCAGGTAGCGGATGGCGCCCATGGCGAGCGTCGACTTGCCCGAGCCCGATTCGCCCACGAGGCCGAAGCTCTCGTGCTCGTGTACCGTGAGGGAGACATTGCGGACAACCCCGAGGATGCCGACTTCGGTCTCGTACTCGATGCACAGCCCTTCCACCTTAAGAACCGCTCGGTCGGCCTCGTTGGGGGGCGCGACCGGGGAGGGGTCGACGGGGGAGGCGGCTGCACCAACCGAGGCGGTGGGTCCCACGGATCAGTTCCTCGCCACGCCGGGCAGCATGACCTGCCTAAGGCCGTCGGACATGAGGCTGGTGGCGATCACCAGCAAGGCGATGGCGCCCGCCGGGAAGAGGAGGGTCCAGGGGGCGAGTGACAAGAAGCTGCGGGCCTCGTTGATCTGGAGGCCCCAGTCGGGCGAAGGGGGCTGGACCCCCAGCCCCAGGAAGCCCAGCGAGGCCACCAGGAAGATGGAGTAGCTGAAGCGCATGGAGGCCTCCACCAATAACGGGGGCAGCGAGTTGGGCAGCACCTCGCGGAAGAGGATGTAGCTGCGGCGCTCGCCCCGCACTCGGGCGGCCTCTACGAACTCTTTAGTCTTGAGGTCCAGCACCAAGCTCCTGACCACCCGGGCGATCATGGGGATGTAGAGAATGGTGACCACCAGGACCAGGTTGACGTTGGAGGGGCCCAGCACGCTGAGAAGCACCAGAGCCAGCAGGAGGGATGGGAACGAGAGCAGCACGTCGAGGAGACGCATGATCACCTCGTCCACCCAGCCTCCGGCGTAGCCCGAGGCCAGGCCGATCGGCGTCCCGATGAGCACGGCCAGCAGCGTGCCGATGCCGCCGAGGAAGAAGATGCCCCGGGCTCCTACGATGATCCGGCTGAGGATGTCGCGACCGAACTGGTCGGTGCCAAAGGGGTGGTCGATCGCGGGGGGCTTCAGGCGCAGGGCGGCGTTCTGGTCGGTGTAGTCGTATGGCGCCAACAGGGGGCCGAAGACGGCCAGAAAGAAGAAGAACAAGAAGACCACGGTGCCGAACATGGCCGCCGGACGGCGCTTGAGCCGGCGCCAGTACAGGGTGCGCTGTTTGGGACGGCGGGCGGGGACGGCGTCCGGGCCGGCCTGGGGGACGGGTACCCCGGCGGGATCATCGGCCGGTCCTTCGCCGTGGCCCGGCAGCGACAGGACCTCGTCGCGGAAGGCTCCCGGTCGTAACTCGTCGGGGGCTTGGCCGGTCCGCAGCTGCTCGTTGAGATCGTCCGGTGGCGGTGTCATCGCTCTGTCGAGCCGGATGTCGCCGGGCCGACGCCGCAATCAGCTGAGGCGAGGGGGCCCGTGGGGGCCCCCTCGCTCGTGATGGTGCGGTGCGTCACTGTTTTAAGAGAGTCGCGCGTTCTCGCGGCTCTACTCGGTGAAGTGCGCCGTCCTGAAGAGGGTGTGCGCCCAGTCAGGGTTGAGCTTGATACCGTCGACGTTCTTGGACTCGCCGGCCACCCCGAGGAGGACGACAAAGTTGATCATCGGCACTTCGTCCTGCAAGATCTTCTGCGCCTGCTTGTAGAGGTCGGCGCGCGCCGCGTCGTCGAGTGTCTCGGGGATCTTCGCCACGATGGCGTCGAACTCGGGGTTCTTCCACTGCCCGTAGTTCCATGCGGCCTGGCTGGTCAGCGCCAGGTTGAAGTACACGATCGGAGTGGCACGGGTGCCCCAGTCGACGATGCCGAAGGGCGCCTTGTACCAGTTGTCCTCGCCGTCTTCAGCGTAGTAGACGTCGGTGGGAACCTGCTGGATCTCGACGTCGACGCCGATCTCCTTCATTTGCGCCTGCCACGCCGTGGCGATGGCGGGGATCGGGTCGGCGGTCTGGGCGACGAGCCGGATCTTGGTGCCGTCGGGATACCCGGCGGCGGCCAGCAACTCCTTGGCCTTTGCCGGGTCGTACGCCGGGGACTCGTTCAGGTAGTACGACGAGTACGCGGGGCCGACCAGTGTGCCGTTGCCCGGATCAGCGACGCCGGGGGCGGCCAGGTCGATGAGGGCCTGCCGGTCGGTGCCATACCAGAGCGCCTGCCGAAACTCTTTCTTGCTGCCCGGCTCTTGGTCGACGCGGATCTGAAGTTCGTTGCAGTAGTTGGTGGGGGTGGAGATCGTCTTTAGGTTCGGATCGGCCTCGACGGTAGCTTTCTGATCGGCGGTGATGCCGCCGACCCAGTTGAGCGTACCGCCCCGCAGGCCCTCGATCTGGCCGGCCGTGTCGGGCGAGTAGACGAACTCGATGCCGTCGAGGTACGGCAGCTTCGCGCCGCTATCGTCGGTGCCCCAGTAGTCCGGGTTGGCCTTTAGGACGGCCCGATCCTCGGCCGTGTAGGACTCGAGCATGTACGGCCCGGTGCCCACGAGTTCGGTCATCGGGTCCTTGACGGTCTTGCAGAACATCTTGGCCCGATAGTCGCTGATCACCGACATGAACTCGGCGTCAGGATTGGTCAGGGTGAAGGTCACGTGAGTGGGATCGTCGGCTACCACGCTCGTGAGGTTGGCGAGGACCTCGGCCATAGGCGATTCCGGGTCCTGCAGCCGCCCGAACGAATAGACCACGTCGTCAGCGGTGAACGCTTCCCCGTTGGTGAACTTGACGCCGTCCCGCAGGGTCACTTTCCAAACCTTTGCGTCTTCGGTCGTCCACTCGGTGGCCAACTGGGGGATCAGGGTGAAGTCCTGGGCGAGATCGACCAAGTTCTCAAGGACCTGGACGGTTAGGAGGATGTCACCCACGCTGCCGGCCATCATGACCGGGTCATACTGGCCGTTGCCGGGCTGCATGCCGACCTTGAGCGTGCCGCCCGTCTTGATCGCTCCGGTCTCAGCGGCGGTCGTGTCGCTGCTCGGGGCCGCGGTGGTCTCGGTGCCGCCGCCACCGATGGTCGTCGTCGTGCCGCCGCCGCAGCCCGGTGCCAGCAGAGTGAGGGCCACTAGATGATTGATTCCGCGCCCTCAGGCGCAATAGCAGACGAGCGACCGACTCGGCCTCCCCAACTGGTGGTTGAGGCAGACACAGG
>Ga0172369_10005286_pt1 | contig 15973 bp, 21 predicted proteins | sample LakKiv25m_FD_114539 | JGI IMG/M metagenome (GOLD analysis project Ga0172369, IMG submission 114539) | Freshwater microbial communities from Kabuno Bay, South-Kivu, Congo - kab_022012_11.25m | ecosystem: Environmental > Aquatic > Freshwater > Lake | place: Democratic Republic of the Congo...
CAGTTAGAATTACTTGCTAATGCTTTTGTTTCTCCTTTTCTTAAAAATGGCAAATCTCACGAAAGGATTATTGTAGTTTCTGATGATTTTGAGGCGAGAATGTATGTTTCTGGGAGAATGCTTAGACTTTTGGAAGATTCTGATAGAGAGATAAATTTGGTTGAATCTGAAAAACTTCCTTCGGATTTTAAGAAAGGGAGGGATTATGCGATTGATTTGAATTGGTATCTTGAGGATAGAAGAAGAAAAGCGTTTGATTTTTTATATTAGCATTGTAGGAATATGTCGCAAGGTGGTTCTTAGAGTAAAATAATAAATATCTTTAGCCAATGTTCGACTGGTTCAACATGTAAGATATACCTAAAAGTTTTATTGTTTTATGTCAAGGAACTTGATAGAAAACTACACCTTTTAAGGTGTGGTCGTTCCTTGAACATCCAAAGCACGAGTGCCTTTTCAAACCACGGCTTTCCTCAAGAAGTTTCACTTCTTGATGATCGTCAGAAATCTTCGATTTCTGAGATAAGCCGTGGTGGCACATCGTGCTTTTGATAATAATTTTTGCTTTGACTAGATAATTTTTATCGAGGATATAAAAAATATATTCACAAGATTTAAAAGAACCTTTGAAAAACATCAAGAACGTAAGTTCTTGAATGCCCCGAGAATCAAGGGTTCTCTCAGGTCTCGGGAAAGCGAGGTTGCTACGCAAGGTTTAAAAGGCAATTTTGTTTCAAGAGTATTAATTGAGGTTAAAATTTAAACTTTTTACTAAAATAATATGGCGGAGAAGCATGAGCATGGGGAGTGTTTTTATTGTGGGGCTTTGCTGCGCGAATATGGAAATTTTTTAGATAAAGAGTTTAGGGGAAATACGGGGGAGAAGGCAGAGAGTATTGTGATTCATTGCAAGGGGAAGGTATTTTGTCAGGAGAGTTGTGTCAATCATTTCTTACATGAGATTAATAGTGATGATTTTAGAAGTTAAATTCTGAGAGCTTTTGAGAAAGTTGTAAGGTGGAAGGATTTACTTGGTGCGTTCTTATTTTGCTCTTATTTTATCAATAACTAAACCAACAATCCCTAAAACAAAAGATAATACTGCTCCTCCGAGAGCAAAAATCAAAATTGCTAAACCTCCAAATCCAATGGGGGGATAAATTAAAAGTGTTATTATAGAAGACAACACTATAAAAGCGGAGGTAATGATTGCTCCTCCAAATAAGTTTAAACCCCATTTCTTACTTTTTTCAAATTTATTATTTTTCAAAAGACCAACAAGAAAGTAAATACATAATATATACAATGGTAGTGCATACATGCTAAATTCCAAAAAATCATAGTCGAAGTATCCGTATCTTAATGAAGAAAACAAATACCAAATCAAAGAAACAGCTCCAATAAGAAGTATTAATCCATTTATAATTAAATTCAGAGTTTTTGGACTTTTTTTTATCATATAAATAATTATAGTTATGCCCAGGATAAGAGAAAATACTATTAGCGGAAAGAACAATAAATCTGCTTGAGCAGAACCCATAAAACCCGATTGAGTGTTATATGTCTGGGGAATTGGTTCACCAGGGATTTTAATATCTTCTTGCCCAACGACAAAAGAAGAAACAATAACTAACAAAACGAGAACAATCAAGAACATATTATTCATGCCAATACGGGGTTTTGGTGGTTTAAAATATTTTCGTTTGTGCACGTTGTCCGGGGGGGAAAACAACTTAATTTAATATTAACTTAATAAATCCATAAATTCTCTTGTTCTGCTGCCTAAAATTGGTTGAAGTTGTTCTTCTGAGGCGTTGATAATTGATTTAAGAGATTTAAATTGAGATATTAGGGCTTTGGACTTAACAGGACCTATGTTGGGAAAGCCTTCCAGAATAAATTGAAGGCGTTCGTCTTTGGTCTTGAATTTTGGAGATTGTCTTAATGAAATTTCTTTGTTTTTTGTCTTTTTTGCTAGAATTGAAAGATATAATGCGGTGTCTTTTTCGTCTTCGGTGAAAATAATTGGAACTTGGAATTCGAGGGCTACTGATAGAAGGAAACCTCTTAGTGCATTTTCGTGGATAATTCCTTGTCTTGTGTTTTCGTTTAATCCTTCAACTATTAAAAGAGATTTGGGATAGTTTTTTAGTTCTAACAATTGGGAGATAATTCTTTTGTTTATTATCGATGACTTTAAGTCATTGATTGATTTTCTTTCGATTATTGTGTCATTTATTAAATAGTCTCCGACTGGGAGTTGTCGGAATTCAATTTGGAAGCCTAAATTTGATAGCTGTGAGGGGACAAGGGATTGCTTTTCTCTATTGTCTATGATTATTTTTATTTTGCTTTCTTCTCTTGGTTTTTCTTGTTTTTTTGAGAAGATATTGTAGAATGTCATTTTATTGTAGTCCTTTAAAGAAGTGTTCAACTAATTTACCTGTTGTTAGTACCTTAATTAGAGATTGGTGCATTAAATGGGGGTCGTTACTCCATATAATCGCATTTCTTTTAATAGCTAGAGCTAAAAAATCGATATCATCTGGATCGGAAATTAACGATGCTGCTTTTTTAAGGCAGGCTTCGTATTCTAATAGGGGGAAGAAAGATATTGTTTGGTTTATATCATCAACTCTTAATTCAAATTCATGTTCAGAAAGCCCTGATTTCATTAAACATTCTTCTTTATGTTCTTCTAATTCTTCTTTTATAAAATCTGGAGCAATAAAAAGTAGATTAAGGGAAGAGAATAAATAAGAAGATATCGTAATAGGATTAATTAGCTGAAAAAGAACATTGCTATCTATGACTATCTCCTTCATTTTTCCTCTTTTTTATAATTGAAAGTATCTCTTCTCTTTTTTGAGGGGATAATTTGTCGAGTAGTCTATCAAACCTTCCTTTTTTCGCCTTTCTTCCTAGTTCAACAGACCATCTTATTAACTCTTGTTCTTCCTTTGAGTTAAATTTGTTAAGCAATGCCTGCCTTCTTAATAGTTCTAATCTAACTATTTCTGAGAGGTTTAACCAAGAAAATTTGGCTATTCCTTTTTCTAATTTCTCATCTATTGCAAATGTTATTGTTGCCATTTTGTTTTATTTTTGGTTTTTAGTCTTTCTAATTCCTCAATTTCTTCTACTTTTTTAATTATTGCTCTTCTTGCTACTTCAGCGATGTTTATTTCAGGAAATTGTTCTTTAAACTTCCTTAGTAATTCATCTGGAATTGATAATGTCATGTTTCCCATACATATCTATGTGAGAACACATATTTAAATGTTATGTTTTTGAGATTATTATTGTTAAAAGACAGACGATTATGGAAATAAATAGTGTTTCTGGAAAAGACTGCCAATTGTAGGGGGCTTGATCTAATGTAAAAATGAGAATTATCTCATCAATAATCATTCCGAGAGAGATAGCGGTTGCTATGTTTATTATTTCTTTCTTTACTCTTGTGAAGATGAATAGGACGGATGTTATGGCGAGGAGGATTAGTCCATAATAGAAATGGTGGAATCTATATTCTGATACTGAGGGATGGAAGTTAGAGTATAGTCCTAGGTATCTCGAAATTAATAATGAGAGGAATAAGATTGTAATAAAAGATTTTAAGGGATGTTTGTTTATTAATTTTAGGATTTTATTTATCATGTTACTGGAAGTCCTTCAGGGTTTTTATTTTTTCCTTTAATTCTTTCTTGACTTCTTCTAGGATTTTATACATCTTCTTTTCTCTAGCAGATGAGGCATAGTGATTAATTTCGTCTTTTGTTTCTTGAGTGATGAGGATAATTAGTTTTCCTTTTGATAGACGAGCAGTTCTACCTGCTCTCTGGATTTTTCTTATCGCACTTGGAACGGGTTCATAGAAAATAACTGCCGAGACTTCCGGAATGTCTAACCCTTCTTCGCCTATAGATGTTGCAACTATTACATTGATTGTTCCTTCTTTGAATTTTTCAATAACTTCTTTTTGTTCTTTCTGAGAGAAACCAATATTATTCTTTTTTGCTTGTCCGATGAAGATAGAGGGATTTATATTGGGAATTGTTTTGATATTGTTAACTATTGTCTGTGCTGTTTCCCTAAATTGGGTAAATATGATTATTTTTGCTTTGTCATTATGTTTTATTTCGCTTTCTATTATTTCTTGTATTTTTGCTATTTTTGGATGTTCAATGTTTTTTGCTCTTAAATGAGAAAGAGAAATCATTGCCGCGTTGAATTCCGGACTTTTTACTAAAGTTTGAACGCCTTTAGATTTTTTTTCTTCTGCCTGTTGTTGTAGTCCTTTAAGATATAGTTCTAAACCTGAAAGGGTTTGTGTCTCTAGTAATTCCTGAGCATGAGATATTTTAATTGCTTGGGCTGTGAGAGACATTCCCATCATTGCGTTCCAGTTTCCTGAACCGACTTGTCTTGCGAGATTGTTTTGAAGTTTTAAAAGAGTTATTTTGTTTGCTGGACCGAAGAGGAGATTTCTACTTCTTAATTGGTCTATTTTTGATTCGAATATTCTTTTGAGAAGAACACGAATTTCTGCAAATTCTTTTGGAAAGTCTACTTCGACTTTGTCGTATTCTCTTTCTTTAAGATATTGCTTGACATCTTCAGAATCTCGTGTTCTGATTTCTATCTCGTTTATATCTAAGTGCTTGCAGATTTCTTTTACCTTTTCTTTATCCGAACCTGGAGAGGCAGTAAGACCGAGAATTAGGGGGTGTTGAGATTGAGATTTGTATTTTTCTACGACTTTCGTGTAATCATAGTTTTTTAGACATCTATGAGCTTCGTCGATAATTAATAAAGAGATTTCTTTTGTATCGTAGAGATAAGAGTTTAAATCGTTGGCAATGCATTGAGGTGTGGAGAATATTATTTCTGCTGTACGAAAAATTTCTTTTCTTTTTTCTGCTTTTACTTCTCCAGTGAAAAGCTGAAGGTCTGCGTAAAGTTCTGGAAGCTGGGATTTGAAGGTTTGAAAGTGCTGTTCCACTAATGGGCGTGTAGGGGCGAGGAAAAGAATTCTTGAAAGAGGGAATTTTTGTTTTCTCTCGATTGCTAGCATTAATGCTATTAAGGTTTTTCCTAATCCTGTGGGCAGAACTACAAGAGTATTATTGTGTTTTGCTGTTTCAAATATTTTTGTTTGATACTCTCTCGGGTTTAATTGTATTAATGACATAAAATTTTGATTGAATTAATGTTTATATGTATTTATGTTAACTAAGAAGGGATTAAAGTTAAGGGATTATAATTGCAAAACCTGTGAAGAGAATTGCGAATAGTGCTAGAGTTGCCCACAAAACACGCGAGCCGAAGAAGATTTGGGTTCCATCAAGGAATGATAGAGGAAGCATATTCCAGAAGGCATAATATGCTGAATATTTTGCTAAGAGTGAAGCCCCGGGAATAAAGTAACTTACGAATGATAAAAGTAGGATTGCAGCAATTCCTGCTGCGCCGATTAGTCCGTTATGGTATTCACTTAATTCTCCGTATGAGAAATAACCAAATCTTCTTGCGGCCCTTCTTCTTAGTGGGGCAGCATAGTAATTTAGCACTGTTAATAGTTTTACGGAACCAAGACTAAATAGACTGAAAAATAAAGGGAGAGCAATTCCTGCTGGAAGTCCTTCTTTTAGGTAGTGATGAGGTTTGTATCCAAATCTTTGCCACCTCCACATTTCATGTTCAACGTCACAATCTAATTTATCTGCTGCAAACTTTCTTGCAAAGACACCGATGAAAATTATTATTGCAGAAAATACAAATGACCTTGCTAGATTTTCTACTTCAAAAAATTTATCGAATGGAAATTGAAAACCTAAGACTATTGCCAAGATGACTATGGCTGAAAGAATATTCGAAAACTCTTTTGGCTTCATTTAAATTAGTGGAATGGGGTTTATATAAACATTTTCAATGCCCGAAAGTAAGACTGGTATGTATATTTTATAAAAACATAAAGTATAAAAAGGGTTTTTTACACCAACTCATATGTTGAGAATAAAAAAGATAAGCGAGGTGCTTGGAAAGCAGGTATATACTTCTGATGGAGATTTTTTTGGTCAGATTGAAGAAGTAAATTTAGTTGATAATAAGATAGATGGGTGGAAGATTAGAGTTGGTTCAGGGTTTATGAGTAGCTTTGGCGGTGCGAGAGGAGCAATAGTTCCGCATCAGTTCATTAAGGCAATGGGCGATGTCATTGTTATAAACAGTAATGCTTTCAAGGGATTGCCTACAAGCGAAGAAGCTTCAGTTGATGTTTCTTCTTCTGGAATGGACGAGTTAGCTTAAGAGTGTTTAATTTCTAAGGGAGAGCAGGGGGAGATTTTATGGATGGGGGTTTGTAAATGGTAAGTTTGTGGTTTTAATGGTTGATGGTTATTTGGCAGGGGTTTGCTGTTTTGATGGATTTTATTTGATTGGTTTTGTTTTTTAATTTAATTTATATAATGAAAAGGGATAAGATTTAAATACATTAAAGAATGAAATTAGTTATGGTAACTACAAGTGGTGATACGATATTCTCCAATAGTTTGTTTGTCAATACTATTCTTCCTTTCTTGCTAGTTTTTGCGTTGGTTTTCGCAATTTTGGAAAAGACAAAGGTTCTTGGAGATGGAAAAAAGCAGATTGATGCGATTGTTGCTTTGGTCATTGGACTTTTAGTTGTTTCATTTGCTAATTATACAGATGTTATTGTTCAGTTAATGGCATTTCTTGCAGTTGCATTAGTTATTATATTAGTATTTTTACTTCTTTTTGGTGCATTTTTTGAAGCTGGAAAGTTTTCAATTGCTAACGGAGTAAAGATTACTGCTGGGATTGTTGCTTTGATTGCGGTGATTATTGCTGTATTGTTCTATACTCATGCTTGGGATTATCTTAAGGATAATTATTGGGGCACGGGATGGGGAACTAATGTTTTGTTTGTCGTCTTATTAATTGCTGCAGTTGCTGTTGTGCTGGTTAGTAAAGAGAAGAAGGCCGCTTAACAACCCTTTTAAACCCTGAGTTTTTAGAATTTTTATGATACTGAAGGCTCTTAAAAAGACCCTGGAGAAGCAAGGTTCATCTCTTGTAGTGATGAAATGATACTTGCAAGGTTTAATTCGTGGGGCTATAGGTATGTTGTTCGTCCTATTTGCTTTATGTTTGAGGCGAAAAGGGTTCATAATATCTTTATAGATATAGGCGTTTTTCTGGGGAGAAGTAGAATTAGCAAGTTTATTACGCGAAAATTATTTAGTTATCAAAATAAACTGCTTGAGCAGGATTTACTTGGTATAAGATTCAGAAATCCTGTTGGATTGGCTGCGGGATTTGATAAAGATGCAAGGATGATTTCCATAATGGAAGACGTTGGTTTTGGATTTGTGGAAGTTGGTAGTTTGACAAGGTTCAGTTGTTTAGGAAATGTTGGACAGAGGATGAAAAGATTGGTTAATGAAAAAAGTTTATGGATACATTTAGGGCTTAATAATAGGGGGAGTGATGCAGCATATTTGGATTTGAAGAATAAGAGATTTGCGATTCCTTATGGGGTAAGTGCTGCTAAGACAAATTGCAAAGAAAATGTTGATTCAGGGACGGCAATTGAAGATTATATTTATACGCTTAAGAAGTTTAGAGAGTTAGCTGCATATTTTACAATTAATATAAGTTGTCCTAATGCTTTTGGTGGACAACCGTTTTCAAATCCAAACTTATTCGAGAATTTGATGACTCAAGTGGATAAACTAAAGTTGAAACAACCAGTATTTGTTAAACTGTCTCCGGATTTGTCTGAAGATAATCTTGATAAAATTCTGAAAATTTCTAAAGAACATAATGTGCAAGGATTTGTATGCACAAATCTTACTAAAATGAATTATAAAAGTGGGGGATGTTCGGGGAAGATGTTGCAAGGAATTTCAGATGAAGTAATCAGAAGAGTATACCTTAAGACAAAAAATTGGAAAAGGAAAGTATTGATTATCGGAGTGGGAGGAGTTTCCAACGCGGAGGATGCTTATAGAAAGATGAGATTAGGTGCTAATTTGGTTCAACTTATTAGTGGGATGATATACGAAGGGCCTAGCGTGATAGGGGAAATTAATAGTGGGCTGATAGGGTTAATGAGAAGGGATAAATTCAGGAAAATCTCTGATTTTGTCGGTATTGATGCTTGATTAAAGTTGTTGATAAAACTTTAGAGTTGTCGTTATCTTATAAGGGTAGATTAATACGTTATTAATTGTTGGATTTGTAGATATATCTAAATGTTTAATATTGCTATTTTTGGGCAAGCCGGCGTCATATATGTTTATAGAAACATATATAAATATAATTTAAGATAGATAAATATGGTTTATGGATTAGGCGGGATTTATAACGTCCAGGATGTTTTGTATCAGTGGGAGAATGCTGGTGTCTTTGATTTTGTTCTTCCATTTCTCCTTATTTTTGCAGTAATATTTGGTATTTTGACTGCAACTAATGCATTTGGAAAGAATAAAGGAGTTCATGTTATTGTTTCTCTTTCTGTTGCTTTGATGGCTTTAAGGGCTACGTTCGGGGGAAGATATCTTGTTCGGGAATTCTTTAGAGAGGTATTTCCACAGACGGCAGTGGCGTTATCTATAATACTTGTAGCAGTTATATTAACTTCAGTGTTTATTCCTAAAGAACATTTGAAGGGGTGGTTAATCGGATTTTATTCTATCGGCGGATTGGCGGCTTTACTTGTAGTGTTTAATTCCTTTTCAAATCTTAGCTGGTTTACATCTGGATGGTGGAGTGATTATGGAGGAATTATGATAGGATTATTATTTGTAGTTGCAGTGGTTGTTGCAGTTTCTCTTACAGGAGATAGCGATAAAAAAAGTAGTAGTAACGGAGATGTTACTCTAAAGGCGTGGAGAGGAGATTAAGAACATGGCGGTCGAAGCCACAACAGGATTGGAAATTTTTCTTCCAGTAATAAGTTTTTTAGTCGTTATGATTATTGTTGCTGTTGTTCTTATTTCATTAAAATTTAACAAAGCTATTAGCGTGATATTGGCTTTTTTGATTGCTATTCTCTTTGTCTCTTTTGTAGGAACGAGGAATTTTATTTCTAATATTGTTCCAGGTTTTGCAGTCATACTTGTTTGTTTGTTTCTGGTTATAGTCATGCTCGGTTTTGCAGGAAGTAAGATGGGCTTTGGTGCTATTCCTATGGGAATAATATTTGTAATAATATTCTTTTTATTTATGATAGGGGCAGCATTCTTTACTTTCTACGATAATATACATGCTTATCTTCCGGGAAATACAGATGTGGGAAGTAATCCAAGTGCGGAGGCGTTTACTAATTGGTTTTACACTGCCAGAATTGCGGGAGCGGTGTTGTTTATTATAATTGCCGCATTAGTTGCATGGGCTTTGCTTGCAGGGGTTTATAGTTATCAAGATATTAGGTATAGTTTGTAAGATGGGATGGAAGGACTGGAGTTATTGGTTGAAGGGCGGGATTATAGGATTAGTCATTTCTTTATTGATTACATTATCAACAATGTTTATGCCTGTTTATTGTATCGGTTTGTCTCAAGATGGAACTGGTTGTGTTTCCCCTACTGGGATTGATGCATGGAAATATAATTTTAATTCATTATTTGATGACACATTCGGAATAATTATTTTATTTATAGTCTCTCTGTTTATAATTGGAGCAATAATTGGTTGGATATACGGGAAGATAAAGCAGAGAAAGAGATAATTACTTTTTTGAATGAAGAGCTTTAAATGACTTTTGAGTTTCAATGACTTCATTCTTTAGGTCTTCGACATTAGTTACATATTCTCCTACTTTTTGAAGAACTGAAAGTTGAAGACGGTCTATTACTTTTTCTATTCTCTTTAATCTTTCATCTAAGTATTCTACTTTTGCAGACATTGTTGTTTTTATATCTGAGATTTTGTCTACTTCTCTCTTTAATGAAGATATCTTTTCTGTAAAAACTTGTTCAGATATTTCAGTTATTGTGTCTGAGCTTAAACCTGCCTGATATTGGTTTTGATAGGGGTCTGCGTATTGTGCACCATACTGAGCATTAGGGTCTTGATATACTGGTGCCTCGTACTGTTGTGGTTGAGCTTGTTGGACTTGTTGTGTTTGTTCATCTTGAGGATTAAACATTGAGGGGGTAAAGTCTGTTTGACTATAGCTCTCTTGTGCTCCAGCCATTTCTTGAGTTAATCTTGAAGAGGTTTGTTGGGCTGTTGGTTGTTGAGGGGCCCCAGTATTGTCCATTACCGCTGCTTTGATTCTCATTTCTGAGATAATTTCATCTACTCTTTGAGGCGATACTCCATCTTCTACAAGTGCAGAACGTATTTCATTCTCCGATCTGCCCTCTCTTTGCATTTCTTGTATTTCTTCTGATAATCCCATTTTAATGTTTTCTGAAAAGATCAAACTGTCTTTGTAATATCATCAGTTCCTCTTTTCTTGCTATTCCTTCTAATTGTTCAGTTATTCGCTGAAGAAATTCTTTCATTCTTTCGTGCTCCTCTTTTATTGACATAAGCATTTTCTTTAACTCTCCTATTTCTGAAGAGTTCTTGTTTCTTTCTTCGACGAAACTGTTTCCTAAGAGGACAACTCGGTCTTTTATTAATCTTTGTTTTTCTTCTAAATCTCTTATTCTCGCACCTATATCCATAAAGAACTGTGCATTTGGATCTTGAGAATATTGTTCATCCATGTTTTAACTATGTTAAATGGGTTTAAAATAGTTTGGTTGTTATCATAGAAATCTATTTAATCTCTTTTTAATTGTGATGGAAAGGAGTAAAAAGAGAAATGATATTTAAGGAAGGTTCTGTTATTGGAGCATTGGAAAAGGAGAGTAGACAGGGAGAGGAGATATTATATGTTAATTATCTTAATGCCCCATTTATCCCTGATCTAGCACAGGATCCAGCAGTTATGGCAAATACAGTTGATGCTTTATCGGATAACCCGAATGTATCAAGAATAGTATTTGTACAACAAAGAAATTATAATTATCCTTTTGAGCAGGTTAAATTATTATCTGAAGTTGCAAGGATTTATTTATATTTAACAAAGCAGGATGCAATATTGAGTCCTGAGAAGTTATCTTTATTTGCTGGTTTGAAAGATGCATCTTCGGACTTAGCTTATTTGCTTAATTTGCTTAAGCAAGATCCAATAGGTTGTTATCTTGGATTGAAGAAGAGAGTAAGAGTATTAAAAGGAGATAATGCGAATGCTGCTAACGTTGGATATGTGAGAGTATTAGAGAGATTCGTGGGGCTATTAGAAGGCACAGATTTGATTAAGTCTGTTTTGAATAACTTAAGTGATTCTGTTGTTAACAGAGAGATTTACAAATCTTTGTTCAGGCCAGACATTCTTCCTAATTTTAGCTTTACGAGATTAGTTTCGCAATTTCCTAAAAATGCAGAGTTTGTAGATCAATATGAAATAAAAACCGATATGGAAAATATAACTGTTACAATTTTAAAGGGAAGTGAAGACCCAAAATATTTTTATCACATTTTACCTCCGGAATATACTCTAAGCGAGGAACACCATATTCTTGTTAATCTTGCCAGAAATGTTCTTTCAGAACATAGACCGAAAGGGGAAGAGTTTACTGATCCCGAAAAAACAAGACAAGTATTTTTTAATGTTGCAAGAGATTTGCTTTCTGAATTAGCCCAGAGTAAGAACATTGTTTTGAGTTACAGAGAGCTGAATAAGTTGGCTAAAATTTTAGTTAGACATACAATAGGTTTTGGTTTGATTGAAGTTTTACTTCTTGACAGCAAATTACAGGATATTGTTCTCAACGCACCCATTGCTCAGAATCCTATTTTCATAAGACATGAGAAATATGACGAATGTATTACTAACATTATGCCGAGTTATGAAGATGCAGATTCGTGGGCTGCTAAATTGAGATTGCAATCTGGAAGACCATTAGACGAAGCAAACCCCGTTCTTGATACCGATATAGTTTTTGGAAATATAAGAGCGAGAGTTGCAGCAGTTAAAGAACCATTATCGCCTAGCGGATTAGCATACGCCTTTAGAAGACACAGAGATGATCCTTGGACGTTGCCGTTATTTATTAATAATAAAATGATTAATTCTTTTGCTGCGGGTCTATTGAGTTTTTTGATTGATGGCTCGAGAACCTTGCTCGTTGCTGGAACGAGAAGTTCGGGAAAGACTTCTCTTTTGGGAAGTTTGTTATTGGAAGTAATGTCTAAGTATAGAATAATTGTTGTAGAGGATACACTTGAGCTTCCAGTGGATGCACTTAGAAAGATTGGATATGACATATTAAGAATGAAAGTTCGTTCGGCTTTGGTTTCTGGAAGTACAGAGATTGAAGCTGCAGAAGGAATAAGAACAAGTCTTAGATTGGGAGACTCTGCTTTGATTCTTGGGGAAGTTAGAAGTTCAGAAGCAAAAGCGTTATATGAAGCCATGAGAGTTGGAGCGTTAGCAAATGTAGTTGCGGGAACTATACACGGAGATTCTCCTTATGGAGTATTTGATAGAGTTGTTAATGATTTAGGAGTTCCAGCTACAAGTTTCAAGGCAACAGATTTAATTGTTGTCGCTAATCCAGTTAAGTCTCCAGACGGGATGCATAGCGTGAGAAGAGTTGTTAGAGTTACTGAAGTTAGAAAGCATTGGACTAATGATCCTTTGAATGAAGGAGGGTTTGTTGATTTGCTTAAATATAATGTCGAAACTGACGAGCTTGAGCCGACTTCAGAATTGATGAATGGAGATTCGGAGATAATAAAGAGCATTGCTTCTAATGTTAAAGGATGGGCTGGAAATTGGGAAGCAGTTTATGATAATATTATTCTTAGAGGAAAGATAAAACAGGAAATTGTTAATACTGCTAATAGACTAAACAGACCAGAAATAATGGAATCTAAGTTTAATGCATTGAGTAATGCTGCGTTTCATAAAATAAGTGAACAGGTTAGGCAGGATAAAGGATTGCCCTGGGGAGAATTTGTTTTTCCTTTATGGCAGAAATGGTTTAATGAAAAAGTTGCTAATAGTTAGATTTTAGTTGTCTCGGTTTTCTACGATTTCAATTCTTGCAGGGTTTCTGAGAATTTTTACTAAAAGATATTTGAATTGTTTGGTTCTATAGAATTCTAAGGTTTTTTCCGCTACCCATTTAGGTTCTAGGAAAGTTTTTGTGTCAACGTCTTTTGCTTTTTTCCAAAATGGGGTTTTCATTCCTCCTGGAGCAATTACTAATGTTTTCTTTATCTTTGGATTAAATGAAGCAGAGTTGGCAAACATTCCCAATCCTGCCTTTGAGGCTGTATAAGTCGATTCTTTTTGTTTTGCGTTAAATTGTGCTGTCGAGGTTATCACTATAAATTCTTCTAGATTTTCTTGTTTGTTTAATATCTTATTTATTAATAGTTCCGGGGCGTTTAGTCCTACATTATTCATGGCAATTATTTCGCTATCTTTCAGTTCTTCTATGTCTGCTGTTCTTAGAAATCCTGCACAATAGATTAGTAAGTCGATTTGTTTAACTTTTGACAGGGTTTCATCTATTTTTTTAGAGATGTTGCCTTCTGATAAATCTAATTTTATGAATTTTATTTTCTCTTTTGGTTTATGTCTGCCAGTGATAACTATATTATATTCTGGGAAATCTGAGAGTTGTTTTGCTAATTCTAAACCTAATCCAGAACTTCCTCCGATTATTAATGCTGTTTTCATTAAGACACCTACGGTTTCTTGACTTCCCTTAACTTTCTTAAACAAAGAAGGCATATAAAACTTTAGTATATTGATGTAAGATAATAATTATTATAAATGTTAATAATCATTGATTTTTATGGAGATTACTCGTTACCAAAAGGGAAAGCTATTTGACAGTATGACTACTCCCGTTCTTGGCAAAGATGATGGTACGGGGATTAGTAGAAACTACGAAGTTAAGTCTATATTATACAAAGGGCATATAAGAGCGCCCTGCGAGGTTGATGTTAGTGAGATTGACGGGGAAAGAAAAAGCATTATTGCTAGTTTAAGAGTTGCTCGAAGAAATGAGAAGAGAGTAACTCCTTCTTATTTATTAAAAGTGGTTGGGGAACATTTTAAGCAAGTTGATAGGGCTAGTGATGGAGAATTTATTAGGAAACAGCATAAGAGGGTTGCAAACTTATTGGCCCGTTCAAAATCTTAATGGTTTATATCAAAAACTTTCCTGATTTCATAATCATCTTATCATCTACAATTATGGTTGTGTCCTTTATTACAAAGTCGCAATGGGCTTTGCTTGGAAATGGGGCTTTTGTTTCATTCGGATAGCTATCTCCCAGGGCTACATGGACTCCCGGGAATTTTTCATCTTGTAATAAATTTCCTGTAAGTTCTTTTAGGCCAATATTAGTACCTATTGCAAATTCCCCTATTCTTGATGCATTAGCATCTTGTTTTACGTAATCTCTTAATTCTTTTTCTAATTCTTTGTTGTTGCAGGAAATTGAGGTTAGTTTAGAGTCTTTTACTTCTATCTTTATTGGATAATCGGATAGGGGATTGTATTTGTGGAAGTAATCTCCTATTGAACCATCCGCAATTATTGTTCCATTTAGATTTAAAGGGCAGGTAAAGACTTCTCCATCTGGGAGATTAGACCATTTAGTTGGAATATTTGATATATCCCCATCACAAATAATCCAATTCCATTGAGGATTAAATGTTGCTTTGAAATTTGTTCCTGCTTTAGTTGTAACTTGAATTTCTTTTGCATTTTTTACTAAGTTAAATACTTTTTTTGAGATTATCTTTATTTCTTTGTCATTAGTGTTCATTCCCGTACACATTAATTCTTCTGAAATGTTTGGCATGTGCGCTTCTCTTCCTTTAATTGTTCCTAATTTGACTATCGGCATTCTTAATGATATTTTTTCTCCAGGCATTGATTCAGCCATATAGAAAACTGCTGTCGATTCTCTAACTGCGGATTCAATATCTTTCGGGAGAAGAGATAAGGGGCGTGAACCAAATTCTTCTAAAATGAATGTTTTTATTTTTTGAGTTATTTTTATGCATTCATTTTCTATGGTTTTTGCAATGTTTTTTGTTTTTTTATCAGTAACTATGACTACTGCATCATTTGGAATAATTTTCATACATTCTTTTATTGCTTGTTGTGCTCCGAGAATTATTTTATCCATTGAAGTCTTTACTAACTTCCTCAAATTAAGTTATAATATAAACCTTATGCTCAAGCGGTTAATCCGCCGAGAGCTATGTTTGCTAATAATGATAGAGCGATTATTGAAACTAATGCCGTTGCGAGGTATAACATAATTCCTCTTTTCAAATTAAGGGAGAGTTCATACTTTTCTTTTAATGGGTCTTTTCCAGAGTCTACAGTCACTAATGCGGAAGTTAAGATAAATATTATTTCTACAAGATAAATTCCTATTATTATCTGTATAAAATATGGTGGAATCATCGTTTTTACATCAAACATAGCCATAATACTATTCAAGTCAAAACCTATTGCTGCAGTGTCTGTTCCACCCATCAAATTACTTAAGGATTGAAGTTTTGTTAAGATTGTTGTAATCATTGTTGCTAAACCAAGAACTATTCCTGCAAGTAATGGAGCAAGGAAGGTCATGTTTGATTTCATATCCGAAACTATTTCTGCTAACAAATCTCTAAGTCTTTGGTTTATTTTCTGAATGTTCTTTACGTAGTCCGATATAGACATTAATGAGGCTGCGGCTACTTGAAGTCCTTTCTTAACAGATTCAACTAGTATTTTCATTGAAGTTGCAATTAATGCAGAAGGATAGAATATTATTGCTCCTCTTCTGTTGTCAAATATTGCTTTTTCTAGAGACATTCCTAATTGTTGTATGTTTTGATTTGCAATTGCAAAGAAATTCTGAGTTATCTGTC
>Ga0172369_10005290_pt1 | contig 15968 bp, 13 predicted proteins | sample LakKiv25m_FD_114539 | JGI IMG/M metagenome (GOLD analysis project Ga0172369, IMG submission 114539) | Freshwater microbial communities from Kabuno Bay, South-Kivu, Congo - kab_022012_11.25m | ecosystem: Environmental > Aquatic > Freshwater > Lake | place: Democratic Republic of the Congo...
AGGAGAAGGACTCGGTGTGGGACGCCGTGCGCGAGAAGGACGTGCTGGTACACCTGCCGTACGAGTCGTTCGCGCCGCTGGTCGGGCTGCTGCAGGCGGCGGCGGACGACCCGCAGGTGCTCGCGGTCAAACAGACGCTGTACCGCACGGGATCGGGCTCGCCCATCATCGCGGCGCTGGAGCGCGCGGCGCTGCGCGGCAAGCAGGTGGCGGTGCTCGTGGAGCTCAAGGCGCGCTTCGACGAGGCGCAGAACATCGCATGGGCGCGCCGGCTGCAGGACGCGGGCGCGCGCGTCGTGTACGGCGTGACGGGCCTCAAGACGCACGCGAAGCTGCTCATGGTCGTGCGCCGCGAGGCCGACGGCGTGCGCCGCTACGTCCACCTGTCCACCGGCAACTACCACGACCAGACCGCCGACAAGTACGAGGACGTGGGCCTTTTCACCTGCGATCCCGCGTTCGGCGAGGACGCCGCGAACTTCTTCAACGCGGTCACGGGCTACAGCGAGCCGCAGGACTGGAGGCGCCTCGTGGTGGCGCCCACGGGGCTGCGCCCGCGGCTCGTGCAGCTCCTGCGGCGCGAGGCCGAGCGCTCCACGCGCGAGGAGCCCGGCCTCGTCATGCTCAAGATGAACTCGCTGGCCGACCCCGACATGATCTCGGAGCTGTACCGGACCTCGCAGGCGGGCGTGAAGGTGAAGCTCGTCGTGCGCGGCATCTGCTGCCTGCGGCCGAATGTTCCGGGCCTCAGCGATAACGTCGAGGTGCGCAGCATCGTCGACCGCTTCCTGGAGCACAGCCGGATATTCTATTTCAGGAATGGAGGCGACGAGGAGGTGTTCCTCTCCAGCGCCGACTTCATGCCGCGCAACCTCGACCGCCGTCTGGAGGTCATGTTCCCGGTGCGCGACGAGACGAACCGCGCCGCTCTCGTGCGGCTGCTGCGCACGAACCTCGAGGACAACCAGCGCGCCTGGCGGCTGAAACCGGACGGCACCTACGAGCGCGTGGCGCCCAGACGCCACGATTCCGCGCGGCGCGCGCAGTTCCAGTTCATGGAGGAGGCGCTGGCGGGCGCGGAGGCGAGCCGCCTGCGCAGGCTCTCGGTGTTCCGTCCGCAGGGTCCGGGGACGGCTCCGGGGACGTAGCGGCGGCGCGGGCGGTCGCAAGGACGCACGCCCGGGGCGCTTCCGCGCTATCCTGCCGGCATGGCGTTCCGCAGAAGAGACGCTTCCGCACGCCTTGCAGCAGCGCTGCTGCTGATCGCGCTGCCGGCCGCCGCGGCTCCGGCGGTGCGTCGATCGGCTGCATTTCCGGGCATCCGCGGCGGCGCGGGTTTCGACCCGGCGCAGGTGGCGCTGGTCGAGGAGCTGATGCTGGGCGCGCTGGACGCGACCGGGCACTTCCGGGTCGTGGGCGCCTCCGACGTCGCCGCCATCCTGGGCCACGAGCGCCGCCGCATGGCGCTGGGGTGCGACGACGCCGACGCCGCCTGCGTGGCGGAAATCGCCGGCGCGCTGGGCGTGGAGCTGCTCGTCGCAGCGGACATGGGGCGTCTGGGCGACACGGTGGTGCTCACGCTCAAGCTGCTCGACGCGAAGAAGGGCGCGGTGCTGGCGCGCGGGCGCACGACCGTGATGGCCGACGGGGGCATCCCCGGGGCGGTCGAGGCGCTGGTGCGCGAGGCCCTGGCTTCGCTTCTGCAAAGCGACAGCGCTGATGCAGGACAGGCCCTCGCGTGCACGGACGGCCGCGTCGCGGCGGGCGGCCACTGCTGCTGGCCCGGGCAGGACTGGGGCGCGGCGAAGGGCCGGTGCGTCGGAGAGCCGCGCTGTCCCGAAGGGCGCATCGTGCAGGCCGACGAGTGCATGCCCGGCTGCACCACCGACGGACAGGTGCTCGTGGCGGACCGTTGCTGCTGGCCGGGCCAGGACTGGGGCGTCGGCTCGAATCGGTGCGTGGGGCTGCCCGACTGCCCTTCCGGCTGGCGGCTGGGCGACGACGGCGAGAGCTGCACGCGCATCCCGAAGCGGCGCAGCGAGCCCGCCGCTGCCCGTCCGGCGCCCGTCGAAAAGCGATTCGCGCTGGAAATCGGGCTCGGAATGTCGCGCTTCGCGCTGCAGGGCATCGCGCCGACGTGGCATCCGTCCAGCCAGGAGGTGCTCTTCCCGAAGCCGGACGACGCCGACGCGCCCATGCCGCGCCTGGAGGTGCAGGCGGGGCTCGCGGCGGGGCGCTGGTCGCTTCTGGGAGGGCTGCGCGTGCACCTCTCGCCGACGTGGAGCTGGTGGGGACCGCAGCTTTCGGTCGCCGGCGGACTCGTACACACGGAGCGCTTCGCGCTCGACTTGCGGCTCGCGGGCGGCGTGCTGCTGCGGACGGGCGGCGACGCGGACTCCGTCTGGCTGGACCGCAACGGCGACGGGCAGCGGCAGCGCTCCGAGGGGTCCTCCGGCGACGAGATCCTGCGCATTCACGGACCCGACGGGGCGCTGTTCCTCGAACCGGCGCTTGTCGCGCGGCTGATGCTCGGATCGCGGTTCGGACTGGCGCTCTCGTTCGGATGGATGATTGCCGCGACGGATGCGCCGACCATGACGGGCGCGGGCGACCTCGACCTGGCCGCGTCCGGCATCGCTCCTCGCCTGACGCTGGACGGGCCGGTGCTGCGGCTGGAAACCCGAATCCTCCGGTAATCCGCGCACGCTCCGCGGCCGGTCCCGTGCGCCGGCCGCGGAGCGCGTTTCCGAGACGGCGTCTCAGTACGGCGCGCCGCCGCCCTCGGGCGGCGGCGTCGTGCCGGGTGTCGTCCCCTGCATCCCGCCGGGCGTGGTGCCTGGGTGCCCTTCCGTGCCTTCCGGACAGGGGCACGTGCACTGCCCGCCCGTGCCGGACGCGGCGCCTCCCGTCCCGCCGAGCTGCGCGACGTCGATGCGGCTGGCGTGCTTCTTCCCGTCCATCGTGTCGAAGCTGGCGCGCACGTGCTCGCCCTCGCGGAGCTGGGAGAATGAAGTCGACTCCCCCTTCTGCCCGAACACCTTCGTCGTGCCGTCCGTGTGCAGCGTGATGTCGCCCTGGTCGCTGCGAAGTTGCACCGTGTCGCGGCCGATCTTCGTGACGGTCCCGCTCACGGACTGACCCAGTTCCATCGTGTCCTGACGCGAGGCGCCCCGCATGCCGCTCTTCGACGACTCGCCCTCGCCGCGCTCTCCTGGCTTGTCGTCCGCCCGTGCCGCCGGCGCCAGCGCGAGCAGGCCCGCGCACACCGCCATCCAGGCTCCCGTCCGCATGATCCCCTCCTCCGACCGGATGCGCGCAGGCAAGGACCCGGCGCGAATCGGTCTGCCGTCAGGGTGCATGCCGACCCCGCCTCGCGCCAGCCCCGGCGCCCGCGCGTGGGCCCGCCGCATCCGGGGCGCCGGCCGGTGGTACGCTCGGGCGCGCGCGGCCCGACGGCGCAGCCGGAGACGCCATGTGTCCTCCTTCAGCGATCCCGCTTCCCGAGACCGCCGCTGGGCTCGACGGCGAGCAGCAGCAGGCGCTTCTGCTCCTCGCAAGGCGCGCCGTCGACGCCCGCACCCGCCACGGCACGGACACGGAGGTGCCGCGCGAGCTGCTGGCCCGCCACCCGCGCCTCGCGGACCCGGGCGCATCGTTCGTCACGCTGCGAATCGGCGAGGATCTGCGCGGCTGCATCGGGAGCCTCCTCGCCGTCGAGCCGCTGGCGCGCGACGTCGTGCGAAACGCCGTCAACGCCGCCACCCGCGATCCGCGCTTCTCGCCCGTGGGCGTGGAAGAGCTGGATCGCATCCGGATCTCGGTGTCGGTGCTGGAGGAGCCGCGTCCGCTGGAGCTTTTCGGCCCGGAGCTTGTGCGGCACCTCGCCGTCGCGCGCCCCGGCGTCATCCTGGAGTACCGCGGCCGGCGCTCGACGTTCCTGCCGGAGGTCTGGGAGGATCTGTCCGATCCCGAGGACTTCCTGGGCCATCTGTGCCTGAAACAGGGCTCGCCCGTGACCGCGTGGGAGGATCCGGCCATCCGGGTGCGCGTGTACGGATCGCAGCACTTCGGCGAGCCGGAACGCTGAACTAAATCGCTACTGGTATACATGACCGCTGCCGATGAGTCGGGCTGCGAACGCGGCCGCGCCGGGAGCGAAGAACCGCTCGGAGCCTGCCAGCGCGCGGCGCGTGCGCCTCGCCGACAGCCGGTCGACGCCGGCGCGCAGCCGCGCGGCGCGGGCGCGGGCGCGGGGGGCGCAGGTGTCCAGAAACGCCCCGAGTACGGCCAGATCCGTGACGGCGCCCAGCTCCTCGGCCAGCGCGTCCAGCTCCCGCTCGGCGCGGCGCGCCGCGGGAATGCCGGCACTGTCCAGCAGTTCGAGCTGGTAGCGCAGCTCCTTGACGCGGCGGCGCCAGCGGTGCAAGTCCTCGTGCGCCCCGGTGCGTTCGGTGTCGCGCCGGCCGCGCCGCGCCCGGCGGTAGCTGCGCGCGAGCGCCGCCTCGAGCTGCTCCAGCGGAATCCTCGCCGGGAGCACCGAGTCGAAACGCGCCGGAAGGTCGGTGACGAGAGCAGAAGCGCGCGCGAGCGCCGCCCGGACGCTGCGGACGCTGCGCGCCGAGCGGAGCGGGGAGGCGAGCAGAGGCTCGACGGACCGGCAGGCGTCCTTCAGCCCCGGCACGCGGCGCAGCAGCCGCAGCGAGCCGCGCAGCACGGCCTTGTCCCGCAGCCGCGAGGTCGCCTGCAGAGCGTCGCGCAGCGCCTGCACGAGCGGTTCGACGGCCTGCGCGCCCGCGATGCGCTGCGCCAGCGCGAGCACCGCCCGCGCCCGGCGGATCGCCTTGCGGTGCTCGTGGACCGCGCGCACGGGGTCCTGGTCCGAGCAGACGGCCAGCGCGTACCCGACGACACCCGAAACGGCCTGCACGAGCCCGCTCCGGTTCGAACGGGCGCCGCCGGAGTCGAGCCGCTTCGACACGCGTCCCCGGGCCGGTGCCCCGCCTGCAGCCGGCTCCTGCGTGCCCGTTCGATGTCCGCCGCGGGTCGTCACGACGCCCCTTTCCGAGTCGAACCGCGGCATCCTATGGGAGAGCCCGTTCCGCGGGCGATTGTCTGCGGCGACACGCCACAGGCAGCCCCGTCGGCGCGGCGGATACCCCATTTGCAGTGTACGCCGGCCGACGAATCGGGCTTGCGTCCGCGCCAGCCGTCCCTCAGAATCGAGCGCATGCTCCTGTGTCTGGTACGCCACGGAATCGCAGTCGATCGGAACGATCCCTCCTGCCCTCCGGATGCCGAACGTCCGCTGACCGACAAGGGCGCGGCGCGCACGCGCGAGGCGATGAAAGGCCTGGCGGCGCTGGGGTTCCACCCGGACATGGTGTGCTCCAGTCCGTACTTGCGCGCGCGGCAGACGGCCGAAATCGCCTCGCGGGCGCTGGCGCTGAGTCCGAAGAAGATCCGCCTCACGGAAGCGCTGCTGCCGGACGCACCGCCGGCGGCGCTGCTGGCGGAGCTCGCGTCGCTCAAGCCCGACGCAGTGCTGTGCGCGGGGCACGCGCCGCACCTGGACCTGGTCGTCGGGCAGGTGCTGACGGGGCGGGCGGCAGGGGTGACGTCGCTGCGCAAGGCGGGAGCGGCGCTGCTGGAACTGCGCAGCACGCGGCGCGGCGACCTCGTCTGGCTGCTGGAACCGTCGATGCTGCGCGCGCTGGGGTAGGGCTCACACGCCCCAGCGCGGCAGGATGTCCACCGGCAGATCCCGCATCCGCTCCACGGCCGCTGAAAGCGCTGCCGGAGGGCGTCCGTAACGGCCGAGAAACGCCTCGATTTCCGAAGGCGACCCCGCGGCCTGCAGCAGCACCACGCGCTCCAGGAGAGCACGCGCCGCGCCGGCGAGCCGTTCGTCGCGCAGGCGCACGACGCCGCCGGAATCCTCCAGCGCGCCGTGCTCCACGAGCCACGCGTACTGCACGACGTTCGCGATGCCGTGCGCCTCCTGCATCCCGAAGCGCACCGAACGGTGCAGGCCGGCGACGAAGGAGGCGCCGATCTGCGCGGCGTCGAAGCGCGGCAGCCCGTGGCTTCCGCCGCGCTCGACGAGGATGAGAAGCGATCCCGTGTCGGCCTTGCACTCCTCCAGGGCGCTGTGGAAGCGCCCGCACGCCTCGTTCACGGTGCGGCCGTCGGCGCGGTACGCAGGCCCCAGCCCGTGGACGACCTCGTGCAGGAGCACGTGGTGGAAGAACGCGTCGAACGACAGGTGCGCCCGCGTGCTGCCGTCCAGAACGCGCTCCGCGATGCGCCGCGTGCAGGCCTCGAACTTGGCCGCCATGACGTTGCGGACCATCACCTGCTTCCAGCCGACGCGCCCTCGCACGCCCGGGTCGTTGGGCAGGTTGAAGGCCGCGGCCAGAATGCCCGCGTGGCCCTCGCCGGTGGCGATGATCTCGTCGGCGACGACGAGCGGCGCCATGCCGCCGACGGCAGAGCGGCTGCCCTGAGGGCATGGGATGGCCGAGGCAAGCTGCGGCAGCGCTTTCTCGATCGCGGCCAGGCGGGCGCAGGCCGGCGCGTCCACGGCGAGCAGCATGCCCTCGTAGAATGCCTTCACGCCGCGCAGGCCGTCCTCGTAGGTCTCGAAGGGTCCGACGACGACCTCCAGCGGCGCGTCGCGCAGGCGCACCCATTCGGCGTCGGACTCGAGCAGCTCCGCGTGCCCCGTTAGCGCATCCGCTCTGCGTCGGAGGAAGGCGGAAAGCCCCGCGTGGCGCACGAGGGCCGCGGCCTCCCGCAGCGCTGCCGCCACCGGCGCGAGATCGGAGGCATAGGCCTCGGGGTAGGGCACGGCGGCCAGCCCTCCGTCACGGCGCACGACGACCGTGTACGGATCCAGCAGTTTCTCCCTGTCGGACGGATGCGCGGCGATCCACTCGTCGAGCTCGGCGGCGTCCAGATCCGCCGGCCACACGCCGCGTCCGGGACGCACGGGCGGGGCTCCGGCGATGAACGCGTGGTGCTCGTCGAGCTTGTCGTGCGGGCCCTTGAAGAGCCAGAACGCCTCGGACTCGGGAGTCTTCGGGGGACGAGCGAAGCGGCGGGACAGCTCGCAGATGTCGTCGCCGAGCTGTCGCACGAACAGCGCGTCCATGCCGCGCATGGCGCGCACGAGCGCGGGGAGCGCCGCGCGCAGGTCGTCGGACAGCGAGTCGGCGGGGAACCCGATATCCGCGGGGTGGAAGCGGGCCAGAATCGAGCGCGGGTCGGACATGGAAGCCTCCGCCGCCGGGGCGCGGCGGGCGGGGATTGTAGACGAGCGCGCGGGCGGGTACGGTGCCGTCATGGGGCGTGCGACCCTTCTTCTGCTGGTCCTGGCCGCATGTTCGGCGGACGGCCCCGTCTCGCCGGACGTGAACCTGCAGGTCGACGGCGGCCGCATCACGATCACCGGCAGTGCGGGTCGTTCCCGATTCGTGCTCGCGGACGCGGAGGTGCGCGTGCGCGTCGACGGCAGGATGCTCTCCAGCGCCGACGGCACGTGCCGCTCCGAATACCGCCGCGGGCAGCCGCTGGTCTGCGAGCTGCCGGAGGGCTTCGGCCTTGCACTCACCGCGATGACAGGCAGCCGCGAGGTGTTTCTGACCGCGTCGGTACACGGGCCGGCTGGCGCGCGCGTGGACGGATTCGAAATCCTGGCGACGCAGGACCTGCGCTTGCCGGCGTCGCCGGATCGTCTCAGATACCTTCACAACGGATACCAGTCCTGGTCCTTCTCGGGTGCGCTGGACGTGCCCGACGGCGCGCTGCCCCGCACCGGGGGCGTTGTTTCCTACGCCGCGCCGAACGGCAACGTCGGGGTGGTGGAGAAGGTCGGAATCTCCTCGCATTCGGCGGTCGTGGACGGCGGCGACGGCACGGCGATGCTGGCGGGCTTCGTGTCCGCACGGCTCTGGAACTGTGCCGTCGTGCTGGAGCAGGAGCGGACCTATCGGTTCACGGCGCAGTGCGGATTCACGGGGGATTCGATTGCACTTCCCGAAGGGGGCAGCATCGCTTCCGAAGAGCTTCTTCTTTCTTTCGTGGAATCCCCGGGCGAGGCGATGGCGAAGTACGGGGACTGCCTCGCCGAGCGCACGGGACCCGGCGGCGCCATCCCCGTGCAGCACGGCTGGTTCTCGTGGAACCGCTGGTTCGAGGGCGTCGACGAGGCGACGGTGCTGGCGCAGTCGGATGCGATGGGCGCGGCTCTCGGCGAACGCGCGGGCGACTTCCCGCTGATTCTCGTGGACGACGGATGGGAGATGGCCTGGGGCGACTGGACTCCGAACACGAAGTTCCGGCCGATTGCCGAGCTGTCGAAGGACCTTCACGCACGCGGCAGGAAGCTCGGGCTCTGGCTCGCCCCGTTCGTCGTCGAGGAGACGCTGCCGCTGGTCGCGGAGCATCCCGACTGGTGGGTGCGCACCGCCTCGGGCGAACCGCTGGTACACCAGCCGCTGGGAACGCAGCACCGGCTGCGCGTCGTCGACGCGTCGCAAGACGCGGCGCGCGCCTGGGTTGCGTCGGAAATCGCGCGCCTCGCGTACGAAGGGGTGGATTTCTTCAAGCTGGACTTCCTCTACGCCGCCGCGCTCGACGGGGTGCGGCGGGGCCCTTCCGCAACCGGCGTCAGCGCACTGTCGCGCGCCTTCGAGGACGTGTTCGCCGCGGCCGGCGCCGCGGGCGTCAACCTCTGCGGGGTTCCCTGGCTGCACGGCGCGCTCGCCCCGCCGTCCACGATGCGGATTGGAAACGACGTCGCGTCGAGCCTGGGAACGAACGGCTTCTTCCAGGTCGCCGACGCGGCCCGGAATCTCTCCGCGCGCGCATTCGGGAAAATATCCTATCGATCCGATCCCGATCAGTTGAGGCTCTCCTACCTCACGGACGACGAGGCCGGGACGGCATTGAGCATCCAATCGCTTGCGGGGCCTACGTTTTCGGTCGCGGACGATCCGTCCGAACTGTCGCCGGCCAAGCTGGCCGCGCTCCGGCTGCATTCGAAGCTCGTGGAGGCGCGTCCGCAGTCACCGCAGGGACTGTTCGACCGGGCGGGAACCGAAGTGCTCTCGCCTGTTTACGAGTTCCTTACAGGCAAGGACCGCGTCCAGACAGCGCTGCCGTCGGTGGTCGCGGCGGGGACGCGTCTGGCGGTCACGAACTGGGGCGACGCCCCCGCTGACATCCCCTTTGCCATCCCGTCCGAATGGTCCTCCCCGCCGCTCGAGCTGTACGAAATCGCCGACTTGGAGCATCCTGTCCGCGAGCGCGTTGCACGCCTCCGCAGCCACCGGACGGCGTTCTACCTCGCATTGCCCCCGCACTGAGCAGCGGCCAACGCGGCGCGTCAGACGATGCACGGTCGCGCGCTGCCCCCCGGTGGTGCCGGCACCGCCCCCGGGCCATGGAGGCGGCGCCGGCAGACTTCCTCCTACTTGCCGCCCCGCATCTTCCGGAGCATCTCGTCCTGGGCCTTCTGCATCTCTTCCGGCGTCATGTCGCGCACGTGCTGGGCGAGCGTCCAGTCGTTGCCCCAGCGGTCGACCAGTTTGCCCATGCGGTCGCCCCAGAACTGATCCGCCAGAGGCATGGTCACCTTGGCGCCCGCGTCGACCGCGCGCTGGAAAGCGGCATCGACGTCCGGCGTGTAGACCCAGAGGCTGCCGGGGCGCGGGTCCTTCGCGCCCATCTCGGGGAACACGTCGCTCACGAACAGGTGCGAGTCGCCGATCATCAGGTCCGCGTGCCAGATCTTCTTCCCGCTGGGGTCGGGTGCGCGCGTGATCTCCCTCGCGCCGAGGGCCTTCTTGAGCCACTCGATCGCGCCCGCCGCGTCCTGCGCCGTCACGACCGTCGTCAGAGTGTGGAAGCCTTCCGGAACCGCCTTGACCGCCATGTCCGCGCCCTCCTGCGGAGCCCTGCTCCGCGTCCTCGCCGGGACGACCCCCGGCGCCCCGGCACGCGACCATCCGCGCACCGCTGCGTCAAGATAGGGGCGTCCGCGATGTCCGCCCGCGTGCACGACGCGCCGGCCGGCGCCCGCTTTCCGTCGGCCGACGGTCGTGTTTATCCCTTGGAAATAGCTATCGAATCAGGAGTTCGCCTTGCGGAACGTCTCCATGAAGCCGACCAGCGCCTGCACCCACTCGACGGACACGGCGTTGTAGCTGGAGACGCGGATGCCGCCGACGCTGCGGTGGCCCTTGACGCCGATCATGCGCTGCTTCTTCGCTTCGGCGACGAACTTCGCCTCCGACTCCTCGGTCGGCAGGCGGAACACGATGTTCATGACGCTGCGGCTGTCCTTTTCGACCGGGCAGCGGAAGAACTCGGGGTGCGCGTCGATGGCCGCGTAGATGAGGTCCGCCTTCTGCCGGTTCCACTTCTCGATCTGATCCAGGCCGCCGCAGCCCTTGACCCACGCGAGCACGTTGCGCACGAGGTAGATGCCGAACGTGGGCGGCGTGTTGTAGAGCGAGTTGTTCTCGGCGTGCACGCGGTACTGGAAGATCTTCGGGATGTCCTTGCGTCCGGCGGCGACGAGGTCCTTGCGCACGATGACCACGACGACGCCGCTGGGGCCGATGTTCTTCTGCGCGCCGGCGTAGATCATGGCGAACCTGGACACGTCCAGGCGGCGCCAGAGGAAGTCGCTCGACATGTCCGCGACGAGAGGCACCTTGCCCGTGTCGGGGAACTGCGCGCCCGGCGCGACGGCGAACTCGACGCCGTGGATGGTCTCGTTGCTGGTGAGGTGCACGTACGCGGCGTCCGGGTCGACCTTGAATTCGCCCGCGCGCGGCACTCGCACGTACGACTTCTCCTTGCCTTCCCCCGTGCCCGTGGTCGCGGCGACGCGCACCTGCGAGCCGTACAGCGCGGCGACGGTCTTCGCCTCGGAGAACGCCTTCTCGCTCCAGGCGCCGGTCACGACGTAGTCGGCGCCGCGCCCTTTCTCCAGGAAGTTCATCGGCACCACGGCGAACTGCTGCGAGGCGCCGCCTTGCAGGAAGAGCACCTCGTAGTCGGCGGGCACCCCGTACAGCTCGCGCAGCAGCGACACGGCCTCGCCGTGTACCGCCTCGTACTCCTTGCCGCGGTGGCTGTGCTCCATGACGCTCATGCCGGTGCCGGCGAAGTCCAGCAGCTCGTCGCGTGCGCGCTCGAGCGCCGCCAGCGGCAGCACGGCCGGTCCGGGGTTGAAGTTCATCGCGCGGTTCATGGCGTTGTCTCCCTTCGCGGGGTGTCCGGAACCCGACGCTCGGCGGACCCCCGGGCGGCGAATGTCTAGCCCGTCCGGCGCCCGTTTGCCAGCCTGAGGGGGGCCCGGGCGGCCGCTCGCCGCCTTGACACCCCCACACCGGCCACCCATGATGCCGCGCGCTCCGGGCGGCATCGCTCCGGGCACATTCGTCGGAGGGCCGCGCAGCGCGGCCTCCGGAGGTTTCCATGCGCGTTCTCGTCAGCGACGATCTCTCGGCGGAAGGCATCGAGGTGCTGCGCCGCGCCCCCGGCGTGCAGGTGGACGTGAAGGTCGGTCTCAAGCCCGACCAGCTCCGCGCGATCATCGCCGAGTACGACGGGCTCGTCGTGCGCTCGGCCACGAAGGTGACCGCGGAGATCGTCGACGCGGCCGCGAAGCTGCGCGTCATCGGCCGCGCAGGCAGCGGCGTCGACAACATCGACGTCGCCGCCGCTTCGCGCCGCGGCATCGTCGTCATGAACACCCCGGGCGGCAACACCAACGCCGTCGTCGAGCTGACCATCGCGCACATCCTCGCCCTGCTGCGCCAGATCCCGCAGGCGAGCGCGTCCACGCGGTCGGGCAAATGGGAGAAGAAGAAGTACGCCGCCGGACGCGAGATCGCGGGCAAGACCATCGGCGTCGTGGGCGCCGGCAACATCGGCGGCCACGTCGCGCTGCGCTGCCAGGCGCTGGGCGCGCACGTCGTCGTCCACGATCCGCTGCTGCCGCCCGAAGCGGCGAAACGGCTCGGAATCATGGAGTTCGTGACGCTCGACAAGCTCGTGGAAGCGGCCGACATCGTGACGCTGCACGTGCCGCTGACCCCGCAGACCAAGAACATGTTCGACGCCGCGCGCATCGCCGCCCTGAAGAAAGGCGCGTGGCTCGTCAACTGTGCCCGCGGCGGACTCGTGGACGAGAGCGCCCTGGCGTCGGCGCTCAAGGAAGGCCGCCTGACCGGCGCCGCCTTCGACGTGTTCGAGAAGGAGCCGCCCCCGCCGGACCATCCTTTGTTCTCGTGCGAGAATTTCGTCTGCACGCCGCACCTGGGCGCGTCCAGCGAGGAGGCCCAGGCGGCGGTCGCGCTCGCCATCGCGGAGCAGTTCGTCGAGTACTTCCGCGACGGCACCGTGCGCAACGCCGTGAACGCCAAGGCCTGAGCGGCCTGCACCCGGCCCGCCGGGGCGCGGCATCATGTGCGTGCATGGCTTCGATAGCGGCGAGCCATGGCGTTCGGATACCACCCCAGGCTTTCGGGCTTGTAGCGGCCGCCGATTGATCTAGGCTTCGAGCGGCAGGACCGCCCCGGTTCCCGGGAGCGGAGGGGTGGGGGCCCGCGGGGGCGATCGTGAAGATTCTCATCGTCGAGAACGACAGCCACGTGGCCGAGTCCACCGAGCGGATTCTGCGGCTGCAGGGACACGTGGTGACGCTGGCCGCGACGCCGGCGGAGGCACGGTGCGCGCTCGCGCAAGACGCCTCGCTGCAGGCGATGCTGGCCGATCAACTCCTGGAGGCCGACGAGTCGGGGCAGGAACTCCTCGCCTGGGCGGCGCTGGCGCATCCCGGCGTGCGGCGCGTGCTGGTTTCGGGCAATCCGCCCCCGGAAGGCTACGTCGTGCGCGATCCGGTGCAGCGGTTCCTGCGCAAGCCGTTCGGTCGGGCCGAGGTCGACGAAGTCCTCGGTCCGTAGCATCACACCGCGCAGCCCGCGACGTGGGCCGTTCTTCACCACCAAGACACCAAGACACCAAGACACCAAGGACCTTTGTGTCTTTGTGTCTTGGTGGTGGACGGCTCTTCCGGCAGCTCAGTGCGCGCCGACGGTCGCGACCCACGCCCAGTTGGCGGCAATCGCGAGCACCGCCGCCGCGCGCAGCACCGATGCCTCCTGGCGCGTGAACTCCACGTGCAGGCCCCGTCGCACGACCGTCAGCCGCAGCAGCGTCCATGCGACCAGCACGGCCGCGCCCAGCGCCAGCATCGTCCCGAGCGGACTCGCGGCGGCCGCACCCGCGAGGTTCCCGTGCACCGTGCGCACGAACGCGCGTGTCATGCCGCAGGTCGGACACGCCACGCCGGTCAGGGTGCGCAGAGGGCATGCGAAAAGCGGGTGCGTCTCGAACGGGTACAGCCGCGCCGCGGCGAGCGTCGCCAGCGCAATCGCGGCCAGCGCGGGCATCGGCGGCGACGGGGCACCGCGCTCGCCCGCGCGCAGCGTCACGGAAGCTGGCTCGCGGCCTGCGCCATGAACATCAGCGGCACCATGCCGACGCAGCAGAAGAGCAGCGTCGAGGGTACCACCACCGCGACCGCGGCCCACGTCTCGCTGATACCGTGCGCCTTCGCGAGCAGCCGGATGTCGAGCAGGCCGCTCCAGATCAGGCCGATGAACGGGCCGCAGGAGGGAATCACAAGCAGCACCAGCGGCGTCGCACCGTACGCGAACGCCTTGAACGTCGCGTTCCAGCCGCCGCGGGCGCGCCCCGTCGCCAGCAGCGTCGCATGGCTCATGGCCGCGCCCACGTAGAGCATCGAGAACAGCAGAAAGAGCGTGGCGAACGCCATCGCGAGAAAGCCAGACACGCTGGGCGGCCACACGTGCAGCCGCTGCATGGTCGCCTCGGTGCCGGCCACGATGTCGCCCAGCCCCAGCTCGCGCGCCTTGCCGAGCATCTGCTCCAGGCTCGCCGTCTCGACGAGCAGGTTCACCATCGCCGGCAGGCCCGCGACCAGAAGCACCCACAGGTGCACCCCCGGGGCCTCCTTCCAGTCCGCGCGCGCGAAAAAGCGCCCCGGCTCCACGAGCACGCCGCGCAGCGTGCGCCACAGCGCGGTCGCGAACCCCAGCTCGGCCCGGCGCTCCCACGCGATCGGCTCGGCGGGCGTCTCTGCGGGCTTCTCGGGTTCGCCCCACGCGTTCGTCGCCGGCTCCGCCGCAAGGAGCGCCTCGGGGTCGCGGACGATCACCTCGACGTGGCAGTTCGGACACACCTGCCGGCCCGAACGCTCGACGGGAAACGTGGCCTGACAACGGGAGCAGCGCGCGAGCATGGCCCTAACTGCGACGCCGTCTCAGCGCGAGGAGCGCCGGAAGCGCGAAAAGGCCCGCGGGACCGCCGGATCCGCACCCGCAGCCGGTGTCGAAGTTCACGCGCACGCTCGCGGAGACCTCCAGGCCGTCGGAGGTGCGCGCGGTCGCCTGGATCGTGTTCGACCCCTCCTGGAGCGTCACCTTCGCCGAGAAGCTGCCGTCCTCGGCGAGGTCCGCGGCGACGCCGTTGACGCTCACGGTCTCGACGCCCTTGAGCGTCGCCGCGCCCGTCACCGCCACGGGCGTCGCCTCCAGCTCCGCGCCGTTCCTGGGCGAAGTGATCGTCACCAGCGCGGGCGCGTCGCCGGGCAGAATCCAGATGTCGAGCGTCGTGCGCATGGCCTCGGCGACCGTCGCCGACGCCGAGCGGGCCTGGTAGCCGGCCGCCTGCACCTGCAGCGTGTACGCGCCCGCCGGCAGGTCGAGCGAGTACGTGCCGTCGGAGCCGCTGGTCGCCGTCTTGTCGTCCACCTGCACGACCGCCTTCTCGACCGGGTCGCCGGTGGCGGCGTTGCGCACGCGGCCGTCCACGCCCGCGATGCGCGTCAGGCCCACCTCGACCGTCTTGTCCTGCGCCGCGACGACCTCGACGGTGGTCTGCGCGGGCGCGTACCCCGCGAGCGACGCGCCCAGCGCATGCGGGCCCTCCGGCACGTTCTCGAGCTTGAACGAGCCGTCGCCCCCGGTGTCCGCCGCGATGCCGCCTATGGCCACGTGTACGCCCGCGAGGCGCGTCGTCCGGTCGGCGTCGTCGCCCGGCTTCGTCGCGTAGACGAAACCCGACACGGTCCCGGTGGTCGGCTTGGGCGGCTCGGCGCGCTGGAGGATGAACGACGACCACGTGGTCGCGTTCGCCGCGACGGCGCGCTCGGCGCCCAGCACGGGCGTGCCGTCGGTGAAGCCCGAGGCCGACGCGACCGGGTGGTAGCTGCCCGCCGGCAGCGCGATGGAGAACTTGCCGTCCGAGCCCGTGACGACGTCCGCACCCGTCTCCGGAACGCGCACGTGCGCTCCGGCGATCTCGTGCCCGGTGCAGTTCTGCCAGCCGTTGTTGTACTGGCAGCCGCCGTCTGCCGCGAACACCGTGCCCTTGATGTAGCCGTTCTGCGGCGGCTGCGAGCCGCCCACGAGCGACATGTAGTGGTTCCAGTCCCAGTAGCAGGGCGATCCGCTCACGTTCACGCACGGGTCGCTGTGGTGGCCCGAGCCTCCGTACTGGCCCTCGTGGCCGGCGCGCGGATCGGGCACCTCGTTGTGGCCGATGATGTGGCTGCGATCCTTCGGGACGCCGTACGTGTCGCAGACCCAGCGCACCAAGTCCGCGGAGGCCCGGTACATGGACTCGGTCGCCCAGTTCGGGTCGGCCACGAACCCCTCGTGCTCGATGCCGATGGAGCGCTGGTTGTAGTCCCAGTTGCCCGCGTGCCACGCCGTGTCGCGGTCGTGCACCATGCTCGCGACGCGCCCGTCGGCGGCGACCACGTAGTGCGAGGACGCGCTCGCGCTCGGATTTGCGAACCATGAAATGGTGCCCGAGTACGATCCCTGCGCGGTGTGGATCACCACCAGGTTGACGGGGTTGCCGCCGCG
>Ga0172369_10005292_pt1 | contig 15963 bp, 13 predicted proteins | sample LakKiv25m_FD_114539 | JGI IMG/M metagenome (GOLD analysis project Ga0172369, IMG submission 114539) | Freshwater microbial communities from Kabuno Bay, South-Kivu, Congo - kab_022012_11.25m | ecosystem: Environmental > Aquatic > Freshwater > Lake | place: Democratic Republic of the Congo...
GCGCGCGAGGCGCTGGTGCAGGAGGCTTCGAGAATTCATAACAAGCAGATCTCAATGGTTTCTAAAACCTTCGAGGTCTTTTGGGGCTACAACAAACTCAACGGCTCCACTTCCACCCTCCACCCTCTCACCCTTTCCTTCGGCACAAGCGATGATGGATTCGGTCCGCGCAAAATGATCTGCCAGCGATAATCACCCTGAATGCGATCAAAGAAGCACGGCGCAGGACCGATCATCGCCGTCGTCGTCGCTTCCTGATCTTTCATCCGTTTGCGAATCAACTCTGCTACTTGTCGCGCTTCGATCTCTGCTTGATCGTTCTTGCGATGATAAAAAACTAAACGCACCAATTTGCCGTAAGGCGGGTAGCCATGTTGTTTGCGATTCTCTAACTCTTGTTGATAGAAACCGATGAAGTCATGTTTCGACGACGCTTGAATCACATAATGCTCAGGCTGATACGTTTGTAGAATCACTCGCCCGCCCAAAAGAGATCGTCCGGCGCGCCCTGAGACCTGAGTCAAAATTTGGAAGACGCGCTCGCAGGCGCGATAGTCGGGCAGGTTGAGCCCGGTGTCGGCAGAGACCACGCCGACTAAAGTGACAAGCGGCAGATCAAGCCCTTTAGCGATCATCTGCGTCCCGATCAAAATATCCGCTTGTTGATCTCTGAACTGGCGCAAAATTAAATCGTGCGCGCCTTTCATGCGAGTCGTGTCACGATCCCATCGCAATGGGCGCGCATCGGGGAAAAGTTTTGCCGCCTCTTCGACGACTCGCTCTGTGCCTGCGCCGAAGTATTTGATGCGGTTGCTCTTGCACTTGGGGCAGTGCGGCGGCTTGCGCCGCGTGACGCCGCAATGATGACACTGCAATTGATTCTCGTCGCCGTGATACGTCAGCGGCGTGCCGCATTGTGAACACACCACAATGTAACCGCAGTCGCGGCAAAAAATATGTGTCGCCGTGCCGCGCCGATTCAAAAACAAAATAATTTGTTGACGCGCCTCAAGCGATTCACTCATCGCCGTTTGCAGCGCGCGACTAAAAATCGAAACGTTGCCCGCGCGCAATTCTTGACGCATGTCCACCACGTTCACGTCGGGCAGGTCAATATAGTTTGCGGTGTCGTTCACCGAGTGATAACGCGGCGCAAGATTCAATCGCTCGGCTTGCTGCGCCAAATACTCGCCGTGCGCCATGATGCGCTGCGGCATCTCCAGCAAACGATACTCGCCGCGTTTCGCCTTCGTGTACGAAACCAAATCCGGCGTCGCCGAACCCAGCAGGCACACCGCGCTCACTCGCCGCGCATACTCCACCGCTACGTCGCGCGCGTTGTAATGCGGCGCGTCATTTTGATAATACGACTCGTCGTGTTCTTCATCTACAATGATCAAACCGATGTCGGGCAATGGAGCGAACAACGCCGAGCGGGGACCGATTACGATGTCCACCGCGCCCGCGCGCGCCCGCCGCCACATATCGTAACGCTGCCCTTCACTTAATTCGGAATGAAGCACGGTGACTCGATTGGGGAATCGCGCGGCGAAGCGGCGCACTGTTTGTGGAGTGAGCGCGATCTCAGGGACGAGGATGAGGGCGCGCCGCTTTTTCTCAAGGGTCGCCGCCACTGCGCGCAAATAAATCTCCGTTTTGCCCGAACCGGTCACGCCGTGAATCAAAAACGGCGGCGGGGTCTTGGGCGAGAATTTAATCGCCGCTTCGATCTCGCGCCAGATGTTTTGTTGATCATCGGTCAGCAGTGGCGGATCGAACGGCGCAAAAACTTCGTTTGCCAACGGATCGCGGATCGTCTCTTCTTCTCCCAGATCGATCAGATCGCGCTCGGCTAAATCTTTGAGTATGCTGGCGTCTGCGTTTGTCTCGGCGTAAATCCAACTGGCAGGCACGGCGTGATCTTGCTTCGCCAAATACTCCAACACGGCGACACGTTTGTTGGGTTTGCGAAGCGCCTGCGTTTGCTTCGCCACTTGCGCGCCGTTAAGTTTGAGCGTCACCCGTGATGGATTAGTCGAAAGGCGAATTAAATCTTTTTCGTTGAGAAGTTGAATCACTTCTTGCGTTGCATTTGGAAGTTCCTTTAATGGAATCGCGTTCGGGCTTTGACACAAGGCGCGCAGTACGTTGGCGGCACTCCGCACAACGTCGCCGTGTTTTTTGCCGTGCTTGTCAATCCATTTCTGCATCACATCGGCTGGGTAGGTTGGGGCGATCACCGAATCGGTTGAAGTGAGTTCGATCCAGCCGCGCTCGATCAATGGTTGAAGGTCGGATTGGACGGAGTGCGTTGCTTTTAGAAGATCGTCGAGGGCAGGCTGACCGGGCAACAGGCTGAAAAGTTGATCGAGGATGTCGGCGTGATGCGGTGAATACTTCAGTTTGATTTTTTCGGCGGCGAGTCGATCTATCGAAACGATGGATCGCGCCGTGCGGATCAATTTGGGGCGCACCGAGGGCGGCTGAAGCACAGCGCGTTTTTTGACAACGCCGCGTTTGACCAGCGGGGTCATCGTGCCGCGCCAATTCTTTTTGGGGATCACCCGTTCGATCTGTTTGCCGCGCAGTGCGCCGCGCTCGTTTAATAATTTGACGAGTTGAAATTGCATGTCGCTCTGGGTATCAAATTTTTCGTCAACGAGTTCGTATTCGGTGTCACCTTGTTTGGCGAGACCGGGCGGCAGCATGAGAGTTAAACAATCGGAGAGCGGAGCAAGGGTGTGATGCGAGATGTAGTAACCGAGATCGAGTTGGGCGCGGGTAAGCACAGGCTGCTCGTCAATGAGGGCTTGTATCGGTTTGAATTCGCTTACGCCTTCGGGCGGGTCATCGCTGAGGGCGACGACGATGCCCTGAATAAGTTGTTGACCGAAGGAAACTTGAACGAGATGCCCCGCTTCAACTTTTAATTCGTTGGGGATAGTGTAGTGAAACGATTGCCCAAGTGAGGGATAAACGGGAAGGACTTCGGCGAACATGACTCGTGAGGGCGATGCGAGATTTACGAGTCTTTGATCATTGCTTCGACTTCGTCAATCAGTTTAGGCAAGTTGGGTTCAGCAAACGATAATCCGGGAGCAGGGGTGCGATTATGTTTAATGTCAGGCGGGATGTGTTTATGATGTGGATGAGTGCTTTGCAGTTCTGGCACGTTGGGGTGCGGCATAGGGTCATACCACCATAGACGTTCTTCGCCTCGATCAAGTTCGTAGAAGTATTTGAGAATTGTGTGAGCCACAAAATCTATTTGCTCAAGCACGGCGAGGGTATAATCTTTCCGAAAGACGATCTCGCCGCGCGTGATGCCGACTGTTTGACTCGCCGTATAGATCGCTAAAGTGTGACTTTCAATAGACGGGCGATCTGCAAGCAAAGAAAAAATTAGGCGGGAGTATTCGGCATAAGAGTCGAGTGGAGACGACATTCTAGGCGGGGACTTTAAGTTGGTTGATGTGCAGATCGAGCAACGAGGCTGGAGTGTGCAGAACTTTTAACTGTTGCTCGACGGCTTTTTCATATCGTGTCCGACGATTCTGATAAATCTCAACCCAGCCCGCCCATTCCAAATACTCTTTTATTTCGTTAGGGTCTTCGTCGCGTAACATCCCCTGTTTGAAAAGCCGATAAAAAATTTCGGAGAGCAAGCCATATTTTTGCTCGAACCAGCGTTGTGCTGATTCGGCTTGATAGATGTCGCGCATCAATTGTTCGGCAGTGATTGTCTGTTGAGTCATGGCTTCATCCTATTTTGATTCCTGATTATGGTGGCGAGTATATCACCTCTTGAACAGGGGCGAAAAATGGTGGGGGAAGAAACCCGTTTTCTCGGAGAAACGTATCGTGTATTTCGTATTGCGTGGTGCGTTACGCAACACGCAATACGTTAGTTGGAATTTTCTTCGTGACGCAGTGAGATTCGCGAAATCCTCAACCCATCCATCGCTTCCACTTTGAGGCGGACGCCGCTGGCGTCAACGGCGTCACCGACTTTGGCGATGCGTTTCAATTTCCCCAGAACGAAGCCGGCAATCGTGTCGTAGTTTTCATCTTTGAGATTCAAATTGAAGTGATCGTTAACTTCTTCGATCAACGCCATGCCGCCGATGAGTGCGCCGCCGTCGGGCAAGCGTTGAATCTCCGGCGTGGATTTGTCGAACTGGTCTTTGACCTCGCCGACGATCTGCGATATGAGATCGCCCAATGTGACCAGACCTGCCGTGCCGCCGTATTCATCCAACACAATCGCCAGGTGCTGCTTCCTGTTTCGAAATTCTTGCAACAGCGCGTCGAGTCGGCTGGTGGCGGGGATGACTAACGCTTCGCGCATCAGCCCGCGAATGGTGACGTTGAGGCGATCTTTGTGCTGCACACGCACTAAATCTTTTACGTGAGCAATGCCGACGATGTGATCCGTATCGCCTTCGAAGACGGGAAATTTGGAGAAGGAGTGGGTGATGGCGAGTTGGATCAGGTCGTGGATAGGCGAGTCGGCGTCCACGGCGATCATCTCGGTGCGCGGCACCATCACTTCGCGCGCGGTGAGATCGCCAAAATCGAACACGGCGTGGATCATGTCGCGCTCGCCCTCTTCTAACACGCCGCTCTCTTCGGACGCTTCGACTAACATTTTTAATTCTTGCACCGAGTGCACCATTTGATGCCCGGCGTTTTGTACGCCGATCAATTTAAGCAGCGTGTTGCCGATGCCGTTGAGAATCATGATCGCCGGATGCAGGATCGTTTGCACGATCAGAGTCGGGCGGGCGACAAAGAGCGCGGCACCTTCGGGGTTTTGCAGCGCGATAGATTTGGGCATCAGTTCGCCAATGACAACGTGGAATGACGTGATGATGACGAAGGCAATCGCCGCCGAGATGGAGTGACTGGCGAGGCTGATCCACTCGGCGGGGAACAAATGAATGACAGGCTCGATGAGATGCGAGAGCGCGGGTTCGCCCAGCCAACCTAACCCCAGACTGGCGATGGTGATACCGAGTTGAGTGGCGGCGATGAATCGATCTGGATCGTGCAGAGCTTCTTTCACTGCGCCTGCACCGAGATGCCCCTGCTGGATTAATTCTTCGACGCGCGTGCGGCGCACACTGACGAGAGCAAACTCTGCCGTGACAAAAAATGCGTTGGCAAGGATTAGCAGCACAACGCCAACAAGACTCAGAAGATTCAAAGAAGTTTCGCTCATTATTGAAGACTGAAGATCAAAGCACGAATCTTTGATCTTTAATCCTTCCAAATGACCGCCGCCCCATACCCCACCACCGAAGATCGATCTCCGCTTACGTCGCCGGATGTGGCGTGCTGGATCACATGGGCATGAGTCGCGCCGAGATCGCGCGCTGCCCACAACGTTGCTGCAATCGCGCCGTGACCGCAGGCGAATCCACGCCCCTCCGATTCTGCCTTCAACACGCCATGCGGATCAAAATTGTTGATTTGGTTCAACATCTCGGCATCAAGTTTCTGAGCCACGTTGTCAGGATAGAAATGCGAAAGATCGGAGCTGCCAACGATCAATGCTTTCTTGCCGCGCAAAATTTTTGCCAATGCCGCGCCTAACGCTTTCGAGATTCGCTCCGATTGATCGCGCATCATGATCGGGATGAGCGAGAAGCCGTTGCCAAAGACTCGCTGCAAAAACGGCAATTCAATTTCAATCGCGTGTTCGCGGTCACACCGTAGCGGGACGAGCATTTCACTTTTTTCTTTGTTAAGCGCTTGGGCTAATTCATTTCTCAATTCTTCTGACAAACTTTGGTCCACTGCTACCGTGCCAAGCGGAGTCTCGTACGCTTCATGACCGCTTGTGATTAACGCGCCGTCGTCGTGAAAGTGACTCGGGCCGGCGATGGCAACCGTATCAATCTCCAAACCGCGCACAGATTGAAAGGCGTAGCCCGCCACCGCGCCCGAATAGATGTGACCGGCGTGAGGGGCGACCACGCCGATGATCTTCTCGTGGCGCGGACTCACCTGCGCCGCGTTGAGAAATTCGTCAACGGATTCGGCGAGCGCAGCCGAACGACCGGGATACCAACGTCCAGAGATGGGGGAAGGTCGGATGTCCATAATGTTGCTCCTGCTTTTAGACCGATGGGATCTAACTTATTCTAGCACTATGGTGCCACACTCATCTCAACCAATAAAGTTCGATTATCTTGCGTGGCCTTGGGGCTGTTGCGGATCGTTGCCCGTTCAAATGTAACCGGCGAATAGAGACCCATCCCTATCGCATAATCGCCCGATTCAAGTTTGCCGTTGATCTCAACCTGATCTTCTACGATCTCATTCTCATCCCACACGGTTGAAGGATATGCGCCCCCGATCTGCTGATCGGATTGGGCGATCAATTTATTGGGATCGGTCTTCGGGGTGAGATGAAAGAAAGCCGTCCAATCCACGGTGGCGTGGCGGCCTCCGCGCCACCACACGGTCAACTTAAGTGGACGGTCGGGCGCGGGGGTCGAATCGATCCGATAGCCGATCAGAGTCACTTCATCGGCGAAGGAAATATCAAGCGGCGTATAGTTGGAGCAGCAATTCCAAATTTGAAACTAGGCAAACTCATTTTTCGGCTGTTTTGGAGGGACAGTTCTGGATCATTCGCTCCATGCAACCCAAACATTGGAAAGCGGGCAGGAATTTTGGGCAAAGCGGCACGAAAAGGAACTTGAAGAACGACTGGAGATCGTTCTTTTTGCCGCTTTTTTCCTAAATTTGGAATTGCTGAAATGTATCGGGATAAATGGAATACCATATAAGTTGCGGCAAGAGAGTGATGAAGGCGGCGAGCGCAAACAGTGCAATGCCGCACCAAACGTTTTTGCTTTTCCACCCCCCCCGAGGTATTTTGATCAAAAAGATTAAACCAAAGAGCAACGGCAACACGCGCGCGGCAGGGTACGTGTATTGGGTAAGACTTACTCATACGCCTGCCATGATCCATTGACGCGTTGTTTGCACACGCAAGGCTTTTGCCAACGCCCATACCGCCGCCATTTGAATCACGTCCTGCGTGCTGAAACGTAAGCCCATGCGGTTGAAGAACGCAATCGGTTGGCTCACGACGAGCGCGGTGACGGCGATGATGGCGATCTGTTTTCGTGTCTTTGAATCAAATTCGCCGCGTGCGAGTTCGGCGAGCGCGATGTAAGTGGTGGCAAAAGAGAGTATCGAGAAAAATGCAGACGGCAGACGTAAAGCGATTATCCGTGAACCGAACAACCACGATGCCGCCGTCGCAGTGTAAATAAATAGTGGATCGGTGTTGGCGTTGATGTTGATGTAGAACAACACGATGCCATAGCGTGGGAATTTAAGTGTGTCGAGCCCGTCGGTTGCCGCATCCGAATCTAAACCGGGTGGATACGAGCCAATGAGGTAGAGATGCATGAACGCGGCGAAGAGTAGAACCGCCACCATCACGAAGAGAGTTGAAGTTGGAAGTTTGAAGTTGGACGTTTCGCGTGGAAGTTGGAGACTCATGGTACGACGAATCACCGGCGAAGGGCGGCAACGAAGAAGGTGACGAGGAGTAGGGCGAGCGCAAGAATGAGGGCAAGGCAGCCACGCCACACGTTGAGTGGATGGTCGTCACCGAGAGTCGGCACCCCCGTTGTTGCATCAATGTCCACACGCCATTGAGGGGCGATGAACAGACTCACGGCTACGCCGCCGATCAATCCGCCGACGTGTCCCCATAGATCAATGCCCGGACGAAAACTGACGAAAAGCTGAATGCCGATCAACACCAACATATCTCTTAAATAGGCGTTGCCGCGATCACCGAACTTGCTGCGATTGTTGAAAAAGTAAACTGTGAATGCGCCGAGCAAACCGAAGATCGCGCCGGACGCTCCGAGCGAAGGTTGCGCGCTGAAGATGAAACTGGCAACGACTCCGGCCATGCCTGAGAGAAGATAGACGACGAGAAAACGCCGATGCCCGAAGAGCGATTCGACCCGCGTGCCGAAGATGAAAAGACCCAACGCGTTGGAGCCGAGATGAGCCAGGCTGCCATGCAGAAATATAGGCGTGACGAGCCGCCAATACTCGCCGCCAATGATAAACTCATTAATTTTGCCGCCGAAATAAAAGAGTAGGTCTTCGCCAATGATCAATTCGGAGAGCGCTTGCAAAATGTAGACGACGACCAGCGTGCCAAGAAGACTATAGGTGAAGATCGGTTTGGCGGCAGGCAGGGCCATCGAGTATTGGTGAGATGTCTGGGGGGGTGTGTCTTTCACAGCGTGACCACGCGCGGTTTGACTCGGTTGTGTTCGGCTTCGATGATGGCAAGGATCGAGTCGACGGCTGTCTCTAAATGAAATTCGGGGTTGATAACGCAGTAGTCAAATTCGACGATGCGTTTTAGTTCTTTGCGGGCAGTGGCGATGCGTAATTTGAGTCCTTCAGGTGTTTCGGTTTTGCGCGCCTGCAAACGCGCCACCAGTTCTTCTTCGGAGTCGGTGGTGATGAAAATGAGCAGCGCATCGTGGGCTATAGAGCGAACCGTTGCCGCGCCCTGCACGTCAATACGCATGACGACATCTTTGCCGCTTGTCATAGCATCACGCACTTGTTGTTTCGGGATTCCTTTGTAATCGTTGTAGACGATGGCGTATTCGATCAACTCGTTCTTTTCGATCATTTCGGCAAACTGATCGTTAGAGACAAAGAAATAGTCTTTGCCATTCACTTCGCCCGGGCGGGAGGCGCGCGTGGTTGCCGTCACCACAAAGTGCATTGAGACCCCTCGTTCTTTCATACGTTGGAGCACTGTGTCTTTGCCCACGCCGGACGGACCGGAGATCACGATGAGTAATGGATGGCGATGTCGCTCAAAGAGAGGTTCGGGTTCGGTCATTTTGGTTAAGAGGTCGAGTAGGCAGATGGTCAGGTGGTCAAGAGATGAGTATTTGGAGAAAATTATTCGACGAAGGTATTATAACAAAGGGGGTGTGCTAAAATCGCAAATAGCCAATTACAGATGGCGAATGGCAAATTGCGGATAGCATTTGCTATCGGCTATTTGTTATCAGCCATCAGCCAATACATGCCTCTCTACGATTATCGCTGTTCAACCTGCCAACAAAAAGTGTCGGTGAAGCTTTCTTACGCCGAGTATGACGCTGCCAAACCCACATGCCCGTTATGCGGCAGCCCAAATTTGAAGCGCGTGATTGGTCGGGTGCGCATCGCCAAGTCCGAAGAAGCCCGCATGGAATCTATGGCGGATCCATCGAACTTCTCTGGCGTGGATGAAAACGACCCCAAGTCAGTTGCCAAGTTTATGAAGAAGATGGGCTCAGAGATGGGCGAGGATTTGGGTCCCGAATTCAACGACGTCGTTGAACGTCTCGAGTCGGGCGAGTCGCCGGAATCTATTGAACAAACAATGCCGAATGTTGGAGGGGGAGAGTCGGCAGCACCGAGTGAAGACTGAATGGGAAATAGTAATTAGTAATTGGGCATCGTGTGATCCAATTACGAAAGAGGAGTTACTGTGAATCGCAATATCATCATCGCCGTTATCGCTGGATTAGTTGCTTGTTGCGCTTGCTTGGGTGTGTTGGGCGCGGCGGGCGGGTTTATGTTTTACTCGACACGAGACGTTGGCACATCGCTCGCCCCAGTTTTTACGCAAGCGGCAAAGGGACCCACCACCACCCCTGCGCCTAAAGTTGTCACTACACCGGTGCCCGGAACTAGCAACACACTCAAGACATTGCAAGATACCGATCTGCCGGTTAACGATCTACGCATGCTGGCGATGCGCTTGAAGGGCATTCCCGATATTCCGGTTTCGATGACGCCGAGACCCGGCGGCTATAAAGTGGGCGATGAAGAAAAATTTTGGGTAAGCAACGAAGACACCAAAGCGCATTTCCAGATCACGGCGCGTTTGGTTTACAAAACCGACAACGTTTATTTCTTTGTCCATAGAGATTTGTCTGTGCGCGACAGTGATGTGCAGAAATTGGTGGACACGTTCCAGACAAAAATTTATCCGACGGATCGAAAATTTTTTGGCGAGGAACCGAACCCCGGCGTTGACGGCGACCCGCATCTATTTATTTTATACACGCGTGGCCTTGGACAGAACGTCGGCGGCTATGCTTCCTCTGCCGACGGCTATTCGCGATTGGCGCAGCCTTACTCTAACGAAAAAGAAATTTTCTATATCAATGCCGAAGCCTACGGCAGCCCGGCAAACCCGGATTTGCCCGGCACACTTGCCCACGAATTCCAGCACATGATTCATGGCTATCACGACAGCAACGAAGATACATGGATGAACGAAGGCTCCTCCATGCTTGCCGAATTTCTCAACGGCTATCGTACCGGCGCCGAATTTTCTTTTGTTGCCTCTCCCGACCTGCAATTGAATGCCTGGGATGACTCGGGCGCGGGCGCCAATTCAGGACATTATGGTGGGTCGTTCATGTTCTTGGCGTATTTCTTAGACCGGTTTGGCGAAGAGACAACGAAGGCCGTGGTGGCGAATAAAGAGAATGGATTGCAGGCGATTGATGACACATTGAAGCAACTGAAACTTACCGACAAAGCTACGGGGAAGCCGATAACGGCCGTGGATGTCTTTAGTGATTGGGTCATCGCCAATTACATCGGCGACAAAGGCGTGGGCGATGGACGATATTACTATAACAATTACCCCAAAGCGCCGCGCGTCACGAACCATGCTGCAACGGTAACAACCTGCCCTCTTTCCGTGAGGTCGGCAACGGTTCATCAATTTGGCGCGGACTACATCCGAATTTCCTGTCGCGGAACGTTCACCCTCAACTTCACCGGCTCGCAGCAAGTGAGTGTGATGCCAGCGACTCCACACAGTGGCAAATTTTCGTTCTGGAGCAATCGTGGTGATAAGAGCGACACCACGCTCACCCGCGAATTTGATCTGACCCAAGTGCAGACCGCCACACTGAAATACTGGGCGTTGTGGACGATTGAAGAAGATTATGACTACGCCTATGTGGAAGTTTCAACTGATGGCGGTAAGACGTGGAAGATCATCAAAACGCCCAGTATGCGTGACACGAATCCAACAGGCAATAACTTTGGCTCAGGTTATACCGATAACAGCGGCGGCTCCAAGACTCCGCAATGGGTCGAAGAGAAAATTGATCTTGCCCCGTACGTCGGCAAAAAGATTCAGGTGCGTTTTGAATACATCACCGATGACGCCGCCACCCGCAGTGGCTTGTTGATTGACGACATCACCGTTCCCGAACTCAACTACAGCTGCGATTTTGAAGCGGATGAGTGTGGTTGGAAAGCCGAAGGCTTTGTGCGCTTTGACAATATCCTGTCACAAACGTATGTGGTGCAGGTGATTCGCAAATCGGGTTCGAAGACCAGCGTGGAAAGAATAACTCTGGACGATTCGAATACCGGATCGATCACGTTGGACCTCGCCTCGGCGAGTGACAGCGTTGTCGTGGTGGTCTCCGGCACTACACAGTTCACGACTGAAGTGGCGAGTTATAAGTACGAGATAAAATAAAAAAACCAAATCCCAAAATCCAAACCACCCAACCACCTAACCCTTGAGGAGTTTTTATGAATCACTCCCGTTTCCCTTTAGTTCCCCTGATTCCGTTTTTCCTTTTCGTGGTTCTTGCCTGCTCACTTCCTACTTCGCTGCCGAGCATTCAGATTCCGTCGCTGCAAACACGGGCGGCAGCCAGCGCCACCGCGTCAGGCGATAGCAAGATCGGCAAGGGTCCCGTCATCGCCTCTCCGCAGACGGCACAGGACATCCTCGAGAAAAATCCGGACATCCAAATCTTGGAACAGTTGGCGAAGGAAAGCTATAACACAGATGAGTTATCGCAAGCGGGCAAGACTTACCCCTTCACCATCACTATTAACAAAGAGCAGAATCTGGTGATGCTCAATGGCTGGTGCGCTACTACACAGGCGATCCTGCGTGACAACTTCAAGCACATTACGATGGAGTTCTCGATCAACGGCACGCCTATTGACGACAATCTCATACTTGTCAGTGAGCGCGAAGATAGTTCGGGTCAGTTATTCTGCCGTTCCTTCTTTGTGGTGCTATATGGTTGGCCCAAAGGCAAAACGGAATTACAAGTGGCAGTGACATTCGATATGAAGATCAACGACGGTATGGGTGATTACTCTAAGGGGACACACTACTACAAATATATTGTGACGTATCAATGAACAAAATCCCAAGCCCCAAAAACCAAAATTCCAAAACGTTTTCCGCAATCTCCAATCTCTAATCTCCAAGAGGTAATTCAATGAATCGTACACTCTCTCTCCTCTTTGTAATCACAATGTTGCTCTCTGCCTGCGCTACGCCGACAGCCGCTCCCGCACCCACGAAGGTTCCCGAACCCACTGCTGTCTCGCAGCCGTTGGCGGCAACACCGAGTGGTCCAGTGCGAGTCACTGGCAAGTTCACGTATTCCAACACCATCATCACCGAATATTACGTTGAACATTTCGTTGCGCTGATCGATCTGACCGGATTCGTGAAACGTGATCGCGAATGGGAAGTGCCGGTGAAGTCGCAGGTGTTAGGTTTCCTTCAACTTGATGAGAAAGCGCAGAAGGGCGAGTACCAACTTTCGTTGCCGATACGTCCTGAAGGCAGCTTTGATGACGTAGACAACAATGGCAAGCCGGATAAGGGCGTGCAAGTTTTTGCGGTGGATTACAACGTCAATCTGGCGGGCGGTCCGTTTTTGGAAGGTGATGATCGTTATCGTGGCTGGCCTTCGTATCTGGCTTCGGTCAAGGTGGACACCGAGAACATGCAGGAGATCATCGGTGGCAAATTAATTGTGTGGGCGCCAGATGATAAACAACAATTCCCGACTGGGTTCGGCAACGATGGCTTGTTGTTTACTGCCGATGATCCGGTGTCGCCGATTCCGTCAGGCTACACGGTCATTGACCTCGACAAAAAACCGTTTGGCATTATCCGCGACTCGGAACCTTCTCTTGATCTTTACGAACCGAACGACGCCGAAATTAAAGATTATTCTAAGATGAGTTACAGCGACGCCTTTGATGCGCTTCACAAAAAAGCCTCGCTGGAATGGGCATTCAACGATGTGCTGAACAAGAAGGTGGATTGGAAAGCACTTTATGAGCGCATTGCGCCGAAAGTTGCTGAGGCGCAGAAGAACAAAGACGGCAAGGCGTTTTATCTTGCCTTGAAAGAGTATGCCAATTCAATTCCTGATGGACATGTGGGCGTGGGCGGTGGCGCGTTTGCCAGTGAGGTGCTGCGTGAACGAGTTGACAACGGGTATGGCTTCGCTATTCGGGAGTTGGATAACGGTAAAGTGATCGTCACTTATGTCACAACCGACAGCCCCGCCGACAAAGCCGGAATCAAAGTGGGCGCGGAAGTGATCGAGTTCAAGGGGCTGCCGATCAAAGAGGCGATCAGCAAAGCCGATGCTTCTCTCGCCGGACCTTTTTCGCAAGAACCCTATAAACGCTACCAACAAACCCGCTATCTTCTGCGCGACAAGTTGGGCACAGAGGCAACCGTCAAATTTGTGAACGCCAATGGTCAAGCGCAAACTGCAAAGATCACAGCCATCGCCGAGCGAAATAGTTACAGCGTCACCTCCATCTTTCGCGGATTCGATTCGAACGCTCTGCCTGTCGAATCAAAAATTCTGGAGTCAGGCGCGGGCTACATTAAGATCAACACCAACAGCGATGATCTCAATTTGATCATCCGCCTCTTTGAGCGCGCGCTCAAAGTGTTCACCGCCAACGGCGTCAAAGGCGTGGTCATTGATATGCGCCAAAACAGCGGCGGCGCACCGTTAGGGTTGGCGGGATTCTTCTATGACAAAGAAATTTTGCTGGGTCAGCTGCAGTATTACAGCGAGAAGACCGGCAAGTTCGAGAACGAAGGACTGCGCCAGAAAATTTTGCCGAACGTCAACCAATACAAGTTCGACAAACTGGTGCTGATGGTTTCGTTTGCTTGCTTCAGCGCCTGTGAGATCGAGTCCTACGGATTTTCAAAGGTGCCGGGTGCAATCGTCGTCAGTGCAAATTCCTCTGCCGGGGTCGAAGCCGAAGTGGCGCGCGGTCAGTTCCGGTTGCCGGAAGGCTTGAGTATGCAAATCTCCACCGGGCGTTTTCTAAACCCCGATGGCTCTATCTTTCTTGAAGGCGTGGGCGTTCAACCCACCCTCAAAGTTCCGGTAGATGAAAAGTTCGCGCTCTCAAGTGATGATGTGGTGTTGAAGACGGCGGAAGCAGCTGCACTGGGCAAAGCCATCGGTGGCGGCGCGAGCGGCAGTGGACCCACCTTTGCCTCGGCTGCCGACTCTCGAAAAGCCCTCGGCACAATTAAGGTTCTCGAGGAAGTGGCAAAGGAAAAATACAAAGACACTGAACTCTCACAAGCGGGTAAGACCTACACCTATACGATCAGCGCCAAGAGCGATCAAAGTTTAATGTGGGTTACAGGGTGGTGCGCGACGACGCAAGCGATCCTCGACGACAACAACAAAAACACCACCTACGCATTTTCGCTGAACGGCAAACCGCTAGACATCACGCAGTTCGCCGTGTTAGAAGGAAAACAGGGAACGCAGTTCTGCAAGTTCTATATGGCTTCCATTTCCAATTGGCCCAGAGGCGATACGAAGCTCGAAACTAAGGTGACGTTTGCCAACAAGGTTAATGATGGCATCGCCGATTACCCGGCTGGCACACATTCGTACATATATACGGTAACCGTGCCGTAGTCAAAAATAAAAAAACGCCGAGTGTCTCGAAAGGCACTCGGCGTTTTTTTTTTATTCGGCGGGCTTTGTTGTCTTCGGTGCCGTCAACGCGGCGAGCTGTGCTTTGAGCGCGGCTTCTCGCTCTTCGTACGTTTTACGAATCTCCGCAAATGCCGCATCGGTTCTGGCTCTACCCATTACTTGCAGCTCTCGACCCGACATCGGCGCGAGCAACAACGCCGCCACCGACCCAACCACGGCGCCACAAAACGCCCCGGCGATAAAACTGAATGTGCGCTGCATTTTTAACCTCCTTCGTAATTAGTAATTCGTAATTGGCTTCGAATTACCAATTACGAATTACCGCTCTTCATTATATGCCTCTTGGCAATCTCCACCAACTCACTCATCTGCCGCAGTTCACGAATCGGCATCGCGCGGTTGACGGTTGAAGTGTGCGTATACTGCTTCACCAGACTCCCCGCCGCAAGTTTATGACTCGCCGCGCGAAAACCATTTTTGTTCATCCAGCCGCACACGTAGACTCGCTGACCGTAAATCCAGATGTTACCCCACTCGCTGGGCGCGATGACATGCTCTTGATGGAGTGCCGCGCTCTGCAAGCGGATTTCACCACGCGGTATACGTGGGACTGCTAAATATAAAACCGAGTAATACTCATGGCTCAATGATATGCGCGTGCGCGTTGAGAGTCGAACCCGTTCATGGATCGCAGATCGATCTGCGCGTTGTCCGCCGACCTCAACGGTAATGGGCTCGCTCTCGTTTGTCTTCAACACTATCTCGCCCAACGGTTTCCACTCGCGCTCGTTCAACCAGAGTGCGGGCGGCGTGTAAACTAAAAAGGCGGGCAAATTTTTTGCCAACGCCTTTTCCGTTTCAGACGAATGACGTGCCTCGAGCCCGGTGACAAAGCCAAAAATGTAAAGATCGTTTTCTTCCATGCGCTTGCTTTCAAATTGATCTTCGGGGATTAATGCCTGCGCCTCTAACGCCCAAGAGGGATCGTTGTGTAGTGACGCGATCTTGAAACGGTTATAGATCAAATGACTCTTCAGGTCACACCGCCTACCGCCAATCGCCAAATCGAATTTATCTACCTCGGTGAACGGCGTCGCGCCTAATCGCTGATACGGCACCGACTCATTTTCTA
>Ga0172369_10005293_pt1 | contig 15962 bp, 24 predicted proteins | sample LakKiv25m_FD_114539 | JGI IMG/M metagenome (GOLD analysis project Ga0172369, IMG submission 114539) | Freshwater microbial communities from Kabuno Bay, South-Kivu, Congo - kab_022012_11.25m | ecosystem: Environmental > Aquatic > Freshwater > Lake | place: Democratic Republic of the Congo...
ACATAGTGCAGTTCGTTCTTTCGGAAAACCCAACACCATAGTGATTGCCGAATCTTCTACACATCAGAGGGCAAAATCACTATTTTTTTCTGCCCTTTCAAGTTTATGAATAATCCAGGTTAGAAAGGTTTTATCGCAAAAGATATTCGTAGTGGAGTGATCGTCTCATGTTAATGCCCAAAAGAGTAAAATTTAGAAAGCAGCAACGCGGCCGGATGCGCGGCAAAGCCGTTCGTGGCTCCAGCTTGGCTTTCGGACAATATGGATTGAAAGCCATGGAACCGCACTGGATTACAGCGCGACAGATCGAAGCAGCCCGTATTGCCTTGACCCGTTATATCAAGCGTGGCGGCAAGGTCTGGATTCGCATTTTTCCCGACAAGCCGTGCACCAAAAAGCCGGCCGAGACGCGTATGGGAAAAGGAAAAGGTGCGCCCGAGTTTTGGGTAGCGGTCGTCAAACCCGGACGAATCATGTTCGAGCTGGAGGGAGTACCGGAAGAGGTAGCACGAGAAGCGTTTCGTTTAGCTGCGCACAAGCTGCCCATCAAGACCAGATTTGTCAGCGCTGCGGACTTTGGAGGCTGATCATATGAAGATGGATGAAATCAAACAACTGCCCGTTGAGGAACTGAAACTGCGATTAGAGGATACTTTGGAAGAGCTTGGCAACTTGCGCTTTCAGCACTCCACGCATCAGCTCGATAACCCACTTCGCCTGCGCAGTCTGCGCCGGGATGTGGCAAGAATACAAACCGTTTTGAATGAATATGCCTCTGGCATTCGGACTCGTTGAGCCTGCTAAGGATCTGCAATCATCAACAGAGTAGATGGAGATTCCCTCGTGGAAAGAAAAGTAAGAAAGACCAAGGTCGGCATTGTTTCCGGCGATAAGATGGATAAAAGCCGCGTCGTAATGGTAGAGCGCTACGTGAAGCATCCATTTTACAAAAAGTATGTGAAAAAGACTTCCAAGTTCATGGCTCACGATGAAGAGAACAGCAGCCATGAAGGCGATGTGGTAAAGATTATGGAAACGAGACCCCTGAGCGCCCGCAAAAGATGGCGCCTGGTGGAAATTATAGAGCGTGCAAAGTAGAATGGATGAACCTCCTCAAACGAGAAAGCAGAGGAAGTAGCAATGATTCAGGAATATACCATATTAAATGTCGCCGACAATACGGGAGCTAAGAAGGTCAAATGCATCCGCATCATGGGTGGCTCAAAAAGGCGCTACGGTTCGGTCGGAGACATCATCGTCGTTGCAGTTAAGCAAGCGATTCCGAATAGCTCGATCAAACGGGGCGACAAGAGCCGGGCAGTCATCGTCCGTACCAAAAAGGAAAAGCGCCGCAAAGACGGCTCTTATATCCGGTTTGATGAGAATGCAGCGGTGCTGATTAATGATGCGTTGGAGCCGAAAGGGACGCGTATTTTTGGGCCGGTTGCGCGCGAGCTGCGCGAGAAACAGTTTATGAAAATCGTCTCTTTGGCACCGGAAGTTTTATAACCTCAAGCCACAAAAAACGGATTTAAGATGCGCGTAAGAAAAAATGATCAAGTTTTAATCATCGCTGGAAATTATCGCGGGAAAAAAGGCAAAGTCCTGAAAGTGTATCCGGAAAAGGATCGGCTGATTGTGGAAGGTGTCAATTTTATCAAACGGCATAGCCGGCCTTCCCAGCAAAATCCGCAAGGCGGCATTATTGAAAAAGAAGCCCCCATCCACGTTTCCAATGTGATGGTTATCTGTCCCAAGTGCGGAGCCCCGGCACGCATGGGTTCCAAGCAAGTCTATGATGAGGCTCGTAGTCGCAAGAGCAGGGTACGTGTTTGCAAGAACTGCGAAGAAATGTTGGTCGCCACCACTTAACCATGAATGAGAGAAATCTGAGTTATAAAAATGGCTGAAAAAAAAGACTATAAACCCCGACTGATCGATGTCTATCAAAAAGACATAGTCAGCCAACTGCAAAAGCGATTTTCCTACAAGAACATCATGCAAGTGCCAAAGATAACGAAAATCGTCTTGAACATGGGCGTTGGCGAAGCCACTGAGAACGTGAAAAATGTCGATAGCGCGGTCGATGAATTAACCAAGATCTCCGGCCAGAAACCGGTGGTGCGCAAAGCGCGCAAGGCTATTTCGAATTTCAAGCTGCGCGCCGGCATGCCGATCGGCGCCAGCGTTACCTTGCGCGGTTGGCACATGTATGAATTTTTGGATCGACTCATCACCATCGCCATTCCGCGAGTACGTGACTTTCGTGGTTTGCCGGCCAAATTCGACGGGCGCGGAAATTACAATCTGTCCATACGCGAGCAGATCGTATTTCCGGAGATCGATTACGACAAGGTAGACAAAGTCCGGGGTTTCAACATTACCATCGTTACAACGGCCAAGACAGATGAAGAAGCTTATGAACTGTTAACCGCCTTTGGCATGCCTTTCGTGCGACGGTCTCAATAAGCAAACACGAACCAGTTGGATAAAGAAAAGGAGATGCATTGGCTAGAAAAGCTTTAATTGTGAAAGCAAAGAAAGAGCCTAAATTCAAAGTGAGAAGTCACAATAGATGCTCTCGTTGCGGTCGTCCAAGAGCCTATTATCGCAAGTTTGGATTGTGCCGGCTCTGTTTTCGGGATCTTGCTTTGGAAGGTCAAATTCCCGGTGTTACCAAATCAAGCTGGTAGTTTTGAATTGAGTGCGTTTTAGTAAGTTAGGATTTTTCCGCATAAGGATTGTCTGGGAGAATTTAGATGTCAAAAACAGATCCTATCGCAGATTATCTGACCCGAATCAGAAATGCGACAAGGGCAAAGCATCGAAAAGTTGATATTCCTGCATCTGGTTTGAAAAAAGAAATCACCCGCATACTGCAGGAAGAAGCTTACATAAAGAATCATGTGCTGATCGAAGACGATAAGCAGTCTGTCATCCGTATTTACCTCAAATATGACGACGAAGACCGGAGCGTCATCTCAGGTCTGCTGCGAGTCAGCAAGCCGGGATTCCGACGCTACGTAGGTCGCAAAATCATACCGCGCGTTTACAACAATTTGGGTATCTCCATCATCACCACCTCCCAAGGTGTGATGACCGGCCAACAGGCGCTGCAAAAAGGTGTGGGCGGCGAAGTATTGTGCTATGTCTGGTAATCGATCTAAGAATTATTGATTAGGAGCTTATTGTGTCAAGAGTTGGAAAAGCGCCCATTCAAATTCCCAGCGGCGTGACCATCAACTTGGCGGGAAACCTGGTGACCGCTAAGGGACCAAAGGGTGAGCTTTCGGTAAAGCTGCATCCCGACATAAAGATATCCATGGAAGATTCAACGGTCAAAGTCGAGCGAGCCAATAACAGCAAGCTACAACGTTCGCTGCATGGTCTTTCACGTACACTGATTGCCAACATCGTCGAAGGCGTCAACAAAGGCTATGAAAAGCGCTTGGAAATCGTGGGCGTTGGCTATCGCGCGGAAACTCGTGGCAAGAGTCTGCTGCTGTCTCTGGGATACTCGCACCAGATTGCCTTCAGGCCTCCGGAAGGCGTGATGGTGAATAATGAAGGAAACACTGTTATAGTTGTACGGGGTATCGATAAGGCGCTGGTTGGCCAGATTGCTGCCAAGATTCGATCCCTTAAGCCACCGGAACCTTACAAGGGCAAAGGCATTCGCTATGCCGGCGAGGTCGTTCGCAAGAAAGCCGGCAAGACGGCTGCATAGGCACGGCGTTTTGTGAGCCTTAAGTTTGACTGCAAACTAATAATGATGAGTATTATCTATGCCAGACAAAGTTTTGAAGAAGAAAGAGACCAAGGAGAGACGGCACAAACACATCCTCAAGCATTTGCGCGGGAGCGAAAACAGGCCGCGTCTGGTCGTCTATCGGAGCAATAAGCATATTTACGCCCAAGTGGTAGATGATACCAAGCAACAGACTCTCTTCTCCGCTTCCACTTTGAGCAAGTCCATCACCACGGAAATAGAAAAAACCAAATCCAAAGTAGAACAAGCGAAGATTATCGGCAAATACATTGCCGGCTTGGCGAAAGAAAAGGGCGTGCAACAGATCGTGTTCGATCGGGCCGGATATCTTTATCACGGGCGGGTAAAGGCCTTGGCCGAAGGTGCACGCGAAGGCGGCTTGGTTTTTTAACCAGAGATCTTGATTTCCACCTGCGAAGGTTTAGCATAAGGAACTGAGATTTGGAAAGATTAAACCCAAATGAGTTAGAACTGAAAGAAAAGGTTGTACACGTCAATCGCGTGGCCAAAGTCGTAAAAGGTGGTAGAAGATTCAGCTTCAACGCCATCGTAGTGGTAGGGGATGGTCGCGGTCACGTAGGCGTTGGTTTGGGCAAAGCAAACGAAGTCACCGACTCTATTGCCAAAGCCTCCGAGTCGGCTAAGAAGAATCTCATCAGCGTTCCCATAATGGGCGGCACCATTACTCATGAGATCGAAGGTAAATATGGCGCCGGGCGTGTGTTCCTCAAGCCTGCTTCCGCGGGAACCGGAGTCATCGCCGGCGGCGCTGTGCGCGCTATTATGGAAGCAGTGGGAGTAAGCGACATTTTGACCAAGAGCCGTGGCTCGGCCAATCCTCACAACGTGGTAAAGGCGACCATGGCTGCTTTGGAAAATCTGATGGACGCGTCTTCGGTGGCCCGGAAACGGGGATTGTCCATCATGCGTGTTTTCAACACGCAACCTAAAACTAATCGTGTTCAAGCAGAATAAGTGATATTCCATTAGGATATTGGTACAATGACGGCCAAAAAGACAAAGCAATTGAAAATTACTCTGGTGCGCAGCACTGTGGGTCATTTGGCGAAGCAAAAAGCAACCGCCAAAGCCTTGGGTTTGCGCCGGCCAAATCACAGCGTCGTTCACGCGGATACGCCTATCATTCGCGGCATGATCAATCGCATCTTCCACTTGGTCAAAGTAGAAGAGCTATAGCAAATGGCTTTAGGCGGCGACCATCGATTCTAATAATAAGGATTACGCTGAGGCAAGGATGAATCTATCAGATTTAAAATATGCAGAGGGTTCGCGCAAGAACCGCAAACGAGTAGGCCGGGGCGGTGCACATGGAAAAACATCCGGAAAAGGCGAAAAGGGGCAGCTTGCCCGTTCCGGTGCAAAGCACAACAGATGGTTTGAAGGCGGACAAATGCCGCTGCAGCGCCGTTTGCCCAAGCGCGGTTTTACCAATTTTAACAGGATAGAATATCAAGTCGTCAATGTGGGTGATCTCAACCGACTTGAAGAAAACGCAGAAGTTACGCCGATTACTCTCTTTGATAACGGCCTGATTGGCAAGAAAAACGAACCGGTAAAGGTCTTGGGGAATGGAGAATTGGCAAAAAAACTTACGATTTCTGCCAACGCGTTCAGCAAATCAGCCATAACAAAAATTGAAGCCGTCGGAGGGAGGGCCACCGTCCTATGATGGAGCGCTTTCAGAGTATTTTCAAAATACCCGAGCTGAAACGGAAGATCCTATTCACGGCGATGATTCTGATCGCTTACCGGATTGGCGGCCACGTTCCCATTCCGGGTGTGAATGCCCAGGCGCTATTAGAATTTTTTGAGCAGCAACAACGTGGACTTTTGGGCCTCTATGACCTCTTTGCCGGTGGCGCATTCAGTCGCGCTACCGTGTTCGCCTTGGGCATTATGCCCTACATCTCTTCGTCCATCATTATCCAATTGCTGGGAGCGGTCGTTCCCTACTTTCAAAAGCTGCAAAAAGAAGGTGAGCAGGGACGAAAGAAGATAACCCAATTGACACGCTATGGCACCGTGTTATTAGCGGCCGGTCAAGGTTATGGCGCCAGCGTATTCCTGGAAAGAATCGGTGTCACCGCTTCGGGACAAATGGTCGTGCCGTTTCCGGGATTCGGATTTCGCCTTCTGACCATGATCACCTTAGCTTGCGGTACGGTGCTGATCATGTGGCTGGGTGAGCTTATCACTGAGCGAGGTATCGGCAACGGTATTTCGCTGATTATCTTTATTGGAATCGTGGCGCGTTTCCCCAACTCTATCTTTGATGAAATCCAGCAGGTCATCAGCGGCAACCGCACCTTGATCATCGAGCTGTTCCTTTGGGCTTTGTTTGTCGGCACGGTTGCAGGAACCATTCTCCTCACACAGGGGACTCGAAAAATACCCGTGCAATATGCCAAGCGGGTGATTGGACGCAAAGTCTATGGCGGTCAGAGCACCCACATTCCCTTGCGAGTCAACACCGCCGGCGTTATGCCGATCATTTTTGCTCAATCGATCTTGTTTGTTCCGCAGACGGTTGTGCAGTTTTTCCCCAACAGCGACCTTATGCAGTCGATCAATTTGATGTTCGATTATCAGTCCTGGACCTATTGGATCATCTACGGATTGATGATCGTTTTCTTCACTTATTTTTATACGGCCATCGCCTTTAATCCGGTGGACGTTGCCGATAATATGAAAAAGCATGGAGGTTTTATCCCTGGCGTACGTCCGGGCAAAAAGACCTCCGAGTTCATTGATAATATCCTGACGCGAATAACCCTGCCGGGATCGATCTTTCTGGCGATCATTGCTATCTTCCCGTCGTTTGTGACAAAATTCACCAACGTCTCTTATAGCTTTGCCAGTTTTTATGGCGGCACCTCCTTGCTCATTGTCGTGGGCGTGGCTTTGGATACGCTGCAGCAAGTCGAATCGCATTTGCTCATGCGCCATTATGATGGCTTTTTGAAGAGCGGCAAGATTCGCGGACGGCGGCGATTTTAGCTTCGTCGCTCATAGTATTGGAGAGATCGAGCGGGTATGCGGGTCATTTTTTTAGGCGCCCCAGGAGCGGGTAAAGGAACACAAGCCGCCTATTTGGCTGAAAAATATTCCATTCCCCAGATATCGACGGGCGACATTTTGCGCAAGGCTGCGCAAGAAGGTACCGAGCTGGGAATGAAGGCGAAAGCCATTATGGACGTTGGCGGCTTGGTGTCGGACGAAATTATCGTTGCCTTGGTGAAGGAGCGATTGGCACAAAAGGATTGCCTAAAAGGATACATTCTGGACGGCTTTCCTCGCACGTTGCCGCAGGCGGAGAGCTTGGATGGTATGCTGGGAAAGAAGGGGGCAATTCAAGCCGTCGTCTATTTCGATCTCGAAGAAGAAGCCATCGTGCAGAGACTAACCAGCCGGCGGACGTGCAGGCAATGCGGCAAGAATTTTAACGTCATTAGCGATCCGCCACCAGCAAACGGCTTGTGCGACACATGCGGCGGCCAGATCATCCAAAGAGACGACGACAGCGAATCGACCGTCAGGAATAGGCTCAAAGTTTATCAGGAAAAGACCGCACCGCTCAAGGACTATTACAAAAGACAGGGCAAACTGCATGTCGTCGACGGCTCACAACCGGTAGATAGGGTTCGCGCAGCCATTTTGCTTCTCTTTGCGCGACTGAAAGAATAGAGTTGTATGGTTAGTATCAAGAGTTCGAGAGAAATAGATCTGATGAGGAAAAGCGCCCGGATTGTCGTGGAAGCCCTCAAGTTAGCAGAGTCTCGAATTCGTCCAGGCCTGAAGGCCATTGAATTAGACCTGGAGATTGCGGATTTCATCTATTCCAAAGGTGCGCGACCGGCGTTCAAAGGTTACCGCAATTACCCGGCGAATATTTGTGTTTCGGTCGAGGATCAGGTTGTCCACGGCATACCCGGTCATCGTGCGCTCAGAGAGGGAGAAATCGTCAGCGTCGATATTGGCGTAGAGCTTAATGGCTACTATGGCGACGCCGCTTTGACATTTCCAGTGGGGCAGATTTCCGAGGAGAAAAAGCGCCTGTTGCAGGTTACCAAGGAGAGCCTCACAAAGGGCATTGCGGCAGCGCAAGCCGGAAACCGGCTATTTGACATAGGCTACGCGGTGCAATCGCACGTAGAAGCAGCGGGATTCTCCGTTGTGCGGGATTTGGTCGGACATGGAATAGGCAAGGAGCTGCAAGAAGCTCCGCAGATTCCCAACTACGGCCAGCCAAGGCACGGTTTACGCCTCAAGCCCGGTATGGTGTTTGCCATCGAGCCGATGGTCAACATGGGCAGCTACGAAGTCAAAACCGAATCGGACGATTGGACCGTGGTGACGGCGGACGGCTTGCCCTCTGCTCATTTCGAGCATAATATTGTGATCACCAACGGTTCGCCTGTAATTTTGACCGAAGGACTTTAATCAGCAAGAAGCGCATGGCAAAAGAAGTTTCCATAAAAATTGATGGTACGATCTTAGAGACGCTTCCCAACGCAACTTTCAGAGTAGAGTTGGAAAACGGACACAAGGTTTTGGCGCACATCTCCGGCAAGATGCGCATGCACTTTATCAAGATTCTACCGGGAGATAAAGTCACTGTCGAGCTATCGCCTTACGACTTGACCCGCGGCAGAATCACTTACCGATATAAATGAAATTTTAGTATTATAGACCTAACTTCCCGGAAGCTTTTAGCTTCCGGGAAGCTGTCAGTTAGGAGCAAGCTATGAAGGTGAGATCTTCTGTTAAAAAGATTTGCGAGCACTGCAAAATCATCAAACGCAAAGGCACGATTCGTGTAATCTGCAAAAGAAATCCACGACATAAGCAGCGTCAGGGTTGAGCAGGAAAAGCTGTACTAAAGGACAAAGGAGAATATTTTGGCTCGTATTTCTGGTATAGATTTGCCGCGCGACAAACGTATCGAAGTTGCGCTGACCTATATTACCGGTCTTGGGCATCCTTCGGCACAAAAGATTTTGCAGACGACCGGCATCGATCCGAATACACGGGTGCGAGACATGTCCCCGGATGACGTTGCCAAGATCCGCGATGTCATCGCAAACGAATACAAAGTCGAAGGTGCACTGCGCAGCGAAGTGCAAATGAACATCAAGCGGTTGATGGACATTGGCTGCTATCGCGGCCTGCGTCATCGGCGCAATTTGCCCGCTCGCGGCCAACGGACACACACCAATGCCAAGACCCGCCGCGGTAATCGCCGACCGGCAATGGTGAAAAAGAAGAAAACTTGATAATTTTGAGTGGGTGGTCGCGCCTATTCCTGGGCATTTTAGGACGTCGGCTTTCGGTTCCCCACCCGCAGGCAAATATCGTAAGCTCTATTACTGAGAAAATGCTTTTGGTCAAAGAGGTGAATATTGGCTAATCCTAAGAGAAAGACAGGTAAGAAAAGAGAAAAAGTCGAAGCAAACGGCGTGGCGCACATCAAGGTCACCTTCAATAATTCGAATGTGACTTTGACGGACATGTACGGCAATGTCATTTCCTGGGCTACGGCCGGGCGTGTTGGATTCAAAGGATCGCGCAAAAGCACTCCTTTTGCTGCCCAGTTGGCTGCCGAAGCCGCCGCCAAGGAAGCAATGGAGCTTGGCCTGAGAAGAGTGGAAGTTTTGGTCAAAGGACCGGGCGCTGGACGCGAGGCTGCCGTACGTTCTCTCCAAGCGGCCGGATTGGAAATCAGCACGATAAGAGACACCACCCCCATTCCGCACAATGGCTGTCGTCCGCCAAAGCGACGCCGAGTATAGCTTTTTATCATATAAATTTGCAGAATTTCGCAAAGTCCATATTATCTTGCAGTGAAATCATTGCAGAGTGTTGACGGCAATCGTCAAGCCGTCTTTTTAGGAGGTTTTCTTTTATGGCAAGAAATGCTGGTGCAGTTTGCCGACAATGTCGCAGGGAAGGCACAAAGCTATTCCTCAAAGGCACCAAATGCACTACCAAATGCGTATTTGAGAAGAAGGGATATGCACCGGGTCAGCATGGTCGAACCAGGCGATTCAAGCAATCGGAATACGCTGTCCAATTGCGTGAGAAGCAAAAGGTAAAGCGAACCTATGGATTGCTGGAGGCCCAGTTCCATAACTATTTTGAAAAAGCCGAGCGCAAGAAAGGCATCACCGGCGAAGTCTTGCTCAAGATGTTAGAATGCCGGTTGGATAATATCGTCTATCGCTTGGGCATGGCCTCTTCGCGGGCAACGGCGCGTCAGTTGGTGCGGCATCGCCATTTCCTCGTCAATGGCACCTTGGTGGATATTCCATCCTTTCAAGTCAAAGCGGGCGATGAAGTCCAAGTTCGGGAAAAGAGCCGCCAGCTCGAATCCATTCACAGCGCCATGAAGCGAGTTCGTGAAGGCAAGATGCTGCCGTGGTTGACGTTGGATAAGGCGGCAATGAAAGGCGTTCTACTGGAAGTCCCATCACGGGAAAACATTCCGGTCAATGTCAATGAGAAATTAGTTGTCGAGTTGTATTCCAAGTAATTGGATCAACCCATCCTTGTAAGTGATTTTAGTAGGAAATCCAAATCGTATGGAGCAACCCATGGGCTTACCAAGTTTTCAGATGCCGGAAAGCATCGAACTGGATGAGTCAAGCTATAGCAATACCTATGGAAAGTTCATAGTGCAGCCGTTGGAGCGCGGATTTGGTACCACCATCGGCACGGCATTTCGTCGCGTCTTGTTGTCGTCCATTCCGGGTGCTGCCATCACCATGTTCCGCGTCGACGGAATCCTGCACGAGTTCAGCACCATCAAAGGGGTGCAGGAGGACATTTCCGAGTTTGTCCTCAATCTGAAGCAAGTGCGCTTCAAGCTTTTGGACAAAAGGCCGGACAAGGTGATGGTCGATCTGAAAGGCCCACGCGAGTTCAAGGCCGGAGATATCCAAGCTGCTACCACCGAGTTGGAAGTGCTAAATCCGGAACTGCACATTGCCACCTTGAACGAAGACGCCAACTTTAAGATCGAGCTGCGGATCGGCCGGGGTAGGGGTTATGTGCCGGCAGAAGAGAATCGTTTGCCGGACATGCCTTTGGGCACGGTGCCCGTCGATGCCATTTTCACGCCGGTCACCAAGGTCATGTATAATGTTGAAAACACCCGTGTCGGTCAGAGAACCGACTATGAGCGGCTGATCTTAGAGATCACCACCGACGGAAGCATCACTCCTGATGATGCCCTCAGCTATGCCGGTAAGATTCTGCGCGATCACATTCAATTGTTCATCAACGTCGATGTCGAGACCGAAGAAGAAGAGCCGGTGGAAGTGGATGAAGAAGCCATTCGCATTCGCAAGCTTCTCAAGATGAGTGTGGACGAGCTCGAGCTTTCCGTCCGTTCGCACAATTGCCTGACAGCGGCGAATATCAAGACCATTGGCGATTTGGTTCGGCGCGATGAGCAGGAGATGCTCAAGTTCCGCAACTTTGGACGCAAATCGCTCACCGAGCTAAACAAGATTTTGGAAGAAAAAGGTCTCCATTTTGGGATGGACATAGAGAAATATTTGCGCAAAGCCGAAGATTAGGAAATGGGCAGGCATTGCCCGTGAGGGCAGGTGCCGGATATGAATGAAGGATTTGATCAATGAGACATTTAAAAGCAGGAAGAAAGTTAGGTAGAACCAGCAGCCACAGAAAGGCTACTTTGGCCAATCTCGCTGCGGCTCTCATTGCCCATAAGAGTATCATGACGACGACGCCGAAGGCAAAAGAGGCGCGCTCGACCGTTGAGAGGCTGATCACCTTTGCCAAGCGCGGCGACCTCGCTGCCCGGCGACAGGTATTGCGAACAATCCCCGATAAAGAGCTCGTTCGTGAGCTGTTCGAAGAAATCGCCCCCAAATACGCTGACCGCAACGGCGGCTATACTCGAGTGGTAAAAATCGGCCACCGCAGCGGCGATAATGCTGCAATGGCCATTTTCGAATTGATCGGTTATGAGGGAGTTCAAGCCGCGAAAATCGAAAAGAAGCGGCAGGCGCGAGAGACCAAGGCTCAACAGGCTGAGAAGGCCAAGGAAGAAAAGGCCGAACAGGAAAGCAAAGTTCCTGAAGAAGAAAAGTAGCTTCGTTTTTCGACGATTTGTCAAGGGCAATCCAAAAGATTGCCCTTTTTTATAAGTCACCTATGCATCGCCAAATTTGATTTTGCATTTTGGGCAAATATCAATAAATTGCCCTGCCGCAACGGGTGGCTCTCATCGCGGATGGGGCAGGCAGGGAGACCTTGAGTGATTCTGTTTCCCAGATATCAGGGTCAATTCGATGGAGCAAGCTCGACCGGCAAGCGATTTAGACCAACATTTATGAGGTGAGTAATCATTTGACTGGAGTTCGAAAAGCATTTGTGTGTCACTCTTATAAAATAAAAGCAATCAAATTCCCAACGCAGGGGCAGAGTTCGCCAAGGAACACAGAGGAAGATTTCCATTTATCCCCCGGTTTTGGCTTTCTAAAATAGTTTATGAGCGATGCTCTGCGTAACTCTGCGTCCTCAGCCTCTCTGCGTTGAGTCGTTTCTTTGAAAAACAGATTATGTACTTTTTAGAGGGAACTTCCCATTTCATAGGAGTGATTTCCAGTCCGTTGTTCATAAACGTTTGTGTTGGTTAGCCGCTACCAAAAAGTGGGGAACTATTGCAATAGACCAAGCGTGCAAAACCGAGGTGATTTCAAGCGATAGCAATTGTCCACAGTGATTAGCTAATTTTTGTGCCTTGCGAGCGGCGACCGAATCAGAGATACGGACACGATGCCAAGTTTGAATAGCCAGTAGCTCTGTCTCACGAAAAAGAAGGTTAAGATTTCCCTGAGAATGCAAATGAAGAAATATATTCTTGCTGTTGTCGCAATTTGTTTTTTTACTCTAGCGCAATGTACAATCGATAAGCCTCTCCCCAGCGGATACGAAACTTTGCAGCGGGCCAATAAAGGTGAAGTGGTGGTCACGGAGGTGAAGGCCAATCGCAGTGCTGCTTTCTGGAAGACCCCTGTGGCAGGAAGCAGAGGTACCTTGCTCTTAGGTGCCAACCAAAACGTGCAGGCTTATTTCCTACTCAGATTCACTTCATTTTCCGGCATAGACACGGCAAACGTTCAATCAGCCGTGCTGACTCTTCAGCAAAAATTTCATTATGGTGATGGTGACTCTTTTGCCGTCAAAGTCTACCCTGTGAGTGCAGAATGGGATGAGTCAACAGTCCAATGGAATAACATCAAGGATAGCTATGATGCCGGTTCGGTTGTGGGTGAGTTTTCGGTCCCGCCGGCAGATTCTGCGGTGATCAATGTGAATTTGACTCCTGCCTTAGTCAACAATTGGATTTCTCAGGGTAGCAATAACGGAATCCTTTTTGTGAGTGAGCAAGCGCCATTCATGGCCGAGTTCTATTCCTCGGAAAGCTCCAGCGGCTGGGCGCGCATTAGCATTGCCCATCGGCAAAAGTCCGGAACCCTTGATACCACAAAGGTCGAAGTGGTTTACGACGCCACTTTGCTGCAATACAATGCTGAGATTCCGGAGAATACGCTTCAACAAGACGTCAATCGTCTACGAATCGGCAATCTGACGGGCTATCGATCTTTGCTTGGCTTCGATCTTTCGCAAATCCCCATGGCGTCCACAATTCACCAAGCCTACTTGATTCTTCACGTGGATAAAGCAAACAGTTATACTCGGAGTTTTGGCGTCAGCTTTGCAGCGACCGTTGTGGTGGCTGACTCCCTGTGGGGTCCAACCACGTTAAAGCTGGACAGCCTTTACACCAGCCCCACCGGCATTGCTGTAAGTGATAACGAGACGTTTGAATTCACCTCCTCGGAGGCCAATCAATTGCTGACTGCGAGGGTGCAGAGCTGGGTATTGAAAAAGCAGCCCAACTATGGGCTGATGGTCTATTCCGGCGAAATGGGCGCCAATGCTGCGGAAATGAGCTTCTATTCCGGCATCGAAGACACCACGCTGGCTCCCCGTTTTCGCATCACCTATTCGCTTCCGTCCATCAATCGTTTTCAGGCGCCATAGAATGAACGGCAGTTGGGAGCTATTTGACGTGAATCCGACATCAAATCTAATGTGAGAGTCTACATGATTCGAATGATCAATCATAAACCGGCTTTTTCCTTCTTGGGGATGGTCATATTATTTTCCCTTACCCAATCGGCTCATGCGGATTCATTCTACTCGTCGATTGGCCTGGGTATTCCTCGATATTATGTTTCTCCAATGTCTGTCGGCATGGGTGGAGCTGGAATGGGCGTCGTCGAGCGATTGGCAGTGAATGCCATGAATCCGGCAGCAATCAACGTCATGGGTATTACGACCCTTTCGGTGGATGTCGAATACGAGTCAATTGACAGTAAAAATAGTCTGGCAGCGATTAACACCAGGCATGGCAATGCCTCGGGCTTTCGTTTCGTTGTTCCTTTGAAAAGGTATTTGAATCTGCTTACCTTTTTGCGCCCGCTTGCCGGTTCGAGATATACCCTTTCTTTGGAGCAAAGCACGGAAGCGTCGGACTATACACGAATCGTCAAAGGCAACGGCGGCTTAAATGCAGCAGGAATTGGATTACAGTATCAAATCAAGCCATGGATTTCACTGGGAGGAGTAATCGATTTCAACTTTGGCAGCTACAGCGAGGAATGGAAGACGGACTTTGTTGAGGAAACTTTTACCGATGCCAGCGATAAATTTAACAGCTATTTTTGGGGAATTGGCTTTGATTTAGGAACAGTGATCAAGCCGCAGAAGAATTTCGGCATTGGGATGGTTTACAAGTACGGCGGCCAACTCAATGCCGAGACCCAGTCCACGCTCGGAAGCGGCTTTGATCTGGGAACTACGAATGTGGACATTTCGCACCCGTCTGCTTATGGCCTGGGGCTATCCTATGCATTTCCCAAAATACTCCTTGCTTTGGACTATTACCGGCAATCTTGGAGTCAGTATAAAATAGAAAACGTAGATCGAGACAATTTGAACGATTATTGGCGCATTGGCGGCGGTTTGGAGTTTTTGGCTTCCAGAGACTTTTTGACAACCTACTACAAAAGAATGAGCCTGCGATTAGGTGCATACTATGCCGAATTGCCTTTCACCAATAGCGACCAGTCGTCGGTTAGCGAGAAATTTTTAACCTTGGGGATTGGCTTGCCTTTCCACGTCAATTCAGGCCGGGTAGATCTCTCCCTGGAAGTGGGGACGCGCGGGCAATTGCCACAAGCCGACTATCGAGACGCAATCATCCGTTTCTCGGGCAGCATCACCGGCAGCGAGCTGTGGTTCCAGCGCGGCCACCGGTAAAAGGCGGCTTTTTACAAGAAAAAAGCCCTTGCATTTGAGTCTGGTTTTTTTTAAAATTGTCCCGCTTTAATTCCGATTTCCTACAGAATCATTCCAAGTTTGTTCTGCTCTTTATCCGGCATCCGCCTGCTTGCCGTTAGAATTACTCGATAGGTACAAGCAATGCCTTTTCTAAAAATGAGTGATCCAGAGGTTTTCTTTGCCATCCAGAGCGAAATAAGGCGACAGAACGACAAGCTCGAGCTGATTGCGTCCGAGAATTTCGTCAGTGTGGCAGTCTTGCAGGCAATGGGCCAAGTGATGACCAACAAATATGCCGAAGGCTATCCTGCCAAGCGTTACTATGGCGGCTGCGAAAACGTGGACGTGGTCGAGGAATTGGCCCGGGAGCGGGCCAAGAAGCTGTTCAATGCTGAATATGCCAATGTGCAGCCGCATTCGGGATCGCAGGCAAACATGGCCGCCTACTTTAGCTTTCTGAATTTCGGCGATACGGTCATGGGCATGGATCTTTCCCATGGCGGCCATTTGACGCACGGCAGCCCCGTCAATTTTTCCGGCCGCTTTTTCAAGATGGTTCATTACGGCGTGGACAAGTCCGGCTACGTCGACATGAACCAAGTGGAAGAGATCGCGCTGCGGGAAAAGCCTAAAATGATTATCACCGGGGCAAGCGCCTATTCGCGGGAAATTGACTATGTGAAGTTTCGCCAAATTGCCGACCGGATTGACGCCAAGCTACTATCCGACATTGCGCATCCGGCCGGGCTGATTGCCACCGGCCTCATCAAAAGCCCGCTGCCGCACTGCCATGTGG
>Ga0172369_10005295_pt1 | contig 15959 bp, 18 predicted proteins | sample LakKiv25m_FD_114539 | JGI IMG/M metagenome (GOLD analysis project Ga0172369, IMG submission 114539) | Freshwater microbial communities from Kabuno Bay, South-Kivu, Congo - kab_022012_11.25m | ecosystem: Environmental > Aquatic > Freshwater > Lake | place: Democratic Republic of the Congo...
AGGATATGTTTGTTCAAATAAACGATGTTCTCTTGAGGCCACCACTAAATCTGCTTGATCAGATATGATAGGATTTATTAATTGAGAAATATCTTTAATGACATCGTCTTTTTCCGGCTGCGTCAACAACAAAGTATCAGCTCCACCAAGTCCTGCTGCAACCTCTAATGCTTGGTTTTTAGCAGATACCATAGTGCTCCCTTCTTGTCGTAGGGGTACTATCCCCAATTCATTAATTTTTTCCAAATAAGAATCAGAACTTCCCCCATCTACGATAACTAATCTATAACCCGCCGATATAGCTTTTGTGATTGTGCTAATTGAAGCATCTCCTCGAGCTGAATCAGCATTCGGTCGTTTTCTGTTGACTGCAGGATTCCAATTTCTGTAAAAAGTCGGGAAAACAATCACGACAGAATGAGGGTTAAAAGTTTCTTTTGGGTTAGGTTTTAAAGGAGTAGTTTCCACATTCAAATTATATCATGAAGTCCCCATCTTTAAAATAACTTAATTGTGTCCGAAATAATTTTTCATTAAATTCCGTTTTGAAAACGCTATTTGTTTTATCAATCAACTCTTTAAGCGAGTATCTTTGTAAAATAAAATACAAATCCACATAATCTTTCCATTTGGCTCTTTTGCCCAGAGCAAAAGCTTTCATTGCGCCAAGCGTTAACAAGTCCGGGAGCTTGACATAACTTTCAAAATTCAAATTTCTCTGAATCGGAAAAAGTATGATCAATTTTTTTATTGGTCAGTATTTTGTTTCTTATTGTTAAAGGATTAAATATGTTATCGGAAAAAAGATCAAAGTCGATCGAGCGCCGGTGCTCCAATTGAAGAGCAATAGCCGTACCTCCAACGAGATAAAAATCGGAGGAGAAAGTTTTGATAAAAGGTAAAAGTTTTGCCTGCTCTTTACTTAATATTTGCGTTTGCATGGTAGTTGAAATAACGGATGAAATAGTGTTTGATTGAAGGAGAATAATTGTTTCTTGCGCCTGAAATCGTTTTGACGAATAATCGCGACGTTTCATCGATATCTTTTATTTTGATGAAAGTCTGTACGTCATCCCAGTTGCCATAATTTAAAACATGTTCCAAAACCGATTCTTCCGAAAGCCTGTCGGGATCTTTAACATACCAGGCTAAATAAGGCCTGTTCTTTATAATAGTATTTACGGTCATGCTATTTTTTACCAAAAAAAGAAATTGATCGAATGAATATCTATTAAATGACCTTTAAAATTTTAGTCCGATTTTTCGATTAGTTAGTGCTCGGGTTGGTTAATTTTATTGGAACTTATTATTTAAATCTTTCCTTATGACTAAATTGACCTTGTAATTCAATTATTATTCTTCTTGATTGTCCAAAATCTGCTTGTAGTTCGGGTCCCATTCTTTCCCATTCTCGCAAAATTATTCTGACCATCAAAGGATATAATTCTACTCCAGTTGCATGTAATTTTTCACCATAAAGTTACTGTAATATATTTTCCTCGAGTGGTTGGTTTGGTAAAAAATTGAGGCAGGAACTTACCAGTTCCTGCGAGAGTTGTTTACGACTAAGTTCTACGCCATGTTTTTTATGAGAAGCTATTTCCTCATGAGTAAGAAGAGAATGGAAACGAAGAATCAATGGTATTGCCATTTAAGTATTATACTATGAATATCATCCTGATGATGTAAGCAATTACATTTGGTAAAATAACTGATATGGGAAAGTTTATCGAGGGTTTAAGGCGGAGAACGCAACAAGAAGCGGCAACAGCAGAAAGAGAAGCGGAAAAAATATTAGAACAAGCTTGGCAACGGCAGCTTGAAGAACAACGAACATCAATGAAAAGAGCCGAAAATAAACCTCAGTGGAAAGAGAGTAGAAGGCAATTTATTGAATCAGGGATTATGGGAATTTTGCAAAAAACGATTGAATTGGGAGGAGCATATGGATACTATGTTGATCCTGAAGATTTTGATGATACGCTTGATCACCGATGGGAGCAATTTGGGTATTGGGATCCTGGTAGTCCGTATCATTATGCGCAGCTCCACCTAGAAAAAACTCGTAGATATCATGAGACTTTCTATCAAGGCGGTCATTCGGACACAATCACGACGAAATATATAAGCATAGAAACCGATCATGAAGGAACAGTTTTGTTTCGCGGATCAATTTCTCCCGGAAACCTAAGTTGCGTTAAGATTCCGGTAGTGGTTAAAGTACCAAAAACCAAGTGGGAAAAGAATGGAGATGTTTTAGAGAATGCCTTGGGAAAAGTTTACTCCTATCCTCTTGTCTTAAAACATGATGAGATGGTAGATAGCCCCTTTTTTGATCATTGGAGAGAATTGGGCGGGGGTTTAGGTAATTTAGGACAAGCTCTTGGTGATTTCAGACCTAAAACTTAAATAATTTCTTTTGCCTCAAAATAAATAATCCCCAGAGTTTATAGAATTTTTATGAAGCTCAAGAAATATTCTTGACTAAATTTACTTCTTTTAAAGATTTTTGAAGCATAAGTCGAAGAGCTTTTTTCCCCACCGTTGTTTTAAAATACTTTTCTCTTCTGGTGGCGTCATGTTTTGATAAATAATATTCACAAAACAATAAAATAAATGGTCTTCGGGAGTTCAGTTGCTTCCGAATGACCGTTAATGTGGGCAGTTAAACGCTCATGAAGATTAGTCGTATAACCGATATAAAATTGATTGTCTTTTAATGAAAGTAAAACGTAAACACAGTAAAGAAGTTTTTTCATTTTTATTTGACTCTTTGATTCTTTGACTCTAAATCCAAGAGTCATTAACAGCCATGAAGCAGAACAAGTTCGCTTCATGGCCATGTAGTGATCAGCGAAGCTGATCTACTACATGGTCCAGGGGGAAGGATTCGAACCTTCGAAGGCATAAGCCAATAGTTTTACAGACTATCCCGTTTGTCCACTTCGGTACCCCTGGTTTACGGATAAATTATACCATGAAGGGCCTATTAGAAGGAAAGCTATTTAAAACAATATTAACAATAATAAAACAATAATCGTCAGCATCAGCAGCCAGCCGGCGGTGTAGATGACGAGTTTCAGTGCCTGATCGGTCTTTTTTTCCTGCCAAAGGAGAAATGGCCGGTAAAGCGTAATGAGCGCGCAGATTAAGGCAGAAGTCGAAAAAAGCATAAGAAAAAGCAATGGTCCGAAATATTCCGGTACTTTTCCAAACAGACGATTGCCTTGCCACATAAGAACCGCCACCAGACCGCAGTAAATCATCAACCCCAAAGCCTGAAAAAAAGCAATAAGTGTTAAAGAATAGTTTTTCTTGGGAGACATAATGACCATTATAACAAATATTGAAAGTTGTTTGTCCGGCGGGAATTAGGTACAATATCTGTATGTTTTTACTTGATTTATTCGTCAAGCCGGCGTATGCCCAGTGCCCTGTTTGTGTTGTTACCGTCGGCAGCGGATTATTTCTGGCCAAAAAACTGGGGATCGACGATCTCTTGGTTTCGATCTGGCTTTCCGGTCTGAATACGGCAATTGCTTTTTGGATGGTTTCCAAAATAAAAAAGCAAGTATTGAATAATGGTTATTTGTGGACAATGGTTTTTTTCATCTTGACTTTAGCGTATGTGATTCTGACAAAGCAAGTCGGTCATGCAGGAAATACTTTTTTAGGGATCGATAAAATTATTTTCGGTCTGACAACCGGCCTGATTGTTTCGGTGTTGGCGATTTTGACCGACAAATTATTAAGAAGCAAAAATAGCGGTAAAGTCTTTTTTCCTTACCAAAAAGTTGTTATTCCGATTATTTTACTGGTGATTTCGACATTGGTTTTCAGTTTATTGTTAAAATATACATAATATGGTGAATGACGATAAGATAAAACAATTCGTGGACAAGGTTAAAAAAATGGAAAAGGGGGAAAAGCTTGATCTTTCATCGGGTGAAGATTTATCGATTGCCATCATGAATCTTATTTCCATCGAGGAACATTTGTTTTTTTCCGGAGGAAAAACCGGGGAAACGAAATATTACGATATGGTCGATGAAATAAGAAAAATGCGGGTTGAACTGTTGAGGGAAATAATCAAAGACTACGGCGGCGAAGAGTGGTGTATCGGCAAACATTTATTGGCGGCATCGATGAGAATAATGGAGGTCGGCACAAAAGCTTTAAAAAAAGGCGAAAAGGAAAAAGCTTACGGCTTATTCAAGAAATCATACGATCTTTACGGTATGTTTTGGGCAGTCGCCTTAGGCTTGAATAAGAGTAGCGCCGGAGAGGTTGATTATGACGACAAGGACAAACCGATTGGACATAAAGAAAAAGATTTTATGGGTAAAATAAGCGGCGTTATCGGTAAAATTTTGGACTGTTGTCGTGAGTAAACTTCTGCTATCATAAATACATGACCTTGACGGAATTCTCGTTTTACAGCCGGAAATATTATCCGTTTCTTATTGTTTTGCTTCTTGTGGTTCTCATATTCTTTTATGCATTCAAACTGTTATTTCTGTATTTGCAGATGAATCAAACGAAGACCGTTTACACCAATACCGTTTTCGGGAAAATCAAAAAACCGGTTTTGTCAACAGCCAGCCCAAGCGCCGGTTTAAACTATACTATCGACACGATCGATGGACAACCGATGGTTGCGACAGACTCGGCGGAAATATTTTTTCTTCCTCCCTCGGTTTCGCGGCTCAAATACGTTCAGCAGATATATTTGATGGCCAAGGCGGCCGGTTTCAATACCGAAGTAACCAGGCATGTTTTGGTTAATAATAAAGAAGCGGTTTTCAGCGACGGTAAACAAAAAATGACAATCAATATCGCCGACTTCAATTTTACTTATGAATATGAATTGAATAACCTGGATCAGGATTTTTTTGCCGGAACAAACGGCGTCAACGACGGTACGGCCGTCACCGAAGCAATCAATTTCCTCAATTCTATCGGCCGCTATCCGGAAGAATTATCCCGGGGGAAAAGCAATGTTGCCTTTTTTCATTATAATTCCGGATTAAACGAGTTAAGATCGGTAGATAGCGCCGCCGACGCCAATATGGTAAAAGTCGATTTTTACCGGCCGGATATTCAGGCGTCGCCGCAAGCGATTCCTTCGGTCACTTCGCAATATTTTTCCAGCCAAAACTATGTTCTTATGGCTTACGGAAATAAGGGGGACTATAAAGTAATCAAAGCGCAGATAAAATTTTATCCGAGATCGGCCGATCAAATCGGCATTTACCCTTTAAAATCCGGAAACACGGCTTGGGAGGAGTTGAAGCAGGGAAAAGGATGGATTATTGCCAATGACGCCGGAAATAATATTGTTATCAAAAAAATGTTTCTGGGTTATTTTGACCCCGATTCCTACCAGGAATATCTTCAGCCGGTTTTTGTTTTTTTGGGAGAGAATAACTTCGTCGCCTACGTGTCAGCGGTAAGCAATGAATATTCCGAACCATTTCATTAATGAAAAAAAGCATATTGACAGGCAACATTACCGTATTAAGTTGCATTCGGAATAATGATTTTGGTATTCTTTGATTATTAAATAAATATATTATCCTATAATGTCTAAGGAAAAGTCATCGTTTGTGGGACGTAGGAAATTCTTACGACTTTTCGGAATCGGTGCCGCTACCGCCACTCTTGCTGGTGTTGATTTGCAGATTCCTTCCGATAGAACTGAAATTAAATCTATGGAACCAGTTATATCGCCCGAACGTAATCTAGAGAATTCTGGACTTACCGAATTTATTCCTATGTATCAGCAATCAAAGTTGTTTTACAACAGATGGGGGGTTTTCCCTCCTATTTTTTCGGATATTCAAACGGTTTTATTAAAAATTGCGGAGGGTGATTCCGAAATACAAAATATTGAACTCTATAAATATCTGAAAAGGGATTGGGGCAATCGGATCATACAATCAGAAGAAGATGCCGGGCATATGTACGGTGAAAAAGAGATTAACTTTGGACCGGAAGTTGATAAAGAGACACAAGGCAACATAAAGAAAGCGATTAGTAAAACTTTTGAACTGTTTCCTGTTTTGGCAGTTGTTTCGGCGCCAGTTATAGGGTATGGTAATGAAGGTGTTGTTTTGCGTTGTGGATACGATGCTCGGGGTACTGTCGCACTGGGATGTACGGATAACAAATCGTTTATCGATGTGGGAAGCCGAGGTAATACTCCATTTATAGACACATTTATACATGAATTAAATCATAATTTTCTCGATCACTTTGGACAGAACCCGAAAGTTATACCGTATGTTACCAAAGCAGGTATTGTGGATTATTATTGTGGGACCATAGCTTTGATAGATCGATTTATTACAGAGGTAGCGAATGATACAAGCAACGATCCTGCGGAGTATACGTACGGATATCAAAATTGGAAAAATAGACTACCAATAAAAGAAAAACTTGTTCAATATCAGGAGATTTTTGGTATGCAGCCGGAGAAAAGATCACAATATGTTTCAGCTAATTTCTCACTTCTTCCTGAAGATCCTCAATATAATTTAGTTCTTCGTCGTGTATTGAAAGCAGCGCTTAATAATCAGTTGGTGCAAGGTGTGCCAGCTCATGAAAATAAGTTAGTTCAGGAGTTTATAAGAACAGAGATTGGTTTTTTATATCACACTCTTCATAGTATAGAGTTTGATGGACATCCTGAAGTAGGAAATAATATAAATGCAATAATTCAGCAATTTTTAGATCTAAAATTAGAACATCAGCGATTATTGCTTTTATTTATATCGGGTGAAAAGCTTAGTGGCACAATTTCAACAGACGCGCTACGGACAATATATGGATTATCGGAATTACAACCTAGGAAAGATGCTAAAGATGATGTTGAAAAAGATTTTGCTTATGAAGATTTTGGATGTGTGTCAATCGCCAAAACTAGATCAGAATTTATAACTGCAGAATTTATATCTTTACCAAAATGTCCTACCGATGATGCAAATAATTATTTTGCCATCGATATTACCGCCAATATGCAGCCACGCAATATATCAGATACTATACTTTTAACTCTACCGAAGTCAATGGGGGCATCAGAATGCAAGCTGGATATACAAGGGAGCAAAATATCTTTGAGATTGTTGGATGGCACATTGTTTAGTATAAATGCCTCTGTGATTTCGGATATAACGTCAACAATATATGGAAGTGTTGGGATACTAAATAGAGATATTGTTATTGATAATAGAGAAATTCAATATATGAAGGTGAAACGATCAAAGCTTCAAGATTCGCAGATATTTAGTGCTCGATCCATTATGGGTACTGTTGGATCACTTGATCAACATAGAAGAAGTAAGTTGCATAATGTTCCAAGCATTGCAATCGTAGACAGTGATGGTAATTTATCTGTTTACGCAGATACAAATATCGAAAATGTTCAAGGAAATATTGCACAGTTTAAAAGCGATGATTCGGCGGATGGAATATGTATTTTTAATACAAAAAGTGGTCCACGCCTTCTTATCAGTTGTTTGCCAAAGCCAGTTCAGTTTGACGATGTAGAAACTCTTGTAAAAACGGTTAAAGAATATGGAGTGGAGATTGTTGGAGAAAACAAATTATGTGCGCTTGCCGTTAAGCCTCATAATCTGCAAATTAACTATCGATTAGATAAGTTAAATCAAGAAATGTATGGGGTTGTTTCCCCAGTGATAATTGTTCTACAAGATGAAACCCTGCATGTTTTTCCAATTATTGATGTTGAAATGTAATGCGAACTTTTCTAAATGTTGTTGGCAAGAAAAAAAATCTTACTCTGAAATGTAAGGGAAACAGCATGTTTCCCGTTCTTAATTTTTTACTCCTGTGAAAACAGGAAGCCATTGATAAACCGTTTATAAAATATTATATTTAATTTAATCATGACTAATAAATTACTTATAGGTTTGTTAATATTTTTCTTTGTGTTAATTATTGGTGAAGTAGCCTACTTAATGCTTTCAGTCAATAAAAGTAAGGGCGTAGTTGAAGTCGTATCTTCGATTAAAAAATCCGAAGAATCAGCCGATCTATGCAAAAGTTTATTTCCCTCATCAATGCCAGATCAGGCTCTTAATGAAGGTAATTTACTGAATTTACGGGTATTGAAAAAAGGCATAGTTAAATCTTCAATATTAAAATATCAAATTGTAGGAATGATTGAAAAAGTAGAATACTTAACAAAAGATAATAACAGTGCGATTAGATTTGTACTTAAAGCAGATAATGGTGATAAAAATACATTTCAATATCCAGAAAAACCATACGTGACTGTTAAAGATGTTGAAAATGAAAAAATCGGTTTATTTTCAATTAAAGAAACCGATAAGGTTGCGATTGATGTTGCTTATGAAATGATGAATGGGACATATATCAGTATAAATATGCAGATTTTATGAAAAATTCCATTAAAAGATATCGAAAACCAAAAATAACAGTGGAGAAAATTGAAATTAATTTTTTTAATTCACGTAGATATAGTGACTCTTTTAGTTTGATTGATGGCTTAACTGGTGAAATATTGGCGGGATGTCCAAATTCTTGCGGTTGTTTCTTGCCCGGCACTCCAGTAACACTTGCTGACGGCAGAATTAGAAAAATAGAAAAAATTAAACCTAAAGATTTGGTTGTATCTTATGATACAACAAACCAACATTATGTTAAAAATTCTGTCAATGAACTTTTAATCCATTCGTTTAGGCAATATAAGTATTATATTATTAATTATTTAATAAAAGTAACTGGAAATCACCGAGTTTGGGTGAACAACTTGGTTTGGAAAAGGGTGGATGAGTTAAAGATAGGCGACAGATTGCTTACGAAAAATTTTGAATCGATTGTCGTTAATAGTTTAGAGAGGCAAATTATAAAAACTAAAGTATATAATCTTCATCTTAACCAAGCACCACATACATTCTTTGCCGCAAATATTCTTGCTCATAACAGTTCTGATTTGGGGACAGCAGAAAAAGAAGTCGGTTAACTTTCTTTCATCGGAATATCTTTAATGATTTAAATAACGAATTTGGTTCTTTTGAAAAGAACAATATATAAAAAGCCTGAAATTTTGCTAAAAATTCAAGAACGATTTTTATATCCTTGGACAAGTATTTTTTTTCGGAATAGAGTTGACTAAAGAATTGTTTTCTTATTTGGGTTGAATTAACTACTTTTTTCAGCTTGCAGATTTTTTCTTTTTTTAGAAAATTTATCGATAAAATTAAATATTTATGATTGGTTTTTAGATACGAATGTTTTTCAATAAAAGGAGTTTGATAAAGGTAAAATGTATTATTTTCTTTCCTGATAATAATTGTATCATCGGCCAAAATTCGATATTTGGGTTTTAGTAATTGAGTTACGGTAGATTTACCGGCACCACTTTTCCCTAAAAAAATTACAGCTTTTGAATTAATGATTGATGCTGACGCATGTAATAAAAATCCGTTTTCCTGTAAAAGATCTGATAAAATAACACGAAGAAGAATTGAAAAATGTATCCATGTTAATGGGGAGCTAACAGTAATTTGTCGAAACCCTGTTTGTTCATAGAAGAAAAGGAAATTTTTCTTTCCCTGTCTTAAAAAAAAGGGGTTAGAATCATTCCATAAAATAATATAATAATCAATTTTTTTTGGTTCTCCAGATAAAAGAAAACCTTTATAAGTAATTTTAATATTTTTATAAGTTATTTCTATATTCTCCATATCTTTATATGTTTTAGATAATATTTTTATATTAAAACCTGCAATTTGGAGATATATTGATTTATTATCAGAATAGTCTTGAAACATCTTTGATTCTTTAATTACTTAAGCTGCAAACAATATTTTATAATATAAAAAATATATTATGGACTTGTCTAATTTTTTCGTAAAAGATGAGAAAGAAAATAGAATTCTTATATAAGATGTTAATTGATAGAAAAATAATAAAAGACGTAATGGATGTTACGGGGTCATTTCATGATGAACCACCATTTGCTTATTATATTTCACTTTTACATCCCGATTTAGAATTCTATAATCGAAACGGATGGCCTTTTACGCCAACGGGCACCTCATGGCAAAGCCGAGAACTTGCTCTTATGAAATGTCTTTTGGAAACCATAGAAAAAGTTTCTTTATTCTCTTTTGATGTTAAAAATATCAACTTTGTATCTTATAAAGATAAGCCTTCAAATTGCATGAACCTGGATGTTTATTGGGACAATATACCTAAAAGGAAATCTTATGGAAAAAAGATGCAACATATAAATATGGGTTGGACAGAAGGCTTCAACCTTACTGAAACTTATCCTGGTTATATTCCTGCACAACTTATTTACCCAAATTATCACCGATTTGTTTTTTATGATAGAAATTTTGAAGAGCCTCTTTTACTACCTTCACGGCAAACGTACCATGGATCAGCAGCGGGGACTAATCATACATCGACCTTGCTACGTGCTATTTACGAACTTGTTGAAAACGATGCTCGATCTTTATTTCTTACTTCAAAAAGGAAATTACGATATTTGGATATTAATAAAATGCAGAATAAGGAACTACAACGCCTCAAATTTATTTTGAATAATTACGGATTTGAAGTATATATTTTCAATATCATAAATGATCTGGAGATTCCTGTAATTATGTCAATTTTAGTTGATCTTACGACTGTTGGTCCATTGGTTAATACTGGTTATCGAACAGGACTAAGAATGGGAAATACCATCGTTGGTTCAATTGAAGACGCAATTTATCAAAGATATTTTCAACGTATTAAGATGCAAGACAATATACGTTATGGTGACTTAATAATAAAAAATAATTTGAAGATCTTCGGGCATGATTTTTTTTCACGACACGTTATCATTCAAAAAGATATTCCTAAGATTTTTGGTTCTTTGTTCAATTCCAAGCTAGAAAGCGTTAATGGAAATATAGATAATGATTTTATTAAAGAGGGGCAAGATGAGCAAGTAGAATTATCAATGGTTATATCAAAACTTAAAAATAAAGGCTTTGATATTTGGTACAAAACTATGAAGAGTCACATATTGGTAGATGATTTATTTATCTATAAAGTAGTTATTCCCGGATTGCAGCCTACTTTACGCAATGTTCCAGTTTCTCATTATTATAAAAATCGCATAAATAATGCGACTAAATACTATAAATATAGCAAATATTATGCTTGACAAATATTCATTAAACAAAAAAATCGATACTCTTTTAAATCTTAATTTGATTAATGATTTTTTGTCTGGAGAAAAATCATTCCTCAATCATGAAGATTTATTTGGAATAGAAGTGCAGAAAAAAATAAGGCGTAATAAATATAAGGCATATGCTCGATTTCCTGTTACGATATTACCGAAAACCAGAATCGTAAATTATAAAAAAGTAATTATTACCGATAAACAATATATTGTCCATATTCTATTTTATCTTAGGTCAATAATAAAAGAGCAAAGGAGTTCCAGATTATTTGAAGTATATCCTTATCTTATTTCTCCGGATATGCCGTGTGGTTTATATCACTACTATATTAGAGAACATAAGCTTGAGAAATTACCTTTAATTGATAAAGTCAATATCAAACTATTATTTATGGATAAATACAAAAAAAAACCAAAAGCATATTTTATTTTTAGCCTTTGGTTGTCGTTGCTTCCTAAAAATAATCGTGCATGGTGGTATAGGGAGCAATTAATAGAGTTGGGTTGTTTAAAACAGCGGGTAATTGAAGAAACTAAAAAGTGTAAAAGAAGTATAAGGTCTGTAGATTTTTGCGATACTCTTTTGAATCGTTTTATCGGAATTGATGGAGTGAATGAATCAATTTCATCTGTTTTAGCCATATATTAACCAGGAAAATAATATTAGGTGGCTTCACCAAATAACTATAGGTTTGACAAATTAGGAATCTTTTGCTAATATAGCAATATTAGTTCTTTAATTATAAATTATTTTAATTTATGTTAGAACGAAGCTCGATAGTTCCAGACTTAAATCACACCCTTTACGAGAGAAGGTTGGAAGAATTAAAAGGTGATCACTATTCTGTTGATAGATCAAAAAAAATGCCTGAACGCTTGCTTTTGAGCGTAATTTTACTCGGTCTTTCCCTATTGGAAGGTGGAATTGGTAGTGTCCCAGTTAAGGCAGCGAACGAATTAACTTCCGCTACTTCAGTTATGCCTGAAGTTTCACCAGTTCCAACTACCATTCCAAGCTCTGCCGGTAGATCTGGTGGAGGAGGAGGAACAATGCTTTGGTTTGACGGAGAACATATTGCGCCAGTGAGATAATCGTCACCAATGTTTTGTTGGCTAAAAGAACGTTTGGACAATTTTTCAATCCGGCGGTTATTTATGCGATTTTATAGGGAGTATTCTACATTTTCATCGATCCACTTAACGACATTTCTTGTGTCGGCAAAGCGGTCTTCGCTTTTTAAAATGACAATAATCATCTGGTGTCCGTTTTTTTTATAGAAGCTGACCAGATTTTCTCCGGCATTTTCCGTGTAGCCGGTTTTTAACCCGCCGATTCCCTGTACTCCCCAAGCAGTTTATTGACATTTGTCAGCGGATGAAAATAAAGATAATCGGTGTCCGAAATCGTAATGTCCTTAATCGAAACAATTTTGGCCAGGTATTTATTTTTTAAAAGTTCGCGGGCCGCCAAAGCCAAATCAAAAGGAGTTGAATAATTATTGTCTGCCAAACCGGCCGGATTTTTAAAAGAAGAATCTTTCATATGGAGCGCTCGGGCTTTTTTATTCATAAGATCGATAAATTTATCATAGCCGTAATTTTCCGCAATCGCATACGCGGCATCGTTACCTGAGTGGATAAGCAGTCCGTACATTAGATTTTCGACGGTTATTTTTTCGCCGGCATGAAGGCCCATTACTTGACCGTCTTGGATCGGGTTGCGGACGGTGACAATATCGTCTTGTTTATAAACGTCGTATGCGACAAGCGCCGTAATGATTTTTGAGGTCGAGGCGGGGAGAAATTTTTCTTTGGCGTTTAATTCCATGACCGGGGTGAATGACGGCAGATCGGCAATATAGATGCCCTGGGCGGTAACAAACGGATAATAGGGGAAGCGCAGCGAGGGGACGGGATTGATATTCAATTGAAGTTTGGTTTTTGATTGATTTATCGATTGACGGTTATAAGCGAATAAATGATAGTAATATGAATCCCCCGGATTAAAAAGAAAAAAGAGGGTGAAAAAAATAAAAAGAAGCAAATATTTCAATTTCATGATTCATTTTGCAATTTTTATACCCAATTCTTTCAATTGTTCATTTGTCGCTTCGGAAGGCGCATCCATGACGGAAATTTTGCCGCCGGAAGATGCCGGAAAAGCCATTACCTCTCTGATCGATGGTTCGCCTAGGATTGCCATGAGAAGGCGGTCAATGCCGGGGGCGATGCCGCCATGAGGCGGAACACCGTAAGTAAAGGCAGTAAGCATGTGTTCGAATTGTTTTTTTTGCTCTTCGGTAAAACCGATCAAATCGAAAACTTTATTTTGCACTTTTGGTTCATGGATTCTGATGCTTCCGCCGCCGACTTCATATCCGTTCAAAACCAAATCGTGTTGTAATCCGCGAACTTTCAAAGGATTTTCATCGAGTAAAGGAATATCGTCGGGGTGAGGAGCGGTAAACATATGGTGTGAAGGCGCAAATTTAGCTTTGCCTGATCCGTAATAAAAATCTTCTTGTGTTTGTTCGGTGAAAAGCGGAAAATCGATTGTCCAGGAAAAAGCCAGTTCGTTCGGATCTTTTTTGTCTTTTCTCAAATCCGGTTTATCCGTGCCGTATTTTTCCTTGACGAATTGATGCGGGAGGCGCGGCCAGGGTGTTTGGGAAATGCGCTTTTGCGGAAAAATTTCTTTTATTAGTTTGGTAAATAAATCTTCCGTCAGCGTCAGGATATCGTTTTGGTTGATAAAAGACATTTCCATATCCAATTGGGTAAATTCACCGTAAGCGCGGTCGGCCCGCGGGTCTTCATCGCGGAAACACCGGGCGATTTGGAAATATCTTTCGATTCCGGCAACCATCAGTAATTGTTTATACTGTTGCGGTGATTGAGGCAGGGCATAAAAATTGCCTTTTTGCAGGCGTGAGGGAACCAAAAAATCTCTTGCACCCTCGGGTGTGGTTTTGGTCAGTATCGGTGTTTCGATTTCGATGAATTTTCTTTGGGTTAAATAATTACGGATAAAAGTTGTCATCTGCGATTTCAATTCCAAATTGCGGGTCATTCTGGTCCGTCTGATATCCAAATACCGATACTTGAGACGGATATCTTCATCGATTTCATAACCGTTTGTATTGATGGGAATGGGTAAAGGAGAGGCTTTGGAAATTATTTTCAATTCTTTGACTTCGATTTCGATGGCGCCGGTTTTGATTTTTGGGTTAATTAATTTTTCCGGCCGTTGTTTGACTAAGCCTTTAACGCAAACGACGTCTTCAGTTGACAGCTTTTTAAAATCTTCTCCGCCGACGACTTGAACGATACCGGTCCGGTCGCGTAGATCGATAAAAACGATTTTTTTGTGGTCACGCTTCGTGTCCACCCAGCCGTAAAGCTCAACTTCCTCGCCCACTTTGTTTGGGGTTTCCTCGATAAATAGAGATTTCATAAATCTTAAAAAAATAAATTCGAATGTCGAAATTCGAAATACGAAACAATATCGAATTTCAAAAAATTATAATGACAAAAACTATTCAGATTTTCTTAGTATCGAACCAATTTGGCATATTGCAATGTTCTTTCTTCCAAATCGTATTGTTTAGCTTTATTGATTTGAATTTCTGTCATTTATTTTTTTGTTTCGGATTTCGTGCTTCGAATTTCGGATTTAATACTAGTATAATACAATCTTTTGGTTTGCTTGACAATGGTAGTTTGTTTTGGTATAAATATTACTTATAGTATGAAAAGAGCCTTATATCAAGCCATTAACATTCTCAACCTCAGGGTCAACCTTTTTAGGTTAACTGAGGCGGAGTGGCCGATATAAGATAAAAATTATCAAAACCCACCCCGCCAAAAGCGGGGTTTTTTAGTTAATACAAACAAATGGAACATAGACAATCAATCATCTTAGCAGAGCCGTTGAATGAAAAAGGGGTGTTTACCCCAAAATCTTATTATAAAAACCGCCTATTATACAGCGGCCAAAAGGATGCAGTGGCCCAAGAGAATCTAGGAAGGGCCATGCAAAATTATAAAATCCCGGTTTATCTTATGCAAATGCAAAAAAAAGATGGCGGAATCATTGTTTTTGATGGTTGTCATAGGGTAGGGATAGCCATTATGAATGATTATCCTATTCCTTATGAGTTGCTGCCTTTTGATCCTAATATAAGATATTGGCCGTTTAACCTATTTATGAGAGAATTTAAAAAATATTTAGGGATGGCTAACGGGTTATTCGAATTTTAGAAGAGGATACTAATTATAATTCCCCTCAATCTTTCATTCCCCCCCCACCGATCCACTTCGAGTTTATAAACGATATTGATGATTTTGTTGGTGGATAAGTCTTTATATTTATCAGCCATACCAAAGGCGATCAGTTCAAGAGGAAAAGATTTGTTGGTCGGGTCTTTGACGAAAATTTTCAAGTGGTCATTGGTTTTGCCGAACAGCCGGGCATCAATCACTCCGGCTTCGCTATAAAAAAGCGGTTGGGGATTGCCGATACCGAAAGGCTGGAGTTTTTCCAAAGATTGGGCCAGCTTGATATTTATTTTTGAAAGCGGTATTTTCAAATCGGTTTCGATAACTTTTTCCAAATCTTTTTCGCTTATTAATTTATCGGCTTTTTTTTCCGCCGCTTCAATAAATTCATCCAATTTATTCTTTTCGATCGTAAAACCGGCCGCTTGGGCGTGGCCGCCGACGTCAACCAAAT
>Ga0172369_10005296_pt1 | contig 15955 bp, 8 predicted proteins | sample LakKiv25m_FD_114539 | JGI IMG/M metagenome (GOLD analysis project Ga0172369, IMG submission 114539) | Freshwater microbial communities from Kabuno Bay, South-Kivu, Congo - kab_022012_11.25m | ecosystem: Environmental > Aquatic > Freshwater > Lake | place: Democratic Republic of the Congo...
CGTCGTGGAGTTCGCGGCCGATGTTGCGGCGTTCGGCCTCCTGGGCTTCGAGCAGTTGGCGCGGGATGGTGGTGATCTGTTGTCTGAGCCGGTTGAGTTCGGCCTCGGTGACTTCGCGGATGGCGCCGGCACGCTTGAGCCGGGCGCGCACTGCGGTGATCAGCTCTTCGACGTCGAAGGGCTTGGTGATGTAGTCCTCGGCGCCCAGATCCTTGCCCCTCAACACATCTTCACGCTTGGTTTTCGCGGTAAGGAAGATGAAGGGGATGGTGACCCACTCCTTGTGGGCGCGCACTGCGCTGCAGAAAGCGAAGCCGTCCATGCGCGGCATCATGATGTCTGCCAGGATCAAGTCGGGCGTAAAGCGGCCCATCACTTCGAGCCCCTGCACCCCATCTCCGGCCGTCAAGACATCCCAGCCCTCTGCCTCCAGAACGCTTTGGATGGCGATCTGGAGCGGCTCGTGATCCTCGACAACCAGAATACGCGTTTCGTCCATGTGTCCCTCGTTTGCGAACCGCAAAACAGCCGGTCTGTGATCGCCTTTCTGGAATCAGAAAAGCACAGAGCAGGCTTGCGGGCGTGTATATGGCGTTTCACGGAAGGGGCAGCCAAACGGTGAAAGTGCTGCCAACTCTGATCCGGCTTTCGACCGTTACGTGTCCCCCATGTAGTTCCACAATTTCCTTCACGATTGCCAGACCGAGGCCTGTTCCAGGTATCTGTAATTCTCGCGGCATTTCCCCCCGGTAGAAACGCTCAAAGACATGCTGCATCTCCTCCGGTGGGATGCCGATGCCTGTGTCTTTAACGCTCAATGTCGCCCAGATATCATCGTTGGCCTTGGCCAGACCGGTAATAATGGTCACCCGACCGCCTCTAGGCGTGTACCAGACGGCATTTTCGACCAGGTTGTCGATCACTTCCATCATCCGCCCGCGATCCACCCACACTATCGGCCCCGATTCGAGCGGACGGAATTCCAGGGCCACACTTCGATCCTGGGCCAGGACCCGCCGGCTGTTGACCGACTGTTCCGCCAACTCATTCAAAGCGCAAGTCGAGCATTTGAGATCCAGCCGTCCAGACTCGATACGCGAGATCTGCAAGATGTCCTCAATCAGATTCACCTGACGGTCGGCTTCTCGCTCCAACGCTGTCACGAACTGATCACGCTTTTCCACTGGCCCCTTTCGCAACAGCGACGCATACAACTTGATCGTCGTGATCGGCGTGCGCAACTCGTGCGAGACGTTAGAGACAAAACGGGACTTCATCCTGTCTAAGGCCTTGAGGTGGCTGACGTCGTGGATTGCTATCAGCACCATCTTTTCCATCTGTGGCCCGAGCAGTGGCGCCGCGTGCAATTCCAGATCCAGGTTGGGCAGTTCCAACACTCGCGATGGCCGCGACGGGGCATCTGCTGCCAGTTCCCGGAGAACTTCCAACAGCCTGGTCGTGTTCTCCGGCACCAGGCCATGCAACAGTTGACTTGCTACAGGATTGGCTTGCAGGATGACGCCACTCGCATTGGTAACGACGATTCCATCGCTGGTGCTCTGCAAAATCGCCTCAGAGCGCGCGTACTGGGCTCGCAGTTGCGCCGTGCGGTCCTGGACGCGCTGCTCAAGATGTTCGGCGTGCTCCTGCAACTCTCGATAAAGCTGGGCATTGGTGATGGCCTGCGCGGCCTGGTCGGCAAGTCCCTGTAAGAGCATCAACTCTTTTTCGGCAAAGTCGCGCGTTTGGCCGCGCGTGATCACACTGACGCTGCCGATGAGGGCACCATTGCGGCACATTTTAGCGTTAGCATTGGTACGGAGGTCATTCCTGGCGAAAAATTCCGCCCCAGTCAGGTTCGGCACGGCTTGAAGGTCAGGGATCACGCTCAACGTGTCGAATTGGCCTTGGTTTTTCTCATAGAAAGCTTGCGGCAGAGCGGATGCTTCCTTAACCCAATCTGGAGGTGCCCCTTGAACGGCAGCGAGCCACAGCACGTCGCGTTCCGCATCGTAGAGCGTGACAAGCGCGATCGGCACATTCAGCGCCCGCATTGTCTCCTCGCACACCGCCTGTAGCACCCCGTCGAGATCGAGTTGCGCGTTGAGGCGCGCGGCAGTGCGAACCAGGGCTGCCGTACGCGCGATTTCCTCATTGAGGCGCTGTTCGGCTCTTACGCGTTCTGAGATGTCAGTAACGAAAGCATAGTAGTACAGTTTATCTCGTTCCGGGCCATCGACCAAGTGCACGAGGATTTCCACGGGAAGGCGGGTTCCGTCCTTGCGAAAGCAATCGGTGTGATACCGGTGCGCCCGTCCTGTGCGGTGCAACTTTGCCAACGCTTCCTGGATGTTCTCGGACAGCAAGAGCGGCTTCCAACCCATGGCGCACAGTTCTTCCTCGCTGTACCCCAGCAGCTCACAGAGCGCGGCATTCGCCAGCTCAAGCCGTCCGTCGGGATAAGCCAACAGGAAAGGCTGTGCAGAATGATCGAGCACGTCGGCCAGGAACCGCGCACGCTCCCGGCTCTGCCGCAGCGCTTCCTCCGCCTGTCTGCGCTCGGTCACATCTTCGCCGGAGCTGAGCACGCCGATGACGCATCCGTATTCATCGCTTACACGGACATCATGCCAGGCGATGATGTGTTCCCTCCCGTCGCGCGTCAAGACCGGGTTCTCGTGCTCTTCCGCTTCTCCGTTCGGCCCTTGTATGATTTTGTCGAAGAGGCCGCGCATCTCATCCTTGAGGCGCTCCGGGATAAAATGATCCATCCAGTTCCTGCCGATGATTTCGGCCGCTTCGTAGCCTAGAATCTGGCAGCCCTTGCGGTTGATCAGGGTCACCCGGCCCTCCGGGTCAAGTGTAACGATCATCACGCCCGCGATGCTGAGGTACTGCTGAGCCCTGTTCCTTTCGCGATCCAGGTCCGCCTCGACGCGCTTCCGCTGGGTGATGTCTTCTTTAACTGCGACGAAATGCGTGATTGTGCCGGCTTCATCGACCACGGGCGAGATCGAGGCTGCCTCCCAGAACAACTCGCCGTTCTTCTTTCGGTTGCAGAACTCGCCGTGCCATTCGTCGCCCGAGGTGATCGTCTTCCACAGGCGCGCGTATTCCTCCGGCGGTGTCAGCCCTGCCTTCAAGATGCGCGGGTTCTTTCCGACCGCTTCATCGAGAGAGTACCCGGTGATTTGCGTGAATTTCGGGTTGACGTATTCGATTCTTCCGGCGGTGTCGGTGATGACAATTGAGGCGGGGCTTTGCTCGACAGTGCGCCACAGCTTACGGAGTGCGTCCTCCGACTGTCGGCGTTCGGAGATATCTCGGGCGAAACACGATAGACCGATGACCTGACCATCGGCGCTTCGGATGGGATTCCAGTTAAGCTCGTAGAAAACGCCCATGCCGGGCTGCTCCTGGATCTCCCAAAGCGGTTCACCAGCAAGAACACGATCCATGCTCGCCTGGACAAGTGCGCGCACTCCCGGCGCTTTGATCACGTCGAGTATGCTCATCCCCACCGCGATATCGACCTTGTAGAGTCGCTGAATTTCTGTCCGGTAGTTCTCGTTGAACGCGGTGTAACGGTGATCCCGATCCAGTGAAAAGATCAAGACGTCGCGTGCGCTTTCAAATAGTGCCTTAAGGCTCACCTGGCTATGACGGATCTCTTCCTCGGCGCGCTTCCGTTCGATCAGCTCCTGTTGAGCGGTCGTGTAAAGTTGGGCATTGTCGATGGCTATGGTGGCGAAGCGGGCGAACTGGCTCAGAACGCCGATTTCCTCAGGGCCAAAGCTTCGGCCCGACGTGCGCTCGTGGCCCAGGCCCAGCACGCCGAGCAGGTGATCACCGGACAACAACGGCACTGCCACGATGGCCCCGATTTGGGTAGGCCCCAGGCCTTGAATCCGACCGGGCCAGGAACCGTAATCGTCCACCACCAGGGGCTGGCGGGTTTGCCAGACGACTCCGGCCACTCCTTCACCGGGCCGCACCGGGAAGTGGAGGCTATCGGCCATCCCGCCCAGTCCGATTTTTGGTGTGAGCGCGTCTTTTCCGGCTTCCAGCAGGTCGAGAAAGCCGGAAGTTGTCCCCAGAAGGGTCCCTGCCCGAGTGACGATGTTTTCGAGCAATCGATCCAGGTCGCGTTCCGAAACGAGGTCGAAAGTGGTGTCTTGTAAGGCGGTCAGGTATGCGTTTTGCCGGCGCAGTGTTTCTTCGGCCTGGCGGCGCCTGGTAACATCGGTGACCGTGATGCGGTACTGCGTGACGTGCCCTTCAGAGTCGAGAACTACAAGACTGACCAGTCGCGCCAGGATTTCTTTGCCGTCTATTGCGGCTATTCTCAGCTCGATAGTCACCGGGGCTAGCGTTCGTTCGCTTTGACGAAGATGTCCGCGAAAAGCCTCGACATCGCTTTCGGCGACAAAACGGCTAAACGGTATGCCGGTCAGCCGCGATCGCTCCAGCCTCAGCATGATCGCGGCGGTCAGATTGACCTCCTGAATGTAACCCTCAGCGTCAAGGGTGATATAACCGACGGGGGCATAGTCATAGAGATCGGCGTAACGGTCGCGCGATTCTTGCAGCATCCGCTGCGCATCGTGGAGTTCTCGATTCTGGGCTTCCAGTTTATCCCGATACGCCTGCAACTCATGCAGCAGGCGATCCCGTTCCGCGGCGACGGATTCGGGTGACTGCACAGCGAACTGGATCTGCGCTTCAAACTCCTGAAGCGCGGCGATCAATTCCGCCTTGGTCATGCATTGATAATTCTTCATCCGTCACCTCGCGTGGCGCCTGTCACCACGACTTCATGATTTGCTGACGGCTCGCCGCGAATGACACCCGGACCGTGAAGGTGTTGCCGCTTTCTACCTCGCCCTTGACCGTCTCACGTGCCCGTTGTGCATCTCGACGACGTCCGCAACGATCGCCAAGGCCGCCCCCGTGCCGGTATTTGCCTCATCCACAATGACGAGAAACCCTATATGCAAGATACGGGTCGGCCTTCTCGGCTTGATAGACTGATTGGATGGCAAAGATTCTTCAGGCGCCGGGCGCGTGGCCATCTTTCCCGGTCTAGGGTGATCTCGTGGAGGGGACACGGAATACGCGCTGACAAGCGTGCGACGGGCGGCTCATCATAGACGATGACGGTCAGGGCAGTTCGTGAGGCCGTCGGCTTCATTTAGGAAGGCCCTTTGGAATTTGGTTTTTGAGTACCGGCTGGCAGACAATACGTCTATATTTTACCTCAACTTGATCCAGGCCCGGCAAGGACTACCCGGCCCTGTGCAATGCACGCCAAACACGCTCCGGCGTCAGCGGAATGACAGGAATCTGGACGCCGGTGGCATCGTAAACGGCATTTGCGACGGCCGGCGCGACGCCGTCCAGCGGGATTTCGGCCACGGCCTTGGCCCCGAACGGATGCGTCGGCTCATAGGTCTGCACAAAGCGCACCCGCATCTCGGGCATCTCGTCCGCGGTGAAGATGTGGTAATCCCCGAAGCGCGGATTGACCATCTGACCCATCTCATCGAAGCGCATCTCCTCGCACACCGCGTAACCCAGCGCCTGGGTCATGCCGCCCTCGATCTGGCCGGACGCGGTGGCCGGGTTGACGATCATCCCGCAATCCAGCGCCATAACCAGCTTCTCGACGGTCACCTGGCCAGTTGCGGTGTCCACGGCCACTTCAGCGAACTGCGCGGCGAACGGCGGCGGGCTGTCGGGGCTGACCCACGAGCCCACGGCCATGATCTGATGCTGTTTGCTGTGGTGCAGGCTCTCCAACGCCACTTCGGCCAGCGTCACGCTGCGGCCATCCGGCGCCCATGCCTGCCGCTCAGCCAGCATGATCTCCTCCGGCGGTACATCCAGCAGCCGTCCGGCGACTGCTTTGATCTGCCCGGCGACCTTGCGCGCGGCTTCCACGACCGCGGCGCCCGAGATGTAGGTGGTGCTGCTGGCGTACGCACCTTTGTCGAACGGCGTGAAGTCGGTGTCGGACGAGTAGGTGATGAAGTCCTCCGGCGGGCAGCCCAGAATTTCCGCGGCCATCTGGGTCAGCACGGTGTCCGAGCCGGTGCCCAGGTCGGTGGCACCCACCAGCAAATTGAAGCTGCCGTCGTCGTTCATCTTGATGCTGGCCGCGCCCATGTCCAGGTTCGGGATGGCGGTGCCTTGCATGACAAGCGCGACGCCCTGGCCGCGACGGAGGGAACTAGGGACTAGGGAACTAGGGACTAAGTCTCCGTGTCCCTGATCCCTGATTCCTGGTTCCTTGTCCCCAGCCCCCCAGCCGATCAACTCCGCGCCGATCTTCGCGCACTCCACGATCGCGTTCGTCCGGATCAGCTCCGGGTGCGCTTCGCGACCTTCGCTCCAGGCCTTAGACATCGGATGTTCCTCGCCGGGCTTGACGACGTTCATCAGGCGGAACTCCAGCGGGTCGAGGCCGAGGGTGCGGGCGATGCGCTCCATCTGGCTTTCCAACGGGAAGAAGCCTTGTGGCACGCCGTAACCGCGATAAGCGCCGGCGCTTGGCGTGTTGGTGTACACCACGTCCGCGACGAACCGGATGTTGCACTGGCCGTCCGGCCCCTTATCAGCCGGGTAGAGCGACATCGCCTTGTGGCCGGTGTTGCCTGTGACGGTCAGCGCGTGGCCGCCGTACGCGCCGGTGTCGCTGAGCACGCGCATCTCGTTGGCGACCATCCGGCCGTCTTTCATCACGCCGGTGCGCATCTTGACAATCATTGGGTGGCGCGAGGTGCTGGCTGCGAACTGCTCTTCCCGTGTGTATTCGAGCTTGACCGGCCGGCCCGTGGCGATAGTCAGGTGCGCGCAGATGTCCTCGATCAGCACCTCCTGCTTGTTGCCGAACCCACCGCCGATCCGCGGCTTGATCACCCGGATGCGCTTAATCGGCAGCCCCAACACCGGCGCCAGCATACGGCGGGCGTGGAACGGCACCTGGGTGCTCGTGCGGATCACCATCCGGTCGTTCTCGTCCCACCAGGTGATGCACACCATCGGCTCAATAGGAGACTGCTGCACCTTGGGCACTTCGTATTCGCCCTCGAAGACGTAATCGGCCGCGTTCAGCGCCGCGTCCACATCCCCCAGGTCGATGTGGATGTGTGCGGCCAGGTTGCGCTGCGGGTCGCACTCGGCGAACGGCACGTAGTCCGGCTCGTCGTGGATGATAGGTGCGCCCGGCACCATGCTCTCGCGCGGGTCGAGGATTGCCGGCAACTCCTCGTATTCGACTTCGATCAGCTCCAGCGCACGCTGGGCGATCTCCTCAGTCTCCGCGGCCACCGCGGCCACGCGGTCACCTACGCAGCGCAGCTTACGGTCCAGGCTGGCGAAGTCCAACGGGCCAGGGACCGGATCGGACTGGCCCGCGGTGGAGTGGATGACGCGCGGCACATCCTCGTAGGTCAGCACCGCATGCACGCCCGGCAGGGCTCGCGCCTTACTGACGTCGATGCGCTTGATATAACCGTGTGCGATCGGGCTGTGAAGCAGCTTGCCTATCAGCATCCCGCGCATCTCCACATCCGCGGTGAAGGCGGGCTTGCCCTGCGCCAGCTTGACCGCGTCTACTTTGGGTTCGGAAGCGCCGACGTAGCGGGTATTAGGTATTAGATATTGGGTATTAGGTATTGGGTATTCTGGTCTGTCATTCCCAGGCCCGATCTCCTCGGCGCAAGCTCCCAATACCCAATCCCTAATCCCTAATCCCCAGTTCCCAATACCTAATACCTCCTCTTCGCCACGCATCCTCGCCGCGGCGCGCAGGACAGCCTGGACCGGTTTAGCGTACCCCGTGCACCGGCAGAGCACACCGGAGAGCGTTTCACGGACTTCTTCTTCGGTAGGATCCGGGTTCTCGGCCAGCAACGCTTCCGCGGCCAGCAATTGGGCGGGCGTGCAGTAGCCGCACTGAATGGCGCCCGTCTCGATGAAGGCTTGCTGGAGTGGATGCAGGCCGGCGGTATGTTTCCAGCCTTGCTCGGGATGCTCGCCCAGCGCTTCTACGGTCGCGACGACGTGACCGTCGGCCTGGCCGGCCAGCAAAGTGCATGAGGTGATCGGCACGCCGTCGAGCAGCACCGTACACGCGCCGCATTCGCCGGTTTCACAGCCATGCTTCACACCGAACACGCCGTGTCGCCGCAGCGCATCGAGCAACGTCTCGTTTGCTGCGATCTTCCAGGTCTGGGGTGTGCCGTTGAGAGTCAAGCTGAGCTGCATCATTGCGCTCCTTTTCCGATGAAGTGCCTCCATTATCCGGGTTTCCATGTCCCTCGTCAAGATTTAACATTGACGAAGCAATCTTATCCATGCGCGAGAGATCGCTTCGGGCTACACCGCACCTGCCGGTGGGTGCAGGTGTCGCCCTCGCAATGACGCACGCCCGTCCGATCTGACAAAATCAGGGATTAAAGCTATCATTGCCCGGATTGAGTCATCAGTTCACGCGATGCGTTCGGAGAACACCTCATGCTGTCAGAGTTGAGTCGTCTTCCCGATACCATGCTCGCCTGGCCGCTCTACGGCGCTGGGCTGGAAAATCTCGACCGGGATGGGCACCCCGTGCGCTGGCCCACCCCGCGTCCTGCTCCCGACCAGATCCTGGTGCGATCTGATACGGTGGACCCCTGCTACTCCGACGTCAAGGTGATCCGCCAGGGCGGCAGCCATCCGCAGCTCTACGGCCGCGACCTTGCGACACGGCAGTGATAGGGGTTGATCTGCGTGTCCATTGGCCCGGAGCAGCGTCTTCTCATTATTAGGGCGGCCGGTGGATTGCCGCGGCCGGGGACAGTGTTGCGCGCCGGCTGCCGCGAAGGAGGCAGGCTCAATGCGACGTTCGCTGATTGAGGTCACATGTCTGACGTTTCTGCTCCTGGCGGGCTGCGTGGCGCCGATGACCCCTTCGCCGCCCGCGGACACCGTGGCTACAGAGGCTGCCATTGCTGCTAAAGTTCTGGCGACCTTGACCGCTGCAGCGCCGGCGGCCGGACCGCTGCCCAGCGTGGCGCCGACCGGCGAGCTGCCGGTGACTGCAGCGCCGACTTCGTTCACGTCTTTCACCTGCAACGTGGCCGTCGACGGACTCTCTCTGCGTTCAGGTCCTGGCACGGCTTACGCACCTCCGTTGCGGGCGCTGCCTGCGGGCACCCTTCTGATTCCATTGGCTTATGTTCCAGTGGGTGATCCTGATGGAACCTGGCTTGAGGTGCGTTTGGCGGAGGGAGCGGGCATGGGATGGGTGGCCGCAGGATCAGTCACGTGCAATGTCGATCCTGCCAGCCTGCCACAAGCGCCGTTGCCCAGCAAGATCACCGCCACGTCCTCGCCCACGGCGACGCGCAAGCCGGCGCCCAAGGTCACCGTCACGCCGACTTCTACCGCGTCCGCCGTGCCTTCACCGACCCCTACTCTCACAGCGACGGTCCAGCCGCCCCTGGCCCAAGTGACTTTGCAAGATGCCTATCCCAGCGGCATGGCGGTGGATCCAGAGCGGGGCAACGTCTTTGTCGCAGGCCGCAACACGAACCTAATCTACGTCCTCGACCGGTCGTTGAAGGTAATCAAGAAAATCCCTGTCGGCAAGCAGCCCTGCGGCGTAACCTATTTCAACGGCTACATTCATGTGGCCAACTTCGGTTCCGGTTCTCTCACCGTGATCGATGCCCAGACCCTGGAGCCGGTTTCGAACCCGCCTGGCCGCGGCCCGACCGCGGAGACGGCTTCCATCCAGAACGAAGTCTCCCAGCCGACCTTCATCGCGGTCGATCCGTTGCGCGGTCGTGTGCTTGTGGCGCTGCATGGACCCCAAGAGGTTTACCACAGGTACGTGTATCTTTACGGCGTACAGTCTGACGGTTCGTTGGGGCAGTGGGGCAGCGTCAACGACCTGCCGGGAGGCGCCTACGGGATCGCGGCGCTGCCTTCCCTGGCTCGAGCCTATACCTCCCATCGCGACACCTTTTCGCTCATGGCGGTGGATACCGAGACCGCGACAGCCGTTGAGGCGGAGTCGCTGCACAACCTGCCGTTCAGTCCTTATCTTGTCGCGGCGTTGGACGCTACCAAGACCATTTACGTCACCCACAACACGCCGGGGCAGCCGGCAGACGCGCCAGACCAGATCTCGCAGTATCTGGTGGCCGCCGGCGCGGCCCCAAAGTGGATGAAGACAGTGACCGTCGGTGAGCTCGGACCCGGTGGAGGAGCAATCGCCATCTACCCCTGGCGCGAGGATATGTGGCGTCTCGGTTCGCCCTATGACGGCTCGGTGTGGGTGGGCACGCGCGACAAAGTGACCGTGTTCGACCCCACCCTGGTGGAGCAGCGGATTTTCGGGCCAGCAGATGGCATTGTGGGGCAACCGTCCGCCATTGTGGCTGATCCGGTGCTTCGACGGGTTTATGTAGCCGAGGGCGAGACAGGAAGGATCATGGTCCTCTCCGGCTGGTGACGCGCCACGGGGATGGGCCTATGGGTGCCTGTCTTGGCGCCTGTTCTCGCGCTGGGACAGGCACCTACCGCGAGATGCGGTGCTTACAGGCGCTGCGCGCACTGCCATTTAAGTTCAGGTTCGGAGGAGTTGAGTAAATCGGGAATCGCGAGTATCATCGCTCGGACACGATGATTGTTCCGTGCCCTTCGATCCTACTGCGAAACATGATCATGATGCTCTTTCGTGACCTTCCCGAGACGATGCTTGCCTGGCCGCTGTACGGCGCCGGGCTGGAAAATCTCGGCCGGGATGGGCGTCCCGTGCGCTGGCCCACCCCGCGTCCTGCTCCCGACCAGATCCTGGTGCGGTCTGATGCGGTGGGCCTCTGCTACTCCGACGTCAAGGTGATCCGCCAGGGCAGCAGCCATCCGCGGCTCTACGGCCGCGACCTTGCGACGCGACCTATCGTCCAGGGGCACGAGGTGACCCTGACGGTCGTCGAAGTGGGCGAGGCATGGCGAGATCGTTTCCAGCCGGGCCAACGGTTGGCGATGCAGGCCGACATCTACTACCGGGGCCGCAACCTGGCGTATGGCTACGTCTTCCCCGGCGGGCTGGCGCAATACAGCCTGCTCGGTCCGGCCGCGCTGGATGGCGACGAGGGGTGCTACGTCATTCCAGTGCCCGAGGGGCTGGGCTACGCCGAAGTCGCGCTGACCGAGCCGTGGGCCTGTGTGGAAGCCGCCTACGCCCCACGGCGCCGGTTGAACGTCAAGCTGGGCGGCACACTGTGGATCCTGGGCAAGCCGGGCAGCACGACACCCTACCGCCTGGGAACGGCGTTCGCCGGCAACCCGCCGGCCCGTGTCATCGTTACCGACGTGCCCGAGGCGCTGCACCGCGAGTTGCGCAGCCTCGGCGTTCCTCATGCCCTCCGCAACGGCCTTGCTCCCGCGAACTACCTCGCGTTGACTGAATCTGAGACGGCTGCGGGGTTCGATGACATCATTATCCTCGATCCTGACGCCGGGCGTGTAGAGGCCGCCGGCCGCGTGATCGCGACCCGCGGCGTCGTCGCCCTGATAGGCGAGCGTCCGCTGGAACGACCGGTCGCTGTGGACGTGGGCCGCATCCACTACGACTACGTCGTCTATCTCGGCAAGCCCAGCCCCGACATCGGATCGGCCTACGGCGCGGCGTGCAACCGCTCGGAGCTCAGGCCGGGCGGCGTCGCCTGGATCGTGGGCGGCGGCGGGCCGATGGGGCGCATGCATCTCCAGCGGATGCTCGAAATGCCCGCCGGCCCGGCCCGGATCGTTGTCGCGGAGACCAATCTTGGGCGCAACGCCGACCTGGTGAACTCGTTTGCGCCGCTGGCCCGAGCGAAGGGGATCGATCTCACCATCCTCAACCCCAAACAGATGACCCCGGAGGACTATGCGGCGGCGCTGTCCGCTGCGCATGGCGGCCGGGGCTTCGACGACATCGTGGCGATCGTCGCCAGTGTGCCGGCAATTGAGGCCGCGCTGCCACAGTTGGCGTGCGACGGGATGCTGGTGGTGTTCGGTGGGCTGGCGCGCGGCACAACGGCCCTGCTCGATCTGTCGCAGGTCTACCTCGGCTGCGTGCAGATCACCGGCTCGGCCGGCTCCACGATCCGCGACCAGGCGTCTGTACTGGGCAAAGTGGCAGCCGGGCATCTGTCTACCGCCAGCGCGGTCGCCGCGATCGGCGGGCTGGATGCCGCGCGCGACGGGATCCAGGGTCTAATGGACGGCCGTTTCCCCGGCAAGATAGTCATCTACCCGCAGGTCGAGACTTTCCCTTTGACCGCGCTGGCCGATCTGAAAGCTGCCGCGCCGTCGGTGTATGATCTCCTGGCATCAGGTGGCGGCTGGACGCGCGAGGCCGAGGCGGAGTTTCTGCGAATTCACGCTCGCGGAGTGTATGGTTGATCTCAACTCCTATCAGTTCAAGCCGGGATGGGGGGATGGGGGGATGTAAACAAGGGAACATCCCCGTATCCCCTGATCCCCGCCAACTTCTCAGAAGTTACGCAGGGTTGTTCGGAGTAGCCACGAATTGCACGAATTCTACGAATTCAGGCACCCGATCAGATTCCTTTTCGTGTCAATTCGTGTCATTCGTGGCCGGTTTTGACTCCACTGCGTAAGTCCTGTTCTTTGTCGAGACAATCACCTATGAAACAAGCGATCATCTTCGGCGCCGGGAACATCGGGCGCGGATTCATCGGGCAACTGGTCAGCGAATCAGGCTACGAAATCACCTTCGTGGATGTCGACCGACCGTTGCTGGACGCGTTGAACAGGCACGGCCGGTATACGATCCGGCTGGTGACCAATGAGCACACGGAAGAAGTGACGGTCGGCCCGGTACGGGCCGTTCACTCGGGCGATCTAGACGCAGTGGCCGAGGCCGTCGGCCGGGCAGAGATCGGCGCGACGGCCGTTGGCGCGGGCATCCTCAAATACATCGCGCCGGCCGTCGCGAAGGGCATCGAGCGCCGCGCCCGTGACGGGATGACCGCGCCGTTCAATCTGATCATCTGCGAGAACCTGCACGGCGCGGCCGCGATCTTCCGGGAGATGGTGCAAGCGGCGTTGCCAGCGGAATTCCACGCGTTCATGGCAGCGCACATCGGCTTCGTCGACACCGTCATCGCTCGCATGGTGCCGCCGCTGACGCCCGAGTTGCGCGGCCAGGACCCCAGCCTGATCATCGTGGAGCCGTACAAGGAACTGCCGGTGGACCGGGACGGCTTCGTCGGCGAGCCGCCGCGCATCGTCGGCATGATCCCCTTCGCACCGTTTTCATTTTTCACCGACCGCAAGCTGTACATCCACAACGCCGGGCACGCGGTGCTGGGCTACCTCGGCTACCTGGCCGGCTACGAGTACGGCTACCGGGCGCTGGCCGATGACGAGATCTACTTCCAGGCGCGCGGCGCGATGGAGGAGTCGGCGCTGGCGCTGACCCGCAAGTATCGCCCAGCGCCGGGCGCGCTGCTGGCCAACATCGAAGACCTGCTCCGACGCTTCGGCAACCGTGCGTTAGGCGACACCATCCTCCGCCTGGGCCGCGACCCGATTCGCAAGCTGGCGCTCTCCGACAGGCTGGTGGGCGCCGCGCGCAACGCGCTGGATCAAGGCGTGATACCGACGTATCTCGGCACCGGCATCGCCGCGGCCCTCCGCTTCGACCACCCGGATGATCCGGTGGCTCACGAGCTCCAGGCGCGCCTGCGCGACCGGGGCATCGAAGGTGTCCTGGCCGACGTCTGCGGTTTATCGCCGGACGAGCCGTTGTTCGGGATAGTGGTGGAGCGGTATCGCGCGTCGGGAGGTAGAGGCATTAGCTGCTGAGGAATTGGGGGTCGCGGCCTCCGTTGATCTTCCTGATTTTCTGTGGTCATCAGCGTTTATCTGCGTCGTCTGCGTTCCATCTGGGGAGACTCTTGCCATGACCGACGATCCAGGCGGCAGACTCTTTGCCGCTCTCAGGCAAATCTACGATCGATCGCAGCCGTCTGTGCCGTGGCGCGACGGCGGGAATCTGCCGTGGAACGATCCGGTGTTCAGCGAGCGGATGCTGCGCGAACACCTGGATCAGAGCCACGGCGCAGCCAGCCGGCCCCTGCCGGAGATCCGCGGCCAGGTGCAGGTGATGTGGGATTGGCTCAACCTGGCGCCGGCCGCGCGCTTGTTCGATGTGACGTGCGGGCCAGGGCTTTACGCGGCCGAGTTCGCCCGTCGCGGTGTGGCGGTAACCGGCATCGATTTCTCTCCGGCGTCTATCCGTTACGCCCGCGAGCTGTGCCAGGGGCTGGCGTGCGAGTTCATCCAGGGGGACGTGCGCCAGATGGATTTCACCGGCCGCGAGTTCGACGCGGCGATCTATCTCTACGGCCAGTTCACCGTGCTGCGCCCCGAGGAATCGCTCGATGTGCTACGGCGCATCCGCGCGGCGTTGCGGCCGGGCGGGAAGCTATTGCTAGAGATCCTGGACGACGAGAAGTTCGACAAGAAGGATGGTTCCTGGTGGTATACCGACCAGGGCGGGCTGTGGGGCGACTTCCCCTTCCTGCACCTGGGTGAAAGGCGTTGGGATCCCGAGCAGCGCGCTGCGGTGGAACGCTTCCACATTATCAACCTGGAAACCGGCGAGATGCAGGTGTACGGGCTGTCAGATCAGGCGTACCCGGCGGCGCAGGTGACGGAGATGCTGCACGAAGCGGGGTTTGGCGGGGTAGAGATCCATCCGGCGTGGGATCGCCTGGCGCTGCGGGACGCGCCGGAATGGGTGGTGTATGTGGCGCGTAGACGATAGACGATGGACGATGGACAACCGTCAATTGTCTGCAAGCAGGTCTGCCCACACCTGTTCTCGGGTCGTCGCATCCTCGAACGCCAGGTAAGCGGTTGCATTGAACGGTCGGGGCGGGCGCTTGCCTTCGGCCGCGGGTGGCTGCCAGCGATACATTATCCGTAGCGCGGGGCTTTCACAGACGCCATAGCGGAGATGGCCGGGGGCGATCCCTGCAATCGCCTCTGGACAGATAAACATGTACCACATCCCGATCTCTTCCTCCGGTGAACCGGCGGCCAGGAAGCGTGTACGCTGTTGGATGGCAAGCACGGCGTGCTCCCGCGAGGCGTAGGTGCGCCAGTAGGCGGTCAGGTCAGCGCAAAGACAAATTTTGCCGTTCACTTCGAACCAACCAGTGGCGCGCACCGCGACTTTGTCTTCCGGCTGCAACGCCTGGCCGGGCGGCGCGACGGATGCCAGTTGTGGCTCGAAGACGACGTACAAACGCCGCGCCGCCCATCCGCCCAGGACCGATGTGCTCAGTCCGCCCAGGATCAGCAATCCCAGCACCAGCCAATGCCATACTGGCAGAGGCGGCTCTCCCCGGATGAGCCATTGGGCCACAATGATCCCGCTGGCGCCCCAAGCCAATGTCACGCCCCACCGATCGAGCCTCCACCCACCCACGCGATGATGGCGAAGCAGATAAGCTAACCGCAGCAATTTGGCAGACAAAGGGTTTTCTCCCTGGTAGCACGACACGGATAACACGGATACACGGATGTCATTCGAGGGTGCTCCAATATTCGTGTGTCTATTCCCCACCTACCGGATAGTCCCTCGCGCCTTCCGTGTCGGGCGCCTTCTCGACAACCCACCTCCCGCCTGGCGCGAAACCCGCTGTGCGGCCTCCGTGTCTCCGTGCCTTCCGTGTCGGGCGCCTTCTCGACAACCCACCTCCCGCCTGGCGCGAAACCCGCTGCGCGGCCTCCGTGTCTCCGTGCCTTCCGTATCGGGCGCCTTCTCGACAACCCACCTCCCGCCTGGCGCGAAACCCGCTGCGCGGCCTCCGTGTCTCCGTGCCTTCCGTGTCGGGCGCCTCCTCGGCAACCCACCTCCCGCCTGGCGCGAAACCCGCTGCGCGGC
>Ga0172369_10005299_pt1 | contig 15951 bp, 13 predicted proteins | sample LakKiv25m_FD_114539 | JGI IMG/M metagenome (GOLD analysis project Ga0172369, IMG submission 114539) | Freshwater microbial communities from Kabuno Bay, South-Kivu, Congo - kab_022012_11.25m | ecosystem: Environmental > Aquatic > Freshwater > Lake | place: Democratic Republic of the Congo...
TAAGTTTAATATATGTCCCGCCCAGCAATATTACCATGGCATTGGAAAAAACTGCGCAAAAGAGCGCAAATTTTGCATTCAAATCTTTTTCCCGCGTTCTTTTCGGACAGGAGATAGGCAGCTTGGAGGAGTTTGCACCCTACCTGCAGGAGCTCATGAGTCCCTATAGGATAGAGCGCTCGCACGTCTCAGGCAAGCCTGTCCTTCTTTCGCATCCATACTACCCAAAAAATGGAAAATTTGTTTCCCAAGACGAGGTTTCGCAGCTCAAATTCCCGCCCCTTTCCATAAACGAGATAAAAGACATTGATTCCCTGCTTTCCGCAGTAAAAGAGCGGCAAATTTACTGCGGCAACAAGCAGTTTGGAACGTGCCACAATTCCGAGCTTATAGACAACTGCATCGACTGCTCAGACGTTTACTTTGGAGACAATGTGGTTGAAGTGAAAAAATCCGCGTTTGTTTCCTACTTTCGCGAATCAGAGCACATGTTTGGTGTGTGGGGCATCCCTGAGTCCAGCTTTTGCATGCGCTGCTGCGAAGGAATACGCGCAACGCGCTGCTTTGAGTCCTACTACGTTTCCAACGTGTCTGACATGTTCTATGCATTCAACTGCGTGGGCTGCTCGGATTGCATGTTCGCATTCAACCTCAAGGGAAAACACAATGCAATAGGTAACCTTGAGCTTCCAAAAGACCACTATGCAACCCTAAAGCAAAAGCTCCTCTCTGAAATTGCAGGCGAACTAAAAAGCAAAAAGCGCATTTTTTCCATTCTCGAACTTGTGCAGGCGCAAAATGAGGAAACCGAGACCCCTTTCCCTGAAAGCCCAGTACTCCCAAAAGTGGAAGCAGCTTTCCGCTCAACCTCACGGCTTGTTTTGGGCGAAGAGCTCCAGAACGTGCGCTCATACGAAAACTGGCTTCTTGAACGCGCACTTCGAGTGCGAAAAGTAAAAGGCGCGCACGGCAGCGGAGTGAACAGAATAGAGCGCATCCCCATAATAGAGAAAATACCTGCAAGCCGCATTGTAAACTCAGAAGAGGCAAAACAGGCGGGCGAAAAGAAAATCTCCATAGGGGCGGCAGAGCTTCCCTCCCTTTCTGAAATAAAAAAGCGCGCATCAAGCGTTGCATATTTTTGCGATGAATTCTCAAATGGCATAAAGGAAAACTGCCTGCAGGTCCCAATGACTTTCACAGGCTCAAACATGCAAAAGGTTGCCGATTGCACGGACTCCAAGCTCTCAGGCTTTGCATCCGCAGTCGTAAAATCCGAGCACATCTTCGGCGGGGGCGTGCGCATGCTTCGCTCGCAGTTCTGCCTCAACTGCTACAACTGCGTAAAGACTTCCGGCTGCCTTGAAGTTGATTGCTCATACTCTACAAGGAACTCATATTTATGTCACAACTGCGAGAACATGCAGGATTCGCTCCTGTGCTTCAATGCAAAAAACATGCAATACGCAGTAGGAAATACCGTAGTCGGGAAAGAGCAATTCCTGCGCATAAAAAAGATGCTGCTTGGAAAAATAGCAAAAGACCTAAAGGAAAAAAGGCGGACTGAACTTTCAATTTTCAGCCTCTAAGTCCCTTCCCCATACCCCTTCGCATACTCTAGTTGCTCTTTCGTAGGCTTTCCAAGCACAACCCCGTTCGCCTTTAGTGCCATCCTCGCAACCGCATCATCAATTTCTTTTGGAACAGCCTGCACGCCTGCTTTTTTAGGAGTGTTTTTTGCAATTTCCCGAACGCAAAGCGCCTGTATCCCAAAGGACCCATCCATTATTTCCACAGGGTGACCCTGCCCAGTTGGGCGCGCCAAATTCACAAGCCTTCCTTCTGAAAGAAGGTAAATTTTCTTCCCTCCAAGCTCGTATTCCATTACGTTTGGCTTCACTTCTTTCTTGCTTTTCGCATTTTTCTCAAGATATGCAACGTCAATCTCATTGTCAAAGTGCCCCGAATTGCTCACAATCGCTCCGTCTTTCATTAGGCGGAATTCCTTCTCCGTAAGTATGTCGCGGTTTCCGGTCGCGGTGACAAATATATCCCCGATTTTTGCAGCCTCTTCCATCTTCATTACTGCAAAACCGTCATAAAGAGCCTCAAGCGCCTTGTGCACCCCGCTTCCGGACGATTTGTCCTCGCCCAAGTCCCCGTCTATCTCAACAGCAACAACGCGCGCACCCATTGCAGACATCCTTTTTGCAATCCCTTTTCCGCACCATCCATATCCCGCAACTACTACTGTCTTCCCAGCCACAATAAGGTTTAGCATGTTCATAATCGCATCCAGCGTGCTCTGCCCAGTCCCGTATCTATTGTCAAAAAGATGCTTTGAATACGCGTCATTCACTGCAAAAACAGGGAATTTCAGCTTCCCGTCGCGGTGCATCGCATGCAATCTATTCACTCCTGTAGTTGTTTCCTCGCACGCCCCCAGCACTAATTTCTCATATCCCTTCTGGTGCGCAAGCAATGTAAGGTCGCATCCATCGTCTATAAGTATTTGCGGCTTCTGTGAAATTACCTGCTCAAGGCACCAGTAATACTCTTCTTTGCTCTGCCCAGCCCATGCAAATACGTTCATTTTGGAAGAAAGCGCAGCCGCAACTCTATCATCCGTAGAGAGAGGGTTGCACGAGGCAGCCCATATCTGCGCCCCTCCGGCAGCAAGCGTTTCAAGAAGCACGCCTGTCTTTTTCTCAAGGTGCAGCGCAACTCCCACAACGAGCCCCTTAAGCGGTTTTTCTTTCTCAAAGTCCTTCTTTATCTGCGCAAGTATGGGCATGTGCACGCGCGCCCAATAAAGCTCCCCCTCGCCGTCTTTTGAAAATGAAATATCTTTTACTTTGCTCATGTTCTCCCCTCGCTATCGCTTTCTCGCACAAACAATAAAAAACAGTGAGGGAGCAAGCCCCAATCAGGCACCGTTGCTGTCAATTATAAGCTCCCTGCTCATCATCTTGCGCACCTCGTCCTCAAGCCGCTCGCAGCCTTTTAGCGCAATTTCCCGCGCAAGCTCCTCATCAAGCCTTTGCGACAAATCATGCCCCTTTGATGTTGCCTGTTCAAGTATCTCATCTGACATTGTCCTTCTTTTTCTTAGCATATGCTTTATCCTCTCAAGCCCAGGGTCCTTTTTGTCAGTCACACCTGAAAGCGCAACAGCAGCCATTCTCTTTGTGTACCTATACACTTCATCATCCGCCATGCCGTTGAGCGCGGAGCGGTATTGCAATATCTCATTCACGTACGCATAAGGTGGCACATAGATGTTCTGCCCTTCTATCTTGAACGGCTCCCTTATCCCAATGTCAGAAGGCATCACGTGCAGCTCCTCTTCCTTCACCCTCTGCAGCAGGCATCTCATGAGCACACTTGTCCCTATTATGTGCGAAGGCACGTTCATGTCAGTGCCCCTGTATTCAAAAGTCCCAACCCGGTTTATGCGCAGCGGACCCCAGTTGAATTGCAAGGGATGCTTTGTTTCCATGACGTCCAGATACTCAGGGTGGTTTGCTTCAATCATTTCCTTCCAAGTGGCATGGCGCTGCTCGCTTAACATCACAAGGTCGGATATTGCAAATGCATACCTGGGCAGCTTCCCAAATAGCGGCTGGTCGCGGTAAAGCCCGTTTATAGTAACTCCCCACTTCGTGGTGCTCATTGCGCGGTAAAGGAAAAGCCGCGAGTCCTTTGCCATGTACAGCCCATCCACAAAAGGAGAGGACTCCATGAAATTCGTAACTGCCGGGTCTATTGCTATAATCATGTTGTAAATATTTAGCAGCTGGTCCTTGTATTTTGAATGGAAAAGCCTGCGCAGGCTTTTCGTGCTTCTATTGAACGTCCCATAAGGCAGGCAGTAATGGAAATGGAACCCAACGACCTTTCCCGTATTGTTCCTGTATTTTTCAGGGCCGAGAACATCCTCGCACATCTTATAATACCTGTCCTCTCTTCCGGTAGGGATGTGCGCTCCGGTATAAGTGCCATATGGGTAGAGGCGCATTCCCATCTTCTTTGCAATGCCGATGACTTTTTCTACCGTAGCAAGCCACTCGTGCACCCCCTTCCTCACGCGCACGTTCGCAACGCTCGCTATTTCAACCATGTTGTGCGTATAATCCTTGTGCAGCGGATAGCGCAGCTTGCATGCATTTGCCTTTTTCATGAGCTCGTCCGCCCTTGTTGAAACCGAACCGTCCTCCTCAAGAACAAGGAATTCGGTCTCGAAACCCACAAGGTGTTTTTTTCTTGCCTGCCCGCTCATAATACCAACTCAAATGCCAAGACGTGCGAAAACCGCGTCACTCATCATTTTCGGCCCGTCAACGCCAGCCTGCGCAAACATTTCCGGATAAAGCCCTGGAAACGCATTAACATCAATAACGTAGTGCTCTCCCTGCGCATCAGTCACCATGTCCACTCCAACCCAGTCCATTCTGAGCATGTCCGCCACTTTAAGTGCAATCTCAATCTGCCTTTCAGTGGGCTTTGCAAGAATCATCTTGCCTCCCACGCTTTTCCTGTCAAAAACCTTCCACCCGTCATGGAAACTTTCCTTTCCCTTGCGGTACGAATATGCGTGCTTTCCGCCAATCACATTCACGCCTATCCAGCTTGCAGGGTCGTTTGGCACGAATTCCTCAACAAAGTGCAGCATGGACGGGCAATAATCCGTAAAATCCACAATGTCCTGCGGCTTGTCCAGCTTTACTATGCCTATCCCGTATGAGCCAAGCCGGGGCTTTAGCAGCACGCTGCCCCAACTCTTGAGCACCTGCGCCGCCGCCTCTGAATTCTCCCTTCCAACGAGCATGAATTTAGGGACTTTCACTCCTTTTTCTGAGAGGAAGCTGCTTGTGAGGAACTTGTCCATTGCGGTTTCATACCCAAAAGTGCAATTTATTACGGTGGCACTCTTCTCAATCGCCCTCAGTATTTCCAGATTGTGCTCCCTGCGCACATCCCTGCCAATTTCCCCGAACCACACAAACGCGTCAAGCTCTTCCAAATTTGTGCCCTCAAGTGTCGGCTTGCCGCTTTCTATCCTTGCCCTGCGAAAGTCTCCAATTTCAATTATGTCTGCCTGCCCATGTTTTGCAAGTGCTTGGACAAACCCATTCCTTACTTGCTCCACAAGCGCTCCGGGCGTTTCATAAGTTACGCTCACCATGCCCTTCCTAAAAGGGAGCCAAACCCCTATTTTCTTTTTTTCCATGAAGAAAAAGCTCACTAAGCATATATTACCTTACCCGTTCCACAATTGAGGAATATAACAGCGACAATGGTGGAATTACTCCCGTGCAAACGCAAATCCCGCAATTGCAGCAAATGCAAGCACTGGGATGCATGGCGCGTTTTTGCTACTTTCCTGCGGCTGCTGCTTTACTATTTCGCTTGAGCGCTGCACAAGCTGCGTGCTTTTCAATTGCATCCCATCCGCACGCTGCACTCTTGCGCCCTCCCCATCCATCACGCCCTTCACAACTAGCATTTTCTGCGCAAGTTCCCCTGCTTCCTCCTCCGCATAGTTTGGCTTTGGGCAGAATGCAAAGCACTTCTCTTTTTTGCACGCCGCATCTTTTGCATCCATCATGAGCGCATTGTTTTTCACAACTGCCGCCTGCACAATTATCTTCTCAAGCAGCTCACCCTTCTCCTGCAATGCGCTTGAGTTTTCAAACGCCTCCCCTATCCCCGCATTAAACTCATCCACAAGCAGGGAAATGCTCCCCCTCTCGCCCTCCCATTTTTGCATCCCCTCAATAAAGCCCGCAACGTACACAAGCGGCTGGCACATGGGAACGCTCATGCACGAGCGCATGTATGAAACCTTGTCAGTGCAGTTGTTCTTGTCCAGCCCCAAGTACTGGTTGCACGTTTCCTCCCCGCTTTTCTTGCTCATGTAATACAAGCTCCAAAACTGCTCTGCCTGTGCCTTTGTGCCCTCAAAATCAGCCCGCGCATACTCATCCTCGCGCAGTATTTGCGCAATTTTCTCCCTTTCCAGCACAAGCACGCCTGCAGAAGAGTCAAACACGCCCGTTTCCTTCCCATCCACAAGCACAAGTGAATACGCACCCTGTGCCCGCAATGCCTTAAATGAAACGCTTTCGTTCGCATAGAAATAAGCCGCCTTGAATTCCTGCAACGTAAGGGGAAAAACTGCCGCACAAAGAAATGCAACCGCAAGGAAACAGAAAAGCATTCTCATATCCTCTTCTCTGCCGCCATATTTTTAAAGTCTTATAATCAAATGTTTCCTCATTGCGCCTGTAGTCTAGTCTGGTTAGGATCCGAGGTTGCCAATCTCGTGAGCCGGGTTCAAATACCATAGGGGGAACAAAGGTGTTCCGAAGGTCCCCCTGAGGTCTTCACCCCCTTTTCGTATTCGGAGAGCGGCGGTCTGAAACCTCGCGGTTGAAATTCCCGGCGGGCGCATTTACCTAAACCGCGAGGGGGGCGAGCCCCACTCTCAGTTTTAGGTTTAATCCTGATCTCCCCCCTCAGGTCTTGTTATGGCAATAAAAATTGAGGAAGTAAAGAGCGGCAAAAGAATTCTGCAAATTAAGACAGAGATTTTCCGCAATTTCATAAACGCGTTCATAGAGGAAAAAGCTTTTCTATTGTGCGACAAGAAATTCACGCTGTGCCAAGAGAGGGAATGGCAGAAGAAAGAGGCAAAAGACCTGCGCGAGGGCACCCGGATTGTTCTTCTCGCGTGGGACGGCAAAAAACTGGCAGGCATTTGCGAGGCATGGCGGGGGCAGTACAAGGAGCGTCACAACACAACGCTTGGCATTGCAATATCAAATGGATATCGGGGCAAGGGGCTGGGCAAAAAGCTCCTATTGCTCGCAATAATGCGCGCAAAAGCAAAGCTCAAGCCGCACAAAATACTCCTTGACTGCTTTGCAGGCAACAAAACAGCGCAGAAGCTTTACCACAGCGTTGGGTTTGTGGAGGTTGCGCGGCTGCGCGGGCATCTCTTCCACTGCGGAAAATACATGGACAAGCTCTACATGGAATTGCGCGAATAAACGCCCACCCTTTATAAATTTCAATATGCACAATACTCCTACTTTGCGGTCGTCGTCCAACCTGGTAGGACGCTAGCCTTCCAGCAGCCTTTTCAAAGGCTGGCAGAAAGCTAATAATCCGGGTTCAAAGCCATAGGGGGAACAAATGTTTTCCAAATGTCCCCCTGAGGCCTTCACCCCCTCTCGGGGTCCGAAGCCTCTGGTGAAATTCCCGGCAGCCGCATTTTTTCTTTTTATCCCGGCGCAGAAATGCGCCGCTTTGCCCGGCAGGGCAATCAAGCGCACTCATTCGCCCAAAACGTAGCTGAAAATAAGCGGTGCAACTATTGTCGCGTCCGATTCCACCATGAACCTTTTTGTGCTTGGGGAAATTTTCCCCCACGTTATCTTCTCATTCGGCACTGCACCGGAATACGACCCATAAGAAGTGGTTGAATCGCTAATTTGCGCAAAATATTCCCAAAGCGGCACCTTCCCATCTTTCATGTCCTGGTTTATGAGCGGCACAACGCATATGGGGAAGTCGCCTGCAATCCCGCCGCCTATCTGGAAAAAGCCCATCTTCGCCTTTGAGGAATTTTCCTGATACCATCCTATGAGTTCCCTCAGGTATTCAAGCCCTTCCCTGATTATCCCAAATCCCTTCAAATTCCCGTTCACGTTTTCCGCAACAAAATAATTCCCAAGGCTTGAATCCGCCCATCCGGGCACAAAAATCGGCAAATTCTTCTCGCACGCAGCAAGAAGCCAGCTATCCTGCTCCTCTATCTGGTAATGCCTGCGCAATTTTCCGCTTCGTATTACTTCGTACAAATACTCGTGCGGGAAAGCCTTCCTTCCTTCGCTTTCTGCTTTTTTCCACACAGGCAAAAGCTCGCGCTCAATTTTTCGCATTGCCTCCTCTTCAGGTATGCACGTATCCGTAACCCGGTTAAGCCCCTTTGCCATCAAATCCAGCTCTTCCTGTGGCGTAAGGTCCCTATAATTGCGCACTACCTTGTAATTCTTGTGCGCAACGAGGTTAAAGAGGTCCTCCTCAAGGTTTGCGCCAGTAGTAGAAATAGCATGCACTTTTCCTTCCCGTATCATTTTTGCAAGGCTTATGCCAAGCTCCGCAGTGCTCATCGCACCTGCCATTGCAAGCAGCATTTTGCCCCCGCTTTCAACGTGTTCCTTATATGCAATTGCAGCGTCAAGCATTTCGGCAGAGTTGAAATGCCTGTAATTCCTTTCCATAAACGCCGAAATGCGCCCTTTTTCTTCTCCCATGGAACCCCCATCGCAATTTTTTATGCAAACTATTCCGCAAAAAATTATATATGCGTTTGCAATTTTCATCTTGCAGGGCTTATTCTGAAACTAAAAAATAAGCGCACGAAAAAGTGTCTCCCAGTCCGACTGTATACTTTGGATTTTTCACGTGCAGGGATTTTGCATTTTTTGCATATGCGCAAAGCTCCCCGAGTCTGCCCCTTTTCCCGTATTTTGCAGCATAGGATGCAACAATTTTTGCAAAAAGAATCGCCTGCGCATCATTTTTTTCATGCGGGTATGCAATTGCTGAACTGGGCGCATGGTACAATATTTTTTGCACTTTTTTTGAAAGTACGTCCAATGCATTTTTCCCTCTTTTCCCTGTGAGCTGGTGCAACTCCACTTCGTTAAGCCCGACACAATCCGCAAAGGGCAATATTGAATTCCTAAACGCGCAAACGCACTCTTTCTCAAGGAATTCCCCTGTTTCCACAAATGTCTTTGCATTTGGATTCCTCTTCTTCAGCAGCATGAGCATTCTCGCAGCGCGCAACATGTCCTCCCTTGATTTCAAAAGATGGAACCCTCCAAGGAATATGTGCGAAAACCCCATCATTTTCTTAGGAACAATCGAAGGTATTATGTTTTTCTCCTCGTGCGCTGCAATAATCCTGTTTCTTTTCCCTCCGCGTGCAGAATACTCAAAAACAAAATGCACGGGCAAGTTTTGCAGGCGTGGAAAACGAGTCGCACTGGCGGTAAAAACAGTTGGTTTCACTCCGAGAGAATGCGCAGTAGCTGCCCCGAATCCAGCCTGCCCACCAACTTGCATTTTTGCACGCGGAAAAAATGATTTCAAATGCGCAAGCTCCTTTTCTTTTATGCGCACTTCCCTCTGCACTCCTGCAATAATGTCTTTTTTGAGTTTTTCATCCCTTTGCACAAAAGGCAGTGCAAGCACCTTTCCAATTGTTGTGCCCACAACTGCATCCGCGCAAAAATTGAACGCAAAAAGCGCCTTTTTAGGCAGCTGACTCTTCGCATATTCCATGCATCCGGCATATTTGCCCATGCATATACGACCCCACGAGCGTTTAAATAAATTCACGTGCATAAGTTTCCCATTCGCATCCGTAGTCCAGCCTGGTAGGATCATAGATTCCCAATCTATTGACCCGGGTTCTGCGCGTTTTTTCAAGTAAAAACTGCGCGCCCAAAAATCCCGGCGGATGCATTTATTCTTCAAAAGTGATTCAATGACCTCCTCAAACATCCTCGTAATCGATTCCAAGCGCGAGTTTGCAAAGCAAATCGGGAAAAAGAACTCCGAATCCGACATCACACTTTACGGCCTGAAAGAGGGCGAAAAAATCCTCACGCTGTGCGAGCCCTACTCCTACCCCGACAAGGCGCAAAGCCTGCTGAACGCGATTGCGCTCTGCTCGCACGCGCTCCTGATAACGCGCGAACTCAACAAGGATTTGGCAGAGTGCATAGTCGCCCTCAACTGCTCAAACCTCCCCGGCTTCATAATATACGACGGAGTTTCAAAGGAGGAGCTTGCGCCTTTCATAAAGGACACATCCCTTGAAAAATACGAGGAGCTTGAAAACGACGCAAACTCCGTGCGCATGCGCTTCCTTTCGCTCGCACACTCTTATTCCGCTTCCCCAAAGAAGGCGCTCATAGACAGCTGCTTTGCAGTGAAGGGGGTTGGAACTGTGGCGCTTGGGGTAGTCCTCTCAGGCAGCATAGACGTGCACGACGACCTTGATGTAATGCCCCTTGGGAAAAAAGCGCAAATCCGCTCGATTCAGATGCACGATAATGATGTGAAATCCGCCCCCTCTGGCGCGCGCCTGGGCGCATGCCTAAAAGGCGTAGAGCCCGAAGAGGCAGGAAGGGGAAATTACCTCTGCAGTGCTGGCACTCTTCAAAAAACAAATTCCCTGACCCTGAACGTAACCCTCTCAAAATTCTCAAAAACCCCGCTTTTCGCAGGCAAAATCCTGCATCTTTGGGAGGGAATGCAAAGCACGCCCGCAACTGTTGAGGGAAGCGAAATAAAGCCCGGCTCAAGCGGAACCCTTACGCTCAAATTGCACAAGGAAATCGCATATGAGAAAAACAGCCGCTTCCTTCTTGCGGATTACGAATCCCGCCCGCGCATAATCGCAAGCGGAACACTCTAAACTTTAACGTTTGCAGCCCACTCCCTAGTTTTCTTAAGAGCCGCCTCAAGCACAATCCCATCGCACTCTCCCCGTATCCTCATGCTCGCGGCAGCATCGTGCCCGCCGCCTGCCTCTATGCAATTTGGAAGCTCAATTTTAAGCTCGCCTATTATCTTCCTCGCAGAGAAACCCCTTGCAATTGCTTCCCTGCTTGCACGGAAATTCACTGTTTTCTTTGAGTGTCCAATACCTACAAACACTTTTCCAGTTTCACGCAGCGCCTCAAACGCAATGCCGCACACTTTTCCTTTTGAGGGGAATTCAAATTTCTCCGAAGTTGGCGCAAGCTTTTCAAGGGGCACAACAATTATCCCGACTCCGCTCTCCGAGCTTACTTTGCACACCGCAGCAGCCTGCTTTCTTATCTCATCAATTTTCTCCTGCGCCCTTGTGTAAAATTCCATCCACAATTCTTTTTTCAACAGCATTTTAGTGTAAAATTCCCCTGCATTTGGGAAATTCCCAAAAGAGGAAAGATAGTCCAGTACGAGCGCCTTTTTCACAAATTCCTCGTTTGAGGGCGCGAACCTGCTCTTGTCACCAATAAGCGAAATCCCTGCAAGCTCATCCATGAATTCCTCGTTCGCCCCCGCAATTTTTGCAATGTGCGCGCACAGGAAGCCGGCAGCATAATCCGAAGTCCCGTTCATCCCAGCCTTATGTGGGGACACAAAGTGCGAAAGCAGCGCAACTGTTTTCTCCGCAGGCGGATGATGGTCTATCACAATGATTTCAATCCCTGCTGCTTTAAGGAGGGAAAGCGCTTCAAAGCTTTCCTCATTTGCCCCAAAGTCCGCAAGCACAAAAAGCGCATTCTGCTGCCCCAGCACCCCGCTTAGATCCCGCACAGCTTCTTTTACCTCGTACACTGCAGAGTTGTTTTGCACAATTGACATGCGCGCGCCGCGCAGTGCATTGTAAAGCGCAACACCGCTCGTAATCCCGTCAGCATCGCAATGGAAGCGCACAAGCACGCTCCTGCCCTTTTTCGCAGCCTCTGAGAGCTTTTTCGCAGCCTCCTGCATGCTCGGCAGCATGCGCTGCATAACCTCGTCATCCACGAGCATTTTGGGCGCGTGTGCCAGTTCTTTTGCAAAGTCCCCTATAAGTGCCATGCTTGTATTTTGCTCTCAAGGATTATTAACCCCGCTACCAAAACAGTAATTATGAAAGAAAAAAGCCCCAGAAAGCCCGAAAACAAGCCCGCATCCAAACGCTCTCCGGCTTCAAGGCCCTCCGATTCGCCCAAGCCTTACGTTTTCCTTGACCACACAGCAGACATAATGTTCGAGGCATGGGGAAAGGATTTCAAGGAGGCCTTGCAAAACGCATCTCTCGCAATGTTCTCCATAATGGGGCATGCAAAAGAGAAAGAGAGTTTCACCCTGCACGAGCGCGCCAAGAGCAAGGAGGAGCTCGCAGTATACGTCCTTTCCTCCCTCCTCTCTCATGCAGAAGCAGAGGAAATGGTGGTGAGCAGGGTGGAAATTACAAAACTTGATGAAAAAAAGAATTCCCTCTCACTAACCGCATACGGGGAGAAAAAGCAGCCGCGCGACGCGATAAAAGCTGTAACGTTCCACGAATTCCTGCTAAAAGAGGAAAAGGGCAAATGCACAATAAGGATACTTCTTGACGTTTAGTTTTCGGGCGTTCCATTCTCGGTTTTATTTTCCGCCTTCTTCTCTTCTTTCTCAATTTTCCCATTGCCTAAAAAAGTTTTCCCATTGCCCAAAAAAGATATGTCCTTTGAAAGCGGCAGCTTGACATAATACACGTCGTTCTGGTCTTTTAACACAAGGGGGTTTTTCGCAAGCGAAAGAACGTCCACCTCAAAAACACCGCTCTCAAGCAGCCTCACATTCTCAATTTCAAACCCGTTCCCTTTAGGGGTTTCAATTGGCTTTATGAAAAATTCCCCTTCAGCCTCAAACCCGTCTATCACAGGCGGCAAAGAAGGCGCAGTCCCATTTTTTTCTTCAGAAATATTCTCGGCAGCAAGCGTTTTTCCATCAACTGCGGTTTCAGGTGAATTTACTGGTTGCGCTGCTGCTTGTTCCTTTTCCTGTGCAGGTGCAATTGTTTTTTCCACAATGTTTTCCGGCTTTTGTGCTTCCCAGTTTTTCTGCGGAACATTAACTTCAGGCGTTGTGCACGGGCTGGGCAGTACGATATCTTCCCCGCGGCTTTTTGTAAAAATAAATGCCTTTGAGCCGCACGTGCAGCCTCCCTGCAGCTCAAGCATCGTCTTTATTATCCGCCCGCAGCGCATGCAAGTGTGCATCTAAACAAGCCTCTGTGCTATCGCTTCGTAAAGCTTCGGGATGTTCTCACCGGTAATGGCGGAAATCTCAACAACCGGATATTGCGGGAATGCATCCCTTATGCGCTTCACGTTTGCATTTGACAAGTCGATTTTATTTGCAATTATCATTACGGGCACGCCGCGCGCTTCCAAGTTCCCAAGTATCGTAATATTCACCTGCGTGTACGGGTCCTCCGTAGCATCCACCACAAGGAGGGCGGCATCAACGTTCTCAATATGCCTCACTGCCTCAATTATTCCCTTCGTTGCCTCGCGCGCACGCGCCTGCGCCTCCTTCTGCGTGAGCCCGTATTGCATGAAGTCCCGATAATCCACCTTAACCGCAATCCCTGGCATGTCGAGCAAATTGAGGGAAAGCGCAAGGTTGCTCGCCTTAAGGGTGATTTTCTCTTTTTGCTGCACAAGCCTTGTCTCGTGCGGTATTATGGACACCTCTCCCATAGGCTCGCCTATCAAATCAATGCAAATGCGGTTCGCAAGCGTTGTTTTGCCGACGTTCGTGCTCCCATAGAGCCCCAAGCGTAGGCGCTTTCTCCTAAATAGCAATTTCTTTATCCACGCAACGAACTTTCCTATCATGCTTCCACATCATTAGAGCGCATACTACTGCAAACTTTAAAAAATGAGAAGATTTGGGGCTTTGTGCTACTTTTTCCTTGCGTATTTGTATTTTCCCTGCGCAAACCCGTCCACGATTTTCGGCAGCCCCACGTGCTCGCGTGCAAGTATCCTGTCCGCAACCTCCTGCGCGCTCTTGCAGTCCGAAATGTCCACTCGTTCCTGATATATTATTGGCCCGCCGTCAAGGGAATCATCCACAAAATGTATCGTAAACCCGCTTGTTTGCTCGCGCGCTTCAAACGCATCCTGCTGTGCGTGCGCACCCGGGTATTTTGGAAGCAAGGATGGGTGTATGTTTATCATCTTCCCCTCGTACGCCGCAAGAAGCGCCTTGCTCTTTATTATTTTCATATATCCCGCAAGCACAACAAGGTCTGCCTTGAGTTCGTCCAGCTTTTCCTTTATTGCCTCGTCGAGCTTTTCCCGGCTTCCGAATTTCTTTTCCTCAAGCACAAAATAGGGCACATTGTGCGCTTTTGCCCTTTCTATTGCATATGCATCTGCATTGTCCACAATAAGCCCGACTATTTCCGCGCGCACAGCGCCCCTTCCAACCCCGTCAATTATCGCCTGGAAATCGCTGCCTCTCCCCGACGCCATAACAACTGCCCTTATTTTCTGCACGTGCTGGTTCGCAGCCTGCAGCCGCACCTCTTCCTTGCAGTCAATTACCTCTTTTTCCGTAATTACAAGGTCTACTGGAACGTCCGTGTCCTTTACCGGCACTTTTCCCACAAGCTGCACAGAGTATGCAATTCCCACTTTCGCAGCCCCAATCTGGTGCAGGAAGGAGTCGTAATACCCTCCCCCGTATCCCAGCCTGTTTCCTTTCCTGTCAAACGCAATCCCAGGAGCCACTATGAAATCAATCGAAGTCGAGTTTACCTCCCTGCACGAAACCGGCTCGGGTATCCCGAATATCCTAGGCTCAAGCTTTTCTCCCTTGCTTATTTCGCACGCAAGCAGTTTCTTTGGCTCGTCCTGCGTAACCGGCAGGCACACCCTTTTTCCGGCTGCAAAGCACCCCTCAATGAGCGTTTGTGTCATAACTTCGCTTCCTACAGACGCATACAAAAGCACTATTTTCGCTTTCTTGAACTGCGGCAATTCCATTAGCCTCTTTGCAATCTCTGAAGACTGCTTTTCGCCCCATGCAGCATGGTGCTCGCTTCGTGCCTGCTTTACTTCTTTTCTCATTGCGTCTTTCATCTAATCACTCGCTATTCTGAAAGCCTACATAGAAACTTTCGGAGTTTTCCCACGCACAGCCGCAAGCACGTACATTGAGCCTGCAATAACAACAAGACCTGTCCCGCCCGCCCTGCGTTTTGCGAGGGCTAGCGCTGACTGTGCGTCAAGACCGTTATATATTGCATTAGGGGTAAAAAAACCTTTCGCTTCCCTTCCCAGTTCCACGACGGTGGCGCACCGCTCCAATTCCACCTGCGTGAGCACGATTTCATCGGCAATCTTCGCAATCTCTTGCAGCATGCTTTTAATGTTCTTGTCCCTCATCGCCCCAAAAATCCAGACGATTTTCTGCTTTTTCTTCCGAATGCGTTTTACTTCCCTTACAAGCCCCTTTATCGCAGGGGGATTGTGCGCACAGTCAAAAAGCACGTTCCCCCTCCTTTCCATCCTCGCAGGCAGCTTTGCAGAAAAAATCCCCCTTCTTATCTTCTTTTCACCCGCATTTATCGCTAAAATTGCGCACACCGCCGCTACAGACGCATTTGTTACCTGAAATCCGCCCGGCATCGCAGTTTTTATCTCCGCCTGTTTTCCCATCGCTTTCAATGAAAATTCGCTCCCCGCTTTTCCCTCCCGCACGTTCGCAGCAAAAAATTCTTTCCCAAAAAAGAGCGGTTTTGCCCCGCTTTTTCTGCACTCTTTCCTCACAATGCCCTGAGTTTTCGCATCCATCTTCCCGCACACAAGGAATTTCCTCCTTCTTCCAATCGCGCACTTCTCGTGCGCAATTTTTGCAATTGTTCCCCCCAGCACATCAGTGTGCTCCAGCCCAATGGAGGAAATCGCACTTACTGCAGGTTCGCAAACATTCACCGCATCCCCCCTTCCCCCAAGCCCGACTTCCAGAACTGCAAACTGCACTTTCCTTCTCTTGAAAATCTCAAACGCCATGAGGGTAAGAAGCTCAAAAAACGTAAGTTGAACTACTGCCTTCTTTGATATTTTTTCAACTTTCTCAAAAGCCCGCACTATCTCTTCCTTCCCCTCCATCTTCCCATTCACCAAAAACCTTTCCCGAAAATCCAGAACCTGTGGCGAATAATATTCCCCTACAGAAAAGCCGCATTCTTTCAGGATGCTTCCCAGCATCCTCACAGTGGAGCCCTTCCCATTTGTGCCGCCCACCACAATGCACTCAAATTTTTCCTGCGGGTTTCCAAGCGCTCTTGCGACTTTTCGCACCCTCTCCAGCCCCAAAACTGAGCCAAACTTA
>Ga0172369_10005304_pt1 | contig 15944 bp, 12 predicted proteins | sample LakKiv25m_FD_114539 | JGI IMG/M metagenome (GOLD analysis project Ga0172369, IMG submission 114539) | Freshwater microbial communities from Kabuno Bay, South-Kivu, Congo - kab_022012_11.25m | ecosystem: Environmental > Aquatic > Freshwater > Lake | place: Democratic Republic of the Congo...
CCGCTGGTCTCCATCATCACGCCTTCCTTCAACCAGGTGCGTTTCCTGGAGCAGACCATCCAGTCCGTGCTTGGGCAGGACTATCCACACCTGGAGTACCTGCTGGTGGACGGTGCCTCCACGGACGGAAGCGTGGAGGTCATTAAAAAATATGCAGACCGCTTCGCATGGTGGGTCTCCGAGCCGGATACAGGTCAGGCTGAAGCCATCAATAAGGGACTGCGCCGGGCTAAAGGTGAGATCGTGGCCTGGCTCAACTCGGATGATATCTATCTTCCAGGGGCTATCGGGAAAGCCGTAGCTGTCTTTGAGCAAAACCCCGGGGTAGGGTTGGTCTTTGGCGATGTACTGGCCATCGATGCTGATGGACAAACCACTAACCGTTTGCGCTACGACGATTGGTCCCTACCTGACCTGATGGCATTCCGGGTTATCGGGCAGCCCTCAGTTTTTATGCGCTGCAGCGTTCTGGAACAAGCCGGTTATCTTGACCTCACCTACCATTACCTGCTCGATCATCACCTGTGGCTGCGAATGGCGCAATTGGCTGAGTTGCTCCACCTCCCCGAAACGCTCTCAGCGGCACGCTTCCATGCTGAGTCCAAGAACGTGGCGCTGGCGGACAAGTTCAGCGGGGAGGTCTTCCGCATCCTGGATTGGATGCAGACCCAACCCGCCCTGGCGCATATTTTGGCAGAGAACAGGGTTCGCATCCGGGCGGGCGCTGAGCGCCTGAGCGCCTTCTACCTGCTGGACAGCGGACAGGCGAGTGCTTCGCTGCGTGCCTACGGTCGCGCCCTGCGCCTGCACCCGCCCACGGTCCTGTGCGATTGGAAGCATGTGCTCGCGGTGGTGATGGCTTTGTTGAGATTGGACAGACTGGGGGAAGTTTACCGGAGATTGAGAAAGAGGATGATTTAAAATTCCGAAATCCAATTTCCTGAGTCTTTATGTGGCACTCTGAATTATTAAAGGTGAGTAAGGTTTTGGAAGTATTTTTCATGCTGTTGTTAAATTAATTTATCCAACTTATAATTTATCCAACTTAATTGTTCATGGCAGACAAACCCTGACCTATTCGATGTTCAGACCCAAAAAATTATTAATGATCCATCCACAGAAGACTTAAAAGGTAAAAACAATTTTGGCCAAAAGCGAAATTAATGCTTGGAGTGAATTCCTGCTAGAATTGGCACCTTAGATATTTTAGGATTCGCCAGGTCGACTCCTGGTTGGGAAAATCCGTACCTAGATCCATCCAGATGTGACATAAACCTTTGTTCAACGCCGGGCTGGCGGAAGGGATCAATTCCATGGTCAGATCGTACGCCATGCTCCAGTCACTCGTGCGAGCATACGAATCGATGAAAGGATAATATTCAGTGAGTTTTAAAGGTAGGAGATTCAGTTCCCTGGTTTCCTCAAAAAGCGCTACCACTTGGGTGTAATCCTGTTCCTGACGTGCAAGTTCCGCCTTCTCAAAAAAATAACACCAACCCGGGTCGGGTTCCCCGCCGATCACCTGCCTTGGGATGTGTCCCCCGTCGCCATTGAGGATGCGGGTCAGATCTGAGTTCTCCACTCCGGAAAGGGGATATTCATATTCTTCGATCACGGTTTCAGGCGGCGTGACCCGAGAGTCGATCACTCTTAGACAGGCATCCCGTGTGAAAAGGATGAATATGGAGTTGGAGGTATTACCGTCAAATGTATATGTCCGGAAATCAATGTGGATGGGTTGATCCGCTCTCAGGTCCCTTATCATGATCTTCTGCCCGCTGTTCTCAATGAAGAAAAGATGATCGATTTTCCTTCCATCCATTTCATCCGAATAGGTCCAGTTTAAGAAGGCGGTTAATGCCTGTCCTGTCCAATAATTCGTCTCAGGAAATTGATAGGTCTGGATCATCGTGTTGGGAACCAGATCCGGGATCCTCCAGTTCAATTCCCATAGGAAGCGCTTCTGCATGCTCCAGATATTCTTGTAAAAGTTCGCATTGGAGATCTGATAGCCCATTCCAAAGGAGACCAGCAGGGAGATCACCAAAATGGTTTTCTTTTCGTTATAACCGAGCGATTCAAACAACCAGACAACCAGCAGGCATGAACCAAAAAGCATGGCTAACAAGAAACGATCATAAGGAAACCTGGAATCAAAAGGCAGACCGGATGACCAGAAAGGAATGACTGCGAGAATTAACGAAATGATGGAAATCAATGGTGCTTGTTTTCGCCAGGCACCCATGGCTTTTTTTTCAGCATTGGATCCTTGGATATGATCCAACCAGAACAAAACCAGGAAGAACATGACCACCACCAGACTGAAGATGACAAGAGCCATCAGTCCTTTTTCCGGATAGTTATCCAATTGAAAAGGATTCGTCCAGGAATTTATGGTGCCATCCATGATCGCCCTGAAAAAATAGTTAAAATTCTTGGCGACTGCATCGAATATACCTGTTTGAAACCAGTTTTTTACTGCAAGAGCATGATTGATTGACCTGAAGTAGAAAACGCGCCAGGCCAGGAACAGGATCAGGATCAGCAAATATGGGAAACTGTATTTAATGATCTTTTTATTAATATCTAAAGACTGTTCCCCTTCCTTATTAAATTCAAACCACAAGACGATCAAGCGGATAAACTCCAGGCCTGCAAAAAATTCGGAGGCTGGGATCACGTACGCCATGATCAGAATCGAACCAACATAATAGAGAAGAAAGCGACCGTGAGACCTTAATGTTCCTGACAAAGCCGATCTTATGTCATTCTTGGAGAAGAGTTGAATTTCAATGTTTGAGTTTGGAGGAGATGCTTCGTTGCTTTGTTCCTCAGCATGATATATTTTGTCAGTAGTTCTAAAAGCTTTTAACATTAATGAAATCGAAAAGAAAAAGCCTGCCAGGCAACTGAAAAAGAAACTGTAAATTACAGCGATCCATTGTTGGGTGAACCCCGGATATACGGCTGCCAGCAAAGCCACTAGCGTATTCTGACGCCTGGCATTGGGCCAGATGGTATTGAGCATTTGCCAGAGTGCAACTACGCTCAGCCACCGGGTAAAAACCCCAAAAATCTGCCAGACAATGGGTCTCTCTGATCCACCAAGGATGAAATTTGCGGCAATATAAAAATAGCTCATCAAAGGCCGATCCAGATTGAAATATTTGATGAGGTCAAATGCCCCAAAAGCATGCTTGAACCAGATCAAGTACCAATCATCCAGATAGAAACCGATCCATGGCAGCAATAACCCGTAACTTAGAAAACAAAGGACCAAAAAAATTAATGGGTAATTATGGACAAGATTCTTTGCAGTTGGTCGTATGAATTTGTTTGCAGAGCGAAATATTTCTTTCAAGGATCGATCTCTGTGGAATATTATCAAGTAGTTTTTTTGCAGGGGTTAGATCAAAACGAAGAACTGGATCGACTGTCGGTTTGATTATACCTTTAGACGTGACTGGCACAAAAAATGGAGCTTTATATAAAGCTTTGAGGAATTAGGCCTTTTGCCGGGACCTCACTCAAGCAAGCGGACTTGAATTTGGCTTTGGATCGGATTGTTTCCAGTTGTACACCAGGGAGATATTCATGGTTGGTGGGGCCAGGCTGCGCAATTCACCGGCTGATAGCCCGGTATAAGCGGGCTGATCGTCAGGGGTAGTGAGCTGGATGTGTACGATGGAATCAGGGTCGAGATCCGACAGGGCGAGCTTGATGCGTTCTCTGATAACCACCGCCGACAATTCTCGGGTTGGGATCTGGATCCTGTGCATGGGGCGGGCGGGTAATTTTTTAAAATCCACATTGAGGTGAAGATCGACGGGATCGACCCGCAGCAGGACAAAATGCTTTTCTTCAAATCGCTCTGCAAAGGAGGTTCTTTCGATGGAACCCGGGTAAATTACGGGAATGGGAAATGAGGACTGCCCGGTCATTCGGGTCAGGCTCTGGGAGCGGTGGATGTGACCGGAGAGCACTGCTGTGAAACCAGCCGGGATCTGTGTGCTGGAAAGAGTGTCTGTATCAGCCCGAAAGGTGAAATCGTTCGGACCGACCGTGGCCCCCTCGAAGGCTTGGTGCAGACACAGGAATCGTAGATCTGCTTGAACTTCCAAATGACGGGTCTGCTGCAGCAGGTTTGAGAAGTTCGGGTTGACCTTTCTGACAAAAGGGAAACCTGCCATGGCAATGATTGTGCCGCATACTTTTTGAATGAAAGTCCTGGGTTGATCGAAAATATGGATGTTTTCATGCGAAAGGAAGAGGTGGGCAGGCAACCTGGATCTCTCGTGGTTGCCGGGTACCAGGTAAATGGGGATGCCTGCATTGGCGACCTTTAAAAGTGGTTCGTAGGCTCTTTCAATAATGGCGCCAGGCACACGACTGCGAAAGAACATATCGCCTCCGTGTATGACAAGGTCGACATTTTCTTCGAGGGCTGTTTCCAGGACGTGCTGGTAGTTGGCAAAAAAATCCTCTCCTCGACGCCGGACCTGGATGCGTGGGTGAAGGCTAAGGTCAAATCCAAGGTGTGTATCTCCGAGCAACAGGATCGTGATTTGAGAGGATATCATGGAAGTATGGTTTTGATAAAAAGACTTGAGGTAACACCTGGATTATAGCACAAATATTCTATATTTTTGGAATGAGATAGCCGCTGTTCTCTGGATCATCTGCATCCAGGATTCTTAATCTGCCAGTCCACGGTCAATAGCCTGTCATTTCATTCCCGCTGCCTGCAATTTCATGCTATCATAGCCGGTATAAATACTAGTTTGAGGAAGTATGCCAAAATCATTTTCTGCCAATCTGATCAAGGGATTTGAATATTTCTCACTGCCCTTCCAGTACCCGGTGCGTTTTCTGCCTCTGCTGGCTAAGCTGCTGACGGACCGCAGCCTGGTGCATGAGCTGCCACGCCTGACCCCGCAGCGGACCTGGTTCCAGCAGGTGGGCATTCAAACTGTTATGGATGTGGGCAGCTATGTTGGCTCGTTCGCCTATGCCATCCGCCACATCTTGCCGCAGGCGCAGATCTACTCCTTTGAACCCCTTCAGGACAATTACACCCAACTTGTAAAGAACCTGGCACCCTTTGGAAATTTCCAGGCTTTCAATACAGCCATCGGCGAGCGTGCTGGGGAAATGGAATTCCACCGCAGCGATTTCAGTCCGTCCTCCTCAGCGCTCGAGATGGGCGAACTGCACCGCCAGGCTTTTCCGCAGACAGCGCACTCCACCACCCTGCACGTACCGGTAGCCTGCCTGGATGACTACCTCGAAAAAATGGTTCTCACCACGCCGGTCTTTCTCAAGATCGATGTGCAGGGCTATGAGGACGCCGTTTTGAAAGGCGCCAATCAGGTCCTGAAGCAAGTGGATTTCCTGGAGATCGAGGTTTCCTATCAGCCTTTGTATTCCGGCCAGGTGCTGTTTGATGGCATCTATCAATTGCTGTCACTTGCCGGGTTCCACTTTGCCGGTAACCTGGATTCGATGCTTTCGCCCCTGGATGGATCCATCCTTCAATCGGACGCCCTCTTCATCAGGAACAAATGACCCTTCCTCCCCTTGAGCTTTCCCTTGTCATCCCTGCTTACAACGAGCAGCAAATGATCGCAGCCACGCTCGAAAATCTGCATCAATTCCTGCAGGTTCGTTATGAGAGCTTTGAGATCCTGGTGGTGGATGATGGCAGCACGGATGAGACTGCCCATGTGGTGAGCCAGTTCTCCGAAACTCACCCGAACGTGCGCTTGCTGGAACAGGGTACCAACCAGGGCAAAGGGTGCGCCATCCAGCGCGGTGTACAGGAAAGCCAGGGGGAATACATCCTTTTCATGGACGCAGACTTGCCGTACGATTTGGCCGCTGTGGATGTTTTTATGACAGCCCTGCGCAGCAAATACGACCTGGCGATCGGTTCGCGCCACATGCCAGGCTCAAAGATTCGAGGCGTACCCCTGTTGCGATATCTAACCGGGCAGGTATTTAGTTTGCTGGTGGCAATGCTCATGTTCCCTGGCATCCGCGACACTCAGTGCGGACTCAAAGGTTTCCGGGCTGAGGCTGCCCGCCAGATCTTCGAGAGGGTCAGAATCCGGAAATTCGGGTTTGACGTGGAGGCATTGTATATTGCTCGCAAGCGCAGATATACGATCCTGCCCATCCCGGTTCAGATGACAGGTTTCCGTTCGGATAGCCGCGTCAGGCTCCTGCGTGATTCAAGCCGTATGTTCCTGGATCTGTTCACCATCCGCTGGAATGACCTGCGTGGAAATTATGATTAATATTCCAAAACGTCCCGAAGATTTAGATATGGATCATGATTTATTTAAAGAACGCGTCGGGACATTGCATACCATCACAACAGGGATCGTGTCTGGGTGTTTTATTCCTGTAGTGGATTCGTGATTGGTTATTTGGAGGTTCGAATTGACCGTATTTTCAGATCTTGCTGAAACGCTTTTGCAAAAGCTGTCCCGACCGCGCTCGTGGTTATGGGCGGTCAGCCTAGTCCTGTTGCCGCCACTACTGGTGTACGCCTACCTGGGTTTGTTCTCGCGCCACCAGGCGGATGATTTTTGCTATGGCTGGAATGCGACTTCGCGTTCCCTCATCGATGCCCAGACTACCTGGTATCGGACCGACTCCAGCCGCTACGCTGCCACCTTGGTATTGACATTGAGTGACCGCCTGGGCAGTTGGACCCTGCCGCTCTTGCCCTTATTGGTGTTGGGTCTGTTGCTGGCTGGGGTTTACCGCCTCTTCAAGCGCCTTCAAGAAAGGCTCAACCTGGCGCTCCCGGCCATTGCCGTTTTCTTCCTGGCAGAAGTGCAGGTCTATTTTGTGCTTCTGCTGGCTCCCAATCTTTACCAGGTGCTCTATTGGCGCCCCGGGTTGGTGATCTACCTGCTGCCACTTGCATTTCTGACCAACCTGGCTGCATTCCTTCTGGATCATGCTGCCAGACCGGTCACAAAATGGCGACCCCTGCTCGCGGGGCTTGTGGTCATTTTCTTTTACTTTAATGCTGGTTTTTCTGAGACAATTGCCAGCCTGCAGGTTGGGTTGCTGGCTTTGATCTTCGTGGCACTGCTTTTCCTGGCAAAAGGTCGGACCCGCAACTGGGCGCTAATCCTGGTTGGCGCTGCTCTTGTGGGTTCCCTGCTGGCCCTGGCCACGCTTTTCTTTTCCCCAGCCACGCGCATGCGCCAGGGGTTGATCGGTCCCGCACCTGACCTGGTTAGCTTGGTGCGAATGTCCCTGTCCAATGCTTTTATTTTCATGTACATAAGTCTGGGGGAGAGCGCATTTTCCTTGCTCATCCTGTTGGTGACAGCCATGCTGACGGGTTACGGTCTGTTTGCGGCGCGGCTGACAGACACAGAGCTTGACCCTGTCAGACTGATCACAGTACTTTTTCTTGCACCGTTGCTGGCTTACCTTCTCGGGGTATTCGTGGTTGCCCCGTTCGCATTTGGTGAATCTGCTTACCCGGAGGCGCGTGTATTGATCAACGCCATGTTCATCTTGGTGGCGATGGTCCTGCTGGAGGGGTTGGTCTTGGGTATCAGCCTGGGTCTACTGCAGCAGCACTCTGCCCGGATTGCACCGGTTGGCTTGCGGGTCATCCTGTTGCTGGTGCTTGTTGGCGTAAGTCTTTTTCCACTTTATTCGACCCGAAAAGTTCTGCGAACGGATCTTCCACTCTACCAGCAGCGCGCCAGAGATTGGGACGCACGCGATGCCTCCATCCGTGCCCAGGTTGGGCAGGGGCAATTGGATGTCACCGCTACAGCTTTCTTCAGCATTGGTAAAGTGCTCGAGTTGACGCCGGATCCGTCCAACTGGCTGAACGGTTGTGTCGCCCAATATTATGGTGCAGATTCCATAACCGGAGTATCTCCGTAAGGTAAGCATTCATATTATATTCGTATATATCTTGGAAGAAGCGCGGAGGAGTGAGAATGACAAAAGCAAGCAACAAGGCAACGGATTCTTCAATAAAATTCTTAAAAAAGACGAAGAATACGATCAGTGCAGTTCGCACCGTGGGACTGAAGGGCGTTCCAGGATTGGTGCGCACAAAGCTTTCCAATTCATCCGCCCAGTACATCAGCTTTGAAGTGGATGACCTGTTTGGAAAGGATCCGATGTTCCGCTATGCAACCTGCAACGATATGATCGCCTTGATGGGAAAATATCCCCAATATTGCCGGGAGGAACGCGACTCCACCAGGAGCACGGTATGGGGGTTGAAATCGATGGGTACGCTGTTCTGTGTGGATAAGCTGATACGGTTTAAGCCGCAACGCGTCCTGGAGGTGGGTCCGGGCTGGAACCGTCACTTTGATGAGCATTTTGGCGCTTCGCTTGAATACTGGATGATGGATGAAGCCTCGGACATTGGCTGGGATAAGCACAGCATCGAGAAGTTTGAACGATCATTGGCTGAAAGGAAGAACACACATTTTGTGCGCGGCTATCTGGGTGGTTTTTCCAAAGAGCTGCCTGACAACAGCTTTGACCTAATCTTTTCGATCTCGGTAGTTGAGCATGTGCCACCCGAACAGAAGAGCAATTTCTACAAGGATATGTACCGGATCTTAAAACCAGGTGGTTATATTGCCCACTCAATTGATATGTTCGACCATGCTCTGAATTGCGCTGAATTCGATGTGATCACCCGGACGGGTTTCCTTCTTCCTAAAAAACCTGATCTCAGCATCCGGGTACAGGCTTCGGATGGGAACCCGCTTCTTTTTGAAGATATGTGGACTGTCTTTCACGGTTACCTTGGATTGAACCGCCCGGATAAATGGGAAAACCTGAAGAAAATTGCGGGGCATAATGCCACCCTGCTGGTTTTGGCGCGCAAACCTGAAAAGTAAAATTTCTCCTTTAGCCGGTAACTCAAAAAAGATCCGCTTGCAGGTGAACAAGAACGATCGAAAAAATGATTTATTCTTTAAGGGCGTCCAATTGGCTTGTTTAATTGTATGACAATTGACGTGTAAAATCCATACAAAAGGAATAGGTACTTGCCGTGAACACTTGTTATAGTATACAATTACAGTGTAAGATATATTCACCATGCATGAGAAAGGAGGATTTCTTATCACGATAAATATATCCCTGACTTAAGAAAAGCAAAACAAATCTGATCAAATAAATCACAAGAGAAGAGAAAAGGAAAAAATCTTATGTCAAAGAAAATTTTAGTGCTCGTTTCGATCCTGATGGTCGCCTCCATGGTACTTTCGGCCTGCGGCGCACCTGCGACCGAAGCTCCCGTCGTAACTGAAGCACCAGTTATGACTGAAGCCCCTGTAGTTACCGAAGCTCCCGTGGTAACCGAAGCCCCAACCGCTGCCCCGATCGACGTTAAGATCTGCAACGTCAACGACATGGGTGGTGTGGATGACAAATCCTTCAATGCGACTGCATGGAAGGGTGTCACCGATGCCATGGCAAAATATGGTGTGGATGGTGTCTATCTTGAATCTGAACAACAGTCAGACTATGAGAAGAACATCAATTCCTACCTGGATGGTACCTGCGATCTTATCGTTGGCATTGGTTTCAACATCAACTTCGCCATTGAAGCAGCAGCCAAAGTCAATCTTGACCAGAAATTCGGTATGATCGATATGGCTTGGGATCCGCCTTATCCCAATGTTGCCGCCAGTGTATATGAAATTGACCAGGCTACCTACCTGTTGGGCTACCTGGCTGCCTCCCAGACCAAGACTGGTATCATCGGAACCTACGTTGGAATGTTGTTCCCCTCCACCGCCAATTTCATGGATGGTTTCTATATGGGTATGATGAAGTACAACGAAGTTCATGGCACCGATGTTAAATTGATCGGTTGGGATCCCGCTGCTTACACCGGTTTGGAAGTTGGCGACTTTAGCGATGTGGACAAAGGCAAGACTATCACCCTGGGTCTGCTTGATGAGGGTGCTGATATCATCATGCCCGTGGCTGGTCCTGTTGGTGCAGGCACACTGGCTGCCGTAAAAGAGCGCGGTGCTTTGATGGTCGGCGTTGATACCGATTGGTCCGTCCTTTACGCTGAAGATTCTACTTTTATTCTTGGTAGCGCGTTAAAGAGAATGGACTTCTGGCTGGAGAACACTATTGGAACCGTTGTGGACGGAAGCTTCACAGGGAACACTTTCGTAGGTACCCTTGAAAATACGGGTGTTGCTATTGCAGTCGGTGTTGACTACAAAGATACCATTGATCCTGCCATCCTGGCTGAGATCGATCAACTGCAGGCTGAGATCATCGCCGGCACACTTGATTACAAGTACATCCGCTAATTTAGTATGTGAGTAACAGAAAAGAGGAGTTGGATAAATAACCAGCTCCTCTTTTCTTAAGTTATAATATTTTTATTAACCTTCCCGAAGGAGAATTATGACTCCTGTCCTTGAATTTAAGAACATCACGAAAATTTTTCCGGGGGTGATTGCCAATGATCACATTAGTTTCAAGCTCGAAAAGGGAGAGATCCTGGCCTTGCTGGGTGAAAATGGAGCTGGAAAAACAACCCTGATGAATGTCTTGTATGGCCTCTACCAGCCGGAAGAAGGTGAAATTTTTATTGATGGCAAAGAGGTGGCATTTCATTCCCCCTCCGACGCGATCTCAAAAGGGATTGGAATGGTACACCAACATTTTATGTTGGTTCCTGTTTTTAATGTGGCAGAAAACGTGATGTTGGGGCAGGAGGATGTAAAACCGGGCGGATTCCTGGACCCGGCTAAAACTGCCGGGAAAATAATAAAGATATCGGAAGATTACAAGATCGAAGTGAACCCGAATGACCTGGTCAAGGACCTTCCGGTTGGCGTTCAACAAAGGGTGGAGATCATCAAATTGTTGTTCCGCGGCGCTGAAGTGTTGATCTTTGATGAACCGACTGCCGTACTGACACCCCAGGAGGCTGACGCCCTATTTGTGATCATTCGCGCTCTAGCCAAGCAGGGCAAGTCGATCATCTTCATCACGCACAAATTACGGGAAGTATTGGATCTTTCAGATCGCATCATTGTCATCCGCCAGGGGAAAGTGGTGGGGGAGACCACTCCTGCGGAAGCCTCCCGCCAGACGCTGGCTGCCATGATGGTCGGACGGGAAGTTGAACTGGAGTTGACCAAAACCGAGAGCCGGATCTGTGATGAAGCCATCTCTGTCAAAGATCTGATCGTTACAGATAACAAGAAACAGGTCACGGTTGATAATGTTTCCTTTACCGTCTCCGGAGGGGAAATATTTGGAATTGCAGGCGTGCAGGGCAACGGGCAGACAGAGCTGGTTGAGGCACTTACCGGTTTGAGAAGTATTGCCAAGGGACAGATTACCATCAATAAGGTGGATGTCAGTCACGCTACTCCACGTAAGATCACTGAGCTTGGGGTGGCGCACATTCCAGAGGACAGGCAGAAGGATGGATTGGTGCTGCCCTTCCCGGTCAAGGAAAACCTGGTCTTGTGTACTTATTACCTGCCTCCATTTTCCACAAATTCCTTCATGCATTGGGATGTTGTGGATGAGAACGCTCAGAAATTAACCGACCAATTTGATATCCGAACCCCGAATATTGAAACTTTGGTGGGCAATTTATCCGGAGGCAACCAGCAAAAAGTGATCGTTGCCCGTGAATTATCCCGCCCTATCCAGTTATTGATCGCATCGCAGCCCACGCGCGGTCTGGATGTCGGCTCGATCGAGTACATCCACAATCAGATCATCCATAAGCGAGATGAAGGAGTGGCAGTCATTCTCGTATCTCCTGAATTGGATGAGATCATGCAGTTGGCAGACCGTATTGCAGTCGTTTATCGGGGCAAGATTCTGGCAATCGTACCTTCAGGTAAGGCTTCAAAAGAAGAGATCGGCCTGGTAATGGCTGGCATCATTCCGGATTCTCTGGTAAAGTTTGCCGTTAATTGATAACCTAAAAAAGGCACTCAAGTGAAAAACGATAAAACTGAAAAAACCAATGCAGGTCAGGTTCTTGTGAAAGAGATCAAGAAAGAGCTTTCGCCAAAAGCTGGAAAACGGTCAGTCTGGCGTTCCTTTTTGATCCCATTCCTCGCGATCATCACCGGGCTGATATTTGGCGCATTCTTCAATGTCATCACCAATGTGGAAGTTTACACAGCCTTTGGGAGATCCTTTTTTGAAGGACTCTCGTTTGCCTGGAATACGGTCGTAGTTTCATATACTTCCCTTTTTAAAGGTGCCATCGGTGATCCCAAGCTGATTGCCACAGCCATCAGTTCAGGCGACAAGGCTCTGATCATAAAATCGCTAGAGCCATTCTTTGAAAGCCTGGTGGCGACCACGCCCTATATTTTTGGTGGATTGGCAGTTGCATTGGGGTTCAAAGCCGGGGTATTCAACATTGGAGTTGAAGGACAGATCTTCATCGGGGCGTCTGCCTCAGTATTTGTAGGGTACTACTTTACCGGGCTGCCGGCTTATATTCATATCCCATTTGCATTCCTGGCAGGAGCAGCAGGCGGAGCTCTGTGGGGCTTCATTCCGGGCTGGTTGAAGGCTAAAACGGGCGGGCATGAGGTCATCAATACCATCATGATGAACTATATCGCCTTCCGGTTGAATGACTGGCTCCTGCGTGGACCGATGCGCAGGGAAGGGACCTTTCAGCCCGTCAGTCCGGAGATCCAGGTTTCTGCCGAATTGCCAAGGTTCTTTCCAGACCCATCCCGTTTCCATGTTGGCTTTTTCATAGCCATTGTTTTCATTTTTATTGTTTATATCTTTCTGTTTAAGACTACTTGGGGATTCAATCTTCGCATGGTGGGTTCCAATCCAAGCGCAGCCAAATATGCAGGTATCAATGTTCCCCGCAACATCATCCTGGCCATGACCCTGTCTGGAGCACTGGCCGGGCTGGCGGGAGCCAACGAAGTACTGGGGGTCAACCATGCCCTCTTCGTCGCTTTCTCGTCCGGGTATGGTTTTGACAGTATTGCACTGGCATTGCTGGGAAACAACAACCCGATCGGTGTCGGGCTAGCAGCCTTGCTTTTTGGTACCCTTAACAACGGAGCTACCCGGATGCAGATGGATGCAAGAATCCCGGTTGAGATCATCTCGATCATCCAGGCTATGGTGTTAATGTTCATCGCAGCCCCAGCCATCATCCGCACCATTTACAGGCTGAAAGATTCCAAAGAAAAGGATCAGACTATGGCTGCAACCACGAGGGGAGGCAAATAACCATGCTTAAGAGTCTTGCCATTTCCCAGAAAAAATATGAAGAGGTCTCAAGGACCAAGCAGATCGTCCTTGGGGTCGTTTTCATCCTGATAGGGATCCTAATCCATATCGTTTTCACCAGCAAGGTGGATGCTTCCATGACCACCACATTTGGTCTCAATCCGGGTGGTCAGGAAAAGGTCCTGCCTGATTGGACCATGAATTCATATTACACGTTGCTGGGTTTCTCAGCAGCCTGTATTGTGTTGGGACTGCTGCAAATATTTGTTGGGTTAAAACAGTGGACCAACCGCATCCTGGGTATCCTGATCGGTCTGTTCATCTTCGGATTTTTGATCTGGGGTGCAGCCGGAAAATCATTGAACCTGGAAGGTCTATTGATGACCACCATTCAGAGGGCTGTTCCCATCACACTTGGAGCATTTGCCGGGATCCTGTGTGAAAAATCTGGTATTGTCAACATAGCCATTGAAGGTATGATGTTGTCAGGTGCCCTTGTTGCCACCATTGTGGCTTCGCTTTCACATAATCTTTATATCGGATTGATAGCTGGAATGTTTACCGGATTATTGCTAGCCTGGCTGCTCGCTCTACTCTCTATTAAGTACAAGACCAACCAGATCATTGCTGGTACGGTAATCAATATCTTTTCGATCGGATTAACATCCTATATATCAGCCAGGTTTGTCCAGCAATATGAGTTTCTGAACAGCCCGGGCACCTTCCCGATCTGGAAGATCCCCCTTCTTTCCAAGATTCCCATCATCGGACCGGTGTTCTTTCAGAACAGTATCTTTGTGTACGCCATGTTAGTCCTGATGGTCGTGATCCATGTAGCTTTGCAGAAAACACGCTGGGGTTTGCGGGTGCGGGCAGTTGGCGAACACCCGAAGGCTGCCGATACTCTGGGCATCAATGTTTTCAAGACCCGCTATATGGCTGTCCTGCTGGGCGGATTGATCGCCGGGCTGGCAGGTGCTTTCTTCACGCTAGGTTCTGTCGGGCGTTTTGACAAATTGATGACCTCTGGCAAGGGCTTCATTGGCTTGGCAGCCATGTTGTTCGGTAATTACACCCCGGCGGGATCCTTCGGGGCGGGCATGCTATTTGGTTTTGCAGATTCGCTTGGCACCCGCTTGTCCATCTTGAATGTTCCCATCCCGGCGGCTTTTCTATTGATGGCACCCTATGTGGCCACCATGATCCTCCTGGCAGGAGTGGTAGGCAAGAGTACTCCCCCAGCAGCCGATGGCGTGCCCTACGAAAAAGAATGATATTTGTATATTGACATAAAAGAGGAGCTGGGAGCAGCTCCTCTTTTATTATCAGTATTTTCCAAATTCTTGCACGGCATCTACCATGGCCAGGATGTTCTCGGGGGGTACATCATCCATGATGGTATGTACCGATGCCAGCATGTAGCCTCCGCCCGGCGCCATGATGTCGATCACTCGTTTCACTTCCTCCCTTACTTCCTGCGGGCTGCCCATCGGCAGGATGTGGTGGGTGTCCACCGCCCCGCAGAAAGTGAGCTTGTCTCCATATCGGAATTTGATCTCCGGCAGATTGGACATCTTCCCGGCAGAGGTCTGGATGGGATTGAGGATGTCCACACCGATCTCGATGAAATCTGGGATCAGGTCGAACACATCACCGTCGGTGTGGAAAAATACTTTGGCTTTAGTGTGCTCCTTGATGAAAGCAATGTAATCAGCGTGGATGGGTTTCAGGTATTGCCTGTACATCTTGGGCGACATGATCAGGCTGGTTTGTGTGCCTAGATCATCCCCTATCTTGATGATATCAAGGTTGTCCCCTGCTTCTTCAAGGAAATGTCCCATCAGGGTCTTGCACAGGCTGGTGATCTTCTTAAGCAGCGCCACCGCAAATTCTGGTTTTCGAGCCAGGTTCATGACGATTTTATCCATACCCTGCATGGTGAAAGCGCGTTCCAGCGGGAACAGCAGCCATGGCGTGCCAATGATGGCGAATTGGTCCTGTTGGTTCAGTTTACGGGTCTCTGTTTTTACATGGGCGATGCGCGTTGGGTCGTCCATATCCGGCCAGGGATAAGCTTCGATCTCTTCCAGAGTGGTGGCTTCGCGCATGGGATGGATGCCTGGAAACCACTGCCCCGGGGATACCTCCCGCTGACCGCTGCCCCAATCGTCAATAAAGGGGTCGTGAGGCGGGCGAGCCTGGTTGCGCTCATAGACCCACTTCGGATACTTATCCAGAACGCCGCGCCCATCTCCGTGTAACCTTTCAAGAATGGCTTCAGAAGGGAGTACTGTGCCCAATTCTGGCCAGTTGTAGATGAATTCGGGTTCAGATTCCAATCCCAGCAGCTTCTGCAAGCGCAGATAAGCATTTAATTTCATGCTGGTGGTATTGCTTGTGCCTATGATGATTGGCACCCGGTCTGGTTCTTGGTGGTTTATACTAGTCTGAACACGTTCACGCGCCGTCATTGTCATGGAAACCTCGGTAAAAAATGATTTATATTACAAAGATTTCAGCATGGTGATCGGATATATAAATCCGTCACCAGTGTTCGAGAGCGAAGTTGTCATTTTATCGTTTGTATTGGATTTCCACTTTTCCTGTCTTAATATCTTCCAGGAGTTGATTGATCTCGGTCAAGACTGCTGGATCTAGCGAATCCTTAAAATAGA
>Ga0172369_10005306_pt1 | contig 15938 bp, 11 predicted proteins | sample LakKiv25m_FD_114539 | JGI IMG/M metagenome (GOLD analysis project Ga0172369, IMG submission 114539) | Freshwater microbial communities from Kabuno Bay, South-Kivu, Congo - kab_022012_11.25m | ecosystem: Environmental > Aquatic > Freshwater > Lake | place: Democratic Republic of the Congo...
GCTCGAACCTTTTAGACAATGGATTATTTCGGCTCACCAAGCCCACGGCTTCGCCGTGACTGAAAATTTGGAGGAGAAGCGAAGCTTCTTGCAAAAAATCGGCTCGAACTACAAGCTTGAGGGAAGAAAAGTGGCTGTGGAATTGAAAGAAGGGTTCAAAATTCTCGCGGAAAAACCTGAAAATTCTGTTTGGAGCGGGTGAGGGGAATCGAACCCCTGTCAGCAGGTTGGAAACCTGCGGTAATAGCCATTATACGACACCCGCAAATTCAAAAAGATTGTTTTGCGTGAAAATTGTACTTTTCCTGAAAAAAATTGCAAGTCAAAAGTTAAATTTGCATAAAATACTGTTTTTACTTAGAATCAGTGTCGTTAAAAAGATCTCATTCTTATGCTTAGCTTTTTTAAAAAAATTAAATCTTCACGAATAACAAAAATATTTGTCTTCATTTTCATTGTAATATTTTTTGCTGTTCAGTCCTTATATATAGCAAAAACATTGAATTCTGTCGGTACTTTAGAAAAACACTCTGAATCTTTAATTAAGGAAGTTGGACAAGTAGAAGCTTTTAATTCACGTCTACAAGATGATATTGGAGAAGTAAGAGATTCCCTTAAGCTTTCTAGAAAAAATTATGACGATCTAAAACCTGTACCTACTGCAAAAGATGATACTGATGTTAATACAGACCCTGTACAAAGGGCTTTGTTTGATTATGTAGACTATATTGTTGAGAATAAAAACTTCAAAGAAAGCTTAACTTTAAAAAAATCATTTATAGTAAGACTATCCGAAGATGAAAATTTTCAAAAATTCATAAAAGATAACGGACTATTGCTTATTCCTGTTGTAGATAATGAAGTCGCTACTTATTTAAAGATTACTGACAGTCAATCAAATATCCTTTTGAATTTGGCACTATCTAAAGAAGATGCAAAACTTTATTTAAAGACTCCAAATTCAAAAAGCGAAATAAATTATAATGATTTTGATAAATTTTTTGACGATGTTACAAAATACATTTCCAAAAATAAAGTTACATTAGTAAATACTGCTCAAAAAATAAAAGATCTACAAAAACAAGTTTCCACAGCAATTTCATCAAATGCTGTAAAAAAAGCACTTGAAGCTAAAGATTTTACTATTAATGAGACACCAACAGAAAAAAATCTAGTTCTTAGCTTCCAAGTCTCTAATAAGATTGGTGATTCAGTTGGAGAAATAACCCTACACCTTGATGATCTTAAATTTTATCTTATTAATAATAATGACGCTTCAAATGAACAAGTTACTACAGATCTAAATGCTTCTCTTGCTCCTTTTATTAATAAATTAGATAATCGAACTTTCCTTGAACAAAAGGCTGACAGTACAGTAAATAACTTTAAAAACATTCTAAGTGATACAGGATTTCAGTTATTGTTATCTAAAAATAATTTAGAGTTCGCAAAAATTCCAAAAGAAGATGAATATAAAATTTACTATAATCTCTACGATAAAAAAGGAAATCTCATAACCACATTCATCCTAGATAAAAAAACTGGGACCATAAATATTGATGACAAAGAAAGCGATAAAATAGAAAACCTACTTCTCTTCCAAAGAGAAGATAAAAAAAAAACCTTAGAGATACCTAAAAATCTTCCGAAGTTTACTACTCCTGTAAAAGAAAAAGACACTTTTAATGTTCTTGTTGCCGGAAAAAATGGCATGATGTTGGACACAATGATTTTTGTTCATATAAACGACAAAACAAAGGAAATAAAAATGATCAGTGTTCCTAGAGACCTTTTATATAATGGAAGAAAAATTAATGCTTTTGCGTTCTTTTATGGAAATAATGAATTGAAAAAAGTATTGAGTGAAATTTCAGGATACCATTTAGATAAATATGTAATTGTAGAAATGTATACATTTATTGAAGTAATTGATTTTATTGGTGGTATAGATGTTCACTTGGATAAAGCGTTGATTGATCCCACATATAAGGTCATAGACAATGGCGTAGAGGGAACTTTGCATTATGAGCCTGGCGATTATCATTTAGGTGGCAAAGAGGCTTTAAGAATAGCTAGAAGTCGTCATTCTACTTCTGATTTTGATAGAGCTAAAAGACAACAAATTATTCTTCAATCTTTACAGAATAAAGCAAAAGATTTACGAGCAAATGACCTAGAAACAATTTATAAAATTATAAAAACTGTTCTTACAAGAACTGATACAGATATAGGATTTGATGATGCTGTTGCTTATTTCTTTAAATATCAAGATTACAAAATAGTTTCAAATAACGTGATGTCTACAGCTAATGTTCTATTTTCTCCTCCTTATTCGGATGCTGTCACATGCGACAAACTAGTACAGGAATCCAAAAATGCTGGACTGGAATGGCATTCATGTGAGGGAGAAAGTCATTCATATACTCTTATTCCAAAAGATGACAATTGGGATGCAATAAAATGGTTCTTCCGACAAAACTTCAAGTAACCTTTAATTAAAGGCATTTTTAAGGTATAATTAAGTGTTAAATATAACATTTTACTTGATGAATAGAATTGATAATTCTGACAGCTTAGGAGAGGATCCAAAAATTCCTATTCCTACTGCAGAAAACTTAACTGGAAAAAGATCTCGATTTAAATCTATTAGTTCTTTTGATGTTGCTAATTCTCAAGGAGCTAAAATCGAAGATCAGGTTGAAGAAACCCGTAGTGCTCCTGTTATAAAAGAGGTTTTAGATGGAAAAAGAAAGAAACCAGAAAAAGGATTTAAAAAAGATCATAAAAGTTTTGCTAAGCCAAATCTTCGAATGATTAATGGAGGTAAAAGTTTGCCTAAAAATGTTCCAGCTGAAGAAATGAAAGCTTTTGAAGAAGCAGCCGATATTGGTGCAAAAATGAGAGAGACTAATCGTCCCGAAGATGCTGATGCTGAAAAACCAGAGTCCCCTGCTCCAGTTCGAAATATTCAAAAAACAACATATAAAGATGCTTTGTTAATTTTGGCTCAAGCAACTCAGGCAAAGAAAAAAGGAAAAACTTTTGAAACTAGAATTGCCGGGATGGAAATAACTGATCCTGAAAAAGCTTTTAAATCATTACAGGCTGCATTTAAATTAGTTTCGATGTATTTGTTTAAATTTCTAAAGATTGATCCAAATAAAATTACTTTCGAACAGATGGAAGGAAAGACTGCTGGACTATCTACAACTCAAGGAATAAAACTAGATCCTGCAATGTTAGATCATGAAATTACAGAACTTGGAGGTGTTGTATTTCATGAGATTCTTCACCAAAATGACACATTGCAAAATGAAGGACTTATACAAGCAGCTACTGATGTAAAATTTGGGACTTTTCAAGTTACTCAGGAATACAAAGATGCTTCTAATAAAATGAAAGATTTCGCTCGTATATTTAATAAAAATGGTGATTTCAGACAAGGTGTTTTGGATATTTATGAAGCTTGTCACAAGGGACTTAAAAACACTAAATATTTGGAAAGACTTTATAAAGATTTCATTAAAAATACTAAAGGAGTTTTTTCATCTATTGAAGAAGCCAATAAATATTTTCAAGAAATTTTTCCAGAATATAGAGTTGTTAAAAATAAAAAAATTAATAGAGTTCACAGTCTTCCACTGGATCGTTCTGAAGAACCTCCTACTGCGCTTGCAGCGTAGTATTCACTTGCAATATTTTTTCATTACTGATAGGTTTCTAGCACAAATTTCGTTAGCTAATTAAGTGATTCAAAACCCACTTATATATGCAATTAAAGAAAGGACAAATAGTTGATCTTGATATAGAAAGAATAGCTTTTGAAGGAGCTGGAATTGGCAGACATGAAGGACTTGTTACTTTTGTTCCAGGAACTATGCCTGGAGATAAAGTAAAAGCTTCTTTTACTAGAATTAAAAAAGATTTTGCCGAAGCTAAGCTAGTAGAGATAGTTACTGCTTCTCCTGATCGAATAAAACCTCGATGTAAATATTTTGATGTGTGTGGAGGATGCAATTTCCAATTCATGAGTTATGAGAAACAATTGGAAATAAAAAAACAACATGTAATAGATGCTTTCGAGAGAATAGGAAAGATGAAAAATCCGCCTGTGGCTGACGTTATTGGATGCAAAGAGCCATACTTTTATAGAAATAAAATGGAGTTTTCTTGTGGTTATGATGCAAATATGAAATTTTCTCTTGGCATGCATTTGCCTGGAAGAAGATATGACATTTTGGATTTGGATGAATGCTTTTTGCAATCTGAATTATCAAATAAAATTCTTGGAGTTTTTAGGAAATTCTGTATAGAGAAAAAATGGGAACCATTTAAATTTTCTACAGATGAAGGACTTTTGCGATCTCTATATGTTCGCGAAGGAAAGCGCACAAATGAGTGCATGGTAAACATTGTTATTTCTGAAAATATTCCTGAAAATTTTGAAACAGATACAGAAGAATTGGTTAAAAAATTGATCGAATTAAAAGATGGAGATAAAAAAATAACTTCTATTTATACATCAATGGTTATCAGCAGAAAAGGATCTCCAAGACAGATTAAAGAAAATCTAGTATATGGAAAACGCACGCTCACAGAGCAGTTAATCATGGAAAACGGTGATGCGCTTACTTTTGATATTTTGCCTCAGGCATTTTTCCAAGTTAATACTTTTCAAGCGGAGGTTTTATATAATGAAGTTTTAAAATTAGCGTTAGCAAAAAATCATAATATGGTTTTTGATTTATTTTGTGGAACCGGTACAATCGGTCTTTTCGTAGCAAAACATGTAGAAAAAGTTTTTGGACTAGAACTTAGTTCAGAAGCCATAAAAGTGGCATACAAGAATGCCCAGAAAAATAATATTTTCAACGTAGATTTCTTTATTGGAGATGTTGGAGAGTTGCTTTTCAAAATAAATGAAAGACCTTCTTTGATTATTATCGATCCTCCAAGAGCAGGACTTACAAAAAAAATTATCCAAAGACTTAATGATTTTGGACCACCAGAAATTATTTATGTTTCATGTAATCCTGCCACACTTGCTCGTGACTGTCAGATGCTTGGAGAATATGGATATAAAGTCAAAAAAATTACTCCTGTGGATATGTTTCCACACACTTATCATATTGAGAATGTGTGTTTATTGGCGCGGGAATAAGCTTCTAAAAATTGTATATTACTTCGTCGTTGCGTCATTTTTGTCGTCGTCGTACATTTCAAAGTACGGCTCCGTCCAAAAATGACTAGCTCCTCGTACTATCCTAATTTCTAGAAGCTTTTTATTCAGTGATGATTTTCAAAGATTCTTAAAAATTGAGGGTTTTTATAAACTTCTCTGCGTCTTCTTTCGTCTTCACTTCGTCGGCAAGTTGTTTGAAATATATTTTTTCTTGAATTTCACCAATTTGTTTTCCAGGTTTTATTTTCAAAACTTTCATAATTTCTTCTCCGGACAAAAGTAATTTCGGAAGTAATTTTAATTCTGCTATTTCATGACGATACATTCTTTTTAGATCTTCATACATTGATAAATCTATTGGTTTTATTCCAAGCGCATCTGCACGATAAACCTCTAACAGATCCGGAAACCAAGGATTTAAAAACCAATGACGTTGTCTATCTTTCGGCATTTCAAAAAGTGGAACAACCATCATGTGATGTTCAATCAACCAACATATTTTCTCTATAGATTTGTTTGGAAATTTTAAACGTCTAAGAATTTTCTTTGTTAACTCTGCTCCGGCTTCAGCATGTTTATCATAACGAATACGATCACCATCCATTGAGAATGTTTCATATTTTCCGATGTCATGAAGAAGTACTGCCCATCTCAACTCCAATGATGCTGGAATTTCCGGCAATGGGTCTGGATCTGCGTCTTCATTTGTAAGGCTTTCTAAAGCCGCCTTTGAGTGATCCCAAACATCTCCTTCGTGATGATATTCAAGTGGTTGCGCCAATCCTTTTAATTTACAAAGTTCTGGTAAAATTATTTGTAGTGCTCCGATTTCAAAAAGTTCTTCGAATGCTTGTCCATTATTTTCGCCCATTATCATTTTATTTAATTCGTCTGCGATTCTTTCTTTGGAAATATTTTTTATTAAATGAACGTGTTTTTTTATAGCCTGATAAGTCTCTGGATGATATTGAAGCTTATATGAATTTTTGAATCTGACAGCGCGTAAAATACGAAGATGATCTTCCTTTATTCTTTCTTCCGGATTTCCTATAAATCGAACTATTTTTTCATCTAAATCTTTTTGACCGTTAACGTAATCTATTATTTCATCTTTCATTGGATCATAGAAAAGTGCGTTGATTGTGAAATCACGACGAAGTGCATCTTCTTTTGCATTTGTAAAAGTAACAGCATCAGGACGACGTCCATCGGAATAACCGCTATCTGATCTAAAAGTTGCGATTTCAAAATTGTGACCGTTTTGTACTGCAATTATTACTCCGAATTGTTTACCAACCGGAATAGTATGATCGAGTAAATTTTCTATTTCTTCCGGTTTTGCAGAAGTGACGATATCAAAATCTTTTGGTTTTATTCCAAGTAACATGTCGCGCACACAACCACCAGCCCAATATGCTTCGTGGCCGGCACGACGTAAAATTTCAATAATTTCTATAGATGTTGCTTTCATGGATTATATTCTAGATAGATTTTGGTTTTTCGGCAACGATAGCAAAAAGTCTTCTACTTCCATCTTTTGCCAACTCGGCTCCATTTTCTTTATCTGGAATAATCTTTACATTAACAAATCCTGCTTCTTCAAGCATTCGTTTAAAAACATTGAATGCGCTTGTGTGCATATAATCTATTGTAGTCACTTTATCCATTGGATGTTCTTTTCCTTCTTTATCTACATATGTTCTGGAATATGAACCTGTTCCTACTGTATCTGGCATATCCGGATATGGCTGTAATCTCTTCTTTTTGCCAAGAACTCCTTCTTTATCATCTTTCGGATTTGCATAAAAAACTCCATCTCCTTCTGTCAGAGATTTCATCATTTTCCAATGACCTATTCTCCCTGCCGCATCTACTCTTCCTTCAACATCTTCTAATGAATATCCTCTATCTTTCAAATATTCCTGATCTGAACAAAACGGATTTGGAACATCTTTGTGTTCTCTCCATTGAAAAGCAATTTTTCCTCCCGGTTCCAGTCTTGAACAAAAACTTTTTAAAGCATTTACATGAGCTTCGTGTGTCGGAAGATAAATAAATGATCCTCCAAGAATTGTTATATATTTGAATTTTTCTCCGGGTTTCAATTTTAGCTTCACGTCGTCTGTCATGTCTCCTTGCGTCAGATTTATTCTATTTCTTACATCATCTGATATATGTCCTTCTGCTCCTTTTACTGCATCTTCTTCATATTCTCGTGCTTCTACAAACGCACCCCTTTTTGCTAATCTTTTTGCATGATCGCCAAAACCACTGGCAATATCCAGAATCCTATCGTCTTTCTCAATTTTTATTCCATCTGGATGATCACAAACTAAAGCAACTTCTCTATCGTATCTTTCTTCTACCGAAATTCCATCTAAACATTGGCTCTCCAATTCAGACATTCTTGGCCATAATTCTCCATACTGGCTTTCTTTTTTCTCTTGTTGTTGTGGTTTCCCTGCTGGATCTGAAGTTGGTGTTTTTAAGCTCATAAAATAATTTATTTGTAGTATTTAATTATACCATTTTTTGCCTTAATTCTCTAGCTAAAGAGCTCCTAATGAACTTTGATTGCATCCTTTATGTCATTTCCATTAAGATAGGCGCATGAAAATACTTGGGATTGAAACATCTTGTGATGAAACTTCATGTGCTGTCGTAGAAGATGGGCGCAGAGTTTTATCGAATATTATTGCATCGCAGATAGATCTACATGCGAAGACCGGTGGAGTTGTGCCGGAAGTTGCAGCAAGAGAACATGTGCTAAAAATGATTCCGGTGCTTGAAGATGCCTTGAGTGAGGCAAAATTGAAAGATCCCCGCCTTCGCGGGGATTACAACCTCTGGGATGACATTGATGCGATTGCGATTACTCAAGGTCCTGGATTGATCAGTTCCCTTATAGTCGGCACTGAAACTGCAAATGTGATTTCATTTGTGAAAAATAAACCTTTAATTCCGGTGATGCATATTGTGGGGCATATTTATTCGAATTGGCTGGATGCGCCGACAATCGTAGATTCCGGCTCGGGGGCCGGAATGACACAGAACGGGGCCGGAATGACGGAGGATACTCCTCAATTCCCTATCATTATCCTAACTGTTTCCGGTGGACATAATGAACTTGTACTTATGCCTGCACATAATGAATTTCATGTACTTGGAGAAAGTCTGGACGATGCTGCCGGAGAAGCTTTTGATAAAGTTGCTAGGATTCTTGGACTTGGATATCCAGGAGGGCCTGTGATCGCTAAAGCTGCGATAGAAGGAGATCCTCATGCTTTCAAATTACCAATTAGCAAACTTGGAAAAGACAGTTTAAACTTCAGTTTTTCAGGATTAAAAACTGCCGTACTAAATGAAGTAAAAGATTACATTTCAAAAAATAATACCAAGAGTGAAAAAGATTTTGATCAAAAATTTGTAAAAGACTTGGCTGCAAGTTTTCAGGAAACTACATGTCAAACATTGGCTGCAAATCTGATAAAAGCTTATAAAAAATATCCTGAAGTAAAAGAACTTCATCTTTCCGGAGGAGTTTCTGCAAACTTGAGACTTCGTGAAATTATTCAAGAAAAATTACCAACTGGAATAAAATTCCGCCATCCAAAATCAATAAAATTCTGCACAGACAATGCCGCAATGATCGCTTGTGCGGGACATTATTTGTATCAGCTTGCGCCTAGTAAATATAAAGTAAAAACAAATATTACTCCGACAACTTCATTTGAAATTCAGGACTTTTAAGAAGCTTCGCAACACTAAATTCTTTCAACATTTCATCTACAGCTTTTACTGCTTCAACTCGATTTTCTTCTGTTTTTCCTCTAGAAAGACTTTGTCCTAAAGTTGAGATTGCTTCATTTAAAACTCTATATATTTCTCCATAAATCGGGCTCAATTCTTTCATATTAACATCACCTGCTATATTTTTACTTCTGAAACGATCTCTTATTTCAGTAAGTTGTTCCATTAATCCTTTTGCATATAATTTTTTCGGATCATGTCCTGGAGAAAACCAGCCTTGTCTAATTCCAATCAATGATTCTTCCAAATTCAATAATTTTGCTATCGAAAATATTTTAACAAAAGCATATCTGGCTTTTTGTCTTTTTAATCTATCATCGTGATCAGGTGAATTTATTATTTCAATTATGCGATTTATTTCTTCAATCATTTTTTGCGCCAAAGTTTGATATGGTTCAAATTTGAAATCTTCACATGAAGAGATTAGCGACCTTAAATTTGTTGTTATTCTAGCTGTAGTTGCGCCATCCAGTTCACTATTTACATCCACAATTCTTAAACGATTTGTATTTCTATCAACCTGATCATAAAATTCTTTTAATCTTGAAGTTTCTCCACTCATGTATGAAAGAACTCTTACTCTATCTTTTGATAAATATCCTGAAATTCTTTCTATTTCTCCTATTCTTGCACCAACATATGGAATTGTTGATCTCATTATCTCTATTCTGGATCTTGGATTTAATCTATCTTTTACATCTTTGAAAGTAGTACATCTTGCAACACGTCTCAAAATTTCTCGTTTATCTTCGTTCTCTACAAATTGTAAAGTTTTTACTATTCCTGATATTTTTGCTTTCATTTCTTCCATTGCTCCACTTGATTTTATTTCCTCCCAATCTTCTGATTCAACTCTTCTAATCATTGAGGATAAAGTCGCTCCAATATCTCTTAATCCTGCTATTTCTTTTCCATAGCTATCATCAAAAATATGATCAATACGTCTTCCTGCGCTAGCAATGTCGCTCAAAAATAATATTTTTTTGTTTCCTTGCATTTGTGTTCCTAAAACCATTCCTGCGTGTGGACCTTCTTTTATTCTGAATAGTCGGAAATACACTTGTTTGGCTCTAGGCTTGCCTTCTTCATGTTCTAGAGTTAGAGGTTCTATACAGTTCCCAAAAAAGTGCTTTAAATAACCAATAGCTTCTGCGTGTAATTCTGTTTTTACTTCTCTTGTTAATCTTCTCTTTTTTCTTCCTTCCTGTCCTGCCTTCATTGACTCTAAATATTTAGGAAGTAAATACTCCAACCCCATATTTTCCAGAGTTGTGTCAGAAATTTTTTCTGGATTTACTACCATGTCCCAAAACAGATCCGCTTCTTCTCCAATGGCAATTTCTTCTCTTGTTACTACTTGATAATCTGCGGGTGATGAAAATAATTCTTGGAATAATTTCAAACTTGTACGTGGAGATGATTCGAAATCTTCTCCAGTTTTTGCTTGCCTATGATCAAATGCGCCAGGATCCATTCCCATTATCTGATCTATTCTGGCTTTAATTCCTGCCTGATATGCAGCAAGCCTTTGAGCTATTTCTTTTTCTGTGCGTGGTTCTCCATCTTTGTCTTTATAAACTGCATCAAGCTCTTCTTGAATAGCCCGATCTATATGCGGATTTTTATCTGCATTCACGAGCTGACGATATTGATTTAAGTCCTCTGAAATGTCTGGAATGACTACTTGTTTTTCTACCATAAATAATGGGATCAAGGGGAGTATTAAAACATATTGCACTCGTAATTGCAAACACATGTCACTCTAAATTTAGTTAATACGCTATTTGTTAATAAATTTCCCCTCTGGATATAAACCTGATCTTATTCTGAAATGACGGGTTTAGTATCTCATTTTTTGGACTTGAAATATTTGTCAATAATGTTAAAGTGAAACTCAGTCTTTTACCTTATAAATTCACATATATGATGATTGATGACGACAAAGAGCCGATTCAAAGTGGACCTCCTTACCAAACACCTAAAGGAGTGCATGATATTTTGCCAAATGATCATGAATATCACACATTCATAAAAAAAGTGGTTCGTCATCGTGCAAGACAAGCTGGATTTAGACGTATAACTACTCCTATGTTCGAGTTTACTGATGTGTTTAAGAGAAGTATTGGTGATACCAGCGATATTGTTACAAAAGAAATGTATACTTTCCAAGATAGAAAAGGACGTAGTCTTACTCTTAAGCCAGAAAGTACAGCTGGAGTTGTTCGTGCGTATATTCAAAACAACATGGCTCAGCTTCCACAACCCGTTCTTTTGTATTATATCGAACCTCATTTCAGATATGATCGTCCTCAAAAAGGAAGATATCGTCAATTTTGGCAATTTGGATTTGAGATTCTTGGAGAAAGTGATGCTGCGTTAGACGCTCAATTGATTCAAATGGCTACAAAGATTTTTGATGATCTTGGAATCAGAGAATTATTTTCATTACAGTTGAATACTATAGGTTCACCTGAATCTAGACAAAAATACATGCAAATCCTTCAAGATTACTACACAGGAAAGGAAAGATCTCTCTGTCCTGACTGTTTGATTAGATTGCAAAAAAATCCAATGAGACTTTTAGATTGCAAGGAAGAAGACTGCAAAATTTTGGCTGACCTTGCACCAAAAATGAATGACTATCTAGACAAAGAATCTTTAGAATTTCATGCAGAATTAAAAGGATATTTGGAAGAAATCGGAATTGAATATCAAGAAAATCCTAAATTAGTTAGAGGACTTGATTACTATAACCGAACAGTTTTTGAATTCTGGGATAAAACAGAAGGCGCACAAAATGCAATTGGTGGTGGAGGAAGATATGATGGACTTGTAGAATTAATGGGAGGAAATTCAACTCCTGCAGTTGGATTTGCGTCTGGACTTGAAAGAATTATTGCAAATATGAAACGTGAAAAAATTAGAGTTCCTGCAAAAGATACTCTTCATGTTTTTGTAGCTCAACTTGGAAATGAAGCTAAAAGAAAATGTCTACCTTTGATAGATACAATGCGTGAAAACGGCATCAAGACTATGGGGGCTCTTGGTAAAGGTGCTATAAATATTCAATTAAAATTAGCTGATAAATTTAAGGCGCCATTTGCTGTTTTGATTGGCATTACTGAAGTTCGTGAAGGAACAGCAATTATTCGTGATATGAAGAGAGGTGTTCAAGAGACCGTAAAATTAGAAGACGTTGTTCCAAGACTTCTCGATCTTATTGGAGAGGATAATCTAGACAGATATTCACCTGGAGAATTACTCTACTCATAAAATAAAAATAGTTTTTTAAAATTTTGGAATCCTATGAAAAAATTAATTTTGGCAGTGTTTTTATTTGCCCTATCATCTATGACTGCGTTTGCAGGTTCTTTTCCTGATGTAAAAAGTGATAATGAGAACTATGACGCTATAGAATATTTGAAAAGTAAGGGCATCATTCAGGGCTATCCTAACGGCAATTTTGGACCTGATGATATGGTTGATCGTGCTGCTGCCGTAAAAATGATTATGGAAGCTTTTTCGTTAGCAAAAAATACCAACTATGAACCTGTTTTTTCCGACGTTAAAAAAACTGCTTGGTATTATTCATATATTCTTGGTGCAAAAGATATTGGTTTTATTTCCGGATATGAAGATAAAACTTTTAAACCTGAGAAATTTGTAACTCTTGTCGAGGCTTTGAAAATTATTTTGGCTGCAAAAAATGTAGAAATTCCAAGTAAAGTTAGTTCAGCAGTAGCTATGGATATTTCTGCCGATGAGTGGTTTTCAACGTATGCTTTGTATGCGAGAGATAATAATGTTGTTCTCCCGGACATAGATGGAAAAATGTTTCCAAACAAAACATTAACAAGAGCGGCTTTTGCTGAAATCTTATATAGAATTGTGAAGGTTATCGAAACTGGAAAACCTTTTGATATATCTTCTAAATGGCTTACATACGACAACTCTAGCTTCCCATTCAAAATAAAATACAACGACAAAACTTGGCAAATTATTACTCACAAAAATGAAGTTACTTTCTTTTATCCGGATAAAGATTTGAATCAGTTTTCTCCAACAAGGATATATCCTAATTCTGCAAAATTAATTTTTACAGTTGATCCAAATGAAGGAAAATTAAATAAAGATTCTTATTTCAATAATATTAAAAAGGCTTTTCCAGATGGAAATGCTACAGAATTTAATCTTGGAGATTTAAATGCGTTGGAAATTTTACATACAAAATTACACTATGTTGATTGGCATATTTTTCTGCCAAATAATTATGTATTAATTGTATATACTGATTATGGTAATGGCCCTGTGAGTTTCAGGATCCCTCAAATTATCAAAGGAATGCTTTCAACTCTACAATATAGAGATGCCGATTTAAGCTCACTGGAACAGAGTAAAACACAACTCTTAAATAAAATTTTTGCGAACATACTTGTTGAGAAAAAAGGAATGGAAATGCTGAATTTAATTCCTGACAAAACTATTATAGAAACTGATGGAATTGGAGTTGGAACCGGACCTGTTGATTATTATTTCAGCCAAGATTTAAATTATACTTTTAAATACGAAAGATCTTCTGATACTATACTAAACAAGAAAGAAGGTAATACTTCTAAGTTTTAAATATTTTAAAAATTAATTCCTATGAAAACTACAAAAGCCAAAGCAAAAACTACTAAAACAGTTACTAAAACCGTTAAGCCGGCAGTTAAGGCAGTTGCTAAACCTAAGAAGATTGCTGCTCCTAAAAATAAATCATCTGTTCTTTTTTTAACTGTTATTTTGGCAATAGTTACAATCGCTTTTTTGTCTTTCCTTAGCTACAGAGCAATGAAATCAAAAAGAGTTGTAATTGATATGGGAAAATATGTTTTGATTAATGAAGACAATAAAAACACTGTCAATCCTGGTAAAATGGAATTTCCAACTGCACCTCCAAGTGTAATACCTCCAACTGCTCGTCCTGAAATAAAATAATTACAATGAAGAATTTAAGAGATCAAGCTTTAAAGGCTCACATAAAATATCATGGAAAGTTAGATATTGCGTCTAAGGTTCCTTTGAATAATAAAAAAGATTTGAGTCTTTTTTATACTCCTGGAGTTGCTGAACCATGTAAAGATATTCATAAAGATCCTGAATTTGCCTACAAATATACCGGTAAAGGAAATACAATTGCTGTCGTTACTGATGGATCTGCTGTTCTTGGACTTGGAAATATTGGTGCACTCGCTGGACTTCCAGTGATGGAAGGAAAAGCTGTTCTATTTAAGAAATTTGGTGGAATTAATGCAGTTCCTATTTGTTTAAATACTCAAGACACAGAAGAAATTATCAGCATTGTTAAGGCTATTGCGCCTTCTTTTGGTGGAATAAATCTTGAGGATATTGCCGCTCCAAGATGTTTTGAAGTTGAAGAAAGATTGAAAAAAGAATTGGATATTCCTGTTTTTCATGATGATCAACATGGCACTGCAATCGTGTGTCTTGCTGGAATGATAAATGCTTTAAAACTTGTAAAAAAATCCGCTGCAAAAGTAAAAGTTGTTTTGTGTGGAGCTGGTGCTGCTGGAACTGCTATTACAAAATTAATGATGAGATATGGGTTTAAAAACTTCTTACTTCTAGATAGTCAGGGATTGATTTATGAAGGCCGTTCAGACCTTGATGATGCGAAAAAAGAGATGGCGAAGATTACAAATAAAGATCGTATAAAAGGTGGACTTGCAGAAGCACTTCATGGTGCGGATATTTTCATCGGAGTTTCTAAACCAAATTTGGTTACAAAAGAAATGGTAAAGACTATGAATAAAAATCCGATTATTTTTGCGATGTCTAATCCTGACCCAGAAATTCGTCCAGAAGAAGCAAAAAAAGGCGGTGCTTATATAATAGCTACAGGAAGAAGTGATCATCCAAATCAAGTAAATAACGCTTTAGTTTTTCCCGGAATATTTAAAGGAGCTCTAGAGGCCAGGGCAAAAAAAATTACTGATGACATGAAAATTGCTGCAGCAGTAGGCCTTGCAAAGATGGTAAAAAAACCTTCAGTCGACAAAATTATTCCTGGAATTTTTGAAAAAGGTGTGGCAAATGCTATCGCGAGTGCAGTTAAGAAATATGCGAAGTAGTTTATGGTATGTGTAAACGCGTTGATTTCGTATACCAATCTTCTATAATCTTGCCATAAGATAATTTTTCTATATATGTCAGGGCATTCCAAATGGCATAACATTAAACACGAAAAGGGCATAACTGATGCCAAAAGAGGCAAGATTTTTACCAGGCATTCTAAACTTATTACTGTTGCCGCACGTGAAGGCGGAGGAGATCCAAGCATGAATGCAAATCTTCAGGCAGCTATTTTTAATGCAAAAGCAGACAATGTTCCTAATTCTAATATTGAAAAGGCTGTTAAAAAAGGAACTGGAGAAGATAAAGATGGAGGACACTTTGATGAAGTTATGTACGAAGCTATTGGTCCAGCTCAAACAGCTGTTTATATTCAAACTATTACGGATAATAAAAACAGGACTATTACAAATCTAAAAGTCATCATTGATAAAAATGGTGGAATTCTTGGAAGTGCTGGAACTGTTGGATGGATGTTTGAAAAAAAAGGACAAATTCTCGCAAAAGCTCCAAATAAAAATTCTGAAGAAGTTGAATTACTTATAATTGATTCCGGGGCAGAAGATTTTAACAAAGTTTCCGACAAATATGATATTTGCACAAAATTTTCTGATCTAGCAAAGGTTAGAAACTATCTCAATACAGCCGGTTTTGAAGTAGAGAAGGCAGAAATGACCTACTTTACAAAAAACCCTGTTAAAATCGAAAATATTGAAGACGCTAAGAAAGTTATGAGACTTATGGAACTTATTGAAGAAGATGAAGACGTAGCAAACGTGTATTCCAATTTTGAGATAGCTGAAGATCTTTTGGA
>Ga0172369_10005312_pt1 | contig 15930 bp, 12 predicted proteins | sample LakKiv25m_FD_114539 | JGI IMG/M metagenome (GOLD analysis project Ga0172369, IMG submission 114539) | Freshwater microbial communities from Kabuno Bay, South-Kivu, Congo - kab_022012_11.25m | ecosystem: Environmental > Aquatic > Freshwater > Lake | place: Democratic Republic of the Congo...
ATCGATGACGCGGTCCGTTCCGGCGTCCCTGCGTACCTTAATTGCTGGGGAGGTGTGGGAAGGACCGGTACCGTGGTGGGGTGCTACCTGGCGAGGCACGGGACGGCGTGGGGAAAAGAGCTCCTCGCCAAGATCAAGGAACTCAGGAAAAGCGATCCTACTGCTTATCGGAACTCCCCCGAGACAATCGAGCAGGCCGAAATGGTGTTGTCTTGGAATGGAGGCGAATAAAAGCAGCCTTTATCGTTCCATGAATCATTCCATGTGAACCAAAACCTGCTGCATCTGGGCTGCAGCGAGACGACTAGCATGCCGTAATCAAGGGATTTGTCACGCTATTAAAAGGCTTGGATTCATGACCCCTTTTTCGCGCAAGAATTGCGTAAATTGATCCCGAGTCGCGCTGGCTACTCTCGACCAGCCAATCGGCGAGGGGTGGTCTCTTGAAATCAACCATGGTGTGAAAACGGCTCTAGGGGCTCCATCATTTGTATGCGAAGAGGAAGCCAGAGTGGCCCCCCGCCCCCACGGTGTGATGAGAATGGAAACTAATGCACTGGGTGATCTCGGGTGACTCACCATGCACGCCAATCCGCCTCTCCCATTGCGCAAGAACAGCTTCGAAGGATGATCTCGCCTTTTACAGCCAACCTCCAGCAAATAACAAAAGCAATGATATAGGGATTCAAAGTTGAACAATAGGTGTTCGAGGATGGAGGTGCATTGACACGTTGGCTACATTGTCTATCTCGTGGTTCCTAAGCTGCCACTTCTGACGAGTACTTATCCCTGGCTTATCCCTTGTGGTTTTTACACATTCACAAAAAGTTGTTGATTGCTATAACCAATTAGTTATAAACTGTATTTTTGGCACGCCCGACAGGATTCGAACCTGTGACCTACGGATTAGAAGTCCGTTGCTCTATCCAACTGAGCTACGGGCGCACGCATCGTCAATGACTGAAAAACTTCGGCACGTTTCCCTGTACCATAGATCGGCAAAAACAGCCACCAGCAACCGCACTTCTAGTAATGTCCAGCATCCTATCTTCCTCTTTGGCAATTTTGTCATGCAGTAAACCGGGGTTCGCTGTCGATCTAGCCTTGAGCTGCGCCATGCTGCTGCGCTGCTTGCCGGCTGAATTTGTTCATTATAAAGGGATGAACTCTCATTTGGGATCAATTCATTCTGGCAATCATTGCAACCATAACCCGACTCAACTCACAATACTAGTCTGTAAACTCAAAATCAAGGCCGAGGATTTCTTTATACACAGAATATACTGTATTGGAGACTCTATCCCAGCTCATATCTGTCCGGCTTTTGAGATAGCCAGCCGCTCCCATGGAGCTAGCCCACACAGGATCTTTCAAGATCTTCATCATAGCATCGGCCAATTCGACAGGCTTTTCAGGCTCGACCAGCAAACCAGTCTGATGATCTTCAACTTGTTCTGGCAGAGCGCCCACTGTGGTTGTTATCACAGGCCTAGAACAGGCGTATGCTACCGGGACAATCCCTGATTGTGTCGCCTCTACATAAGGGATGACGACAGCCATACACTGTTGACAAAGCTCAGCAATCTCTTCGTCGCTCAAGAACTTATCGATGAGCAATATGCGGGTGTCATCTTTGGCTGCATCCTTATACCTGCTGGCGCCTTCGCCGGCAACAACGATCTCCACGCCTTTGGGCAGGTAATTGGCGGCTTCAATGAGGGTATCGATCCCCTTGTACGGTCTTATCCGCCCCCAAAAAAGGAACATTCGGCGCGGCTGAACGTCGGGTCTGAGGTACTTTTCGTAGAAAGCGTAGCTTCCGTGAGGGATGGCCACGAGCTTCTTCGCATCGAAGCCGTTCTGTGCAGCCACATTCAGGTTGTATTGGTAGTGAACGAATATGCGAGCACTCCACGAGGCGAGAATTTTTGTACTAACTTTTTTTCTCAGGCTGTCTCCTAGGTGCGGTATCGGATCATGTAGGGTCCAAACAAGTTTTCGTGTGTTCAGGAATGGGAGCAACCCCACAAGCCAGATATTTTCGTTCGTGAGATGTACGATATCCGCCCTCTGGGCCAGCAGCCGCTTCACCAGCGACGGATACAGTGCGGCGAACACAGGTATTTTCAGGATATTCTTACGGGTAAAATCTTCGGGAACTATTACCGGCAGAACTTGTACCCTGTTGCTTATACCTCGGTAGCCATCCTGCGATTTCCGAGGCAGAACTAGAGTTACTTCACACTTGGAGGCCATGGCATTGGCCAGTTCTACCGCATAATAGAGCATGCCTCCCTTACCATAGAAATTAACGATGACGACTTTCACAGGAAACCTGCTCGTAGAGCTGCCTCATTTTTTGGGCGGCGATGTCCCAATCGTACTTTGTCTCGACTGTCTTCCTGGCACGATCTGCAATTTCGCAGTAAAGGTCTCGATCGCAAATCAGCGACGTGATCGCGGTCGCAAAAGATGTGGGATCGTCCGCTTGAAGAAAATCTTTCCCGGGCTCCAGTTTCAAACCCTCTGCGCCTTTTTGGGTCGAGACCACAGGACGACCCAAAGCCATGGCTTCCAGAATTTTGAGTCTGCTGCCGCTACCGGCCCTAAGGGGTACGATTGCCACGGCTGCCCGCTGGTAGTAAGGTAGCACTTCAGGGACGTCTGCATGCACCTCGACGAAATCTGAGATAAGCTGAGTAACCACAAGAGAAGGATTCCTTCCGACCAGAAGGAGTTTGGCGTTCACATTAAAATCTTTGACAATAGGCAGAATGCTCTTGCAGAACCACACCGCTGCGTCCTGGTTGGGGAGATAATCAAAAGCCCCTACAAATATCAGCACAGGATCGTCTAGTGGGGTGAGGGGCCTGAGCAGCGATGTATCTACTCCATTCTCGACCACTTCCACCGGCGGAAGCTTGTGTTCATTTTCTAGGAGTCTTGTTCTGTCCTGGTGGGACATGACTACGAGTGCCGACATAGATTTATCCACCGCAGGCTCGTATTGCGACATCTTTTTCCATTCCAGCCACCAAAACATCTTGCTGATTGGGGAGCTTGCCAGGCGAAAACTCTGGTGGGCTAGGTCTGCATCGAGATTATGTTTGGTCAAGACGCTTGGAGGCCGCACCGCTTCCGAGATAGCTAGTGCATATTCACACATGTAGGTGTGTTCTATCTGTAGCACATGAGGGCTAAACCGACCAAGTTCAGTCCGAATATACTCCAGGGCATTTCTAGAGTGGTACCTCCAGACATAGTATGGGACAGCATGGGACGCCACGGCCAGGATCCGGCGCGCATAGGAAAGGTTCGGGGAGTAAAAGGTTCGAACATGCGTACAGTAAGGTCGGAGGTAATGGACGTATTCCTCCTCTTCCCTCTTTATCACGAAGGCCACAAGGCTAATCTCAGTCCTTTGGGACAACCGCTTGATAAGGTTGAATTGCCTTAGCTTGTCGCCGCTTTCCGGTGGGAATGGCAGCTTGGGCGAGATCCATAGAACCTTCATTAGGGCTTTTCTTTCATTACACGTTTCCGCTGGTAACTTACTAACTGGCTCGGCTACGCTTCGTTTTATCTATGACTCGCCGATAAAAATCTTCGTATAGCCCCACAATTCTATCCCATGAATATTCTCTTAGGACGTATTGTCGGGCCTGCTGGCCGATAACTGAAGCAGTCTCCCGGTCCTCAATGGCCTTGTGAAGCATTTTGGCAAGATCATCCACTGATTTGTTGGTAAAGACGAAACCATTCCCTGCTAGAGCCTCCACGTTTTCTGGTATATCGCTCACGAGGCAGCACTTGCCGTAACTCATGGCCTCTAAGAGAGCCACCGGCATACCTTCGATTTCAGATGGCAGCACAAACAAAGCGGCATTGGTAATCAGTTCCAGGTAATGGTCCCCTGACACGTAACCCGGAAACAGTATCTTTTCACTACTCCTCCCGAGTTGGTGCAATTTCCCTATGTAGTCTTTTTCAAAAGGATCGTCGCCGGCGACCACCAGTTTGAGCGGTGGATCTACCGTGAGAAACGCCTCGATAAGATAATGAGCGCCTTTCTCTGGGACAAGCCTCGCGGCAAAAAGGATGTAGTCGTTTCCATTCAAACCCAATGCTTTGATGTGGTGCGGCGCTTTAGGCGAGGGAGGCTCCACACCGTTGGGAATGTAAGTGACTTCTCTGCCCAGTGTTTTTTCAAAATGATCTTTCATAGTTTTCGATACGCAGGTCACCGCGCATGGGAACATACTTAGGGAAAAGTCGTTCACCCGCAAAAATAGTCGCGACATTGGTCCCCACTTGGCACGCTTCCACAAGAGTGCATGCATCTGAACTATCGTGGGAATGCCTATCAATCGCGGGAACAAAGAAAAAAGTGAAAATTCGTGGATGTGGAGGATATCCAGTTGGCTATGAGTAGCTGAGTCGACGCCTAATGCTTTTGCCAAAAAAGATCGTCCAGCGCTCTTGAACAGGAGAGGAAACATAGCGGAACTGAAGAGGGTGATTTTATGGAGATGTTTTTGTAGAATCGAGGGGCAGACTCTTATCTCCATGCCTTTGTGATACCCTGTCTTGGAACCGAACTGGGAAGCCGAGAAGACGATCACCCTGTGGCCGCGCTGAACCAATCTGCTTCCGAGTCTTTCTGTGACAGATTCTATGCCCCCCCCTAATGAGATCCCTTTGACCGTCATAAAGCCTACAGTCAGAGGACGCTGACCATCTGCTTCCCGCGTCTGATCAAGGGAATGATTTGACTGCGCTTTCCAATGATTCATGGATATCCAAAATTCTGTGCAGTCGAGTTAATTGCAAAAGTGCATAGACTTGGGAACTGGGATTCGCTATTTTCATTTCCCCATGGTTTTTCAGCACTGTTTTTAGAGCGGCCACAAGTTCGCCGCAGCCCGAACTATCTATAAGACGCGTTTTTTCTAGATTAACTACCAGCTTGATCCCATATTCGCCAGCAAGTTCTTTAATAAGATTTTTCAGCTTTGGTGCCGCAGAAGCATCAAGCCGCTCGTCCGCGTGAACAATGGTCACGCCATCCATCTTTTCCACTTCCATCCTTTAGCGCTCCTATCACTGGTCAATTCAATGAGCATCACATCTGATGCGAAGCGGCGCCCCAAATCGACCACACTCTTAAGCAGATGAACGAGATGGTATTAACCGCTCTCCAGTTTTTTTCGGGCAGGGTGTCCTTCTTTACTGAATAGCTTCGCCAGCGCGCGGGTTGCTGACAAACCCGCCAGTTTTGCAACACCTAGGAAGAATATTTTCAAGTCTCCGAACAGCGACCTTGTTGCGGCGTAATAGTTTTCGGCTACTATCTTGGCCTCTTCCTGGTCTTCACCGATACCTTCTGCGTCCACTGGTGTAAACAGTCCACAGGGCGCGTCCTCGCGAAGGTCAGCCCAATCCTCGTCGTAAAGTACGGATTCCTTGCTTTGAAGCGGCCTAACCCCTACAAGTTTGATTCGGCCCGAGATAACGTTTAAGACGGCTGGGAGTCGCCCTAATAGGGAATCCCATTTTTCAAAGCCGATGCAAACCACCCGTGGCTGCTCATCGGTTCCGGAGGGCTGCACAGAGGCCCTGGTCACAATAAAGCTACGAAACTCGAAAAATGGTTTGCCTCTAATCTTTCTCAATATCCCTCCGAAAATGATAAAGGGCATGGACACCATGAGAAACCCCAGCGCAAACAGCCGCCAGAAGCCGCTTTGAACAGCAAATGTCAGCATACTTTCTCGAATATCTGATATGAGGAAAGCGTCAGAAACCTCAACCCACTGCGCAACTTCCAAGTTGTATATGTGCTTGCCTTCTACAATGGCATGCTCGACAGTGGTATGGGGGCCAACGTATGTGTGATCCGCAATGACGCTTCGACCGATATGCGCCCCTTTGTCAACGAATACCCCATTCCCGATAACGGTCCATCCGTAGAGCGAGGCTTGATGATTCAACCGTACGTGATGCCCTATAAGGGCAGGCTCAACGATTTCAGTTTCTCGCCCCCGCCTAAAATGATGCCCAATGCGGAGATCGCCCACAGGGGCCGTGAAACGACGGCCTGCAATGTTTGAGAAAAAACCACCCAGACCTGACATGTTGGCAGACCAAAGAGCCACCGGCGTGTCTATCCTTATTAAATTCCCGTCATACAAATATGACGCTCCAGGTTGGTCAGCTCCGGCGCCTGCGCGAGCAACCATGATACCGGTATCTAAGAGGTTGGTTAACCGGCTTTTCTTAAAGGTAGGTTTTGGCGGTTTCAATCCTCCCACCAATTCCAACGAATGACGTGCAAAGACCTTGACATAAGGATCGTTCCCTGCACTCTGAAAGGCCACGAGGTCCGGAACGTCCAGGTTCAGGACAAGCTCGGCAGGCATTATTATGACCGACTCTGCCTCTAGTTTGAATGATAGACGATCTAGCAAAGCAAAATTTGGGTATGGGTCTTTGAGCACGACGGTCTCGATGCTAACCCCCCACCGAGATCCGTCTCCGAGAAATTCCTCCAGCGGGATGGGATAATCCACTGCGACCACTATAAAACGAGAGAAACCTGCTTCCACAAAATGCTCAATGTGGGTCTGGATGATGGGGACATCCATCAAGGGCATCATGGCCACCGGCCGGTGGCGGGTAAGGGGCAAGAACGCCTTGCCATCTTGAAAACAGGTCAGTATTACAATCATCAGCACCCCTAGTAAGGCCGAATGCTCAGGTTCAGCGGACAATGATCCGCCGGACAAAGTATTGCAGGCACTATGCCGCGGGCATTGAAAAATACATTGACCACGCCATTCCCATTACTCGGGTTTTCTTTCCTGTCATTTTCGTGCAAACTGAAATCCAGAAGGCTTCGAATCGCCTATCAAGTGTGGCATTACACGAAACACTATCGGATTAATATGCACCTCTTCCACTAAGAACCGCAGGAATCGTTTTCAGGAGAAGGATCAGGTCTCCTTTGAGAGATTGGCTCTCAATGTATTGGAGGTCGAGCCTTACCTGACCGTGAAAATCGATCTCGCTCCTCCCTTTTACCTGCCATAAGCCGGTTAATCCAGGGATAACCTCGAGTCTTACTCGATCATGTAAAGTGTATTTGGCCGCCTCATTTGGCAGCGGAGGTCTAGGCCCCACAAGGGACATGTCTCCTTTAAGGACGTTAACCAGTTGAGGAAGTTCATCGATACTGAGTTTACGTATGATCCTTCCCACTTTGGTCACTCGCGGATCACGTCGTATCTTAAACATGACTTCCCCAGCTTCGTTCTCGTCTTGAAGAAATTCCTTGAGCTTATCCGCGCCCACCACCATAGATCGAAACTTGTACATGCGAAAGACTTTTCCCCATTTTCCTATTCGATCCTGAATAAAAAAGATGGGGCCGCCATCTTCCAATTTTATGGCCAAAATTGTCAAGAGGAATACAGGGCCTAATAGGGTAATCCCGGCCACCGAACCAATGATATCGATGAGGCGTTTAAGTCCGCGAGCGCCTTCGACTACCATACGCCAGAGAAGTGTCTTTCCCACCAAATTGAACCGGCGCCTATAAATGGTAAATCTCCCCCACCTCCCAAACTTACGGAACAGTTGTTCCACGAGGGCTGTATCACGTTCGAATTGTTTGCCGTGGGTCGTCATGGCACGTACGCCGCTTTGGAAAATCAGGGGAAAGATAATCTAGTCAACTACGCCATATTATACAACCCCAATGTGATTAAGGCCATTTTTCTCGCCCCCCCATCTTGTTTTATTTTTCCTAATCCCTACTCGCTGGTGTTTGGCACTCAGTTCTTGCCTCGCCGAGTAACCTGGATGATAGTCCCTTGTTATTTAGTGCTGTCACATTTTGTCTCGTTGGTGGATTAAGGAATCGAGATTCTAGCCTTCACATTAGATGCCATATTTCTTGGTCAGCTTCCGGATGTCGTTGGCAGTAAATTCAACTCCATGTTCTTCCATAAGTTCGTTCTCCACTTTGAGAAGCTCTTCGAGCCGCATATCAGCCCCAAAGACTCCGATCATCTTTTCTCTTTTATCCCTCAAAGGGGCAGAGACTGTGATACACAGAGCCCCTGTGATTCGAGACTGGAATGGTCCAACCACGTGAATTTTTCCGTCCTTTATGGGCTTGATAAACCAGGACCGGTCTGAGAAGTCTTCGTTCGGCTTGAATTCCTGGTACTTGGCCTTCTCGGTGATGTCTGTGATGTTGGCTGTGATCTTCCTCCCTTCCATGTTGGCTACGTAGCAGTACTGGATGAACGGGTACTTTGCGATAAACTCCGTCATGGCCCTTTCCATGGTTTCTGTCTTGCCTGAACGCATGGGAGGATTTGTGGTGAAACGTTCCACTATCTTGAAGGCCATCTCTCGAGCTATCAGCTTCATACGGTCCCAATCTGAGATGAAGAGTTCAGGCAGATAGCGTTTCACCAGAACCATCATTTCTTTGTCGGACATGGCCGTGACTCGTCCTTTGTCATATTTCTCGGTGATGATGTCGTAAATCTTGCCGACTGCTGGGTGGCTTTTCTCGACTTTCTCTTCTTTGGCAAGGTCGATCTTTGTGTTTATCCAGTGCGCTATTCCTGCCATGCCGGATTTATCGGTGATATTTACTTGAGGCGGCCGGCCGAGGATCTTTGTGGTATCAAAGACATTGTATATTTCCTCGTTCTTCAGAACCCCATCCACATGGACTCCCGCACTCGTAGTGTTGAAAGACCGACCTACTAGTGGATAGTTATCAGGAATTTGATGCCCCAATTCCTTCTCGAAGTAATCAGCCATTTCCGTTACTGCCAATGTATTCATACCATCTGACTGCCCGCGTAAAGACATGTATTCGATCATCAGAGCTTCTATGGGGGTATTGCCGGTCCTTTCCCCTATCCCCAATAAGGTCCCGTTGACTGTGCTACAACCATACAACCATGCGCTTACAGCATTCTCTAGTCCTTTATGAAAATCGTTGTGACCATGCCATTCCAAGAGGTCTTCGGGCACGTTAGCATCGTCTGTCATTGCCCGAATCAACTTTGGAACGCTCCTGGGCAAGGCCGCACCTGGGTATGTCACCCCGAAACCCATGGTATCGCACAGACGTATTTTGATGTCAGTGCCTGATTGTTCCCTGATGTCCATGAGCGCTTGGGCTAGGGGAACGCAAAATCCATACATATCGGCCCTGGTTACATCTTCGAAGTGACACCTAGGGGTGATCCCTTTTTCCAGTGTGGCCCTGACCATGTCAAGGTATTTGTCCATAGCCTTGCGGCGGTCCAGGCCCATTTTCAGAAAGATGTGGTAGTCTGAGACTGAAGTGAGTATGCCAGTTTCCATAAGACCGGCTGCACGAATGTTGGCAAGATCCTTTTTTTGAGCTCTAATCCAGCCAGTGATGATTGGATACTGATAACCCTTGTCGCGGCAGGCGTCAAGACATTCACGGTCCTTTTTTGTGTACACAAAAAATTCCGACTGCCTTATGATCCCTCGGGGACCGCTCATCTTGTGCAGGAAGTCGAACAATCGGGAAACCTGTTCAACGGTAAAGGGTGGATGCGCCTGTTGGCCGTCGCGAAATGTGGTGTCAGTGATGAGAAAATTCCGGGCAGGATTGATGGGAAGGATAGCAAAATCAAAATCCACTTTGGGCACTTCAGTGTACGGGAATATGTTTCTGAGGAGGTTTGGTTTGTCCACCTCTCTAAGGAATCGTTCTTTATTAAATTTGTTGTATTCGTGGTATAAGACGCCTTTCTTAGGGTCCCAACTGGCCATGCTTGACCTCCTTATTTCTTCACTACTATTTTGATCCCCAATTCTCTGAGTTGTTCTTTCGTCACTTCTGTTGGAGCTCCCGTGAGAAGGCATACCGCCTTTTGCGTCTTGGGGAACGCTATTACATCTCGAATTGATTCCGATCCAGTAATTATCGCAAGGAATCTATCTAGCCCAAGAGCTATTCCCCCGTGCGGCGGGGCACCATACTTGAGGGCCTCGAGCAGAAACCCAAACTTCGCCTGCGCCTGTGCGTTATCGATACCGAGAGCCCTAAAGACTTTCTCTTGGACGTCGCTACGGTAGATTCTCATACTCCCACCCCCGATCTCAGTTCCGTTGAGCACCAAATCGTATGCCCGGGCTCTTACTGCACCGGGGTCAGTTTCAATGAGCACGAGGTCCTCATCCCGCGGCAAGGTAAACGGGTGATGCATGGCCTGATACCTTCCCTCCTCTTCATCATACTCAAACATCGGGAAATCGGTTACCCACACGAAAGAAAAAGTTCCTGAAGGTATTTCTTCAAGTTTTGCACCTAGAAAGTTCCGCAGGTTTCCAAGGACGTCGTTGACTATGCGAGGGCTATCCGCGGCGAAGAGGACGACATCGCCCTTTCTTGCATCTACGTGCTCGTTGACAGCCATACGTTCTTCAATCGTCAAGAATTTAGCTATAGGAGACTGCCATTCCCCAGCGTCGCGAATTCTTGCGTAAGCCACTCCCTTTCCGCCATAAATAGGGGCGAAATCTCTCAGGTCATCCAAGTCCTTGCGTGACAGCCGGTCCCCGTTCCCTATCTTGAGGACTTTCACGATGCCGCCGCTATCAATGGCCGATCGAAAGACGCCGAACTCGGACCCTCGCAAAACCTCTGTAACGTCCGCAAGCTCCATACCAAATCTGATGTCAGGTTTGTCCAGCCCATATTTTTCCAGGGCTTGCCTATAGGTGACTCGGGGGAAAGGAAGGGTCAGCGGGATAGCCAACAGCTCCCTAAATATGGTTTGAATCATTTTCTCAATGATTGCGAATAGTGTTGCTTCATCCAAGAATGATGTTTCAATGTCTAGTTGGGTGAATTCGGGTTGGCGATCTGCCCTCAAATCCTCGTCTCTGAAACATCTCACTATCTGATAGTATCGTTCGACGCCTGCAACCATAAGAAGTTGCTTAAATATTTGAGGAGATTGTGGAAGGGCATAAAAAGACCCGGGATTCACTCGACTGGGCACAAGGTAGTCTCTGGCCCCCTCCGGAGTACTCGTGGTCAAGAACGGCGTTTCTACATCCACAAAGCCTTCCTTGTTGAGGAAATCTCTAATCAGCGTAAAGCATTTGTGTCGAAGTAGAAGATTTTGGCGCGGCCCTGCAAGTCGTCTCAAATCAAGGTACCGGTAGCGATATCTCACTGCATCCGTAGGTGGGTCGTCCTGGTCCAAGGGGAAGGGAGGTACTTCGGATTTGTTGAGAATCTTTAGTTGATCAATAAAGACTTCCACAGTCCCTGTTGGAATATCTGGATTGATAGATTCCTCAGGTCTAAACAAAACTATACCACTGGCTGCTATAACCCATTCTGGCCTTAGAACGTGGGCCTTTTCGTGGCATTCTTGAGAGTACTCAGGGTTGAAGACCAATTGGACGAAACCCGATCTGTCGCGCAGGTCTATAAAAATCACTCCACCGTGATCTCTTCTTCTCAGTACCCAACCGAAAAGACAGACTCGTCGGTCGATATCAGACTCCGTAATTTCAGCACACAGGTGGGAACGCTCCCATCCATCGAGGCCATCCAGTTTCACGAATGTTCTCCTTGAAGATAACGTATGAGCTCTTCCATTTTCACGGAGGCTTGCTCCTTTGTCTCCATGTTTCTGACCGTCGCTTCACTCTTCACAAGTTCATCCTCACCCAGCATGACTACTGTCTTACAACGCAATTTGTCAGCAAGTTTCATCTGCGCTTTGAGGCTCATGGGCGAATATCGTGTTTCCACAGACAACCCGCTCTTTCTCATGGCGTGAACAAGTGAAATTCCTTTTTTTCGGGCCTTGGCTCCTAGTATGGCGAAATACACATCGACATCAGGTTCGAATGAAAGGCTGTCATCAATACCCAAGGCGATCCGGTCTATGCCTATGGCAAATCCAATACCAGATACATCGTCGCCTCCAAGTTCTCGCAACAGCGAGTCATATCTCCCACCTCCCCCGACAGCCTTTGATCTTCCCAGTTCATCATGGATTATCTCGAAGGCTGTACGCGTGTAATAATCAAGCCCTCTGACAAGACGAGGCTCCAGACGGTATGGGACACCCAGAGCATCGAGAATTTCTTGCACCTCTGTAAAATGATCCCGACAGGATGCGTCGAGATGGTCAATAATTAGAGGAGCGCTTGCAGAAATCTCTCGACATTGCTCCTGCTTGCAATCGAGTACGCGCAGAGGATTTACATCGTATCGACGCCGACAATCCGTACACAAGCCAAGAAGATGCGGTTTTAGATGTGAGCGCAGGACCTCACGATATGTCGATCGACAGGAGCGACATCCTACGGAGTTGATTTCTATGACGACAGACTTTGCTCCGATGTCAGCCATAATGCTATAGGCAACGGCGATGGTATCCGCGTCAGTCAAAGGTGAATCATCCCCAAGGACCTCCGCGTTGATTTGATAAAACTGCCTGTACCGACCCTTTGAAGGGCGTTCTCTGCGGAACATTGGCCCTATGGAAAACAACTTCAATACGGGATCCTGTCGGAGAAGTGAGTGTTCCACCACTGCTCGCAGGATTCCTGCTGTAGCCTCAGGTCGCAGACTGAGCGATTCACCCGAGCGGTCTGTGAAGGTGTACATTTCTTTTTCAACGATATCAGTAACCTCGCCGATGCCGCGGCGAAATAGCTCTGTCTTTTCCATCACGGGAACAATGATCTCGCGAAAACCGAATCTTCTCAGATTTTGCCGAGCCTTGGCGATGATGTAAGCCCATTTTCCCGTTTCCGGCGGCAATACGTCATGAAATCCTTTAATAAGTTGAATCATGTATCGTCTCTAGTTATTACGGTTGCCCATTAGGCTGTACATAAACGTGTTATATTAAGCAGCCAGCAGGGATCACGTCAAGCATCGTTTGCTGACACACACCACAAGGCCACCGACCAGAGGAACGGCGAATGAATGTCCCAAACCATTCCAAAAAGATTTTGTTTGGCTTCTTGTACTCGTCGAAATATAATTGGATTAACAGGCGAGCATTTTTTGACGCGTGTCCGGAGCTGATCAACCCATTTAGGTCACTCCGGACACGCGCGAATGGACTTCGGTCTTGGCTTATTACGCCAAGTAAGGAGACGATTCGCTATACTCTGGCTAGGGCTTTTTTACCTATATCCGTCCTATAGTGGACTCCATCCCAGCTAATCTTCCTAACAGCTCGATAAGCGAGATCTACGGCGTTTGCAATGCCAAGACCCCGCCCTGTCACTCCGAGGACTCGACCTCCTGAGGTAATGTAGCCCCCAGAATTTCTTGCCGTCCCAGCGTGAAACACCTTAACCCCTTCCATTACCTCCGCCTCTTCAAGACCCGAGATCGGTTTTCCTTTCTCGTAAGACCCTGGATAGCCCTTCGAGGCCATGACAACACACACAGCGTCTTGGAGGAGCCAATCTATATCCACGTCCGCTAACTTCCCATCCAGCGCGGCCACAATAAGCTCCACCAAATCGGTATCCATACGGAAGAGCAACGGTTGAGCCTCGGGGTCTCCCATTCTCACGTTGAATTCCAGGACCTTAGCTTCTCCGTTTTTTATGATAATACCCGCATACAGAAAGCCTAAATAAGGACAGCCTTCTCGTTCCATAGCGCGTACGACGCGGGTCATAATCTGATTCATAACATCTTCATAGACTTCTGCCGTAACTATTGGGGCCGGGGAGTATGCACCCATCCCCCCGGTATTTGGGCCGTTGTCCCCGTCTAATACTGGTTTGTGGTCCTGGGAACTAGCCAGAGGCAGCACGGTAAAACCGTCAGTTATTGCAATGAAAGAGGCCTCTTCGCCCGTTAGATACTCCTCTACGACTATTCTATCCCCAGCAGGACCGAAAATCCTTTCCCTCATTATGGAGTGTACAGCGTCAAGGGCTGCCTGACGATCTTTACAAACGAACACCCCTTTTCCTGCCGCCAGGCCGTCAGCCTTCACTACCAATGGACCTTCTCCGGATAATACGAATCTCTCAGCTTCGTCAGCATCATCAAATACTTCAAACTCGGGACTAGGCACTCGATATTTCTTCAAAAGGGCCCTAGTGAAAGCTTTACTTCCTTCAAGTTGAGCGGCCTTTTGCGAGGGTCCAAATACACGTATGCCGGAAGCTCGGAGCTTATCGCCAAGTCCATTCACCAAGGGTGCCTCTGGTCCGACTACGACCAGGTCCACTCGCTCTGACACGGCCAATTTAACTATGGCTTCTATGTTATCTGCCGCTACATCAGCCAGTCTGCACTTCGGCTCATGGGCTATACCAACGTTGCCTGGAGCCGCTATTATTTCCCTCACGAGCTTTGACTGTTGCATTTTCCAAGCGAGGGCATGTTCGCGTCCCCCAGAACCAACCAAGACAATTTTCATTGGCAGCTCTCCATCCTCATTTCCCGCTCCAAATACCTTTTCTCTCTCTTCTTGCCTCTTGTTCCAATTCCATGTACGGCCTTACATCAAACCCTTGTTCTTCTCTATCTATTTCGGCCAAGCCCAACCTCACCGCCCTAGCGTTTATGTCTTCACCGGCCAGATATAATAGCCCCTCTCGAACATCGTTCTCTCCTTGCCTTAATACCTTTATGCGAACCCATTGAAACTCTAGTGTCTTGGTGAGAAAGTCTTTCATCTGACCTGCTTTATCTTGCGGTATTTTCAAGCCGGCGACTTTGAACTCCATGACCTTGCCCTCGCTCTTCAAACTAAGATTAGTGGGGCCGATGACCTTCGTGACGTACTGAAGGTTTTCCCCACCTTCACTTGGAGGACGACTCGCGAAGTAAAGGTAGAGAACGAGGAGCACTAGGAAGCCTCCCACAGCCAGCCATATTCTCCACTCCTTGTCTATTTTTACTTTTGGCATTTAATGTTTTCATCCTCCCATGAATTGGCGGCCCTACTATCCTTTCGCTACCTTCTTTGCCAGACCGCCCAGTTAGCTTCTACACAAGCAGCGACTCGGAGATAGCCTGATAAGCATAGGCGAGTGAGAGAGTTAGTGCGCTGGCATGCGCCCATCAGCGCAAGACGCGGGAAAGTGGGCCAGGAATGCCTAACCCTCTTTAGACAGCTCTTTCTCCAAAGAAGAAGATTCCTGATCGAAAACTTCGTCTGCCTTTGCCTGGTCAGGTCCTATGTACCGATGATGTAACCTGCCGTCCTCAGCTTCACGCACTATGACTGCGTAGTCATCAGAATCCAGCCGCACGAGCCGCACAAAGGCCCCACGATTTCCAGCAGTTTGTTTGACTATTTGGAACATATAAATAATATAGCACAGGTTGACGTCAAAAAAATGGAAAAACATCTCCTGACGCTAACCCTTTTATGTGCACATGTTATGGGTTATACTTCGACAATAGCCCCTATTTGGTTAACAACTACGGGAATTCTAATGGATCGAGAAATCATCATTGAGACCAAAGACCTTACTAAGGACTACTTGGATGGAGGTAATGTCATCCGTGCTCTGAAGAAAGCGGATTTGAAGGTGGCAAAGGGAGAGATGGTGGCGATTATGGGGCCGTCCGGTTCAGGAAAGTCAACCCTCCTATATGTCTTGGGACTTCTCCATCCACCAACGTCGGGTGTATACCTCTTTAAGGGTAAAAACATTCTTTCATATACTAGAGAACAACAAGCTGTTTTTCGCAATCTTGAGCTGGGGTTCGTGTTTCAAAGCTGCGATCTCCTCCCTAACTCGACAGTTTTTGAAAATCTGGAGCTACCTCTTATATATGCCGAAGCGGATCGAAGACAGCGAAGAAGGAAGATCCTGCAGGCTTTGGACTTAGTCGGACTCTCTCACAGGGTGGACCAC
>Ga0172369_10005313_pt1 | contig 15930 bp, 12 predicted proteins | sample LakKiv25m_FD_114539 | JGI IMG/M metagenome (GOLD analysis project Ga0172369, IMG submission 114539) | Freshwater microbial communities from Kabuno Bay, South-Kivu, Congo - kab_022012_11.25m | ecosystem: Environmental > Aquatic > Freshwater > Lake | place: Democratic Republic of the Congo...
CCTTGGGGCGCACGCCCGCGAGCACGTCGCGCACGCAGCCGCCCACGAGGTAGGCGGCGTAGCCGTGGCGGCGCAGGCGCGCCACGACGCGCAGCGAGTCCGGGTCCAGGCAGTCCGGGTCGATTTCGGGCGGCGGCAGCGGCGGCGGAAGCCCCGCCAGCAGGGCGCGTGCGTGCGGGGAGAGGCTTGGATGGAGGTCGGAGTGCATGTCGGTGCGGACCGTCCCCCGCGCGGCGGCGGGCCCTGTCTGCGGACCGGGTGCGCCCGCGCGCGGACGGCCGCGCGGACTATGTCACCGTCCACGGCGCGAAACCACCTGTTTTCCCGCGAAGCTCTCAGCGCGCCGGGCGTCCGAGCGCCCGCGCCCCGGCCACGGCGTACGCCGCAGACACGAAGCGGTCGCGGTGCGCCGCCACGTGCCGGCGGAACGCCTCGCGATCCACGCGCATGCCGCGCAGGGCGTGGACGATCGCGTCCTCCAGCGTGCCGCGGCGCCTGCGCAGCTCCAGCACGAGCTTGAGCAGCGCGACCGCGAACTGGGGCTCGTCGGGACGTCGGGCAAGGACCAGCTCTCTCAAGCGTCCTCCCGCGGGGCGGCCGTCGCAGGCGGCCCCGTGCGGGCAAAACGCTCCCGCTGCCGTCGGATGCACTCCGGCGGCCCGGCAGCGGCCCGCGGACTTCGAGGGGGGATGATACCAATCGGGTAACTCTGGTCAAGTGACTTCTTTGACCATGAGTTCTCCGAGGCGGAATTCTTCCGGCGTGACTTCCAAGGGTGCGATTATGCGCTCGATTCGGCTCCGCGGGCGGGCGGGCGGGCGTCGCGGCCCTCCGGCCCCCTCCCCGACCCTCCCCCGATAGAGCCCGGGGGGGGAGATTGCGCCGGAGGCGCTTTCAGCGCCCGCCCCCTCCCCCGGGCTTTTTCGGGGGAGGGCTGGGGAGGGGGCCGCCTTTCATGGGGGCCGGGGCGGGAGAGCCGTCCGGCGGCGGCGCCCCGCTACAGCACGTTCGCGGCCAGCTCGGCCAGCTCGCTGCGCTCCCCCTTCGCGAGCGTGATGTGCCCCGCGAGCTTTTCGCCGCGGAACTTGTTCACGGTGTGAATGAGCCCGTTGTTCGTGGCGTCCACGTACGGGTTGTCGATCTGGTACGGGTCGCCCGTGAGGATGATCTTCGTGTTGTCGCCCACGCGCGTGACGATGGTCTTCACCTCGTGCGGCGTGAGGTTCTGCGCCTCGTCCACGATGATGTACTGGCCCGGGATGGAGCGGCCGCGGATGTACGTGAGCGGCTCGATGGCGATGACGCCCAGGTCCAGCAGCTCCGTGTAGCTGCGCCCGCTCTTCTTGTCCTTGTGCGACAGGCCCATCAGGAACTCGACGTTGTCGAAGATGGGCTGCATCCACGGGTTGAGCTTCTCCTCGACGCTGCCGGGCAGATACCCGATGTCGCGCCCCAGCGGGAAGATGGGTCGGCTCACGAGCAGGCGCGTGTAGACCTGCTCCTCCATGGTCTTGTGCAGCCCCGCCGCGATGGCCAGCAGCGTCTTGCCCGTGCCCGCGCGCCCCACGATGGTCACGAGGCGGATGTCGTCGTTGAGCAGCAGGTCCAGCGCGAAGCTCTGCTCCTTGTTGCGCGCCCGGATGCCCCACACGCCGTTCTGCAGCGTGCGGATGATGGGCACCACCCTGCCCCGCGCCGGGTTGTTCTTCCCCAGCGCCGTGTGCGACGGGTTCGTCTCGTCGCGCAGCAGCACGAACTCGCTGGGCGCCAGCGGCTCGACGCCTGCCGGCAGCGCCAGCTCGCCCGCCGCGTAGAAGCCGTCGATGGCCTCCTTGGGCACCGTCACGTCGCGCACGCCCGAGTAGATGCTGTCGAAGTCGACCTTGTCGGCCTCGTAGTCCTCCGTGGCAAGGTGCAGCGCGTCCGCACGGATGCGCAGGCTCGTGTCCTTGGTCACGAACACCGTGGGCTTCTTGTCGTTGTCGCGCACGTCCAGCGCCACCGCGAGGATGCGGTTGTCCGTGTCGTGCTTGTGCGAAAGCTCGTCCGGAATGCGGTACTTCGTGAAGCGCACCACGAGCCGGCCGCCGCCCGGCAGCGTCACGCCGTCGCACAGCGAGCCCTTCTTGCGCAGCTCGTCCAGGTTGCGCGAAATCTGGCGGGCGTTGCGCCCCAGCTCGCTCAGGTCGCGCTTGAAAGTGTCGATCTCCTCGATGACGTAGATCGGGATGATGACCTCGTTGTCCTCGAAGGAGAAGATGGCCGCGGGGTCGTGCAGCACGACGTTCGTGTCCAGGACGTAGTTCTTCTTCATGGCGGGAACGGGCCTCCCCGGCTCATCGGTCGGACGGGCCGGCGGGGGAAGAGTTTTCTGCACCGCCCGCCGAGCCCCCGGGCTCCGCGGGATGGACGACCTCGACGGGGCGCTCGTCCGAGCCGCCGCCCCGGATGGCGCGGTAGACGCAAAGGCCGGCGGACCAGCTCCCCAGCGCGAGGCCGGCAATCGTCAGGCTTCCCACCAGCCGGGGCGAATTCTCCGTCGCCGCGGCGATTCCCAGCCCGAGCGTCAGCGGCACGGCGCCCGCGACCGCCCAGAACCAGGGCTTTCCGAACACCGATCCGCCGGGGGACGGTTGCAGGGCGGCTTCGGGCAGCGGCGCGCGCGGCGCCGGCGCGGCCGCGACGGCAGGCACTGCGGCAGCGCTGTCCCCCTGCGTCGCAGCCGCGGCCCCCGCCGCACTCCCGGGAAACAACCGCGCCACCAGCGAGGGCATCTTCCCGATGAACGCCGACGGCTGGGCGTCGGTCTCGTAAAGGCGCGATTCCACTCGCGATTTCCGCACGTCGATGACCCGCAGCGTGAGCACGCTCGTGCCGTCCACGCGCCCCAGCGAGCCGGTGCAGAGCTTGTCCACGCCCATGGAGCCCGCGATGCCGGCGAAGCACGCGACGTTCTCGTCGCAGCCCAGAATCTGCCGGCGCTGCTCGACGTCCAGCATCGCCTCGATTTCGTTGCTGGCGATGACCTGCGTGCGGGGGAAGCGCCCGACCTCGACCGTGAGGATTTCCGACAGCGTGCGCGCGGTCGCCTCGTCGGTCCCGGTGGCGCGGATGTCCAGCACCGCGATCTTGGTCCCCTCCTCGGTCGCCGCCGCACGTGCAGCGGGCGCGACGGCTGCGGTCAGGACGCAGGCCAGGACGGAACGCACTGCTGCCGGCAACACCATCCTCCCGGAATGCGGCGGGCGAGGCGACCCTCGCGGGGAGGGCCGGACAGCCCGCACGATTCTGTCTACCAGATCGCCGGGGCGCGGGCGCGCCTTTCCGGCCTCAGGGGCTCCAGGCGGCTGCCGGCCGGGTCGCGCGATCCGCGCCCGCGAGCACGATGCGTCCGCGACCCCCGTCGCGCGCCTGGGCGAGCGCCTGGCCGGCGGCGTCGGAGACGTCGTCGAGCGACGTGCCGTGTACGGGAAACGCCGCAATTCCGGCCGAAACCGTCGCATGCGCCATGCCCGCCGCCGCGGCCATCTCCTCTGCCCGGCGTCGCAGGCGGTCGGCCCGCTCGCGCGCTTCCTCGGCACCGATGCCCGGCAGGACGAGCACGAGCTCGCTGTCGCCGCGACGCCCCGCAAGATCGCCCTCGCGCGCGGCCTCGCGCAGCGCGTCCGCCGCGGCGCGCAGCACGCCCGCGGGCGCCGGCGCCCCGTCCGCGCCGTCGGGACGCACGCGCACCACCGACAGCGGCTGGCCGTAGCGGCCCGCCTCGCGCAGCGCCACGGCCGCCAGCTCGTCCAGCCGGACGCCGCCGACGAGTCCGGTCGCCGGATCCGCCGACGTTTCCGCAAGCTGCTCCAGCGCCTCGGCGCGCGCGAGGGCGCCCGCCGCGAGCACCGCCAGCGCCTGGAGCCGCTGTGCCGCAGCGCCGTCGAGCAGACCCCGCCCGTGCGCGCCCGCGACGAGCGTGCCGAGCTGCCGGCCGCCCGCCGCGAGGGGAAGCACGCGCAGAGACGCGAATCCGCCCATGGGGACGTCGAAGACGCGCGGCCGCTCGCCCGGCGAAGGAGCGCGCGGGGGCAGCGCCTCGCCCGAGCGGATCGCCCGCGCCACGAGCCCCTCGTCGTCGTCCCACTCCAGGCCGTCCACTTCGCGGGCGCGCGCACCCGCCGCGTGCGCCACCGCGTGGACGCGCGACTGCGCCGCCCCCCGCACGAGCGTCACGGCCGCAAGGTCGAGCCCGGGAACCGCCTCGAGCACCAGGCGCGCCGTCGTCCCGGCCGCTTCCGCGACGGTCGAGACCGCGTTGAGCACGGTTGCCGCGCGGCGCAGGCGCTCGACGGCTTCTCCGGAGCGGTGCAGCTCAACGGCAAGCCGCTCGGCCTCCGCGGCGCGCGCGATCTGGCGGGCGAACTCCTCCAGACAGCGCACCTCGCGATCCGAAAACGGCTCTTCTTCGAGGCGATCCGCGATCAGCACGCCGCGCGCCCAGCCCGCCCCGTCGGGGGCGCGCTCGACCACGGGCACGGCCGCCACCGAGCGCACGGGCACGGCGCGCCCGTACCACGCCGCCCGCGGCAGCCGCCCGCAGCGGCGCACGGATCTGCCCTGGCGCAGCACCTCGCCCGGGAGCGCGTCGCCCAGGGGCAGAGGCCCCCTCTCCAGCAGCCCTGCCGTACAGCGTCCGTCGCGCAGCGAAAGCGCCGTCTCGTCGTCCGACAGCCAGTAGAGCGCCACCGCATGCGATCCCAGCGCGAGCTGCGCCCCCTCCAGCACCGACCCGACCGCCTGCTGCACCTCCAGGACCGCGCCGAGCACCAGCTCGCGCGAGGAGCCGGAGTGCTCCCGTGCAGCGCCGTTTCCGGCCAGGCGCAGCGCCCTCGCGCTCTCCTCGGCCTCGCGCAGGCGGCGCGCCACGGCCTCCTGCTCCGCCTGGCGCAGCGCCCACAGGCGCCCCGCGAGCAGCAGGTGGTAGAGCAGCGCGAACACGCCCGTGAAGGCGAGCTGCACGGCCAGCGACGGCCAGCGCGCATGAAGCTCGCGCGCACAGGCGTAGCGAAGCGCGTTCTGGGCAACTGCGACGCCCAGCAGTCCCAGCGCCACGCGGCGCTCCAGCGGCGCCACGGCGAACCACGCCGCGAGCAGGAAGACCAGAGGGTGCAGCGGGCTCGCGCCGTCGCCGGTGATCTGGATGACCGCGTACACCCCGTCGCTCAGGAGGATTCCGAACGCCATCTCGAGCCGCGCGGGAACGGGCGCCCCGCGCGAGGCCTGCAGCACGCGCCAGCCGACGGCGAAGGCGGCCGCTGCCGCGAGCGGAGGAAACGCGATCGACGCGACGCCCGCGCCGCGCGGCCCGAACGCGCCCGCGAGGTGCGCCGCCGAGAAGACGACGCCCAGCAGGAGCAGGCCGTGGCGGTGCAGGAAGCGCAGCACCCGCTCGGCGGGGGCGGGCTCGCGCGGCAGGCGCAGCGGCTGCACGGCGGGCGACGCGGGGGGCTTCGCGCGCGGCGGGGGCGGTTGCGAGGGGCGCTCGAGCGGAGCGGCGTCTGGGGCCATCATGGCGCGGGGCTACTCCAGCTTGAAAAGGATTTCGTCGGGTCGGACGTACCCAAGATCCTCGCGTGCGGCGCGCTCCAGCAGCCTCGGGTCGCCCCGGAGCGCCGCCGCCTGCAGCCGCAGGGCTTCCACCTCGGCCGCCAGGCGCTCGTTCTCGGCCTCGATGCGCGCCACGTCGTGCCCCAGGCGCACCCACAGGCGCAGGCCGCGCGGATCCGCCGCGACCCCCACCGCGAAGCCGCCCAGCAGCACCGCCACGGCGATCTTGAGACTCGGTCGCGAACGCCCCGCATCTGCGGACTCCGGAGCCATGCCCCCAGCCTACCGGCGGCGCGCGCCTCCGCAAGTTTTCGGACGGCAGGCACCGGGGCCGCCCGCTCCCGCCCCGTCGGAGAGGGCGGTCCCGGCGCCGAGAACGCCGTTCTCCTCCCGACAGGGGCGGCGGCCCCCGGAGCGCCCGGCGAGGGCTTCCGGGAGGGATTCCGGGCACTTGCGCGCGGCGGCGCGGCGGCGCCCGGCGCACCTGGACGCAGGGGGGCCGTTTGGGCGATAATGGCTTGATTTTCGGGCACTTGTCCCGGGAAGGCGGTTCGACAGGCACCATGAGCGGGTTCGACAGGCTCGTCACGAACGGGAGGATGCGATGAACGCGATGGGAATGGACCAGCTCACCAAGACGGCCTTCCGGGCGACCCTGACGCCGATTCCCTTCAAGTTCAAGAAGCCGGCGGACTCCGACCAGTACAACCGGGCGTTCTCGCCGGCCGAGAAGTTCGGCATCCCGGACCCGATGTGCCTCTTCCGGCCCGCGACTCTGAACGGCTACCACGTGGCCGGCGCGCGGGTCGTGGGCAGGCAGTTCGAGGACTACATCGACGGGGTCATCGCGGCCATCGGCACCGCGGTGGACCAGTGGGCGTCTCTGGCCGTGTTCGTGAACGTCCAGATCAACGCCGTGGTCGCGCTGGGCCAGGCCGGCTGCCTCAAGGGCCCGAAGATGGAACCGCTCATCCGCGCGGCCTCGCCCCCGATGCGCACGCAGTCGGAGCAGAAATATTCCAACGCCATAGCAAAAGGCGTGGGGAAGTGCTGGGACGAGTGGGCCGACAACGTGCAGATTCCGGGGCTGCCGCTCTACCCGGCGTTCGCGGTGGTGCCGGTGCCGGTCGCGCCGCCGATGCCGAACCTGCCGATTCCGCTGCTGCTGTGCCCGTCGACGAAGCTCGCGTCGATGACGCCCGACAAGCTGTCGAAGGCGATGTCGGACGCGCTCGGGGGCGGCAGCGCGCAGCACCACGGGCTGCTCTTCGACTCGCTGGGCAAGGGCATCGGCACGGTGTTCCTGGCGTGGCTGGGCACGACGATGGTGACGAACATGATCGGCACCGGGCCGGTGCCGGTGCCGTACGGGCCGGTGGTGAACGGCATAGGCAACTCGCTGCCCAAGGGCATCGTGAGCGCCCCCAGCGGCGCCTCGGCGCTGCGCCGTTCGGGCGGCGCGGACCCGAACGACGACGCCAAGAAGAAGACGCGCGAGCTGGAGCAGGCCGCGAAGCAGAGCGAGCAGAAGGCGAAGCAGGAGATGGAGAAGCTCAAGCAGGAGTCCGCGCGCCGCCAGGCCGAGGCCGAGCAGGCGGCGCGCGAGGCCGCGGACTGACGTTCGTACTTCACGTTCAACCGCCAAGACGCCAAGAACGCCAGGGAACGGCAAGGAAGACAGTTTTGACGAGCGGAAGGGACGAGCCGTCGCACGGCTGAGCGCCGGGCCGCTTTTTGGAAACCCTTGTCCTCTTGGCGACCTTGGCGTCCCTGGCGCCTTGGCGGTTCCTGCTGCGTATCGGAATCGCCCGTGTTTCCGGCCGATTCCGCTCCATGTTGCACTGCACAAAAGTCCGTGCCAAGGTGGCCCCCTGCCGGCCGCCGGGAGCCGGCCGAGGTGCCGCATGAGCCGCTGGAAGGAAATCCTGAAGAGCAAGCTGATACCGATCGACGAGGCCGTGCGGTTCATCAAGCCGGACGACGACGTCATCGTCGCCCAGTGCGCCAGCGAGCCGCAGGGCTGCATGAGCCGTTTCCACACCGTGGCCGACCGCGTGCACGACGTGCGGGTTTTCTCGGTGCTGACGCTCAAGCCGTACGACTTCTACATGAAGCCCGAGATGCGCGGGCACTTCGAGCTGTGCTCGTGGTTCCACGCGCCGGGCTCGCGCGCCGCCCTCGCCGCCGGGGCGGGCACCGTCACCTACGTGCCCAACATGCTGCACCGCGCGGGCATGGACCGCATCCACGCGCACAAGCCCAACATCTTCTTCGGCACCTGCACGCCCATGGACGCCAAGGGCTTCGTGTCGCTTTCGCTGGGCATCACCTACGAGAAAGACGTGCTGGAGGCGGCCGATCTCGTCGTGCTGGAGATCAACGAGAACCTGCCCCGCACGCTCGGCGACACGCACCTGCACGTCACGGACGTCGACCGTTTCGTCGAGTACACCAACGAAGTGCCCACGCTGCCGGCGCCATCGCCCGGTCCCGTGGACCTCGCCATCGGGCGCCACATCGCCGAGCTGGTGCCCGACGAGGCGACGCTCCAGCTCGGCATCGGCGGCATCCCGAACGCCGCCGCGCTGGCGCTCAAGGACAAGAAGGACCTGGGCGTCCACACCGAGATGCTCGTGGACTCCATGATGGAGCTCTACGAAATGGGCGTCGTCACGAACAAGAAGAAGGCCCTGTACCGCGACAAGTTCGTCGCCACGTTCGCCATGGGCTCGCGCCGGCTCTACGACTGGCTGCACGACAACATGGCGGTCGAGTTCCGCCGCGGCCGGTGGGTGAACGACCCCGCGGTCATCCGCCAGAACTCGAAGATGGTCTCCGTGAACACGTGCCTCATGGTGGACTTCTCGGGCCAGGTCGCCAGCGAGTCCATCGGCACGCAGCAGTATTCGGGCACCGGCGGGCAGGCCGACACCGCCGTCGGTGCACGGGAGGGCTTCGACGGTCTGGGCAAGAGCATCATCGCGTGCGCGTCCACCGCGAAGGGCGGCGCCCTGAGCACCGTCGTGCCGACGCTGCCCGAGGGAACGGCCGTCACGCTGCACCGCAGCGACGTGGACCACGTGGTCACCGAGCACGGCATCGCCTACATGCGCGGGCGCACGCTGCGCGAGCGCACCCGCAACCTCATCGCGATCGCCGACCCGAAGTTCCGCGACGAGCTGACCTTCCGCGCCCGGGCGATGGGCTACCTGTAGAAGGAGCACGCACATGGAGACGCCTTCGTACAGGGCCGTGCCGGAGTGGCTGCATGCGGCGGGGGCGAACGCACTGACCCGGGGCGCCGAGGCGGGCTCGTTCCTGGCCGAGGAGTGGCTGCGCGCCGCGCGGGCGGGGCTGTACTTCTCCAGCCATGCGCTCGAGTCCGCCCTGCCCGCTTTCTCCGCGTTCTCCGACATGCGCGAGGACGTGCTCAAGTCGTTCCTGGACACGGTCGCCGGCCGCAGATCGCCCGCCGAGCACTGGACCGAACTGAGCGGGCGCGTCGCGGCGGGCGCGCGCTACCGCAAGCTCGTCCACACGCTCGGCAAGGAGCTTCTCGGCACCGCGACGTACGCCGGCGAGCAGGTGCTCGCGGCCAACGACGTGTACCGGCTGTCGTACCTGCCGCCGAAGGCCGGCGCGCCCGCGACCGACGCGGCGATCTTCTTCGTCGCGGGCTTCATCCCCTACGGCGACAGGCTCTTCCGCTTCCTGCCCGAGGCGAGCCTCTACGAACGGTACCTGGAACGCGGCATCCCCGTGTACGCGATGGAACTGGCCGCCGACGGGCGCGACCTGAAGGGCCTGGGCGGCGTCACGGTCGAGCGGCAGATCGACTGGATCGACGAAATGGCCGCGACCGCGCAGCACCACAACGGCGGGCGGCGCATGATCGCCCAGGGCTACTGCGGCAGCGGCACGCAGCTCGTGGCCTACCTTTGCGCGCGCCCGAAGAACGCCGAGGCGAAGTTCTCGCTGGCGTCGCTGTTCGTCACGCCGGTGGACGCGAAGCGATGCACCGTCTTCGCCGAAACCATGGCGAACATGCCCCGTTCCGCGGCGTGGACGAGCCTCGCCCGTTCGCAGGTGACCGGTGGCTACCTGCGCGGGCTGGAGATGTGGGCGGGCCTCGACCTCTCGCTAAAGAATATATTCGTGAAGACGTGGGTCGGCCGCTTCGCGTCGGGGTGGAAGAACCCGGCCTGGGCGAACGTGCGCACGGTCGCCGACCTCGCCCCGATGCAGCGCTTCGAGCTGGCGGGCGCGTACTGGATCTCGGTGGACAACGCGCGGCGCTTCCCGCTGCCGGTGGACCTGGTGCGCAAGGCGATGCACCTGTACGACAAGGGCGTCGGGGCGGACGGACTGCTGGGCGCGAAGTACCGCGGGCGCGACATCGGCATCGCCGACCTGGCGCGCGAAAGCTCGCTGCGCGTCGTGTCGTTCTTCGGAGGGCAGGACAAGCTGGTGCAGGAGGAGTCGGGAGCGGTGCTGAAGAGCCATCTTGGCCCGCGCTACCGTGCGATCGTGCACCCCGCAGCGGGGCACGTTTCGTACATCTGCTTCCCGTCGCAGTGGTCCTCGGCGAGCCCGAAGGCGTTCGCGCCCAATCCGATCGACGTGCTGCTGGCGGAAAGCGCGGCGGCGAAGGCGGCGTAGCACCGGAGCCCGACGACGAAGCATCCCGACGCGACCCCTGGGGGGCTGTAACCTCCCGCAATCACTGGGCTTTCCGGTCGTCGGCGCATGCACGCGTCCCGTCTTGCGACTGTGCCGGTCCGCCCGCGGCGGCGCGCAGTGCTAGGCTGATCCGGCCGGTACCGGACACCGGCGGGAGGACGAGATGCGCGGAGCGATCGGGGCAGTTGCGGTGGCGGCGGTGGCTCTCGGAACGTTCCTAGCGGCGAGAAGCGGGGCCGCCCCGCAGCCCGGGGCGATGGCGGCGGCTCCCGTCGAACTGCGCCTGGCGGCGCTTGAGAAGAGCGTGGCGGAGCTGGAGCGCCAGAACGCAGCCCTCCGCGCTGTCGTGAGGCTGAGCGGTCAGGACGTGGTCATTCAGGCGCCCATGAAGCTTCAGCTCGTCGCAGGCACCTCGGTGGAGACGAACGCCGGGAGCGAGTTTTCGGCGCGGGCCGGCAGCGGCTTCTCCTTGCGCGGCGGCAGCACGGGCGTCGTCGAGGCCGGCGCGTCTCTGGATCTTCGCGGCTCGATCACGCGCGTCAACAATGGGTCTGCCCCGGCGGCCCGCGTGGGCTCGAACATCCTCAACGGAAAGGTGAACGACGGCTCCGCGAGCCTGTTGGTGCCGTAGGCCGCGGTCGCAGGACGCACGCCCCCCGTCGCACCTACGGCTGCGCCCACGCCCCCGGCGCGGCGGCGACCGAGAATCGCAGCACGCCCCCGGGCTTCAGCTCGCCGTGCGCGAGTTCGATGCGACTCAGCGCCTTTCCGTCGATCTCCGCCCCTCGAACCCAGGGCTTCGCCGGCGACAGCCCGGGAGCGTCGATCGCGAAAACCCCGCCGGAAAGGGCGATTTCGGCGCGGGGGAACTGCGGCGCGACGACGATCCACCGATCGCTTCCAGCCACCGGATACAGCCCGATCGCCTGCAGCACGTACCAGGCCGACATCGTGCCGCCGTCGTCGTTGCCCGGCAGACCATCGGCCGCCGTAGAGTAGAACGTCTCGCGGATCCACTTCGCCCGCCGCTGCATCAGGTCCTGGCGCCCCGCCTGGGCGAGCAGGAACGCGGCGTGAAGATCGGGCTCGTTGCCGTGCCAGTAGTACGGCCGGGGCTTCACCGTGGCGTCGCCCACGAACTGCGTCTTGTCGAGCGTTCCCTCGTACTCCACGGACTTCTCGAACATCTCCTCCACGCGCGCCACGAGCGCGTCGCGGCCTCCGAACAGACCCGCCAGCCCGTCGACGTCGTGCGGCGCGGCGAAGAGCGTCTGCCACGCGTCCGCCTCGGCGTAGAAATCGTTCCACTTCGTCGGGTCGAACTCCCCCGGGGCGAGCGTGCCGTCGGCGAGCCGACCGCGCACGAATCCGCTCGCCGGGTCGTAGAGCCGCCGCCATCCGTGGGAGCGTTCGAGCAGTGCATCCGCGTCGGCGTCGTGCCCCAGCGCGCGACCGAGCTGCGACAGCGCGAAGTCGTCGTGCGCGAACTCCGTGGTGAGCGACACCGACGAGCCGCGGGGCGCCGGCACATATCCCAGCGCCCGGTACTCGTCCGAGCCCTCGCGTCCGCCGCGACCGCCCGGCGGCCGGGCCTCGTCCAGCGCCGCCGCACGCATGCGCGCCCACACGTCCTCGGCGTCGAAGCCGCGTACGCCGCGCATGTACGCGTCGGCCGCCACGACGTCCGCGCTCGCACCGAGCATGCTCCCGGAATCGCCGCCCGCCAGCGGCCACTTCGGGAAGAAGCCGCCGTCGCGCGCCATCGCGTGCAGCGAGCGCACCGCGTCCAGCGCCACGTCCGGTGCAATCAGCGCGTACAGCGGGTGCACCGTGCGGTAGGTGTCCCACAGCGAAAGGTCCGACACGTAGCGGAAACCCTCGGCGCGACGCGTCGCCCCGTCGAAGCCGCGGTACGCGCCGTCCGCGTCCGAGTGGACCGACGGCATCAGGAACACGCGATAAATCGCAGAATAGAATATGCGTCGTTCCGCTTCGGATCCGCCGGAAATCCGCACCGATCCGAGGCGCGCCCGCCAGGCCTCCTGCGTGCGGGCGCGCGCCGCCTCGAAGTTCCAGTCCGGCAGCTCGTCCCGCAGATTCGCGGCCGCGCCCTCCGGCGACACGAGGCTCAGGCCGAGCTGCAGCTCGACGGGCGCGCCCGCGTCGAACTCCAGCGCCGCGCCGACGCCCGTGCCCGACGCCTGCACGGCACTGGACGGCTGCGCTCCCTCCGACCATGTGCTCGCCTTCGACCACGGCCGGCGCACGCGCGCCTCGAAGAAGACATCGTAGCCGCCCCAGCCGCCGCTCATGCCGCCCACGCCGTGCAGACGGCCGCGGAACGCGTTTCCTGCCGGATCCAAGGTGATCGACGCATCGGTCACCCTGCCGTCGTCGAGGTGGCGGTCGAGGTCGACGATCAGCGCGCCGCCGGCTCCGGGCGCGAACGTGTAGCGATGGTGTGCGGCGTGAACGGTCGCCGACAGCTCCACGCGGACGCCGTCGCGCGCGAGCGTCGTCGCGTACCATCCGGGCCCGGCGGACTCGTCCTCTTTGGCGAACTTCGACGCGTACTGTTCGGACCGCGTTTTCGAGGGATCGAAGGCGCCCGCGGGCATGATCCCGAGCACGCCGTAGTCGGTCGCCCCGGTGCCGTGCAGGTGCATGTGCGAGAACGCGAGCACGGTGTCGTCGCCGTGCCAGTAGCCGGAATAGTGGAGGAAATTGACCGTGGAGTAGGGACCCGACGTGTCCGGACCCACCTTCACGAGTCCATTCGGGGCGGCGGCGCCGGGAAACGCGCTGCCGAAGCCGAAGCCGAAGCCGCCGCTGCCGATGAACGGATCGACGTACGCGAGAGGATCCGCGACGGGCTGCGGCCCCTCGACGGGATCCGGTCCGCAGGCGAAAAGCGCGGCGCAGAGCACGATGAACGGACGCACGGAGGTCCTCCCGCCGCGACCGGTCAGCGGCCCGCGCCGCGCAGTTTCTCGGCCGCCTCGTCGAGCACCTTCTTGCCCTCGTCGAGCAGGCCGGTCTCCGATCCCAGCAGGCGCCGCACGCCGTGTTTGGCGAGAATCGCGGTGATTCCGGGATTGCGCGCGTAGTCGACGATGCGCCACTCGCGCGTGTCCACGTACGTGAGGTTCAGCGCCGCCTCCGTCTTGCGCTCCACGATCCAGCGATCGGACGTGCGGATGAAGTGGTTGTCGAGCGCCACGAACAGCGCCGTCGTGGCCAGAATCCCGAGGACGAAACCGTTGAGCACCCGGAACATCGCGTCGCTCCGCCCGCACGTGCGGCCCGGCCGAAGCAAGTACCACCTCGGGAGGACGGGCGCCAGGCGCTCTGTACGCCGCGCCCCGGGCCCGGCATGCTGCCCGCATGAGCGCGCCCGCCAACGGCCCGCGACTGCGCGACCGCATCCGCCTGCTGGACGTGCTGCGCGGGTTCGCGCTGCTGGGCATCCTCGCCATGAACGTCCAGTCCTTCTCGATGCCCAGCGCCGCGTACGTGAACCCCGCGGCGTACGGAAGTCTCCGCGGCGCCGACGGCGCGGTGTGGGCGGCGGGCTATCTGCTGTGCGATCTGAAGTTCATCAGCCTGTTTTCCATGCTCTTCGGCGCCGGAATCCTCGTCTCGACGGGCGCGTGGGGCGCAGGCCCGGAGCGCCCGCGCGCGTTCCACTTGAGGAGAATGGGAGCGCTGCTGGGCTTCGGATTGCTGCACGCGTTTCTGCTCTGGTACGGCGACATTCTCGTGGCGTACGCGCTGTGCGGGCTGGCGGTGTACCCGCTTCGACATCTGGCCGCCGGGCGCAAGCTGAAGATTGCCGCGGTGCTGCTCGCGATGCCGACGGTGCTGGCGCTCGCGGTCCATGCGACTGCACTGCTGGTACCCTCGCTGGGCGTGCGGGAGATGCTCGAACAGGCATGGGGCCGGGGCGATCTCGTGACGCGCGAACTGTCGGCGTTCCGCGGCTCCTGGACGCAGGCGTTCGGCGCGAACGCGCGGCTCGCGCTGGCGTCGATTGCGGGCGAATTCCCCATCTTCTACGCCCGGCGCGCGGGCGGGTGCATGCTGCTCGGGATGGCTCTGCTGGAGCGGGGCCTGCTCGCCGGAAAAGCGGGCACGGCGGCGTATGCGCGTCTCGCTCGCCTGGGCTTCGGCGTCGGACTGCCCGTCGTCGGGCTGGCGGCGGCGCTGCACTTCGCGACCGGCTGGCAGCCGATGCTCTCGTATTTCGTGATCGGCCAGCTCAACGGCCTGGGCAGCATCGGCGTGGCGCTGGGGTGGCTCGGGCTCGTCGGCTGGATCGTGGACCGCGTGTACCTGCGCTCCGTCGCCGACGCGATCGCGGGTCTGGGACGCATGGCTTTCACGGGCTACCTGCTCCAGTCCTTCGCCGGCACGCTGGTCTTCCGCGGCCACGGACTGGGGCTCTTCGGTTCGGTGCGGCGCTCGGGTCAGGCCGCGTTCGTGATCGCGGTCTGGCTCGCCGAGGTCGCGCTGGCTGCAGCGTGGCTGCGGGTGTTCGCGTTCGGGCCGTTCGAATGGGCCTGGCGCTGCCTCTCGTACGCGCGCCTCGTGCCGATGCTGCGCTCGTCCGGGCCGGATGCCGCGGTGACCTGATCATGACCATCAGGTGACCACCTATGCGGAGCCCTACCGGCACACGGGCGGCAGGCACGCCGACGCGTCGAACGTACACGCGTCCGAACACGCCAGCCGTCCGCCGCCGAACCCCGCGGCGGCACAGTCCTTTCCGCCGAGGTCGTCGGCGTCGCAGTCCTCGTAGCCCTCGCGCGTGCCGTTGCCGCACGTGCTGCACTCGGACGTGTCGAAGCGGCACTCGGCCGAGCAGCGCAGCGTGCCGATGCGGAAGCCGCGCCGCGCGCACGTCCAGCCTGCGATGTCCTCGCCGTCGCACTCTTCGGGCCCGTCGATCTTCCCGTTGCCGCACGTGGCGCTTCCGATGCACGCCGACGCGTCCACGGTGCAGTCCTCGCGGCAGGCGAGCGCGCCCGTGCGGTAGCCGAGCGTCGTACACGTGGCTGCGCCGAAGTCCGCACCGTCGCACGCCTCGTTCGTGGCGCGCGCGCCGTCGCCGCAGCGCGACGGGCCCATCTCGTCCACGCGGTCGATGCTGTAGCCGAACTTCACGAGCGCCGGATCGGTCACGAGGCGCACCTTGACCGTGTCCCCGGCGATCACGGCCGAGTCCACGTCGGTGCGCGAGCCGTGCAGAACCTGGTACAGATTCCCCGCGCCGTCGAACATGTAGACGTTGTCGCACGCGCCCGCCACCGGGCAGTCGCGCCCCACCTCCGTCTCGATCCGCGAGAAATGCACGCGCAGCGCCAGCGCCCCGGGCCGCACGATCGTCTGCGTGTCGTCGAGCATGCTCGCGTACGAGGCGCCCTCGCGCGGGTTCTGCACGTCGACGGCCTCCGAGCGAACCAGCGTGTGCATCTGCGGCTCCGGCGTCAGGTCGCGCGAGAGCCCCCGGTCCAGCAGCAGTTTCTTCAGCGCCGGCACGTGCGCGCTCTCGAAGAGATTCGCGTCCGCCGCGAGCAGCGCCGCGCCGCCGGACATCATCGTGCTGCGCCCCGCGAGCAGGAAGTGCGACTCCAGAATCAGACGGTCCATCGTGTCCGC
>Ga0172369_10005314_pt1 | contig 15928 bp, 16 predicted proteins | sample LakKiv25m_FD_114539 | JGI IMG/M metagenome (GOLD analysis project Ga0172369, IMG submission 114539) | Freshwater microbial communities from Kabuno Bay, South-Kivu, Congo - kab_022012_11.25m | ecosystem: Environmental > Aquatic > Freshwater > Lake | place: Democratic Republic of the Congo...
CAGGCTGGATATTAAAAAGATCAGGGCAGGCAATTTCTTGCCCGCCCTGGTGGTTGCGCCTTTGATTGTGTGGGCTCTTACGGCCCTTGGGATCAGCCTCTCTTTGCCGTAGATTAATCCTGCTCGGCCGTATGGCGGTTCCCCAAAGGGAAAGGCGCAAAACGAAAAGATTGAGGGGTTGAAAATCCGCGAAGCGGATTTTCAACCCCTCAAAGTTGTCTTTGCTCCCCGCCCCTCAGGGGCGGGGTCGTAGATTTTTACTGGCCAGCCGCCAGGGCCTTGTCGATCTCTACAACTACCTGGTTGGCATTGAGCGGTCCAACCCCGTTGACAAAGAAGGACGGGGTCGAATTTACTTTGCGGTCCATGGCCTGGGTATTGTAGTCTTCGACCGTTTGCTTGTGGGTGCCTTTGTCCAGGCAGGACTTGAAAGCGGCTGTATCGAGGCCGGCAGTGGCGGCCATCTTATTCAGACTGGCTTTTGTATATATGCCGGCGTTTTCCGCGCCCTGGGCGTTGAATATGTATGTGCGCAATTCCCAGAATTTGTTCTGGTCGACCGCACAGAACGCGGCCTCCGCGCTTAGCAGCGATTCCTCACCGATAAAACTGAAAGGATTGTAAACAAAGCGCACCTTGCCAGTTTCTACGTACTTCTCAACCAGGGCAGGTTCGAAATCGGTGTAGAACAATTTGCAGTAGGGGCATTGAAAGTCGGAATACTCTTCGACCAGGACTTTGGCGTCATCGCTGCCCATGGAAAGACCTTTGGGATTGAGAACCGGCTTGAAAGCCAGGGTTGCCACCGGGTCGCTGGACTGCGCGGGCTGGTTCAAGACGATTAACAGCGCGACGATGATGACTGCCGCGAGGGATGTGATTCCGATATAGAGCCAACGGCGGTCCTGTTTTTTGACAGGCTTGCGCTGGTCAATCGAATGGGTACGTTTTGCCATTGATAAAGCTCCTGATCTGTGACATTAGAATCGTGAGCCATATTTTACCATCCCTGCCAATGAATTAGCAGTCTGGGTATCATCTTAGAAAAAGGGGGGGGTGATTGCGAATTGCGGGCTTCGCCCACAACTCGCAATCACCCCCCCAACTTTTGCAGAAGATTCGTGTTTTGCGTTTTTATTATCCGCAGACCCGTGTTAGAAAGCGCAGTGCTGTTTCACTCGCGGTAGGGGTAAATATACACGGGGAACTGCTCCCCGGTCAGTTTGAAGCCAATTTGTTGATACAGCGCCAGCGAGGCGTAGTTGTTGTTTTGTGTGTTCAGGGTGACGCCCCAGGAGCCGGTGCTGTTAATGAAATGGGTCAGGACGTTATGCACGAGGCGATACCCGATGCGCTTGCGCTGGAAAGCTGGGTCAACGGCCAGGCGCGCCAGGTGGGCGGTGAAACCGTTGTGGGCGCTCATCTGGTATCCCACCACTTTGCCGTCCAATTCGAGTACGGTGCGGTAACCGCTGCGATCGAAGGCGCGGGTCAGGTCTTCGGCCGAAAGGCGCCAGATAGGCTCAAAGGCCTGGTTGTCGATTTGGGTCACGGCCGGAATATCGGTTTTGACCATGGGGCGGATGGCGATCGATGGATCTTTCGAGGGCTCAAGTGGAGGCGTGCCATCAAACGAAAGCACAATAATATTTTGGAAGAACTGGAACCCGCTGGCCGAGAGCATATCTTTGAACCAGTCCTGCAGTCCGAGCGCGGCGATGATCGGGCGCGATGTCTGTTCTGCGAAATGCGAGTAGATCCGTTCAAACAAGATATTCCAGGCCCAGGCTGGCGAGAGCCTGTTCTCGACCGCGAACAAGCGAACCCAGGCCACTTCGCTGGGCTCGGTCATGCAGGCCAGCACCGCTTGTATTTCGCCATTTTCTTCCAGAATCCAAAATGGCTGCTTGCCCAGCCAATCCAGCGGGTCGCGCCAATCGAGGTGGCGCACGGTGTAAGCGGGAGATTGAACGAAGCGTTGGATGCGCTGGCGGTCTTCGGTTTGCGCGGCGCGCAGCGAGTATTGGGCGGGCGTAGGTGACATTAGCGGTGCCTCATCATATCAAGCGGAATGCGCAACAGTTTTTTCAACAGGCGTTCGCGCAGCGACAGGCGCTTTTGGTTTTCTAGCGCCGCGTCCATCGCGGCGAGGGCTTGAAGCTGTTTTCCAGTGCGGATCTGCAGGGCGGCTATGTTTTTCAGCACGGCGGCGCGCAGCTCTTTTTCACCAGCCTGTTTTAGCAGATCCGCGCTGGCTGAATAGCGCTCCAGAGCTTCCTCAAGCCGGCCCAGGGCTTCCAAGGCCGCGGCCTGATTGCCGAGGGCCATGCCCTGGCGGCGCGCATCACCCGCGCTGGCAAAAATTTGATCCGTGCCTTCGGCGGCCTGGAGGGCTTCGGCTGGGGCGCCAGCTTGTAAGAAAGCCACGCTGGCGTTGTTGCCGGCTTCAGCTGAATCGGCGAGCTTGCCGCCAGCGGCATAGGCGCGGGCTACCCGGGAAAATAATTGGGCCGCATCGGCGTAGCGGGCTGAACGGTACGCTTCAGCTGCTTCACGAGCGAGGTCTTGCGGCATGAGCGTTTCGGCCATTAGAAGGTGATATCCAGCAGGCTTTCGGCCAGGGCGCGCAGCTTATCCACGGGCATTTCACTGAGGCGCAAGGCAATTTCCAGGTAGGGCTGGTTAATTGGCCTGGCAATGAACTGCTGCAGCTCGGGAGAAAGGTGCTGCGGCGCCTGGGGGGACTGGGGAGCGCGTGATTTGCTGATCGGGCCGTGATGGTCATAGAAGGTGGAGAGCGGTGTTTGCAGAAGTCCAGCCAGAGTTTCCAGTTCGGCCAGCGGGATGGGGGCTTCGCCAAGTTCGTAGCGGGTCAGCGCATCCTCGCTCAGGCCGCTTTCGCGAGCCAGGGTGGTCAGCTCGATCTGCTGGTTGCTGCGCGCCAGGCGGAGCGATGCCCCGATGACTTTGTTGCGCAGACTGAGTATGCGCTTTTTGTCTTCCGCGTTTTGCTCGCTGGCCCTGGTCGACATCGCCTGGCGCCCCCAATAATGCTCCAGGGGCATATTGAGATAAACTGCCAGCAGTTCGAGCTGCGGCAGGGAGGGGGACGCCTTGCCGCCTTCAAATGACCGGTATTCGTCGAGCGACACGCCCATCGCCTCGGCGCATTCTTCCGCGCCGCGCCGGTTTGCGATGCGGCTGTCGTAGATCAAAACGCCCAATTTGCGGCTGCGAATCTGCATCATTTGATGTGGATTGCTCATGATATCCTCGTAAAAGCCTTACCTGCGCCCGCGTGAAGAGCCAAACATATCGGTCAGATTGACGCCGAAGACCTCGGGTCCCAACTTAAAGCCGGCAGTTTCCAGGCGTGGACCAAAGAGCGGGCGAATGCCCGTCGGTTTCAACTCCCCGATGACACGCCCGTCGGAGGATGTGCCGGTTTGGTCGAACTTAAAGATTTCGGTCATGACAATCGTGTCGCCTTCCATGCCGGAGACTTCGGTGATGGAGGTGACTTTGCGCGTGCCGTCTTTTAAGCGGGTTTGCTGGATGATCAGGTCGATGGCTGAAGCAATCTGCTCGCGGATGACCTTCAACGGCAGGTCCATACCGGACATGAGGCTCATCGTCTCCAGACGAGAAAGCGCGTCGCGGGGTGTATTGGCATGCAGGGTGGTCAGTGAGCCGTCGTGGCCGGTGTTCATGGCCTGGAGCATGTCCAGGGCTTCACCGCCGCGGCATTCGCCAACGATAATGCGGTCGGGGCGCATGCGCAGCGAGTTGCGCACCAGTTCGCGGATGGTGACCTGGCCTTTGCCTTCCGAGTTGGGCGGGCGGGTTTCCAGACGGACCACGTGATCCTGCTGCAATTTCAACTCGGCGGCGTCTTCAATGGTCACAATCCGTTCGTCATCCGGAATAAACCCGGAGAGCACGTTCAGCAGGGTGGTCTTGCCGGAGCCGGTGCCGCCCGAAATGACGATGTTTAAGCGCGATTTGACACAGGCCTGGATGAAATCAGCCATGTTCTGGGTCAGCGAGCCATAGCTGATCATCTGTGCTACGCCCAGCTTGTCTTTTTTGAATTTACGGATGGTGATCGATGGCCCGTCGATCGCGCAGGGCGGGATGACCGCGTTGACGCGCGAGCCATCGGGCAGGCGCGCGTCAACCGTGGGCGATTCGTTGTCGACGCGGCGGCCGAGCGGTGTGATGATCTTTTCAATCACGCGCAAAACGCCATCGTCATTTTCAAAGGTGATGTTGGTTTTGACCAGTTTGCCCCTGCGCTCGACGTAAATCGATTTGGGGCCGTTTACCATCACTTCGCTGATGTCAGGATCGTCGAGCAGGGGCTGGAGCGGGCCAAAGCCGAGTAAATCATCCAGAATGTCGTGAAACAGCTGATCGCGCAGCGTGGTTGGCAGCTGCAAACGCGTGCCGTTATAAGCTTCCTGCAGCATGGAAGAGATGACTTTACGCCGGTCTTCTAAATTGGGCGGGTTATTCTCGATCTCCCTGGTCACCACGCTGACCAGGAAGTCGCGGAGTTTATTCATCTCCGCTGCGCGATTGGGCAAGCCGGGGTTATTCATCGATTATTCCTTTGGGTGGAGGATTTCTTCCACGGGGATAATCCATGTGATTTGGTCTACATTCAGGGTGAGAAACGCACATTCATATAAAACAACCCGGTTGGCATCCATAATCGCAGCATCCGTCACCGCCATGAAGCCCTGGGCATGGTTGAATTCGTCAATCACGCGTTCACTCGGCCGGACATGGATGGTGCCGCGAATGGTTTGCGCTCCCATCTGAATAAGCACCTCAACCGGTTTCTTGGAGATGACCTGGGTGAAAATTTTTCCTTTGTCGTCAAACGGAGTTACCATCGCTTATCCTTTCTCCAAGCCTTCTGGTTCGATGGGGGGCATCAGATAACCCAGGCCTGAGCGGGTGACAATATGTTGAGGGTTATGCGGGGAGTCCTCAAGTTTTTGGCGCAAGCGGGCAATGCTGACCCAAAGAATTTCTTTATCGTCACGGTATTGCCCGCCCCAGACGGCGGAAAGCAGTTCTTCGGCAGACAAAACCTGGCCGACATGGTGAGCAAATTGGATTAACAGGCGGTATTCGGTGGCAGACAGGAAGATGGGTTTCTCATCCTTCCACACTTCGGCGCGGGCAAAATCTAACTTGAGGTTGCCATGGATGAAAAACCGGCTGGGGGCTGCTCCTTCGGCGTTTTGCGCCCTGCGGATCACCGCGCGCACCCGCGCAATTAATTCCGTCGCCGAAAATGGCTTGACCACATAATCATCGGCGCCAACATTCAGGCCGCGCACGCGGTCTTGTTCTTCGCCTTTGGCGGTGAGCATGATGATCGGGACGCTGGAGAATTGGCGGATGCGTTCGCAGGTGGTGAAACCGTCGATGCGCGGCATCATCACATCCAGAATGACCAGATCGGGCTGACGAGTCGACACCATTTCCATGGCTTCTTCGCCGTTGCTTGCGGTGGAAACAACGTATCCGGCTGCTTCCAAATTCACTTTCACCAGGTGCTGGTAGCGGGCTTCATCATCGACAACGAGGATTTGTACAGCCATGCTCAACTTTCCTCCAGGGTCGTAATCGGCGCTTTCTTTAGCGTAATTTTCGGTATCCAGATGCGGAACTGAGTCCCCCGGCCCACCTCGGAATGCGCGGAAATCATTCCATCATGCGCCGTGATAATTTTCTTGCAAATAAACAATCCCAGGCCGGTGCCATGCACGGAAGGAGAGGTATCCGGATTGCGGAAAAACCGCTCAAATAAATGGGGAAGAAAACGATGCGGAATTCCGGGACCATGATCTTCTACGGTGATGGTGGTGCCCATTTCATCCGTATTTATTTTAACCCAAACCTCTGAGCCGGGCGCGTATTTTAACGCATTATTGAACAGATTCTCAAAAACCTGGCCCAGGCGTTTGGGGTCGCCGGTCAGGGGACCCTGTTCTCCCTCAATGTCCAGGTGAAGAATAAACTGCGGGTTGTGCAGTTTGGTGCGCTCCGCGACGGTCTTGATCAGGGTGTCGATCCGGACTGCCTGAAAATCCATGACCAGCGTTCCGCTTTGCAGGCGAGCCGAATCGAGCAGGTTATCGATCAATTCCTGCAGGCGGTCAGTTTCCTGGTCGATGATTTGCAAAAACTCTTGCTGCGTTTGGGGATCCCAGGTAGTGTCGGGGCGCAGCAGGGTGGTGCTGTAGCCTTTGATAAATCCCAAGGGTGTGCGCAGTTCGTGCGAGATGGTCGAAATAAAGTCCTCTTGCAAACGCGTTTCACGGTTTTGGGTTTCCAAAAGAGTGTTGGCTTTTTGCAGATTTTGGCGTTCGACCAGCAGGCCAATCTGCTGCGCGATGAAGTCGGCCAGGTCGATATAATAGCTGTTGAAAGGCGGCCCGCCAAAGCGAATGAACACCACCACGCCCAACGGGTTGGGATTGGCATTGATTGGAATGCCCAGCACATAAGGGCTCTTGAGCCGGTCTTCTTCCAGCTCATCCTTGGGCTCGTCGATCGTTATTTTTGGATCGCCCATGATCCGGTTGGCAATGGCCTCGCCCCAGGCGATGTCGGCCTCGGCCGAACGACCGCGCCCCACCGCGCGCGCGTACATCACATCCAGGTGGCGGGTCAGCGGGTCGGCGATGTAGACCACCAAGTTATCAAAAATGATGATCTTCCTGATCAGCGGGATGATCTCGTCGAGGGCTTTGTTCCATCCAGAAGCCCGCGATACAATCTGGCTGATCTGGTAAAGATGTTTGGTTTCAACCGCCGTGGTTGTCGGTTCAATCAGACCCATTTAATCACCCCAACTCAGGACGATGAACAATCTCGCAAAAAAAACGGACGCAGGTGTTGTGTATTTCAGGCCGGTCCCGCCTGGCATGATTAAGCCTGATGGACTTTGAGCAAAAATTCAAATTGGCTGCCTTTGCCGACCTCGGATTGCACATGAATGATCGAGCCATGTGCTTCCACAATCCGGCGCGCCAGGGCCAGCCCAAGCCCCGTCCCGCCGACTTTGCGCGTCGAACTGCCGTCCAACTGCACGAATGGCTCAAATATCTTTTCAATCTGGTTGGCCGGGATGCCGATACCGGTGTCGCGCACCTGCAGATGGATAAAGTTTTCCTCGCGCACGGTTCTTAAAACCACGCGGCCTTTTGGCGCGGTGTATTTGATCGCGTTGTCCAGCAGCTGAGTGAGAACCCAGGCGATTTTCTCGGGATCTGCGTCAATATGCACCAGTTCCGGCGGTTCCAGTTTCAGGTCGATTCCGCGTTCCTGGGCCTTGGGCAGCGCGCGTTTATACACCCCCGCGCACATCTCGAGCAGAGAAGTGGGTTGGATGCGCAGGAAAATCTGGTCGCGTTCGCTGACGGAAAAGAGGATCAGGTCTTCGATCAGGTGTCCCAATCTTTCGCTTGCGCGCTGGACTACCTCCATCGCGCTCAGCTGGTCGGGCGTGAGAGGGCCAAAATCACCGCTCACCAGCAGGTCGACATAGCCAGAAACATGAGTTTGTGGAGTGCGCAGCTCGTGCGAGATGTTGGCGACCAAATTGGATTTCAACTCGTTCAGGGTGGTCAGCTGTTCGAGAGCGTTTTCAAGCTCGGCAGTGCGTTCTTTGACGCGCTGTTCCAGGCGTGTGTTGGCTTCTTGCAGAGCGTTGCGGAAGTGGACGATCAGATCATAGAGCGCCGCATCGCGCACGGCATGGGTGATGAAACCCAGGTCGACCAGGATTTGACCGGTTGGGGTGTTGATGCCGTTGGAGCGCAGTTTCGCTTGCGTCTCCAAGGCCTCTTTCAAATTGGCTTTGGTGATCGCCCCACGCTCAACCAGGTAGTCTCCCAGCATGGGAACCAGTGCTTCGGGCGTTTTTGGCACTGCTGCGCTCATCACTCACTCGCTTTCCAGGACCCACTCTCCATCGACCATGACCGCGCAGGGCGCAAGGCGGTGGAGGTCTTGTGCAGGGGTCGCAGCGGGATTTTCGGGCAGGACTATCAGGTCGGCTGCATAACCGCTGGCAAGCTTGCCCTGGCGGTGTTCCCGTCCGGCAGCAAACGCTGGACCAAGCGTATAAGCACGCAGGGCTTCGGCGAGTTCAATCCGGTGCTGCAGGTACCAGCCCAATTCATCCGGCGCGCCGTTTATCCGGCGGCGAGTCACTGCGGCATGGATACCCCAGAACGGGTTGGGAACTTCGACCGGCGCGTCGGAGCCGAAGGCCAGGCGTGTTCCGTTCCTGTGCAGCATGCCGTAGGCGTAAGCGCCCTGTGACCTGGCCCCCCAATAGCGGTCGGCCATGTCCATGTCGGAGGTGGCATGGATTGGCTGGACCGAGGCGATGATATCCAGGCCAGCCAGACGGTCATAATCCTGGGCATGAAGGGCCTGGACGTGTTCGATGCGGTGGCGGGCTGGTTTCAGTCCGCGTTCTTGTTCGAACGCGCGCAGCTGAGAATAGGCATTCAGTACTTCATGGTTGGCGCGGTCGCCGATGGCGTGAATGGCCAGGCTGAGCCCGCTTTGAACGGCCTTTTGACCAATCTCGTAGATTTGCTCACCATCCAGAAAGAGCAGGCCTGTATTTTGACTTTCATCTTCATACGGCTGCAGCATGGCGGCTGTGTGCGGGCCGAGCGCGCCATCTGTGAATAACTTGACCGAGCCAATCCGCAAAAATTCGCTGCCAAACCCGCTGCGCAGCCCCAGGGCGGCTGCCTGGTCGAGCAGTTCAAGCGGGATGCTTTTGAGCACGCGCAGGCGCAGCTGGCCAGCCTGATCGAGGATCTGCAAGGCTGAAAAGCAGCGCGCGCGGTCAAAGTCATGGATGCCCGTGATGCCCATTTTCCACAGGTTGGTTTGAGCCGCCAGCATGAGCCGGGCCGATTCGGCGACGCTGAGCGGCGGGATGACTCGTTCGACCAACGCCATAGCGGATTCGAGCAGGATACCGGTCGGGCTGCCTTTCGCATCGCGCACGATCACGCCGTCCTGCGGGTCAGGGGTGGTGGCTGTAATCCCGGCCAGGCGCAATGCGGCGCTGTTGGCCCAGCCGGCGTGGTAAGATTTGGCGGTCAGGTAACAGGGGTGCGCGCCGCTCACCCCATCCAGATCGGCGCAGCTGCCAAAACCTTCCGGCCAGGAATTTTGGTTCCAGCCATAGCCGAGCAGCCAGCTGCCCTGCGGCGAGGTTTCGGCGCGGGCAGCCACACGGTTCAGGCATTCCTGACGGGTCGCGGTTTCGCAGTTGATTGTGTCCAGGTTGGAAGCGTAGCCTTCGAAATGGATGTGCGCGTCGATCAACCCGGGCCAGATCGTCTTGCCACGCAGGTCAGTTTTAACCTGGGCGGAATGGAACGAATCCAGAATTTCGGCGTCGCTTCCAACCGCGGCAATCTGCCCGTGATCGATCGCGACTGCGGAAGCTGCAGGCTGGGCGAGGTCGTTGGTGGTGATATGGGCATTATATAGAATTTGCATCGTTAATCTTCTTGCATGATCTGGGAAACCAGGTGGTCCAGTTCTTCATCAGAATAATAAAAAATCACCAGCGAACCGCCTTTTTTGCTGTGATGCAGGTTGACGCGCGTTCCCAGGCGGCTGCGCAGGCGCTCTTCAAGCTCGCGGATCTCCGGCAGGGCTTCTTTTTTCGCCTGCCGGGCAGGGCGCGCGCCGCCCAACATGCGCACCAACTCTTCGGTCTGGCGCACGCTCATCTTCTTTTCAAGGATCGACTTTAAAAGGTTGATCTGGGCCGCCGCGCTGCTCAGGCCGAGCAAGGCCCTGGCATGTCCCTCGCTGATCTGCTGGTCATTGAGAGCTTGTTTCACTTCGGCCGGCAGGCGCAGCAAGCGCAGCGTGTTGCTGATTGATTCGCGGCTCTTACCGACCCGCGCGGCGATGTCTTCATGACGCAGCCCGAACTCGTCGACCAGCAGTTCGTAGGCTTCCGCGGTGTCCAGGGCTGAAAGATCGGCGCGCTGGATATTTTCGATCAAGGCCAGCTCCAGGCGCTCCTGTTCACTGGCCTGGCGGATGAGCACGGGCACTTTGTCCAGCCCAGCCATGCCCGCGGCGCGCAAGCGGCGCTCGCCCGCGATCAGGGTGTACTGGTTGGTGCCGGGGTCGGTTGTGACCACCAGCGGCTGCAGGATGCCGTGTTCGCGGATGGAGGCAGCCAGCCCTTCCAGTTCGAGCGGATCCATTTGCAGGCGCGGCTGGCGCGGGTTGGGGATGATCTGGTCGATTGGAATATAGGACAGCCCGGAAGATGGGGTGGAATTTTCCCCCGGGATGAGCGCGCCTAGACCTCGACCTAAACCGCCTTTTTTTGACATTTCAGTTGAATTCAGGGATGTGAACGCCGTCCTGGTTTAGCAATTCGCGCGCCAGGCTTTCATAGGCTTTGGCCGCGACCGACTCGGGAGCGTAGATCGAAATTGGTTTGCCGTAGGATGGCGCTTCGGCCAGGCGGATGCTGCGCGGGATGATCGAATTGAAGACCTGGTCGGGGAAATACTTGCGAACCTCGGCCACCACATCGGTGGCCAGACGGGTGCGGCCGTCGTACATGGTCAGAATCACGCCGCGCACTTTCAATTCTGGGAAGAGCGACGCGCGCACGCGGTTGATGGTTTGGGTGAGCTGCCCCAATCCTTCGAGGGCCAGGTATTCGCATTGGACGGGGATGATCACTCCGTCGCGGGCGGAAACCAAACCGTTGATCGTCAAAAAGCCGAGCGATGGCGGACAGTCGACCAGGACATAATCATAGCGCTCTTGCACGGAACGGATCACATCGCGCAGGCGGTTCTCGCGGTTGGTCATCTCGACCAGTTCGACCTCGGCTCCAGCCAGGGCGGGAGAGGATGGCAGCAGCGATACCTTCAAGCGTGGGTTATGAAGAATTTGCGGCGCGGCAGGCGCTGAACCGATCAAGACTTCGTAGGTGCCGTTGCGTACGGTGGTTTTGTCGATGCCCAGCGAAGAAGTCGCATTTGCCTGCGGGTCCAGGTCGATGAGAAGCACACGCTGGCCAAAATAACCCAGATAAGCGCCTAAATTGATCGCCGAAGTGGTCTTGCCGACCCCGCCTTTTTGGTTGACCAACGTGTATATGCGCGCCATACGTTAGTTTTCTTTGATAACCTCGTTCAGGCTGGCCTGGACTTCTTCTTTCGTCGGGATGCCCTGGATGCCGCGGCGGGTGACGCTGTAGGAAGCCAGGTGCGTGGCGAACCGGCCCGCCTCCCATGGGTTGCGCGTGCTGTACAGGCGGGTAAAGAAAGCCGCCGCGAAGATGTCACCCGCGCCGACCGGATCCACTTCGGGCATCTGGGGCGGGGTGAAGCGGCGCACGTCTCCGTTCCAATAGATGCGCGCGCCCTTCGCGGCTTCGGTCACCGCCAAAACGCGGACGTGGCTGGCGTAATTTTCGATGTAGCTCTCATCGTTGTGGACATCCTCAATGCTGAGGACCGCAGCGTAAGAGCGCTGCAAGATGAAACTGGCTTCGAGCCAATCGCGAAAATGAACCCAGCCGTCCGCGTCAAATTCGCGCATCCAGCCCTGGGGCGTGACGCCGATCAGGGCGTCGGGGAAGGCGCGCAGCAGGCTGGAGTCGATTTCGTTGTCAACCGGCCCAAAATGGACAATGGGCGCGGAGCGCCAGGCGTCCGGCACCATCGAAAGATCGATCATGGGCGCGCGGGCGTGTACGCGCTGGATGCGGCCGGTGGGGGTGTAGATGTTCTCAAAAGTGGTGGTCACATCGGTCACCAGTCCCGCGACCGGGATGCCGTTGAGCTCCTCCTGGTTGGAACAGCCTTCACAGGCGGTCACAATACCAACTTTCAGGCCGATTGCCTGGGCGGCGCGGGCGGAATAGGAGGCGGTGCCGCCGATGGTAAACCCGCCAGGCACCACGTCCCGCGTGATGTGTCCCACCATCAGGTAGTCAACCGGTTCAAATACAGGGGTATTAAACATTAAGGGTCCTCAGGGATTCTCTGTAGGTGGCAGGGCTTCTTCATCTGCGCTCAAGCCGTGCAGGGCATCTTCAACGCTGGCGTTTTCACGGCGCATGCCAGGGGCGGGAGTGCCGCAGAATGGACATAAATTCCAGGCAAGCTCGATTGGTTTACCGCATTTATGGCAGGCTTTTTTGAGGCGGGTGTAGCAGCCCGGGCAGGCTACCCAATCTTCGCGCACACGCCGTCCGCAGCCAGGGCAAAGCGGGTTATCCTCGATTGACTGCAATAAGGCTTCTTCCTCAAGGGTTTGCTGGAATTCCTCCTCTTGCGTGCGCTGGGGGCGCAGGATCAGGTAGACCAGAATGCCGGGCAGGAACAGGATGGCCACGACCAGCACCGCCAGGATGCGCACCAGCGGGTCGCGCGCGCGGCGGCGGATATCGCGGTAGGTCCAGATGATCAGGCTCAGCCACAAAGCTGCGGCAAATGCGGCCGAAAAGCCGGTTGCGATCAATATGAAGTTGCTCAACGTGGTTGGGTCGAGAGTCATGCGGTACTCCGTTTCAAAATTATAGCATGGATCATCCCAAAGGCTCTCCAGCAGTTTACGGGGGGCAAATACCGCGTTTCACGCATCTTCTCAAAAAAGGGGCGTTGAATGTTCCCCTGAACTTTAAAAGAATTTCTGTAACAACTCAGCTACCCCAACCTCACCCCTGCCCCTCTCCAAGATCGCCTCGATCATGGAGAGGGGCAGGGGTGAGGTTTTTCGTCACATGGCTGAGCAGTTACGAATTTTTATGCTGATTTGTGTAGTTGTCTAAAAAACCAAACAGCGGACTGCTGATATACTATCAGCATGGTAAAGGAAACCCCGCCGACCTACCGGATCACAGACCTGGATGAGAATGACCGGCCGCGCGAGCGCCTGGCAGAACTGGGAGCACAGGCGCTGAGCAACGCGGAACTGATCGCGATTTTACTGCGTGTAGGCATAAAAGGTGAAAACGCGGTGCAGATGGGGCAGCGCCTGCTGCAGAGTTTTGGCGGTCTGCACGGGCTGCACAAGGCGTCTTTTGTGCAGATGTGCGCGGTGCATGGTTTGGGCGAGGCGAAGGCTGCCCAGATCAAGGCGGCGATCGAACTGGGCAGGCGGCTGCCGCTGCAGGCCCCGGAGGAGCGCGCGGCGATCAACAGCCCGGGAGACGCGGCAGAGCTGGTGCGTTATGAGATGAGCGCGTTCGAGCAGGAGCACTTGTGGGTGATGCTGATGGACACGCGCAACAAGGTGATTTCGATCGAGCGGATCTATACCGGCTCGTTGAATTCTTCAACCGTGCGGGTGGGAGAGCTGTTCCGCGCGGCGATCCAGCGCAGCGCGGCTTCAATCATTGTGGTGCACAACCACCCATCCGGCGACCCGACCCCCAGCCCAGAGGACATCGCGCTGACGCGCGCGGTGGTGCAGGCGGGCAAGTTGATGGACATCAGTGTGCTTGATCATCTGGTGATCGGACACAACCGCTGGATCAGCCTGAAGGAGCGCGGCCTGGGTTTTTAAAGCCCGGCGGCGCGCAGTCCCAGGCCCGCGGTGACGGAGCTGAAAGCGTTGGACGCGCGCAGGCGCGTTTCCCCGAAAATTTCGGCCAGCAAGGCGCGGAAGGCCGGGATATTGGAAGACCCGCCGGTAGTCACCACGGTGTCGATTTGCTGCGGTTCGCGGCCGGCGGCGGCTAACGTTTCCAATACAATCTGGCGGATGCGCTCGCGGTTGCCGCGGATATCTTTTTCAAACTGGCTGCGGGCATACAGCTCCCAAATGTCGATGCCGGGTTCGCTCATGCGGATGACCGCAGCGCCCTGCGATGACAGGTTGATTTTGCCTTCCTCGACGATTCGGTAAAAGGAGAAGGCAAGGTCATTGAAGATCAGCGATTCGAGCGCGCGCAGCTGGATCGGCGCAACGCCGGAACGGGCGGCTTGCTGCAGGCGGCGGCGGTTGATCGGGGTGCTCAGCTCGGGCAGGGCCATCCAATCCTGCACCGAATGGATCAGCTCCATGATTTCCGGATGCCCCTCCACCTGTCCGCTGCCGAAGTGCGGCAGCATGCGCCGCTCGATGATGGCGCGGTCAAAATCGCTGCCGGCGATGTCGATGCCGCCGCTGGCGTAGACCGTGCGCCTGGACGGTTCGCCCAGATGCATGATGGTGATGTCGAGTGTGCCGCCGCCAAAGTCAAAGATCAGCACATCTTCCGGTTGGGCCAGGCCGCGTTCATATTCGAGCGCGGCAGCGACCGGTTCGAACTCAAAGCTGACGCTGGCAAACCCGGCATCACGGGCAGCCTGGCGCAGGCTGTCTTCGGCGCGGCGGTCCAGGGCTGGGCTGCTGGCGAATTTGACCGGGCGCCCCAAGGTGACCGAGGTGATCTGATCGTGCAGGACCTCTTCTGCGCGTTGTTTCAGCTCGCGCAAATAGATCGAGGCCAGCTCGGCGGGAGTGTAAAAGCGCTCGAACACGCGCGTGCCGGCATAGCCTTCTGATCGCAGGGCCGTTTTCAAGTACTGCAGCAGGCGGCCGGGGGCGAGCTCATCGACCATGGCGTACACGTCGGTGACATAGAACATATCCGCGCCGCGAAACTCCAGTTCGCCTACCCATTTTTTGACAAAGCTGCGCGCCCTGCCAATGTTGTGCTGGTAGTAGAGTTCGACCGCTTCCTGCCCGATGTACGATTTTCCGTCGCGGGTCAGGTAGAGGATCGTCTTGACCACTTCGGGCAGGTTGTTCTTGGGGTCCAGGGGCAGCACTTTCAGCTGGCCGCCGCTGAAAACGGCTACACCCGAGTTGGAAGTGCCAAAGTCGATGCCAGCGTGCAGGCTCATGGCTGTTTTTGCAGGCCAAGCAGGGCGAACCCGGCCAGTTCGAGCGGTTTTCCTTCGTGTTCGAGGACGCCGCTCGAGATCAAGCTGGCGATAGAAACGAGGGTTGCCACGCCATCGCTGCGTAAAACCACGCCCCAGCCATCGATCGATGCGGCCGCTGCGCCAACGATGCGCACGCCCGCGTCGCGCCGGGCGGGCGATAAGATGGCCTGGCCGCGCGATTTGAAGGAAACAGCCGGCTCGAGCCAATCCGCATCGCGATGGATGACCCTGGCGTTGTTGGTGAGAAAGACCAGTTGAGATTTCTCGGCCGGGGAGAAGACCGCCGCGACATAATCGCTGGCGCTGAGCTGCATCAACTCATCGACCGTGTAGGGCACCCGATCGGCAGGCAGGGTGAGCAGCCAGCCTTCGCGGGTGGCCAGGGTGATTCTCCCGTCACGGGCGCAGAACGTCAGGCCGGCGGTCTTGTCGGGACGGCGCTTGATGCCAGCACCGATCGACCCGCGCGCCAGAAGCGACTGGAAGGATGTTCTGGGCATTAATTTGGCGCAGGCGCGCCGGCTGATCTGCACACAGGATTCATAATGGGGCAGGTCGGTGAGGGGCATGACGGCTGACAGCTCTTCGCCGGGACGCGGGTCGATGCGGCGGGCCAGGCGCCAGTCGAGGTTGGGTCCGCTGAAGGGAAGCTGCTCGACATCCAGCGTGACCGTGCGCCCTGAATCGAACACAAAGAGTAATTCTTCGGCTGGGTGGGCGAACAACATGCCAGGGGCGGGCTGAGATGGATCGAGCGGTGCGTCGAAGCGGGCCAGTTCGGCAGCGTGGGAAAAAGATTCAAAGCGGAGGGCCAGACGCAGCACGCGCCCGCTGGGCTGAAACAGCAGCAGGCTGCCGGCTGGCGCGGTGGTTTGAGCCGGCTGGGATCCTGCCCCAGGCTGGCGTTTGAGCAGTTCGATCTGATATTCCAGCGCCGCGACGCGCGCTTCGTACTC
>Ga0172369_10005315_pt1 | contig 15926 bp, 15 predicted proteins | sample LakKiv25m_FD_114539 | JGI IMG/M metagenome (GOLD analysis project Ga0172369, IMG submission 114539) | Freshwater microbial communities from Kabuno Bay, South-Kivu, Congo - kab_022012_11.25m | ecosystem: Environmental > Aquatic > Freshwater > Lake | place: Democratic Republic of the Congo...
CGGGAGAGCCGTCAGCCTCGCGGCCCAGCACCTCGGCATGGATCGGCGATACGGTCAGCTTGATGGGGCCGGCGGTGGGCAGCTCCGGCGCGTCGGGCAAACCGTCCAGGCGGATCAAGGTGGAATTTGCCCGCCGCTCGCGGGTCTGCACCTCGAAACCCAGCGGCTCCGTCAGCGGCGCGAGCATTCCGTCGCGGTGCGAGATATAAAGCGTCGCACCCGCTTCCACCTTTGCCAGCAATTCCAGCCAGCGCCGCCGCGGCAACACCCGCCCGCCGCTGATGCACGGCAGCAGGTACAGCGGCGCCTCCGGCAGCGGCTGCTCGACGTAACGGAAGGTCAGGTCGAAGCCCGCCTGCTTGGCGAGGATGAAGCTGCTGTAGGCGGCGCCCCAGCCATCCTGCCCCTCGCTGGTCAGGCACACGGCTTCCGTCATTCGTGGCGGCAGCGGGGTCAGGCTGTCTAATATTATTCGGCGGAAAGCGCTCAGCGTTTCCAGCACCGGCTTGGGGGAGCGATTTTTGCGAAACAAACCCAATTCGCGCTCGTAGGCGTCCCAGTCATACGGTGCGTGCTTCAGGTGTCCCAGGTCGTAGGCGCACCACCAGAGCAGCCCGTGGCAATCGTGCGCCCAGGCGGAGAAGAGCACCGCGCGCAGGAAGCCGGCGGCCGTCGCCTCGCTCGCCAGCATCGGCCCCAGCGTGCCGATCTCCTCCACCAGGCACGGTTTGCGCCCGATGTCGGCATACCAGCGCGATTCGGCGGCGGAGTGCAGCAGCGGGCGGATGGTGTTGACGGGATCCTGGTCGCAGTGCGGGGTGAAATACGGGTAGGGATGGGTGGTGAGCAGGTCGGTCAGCGCGCCCTGGTCCTGGATGGTCCACGCGGCGTCGCGGGCGGGGGTCAGGCCGTGCATGCCGGAGACCACCGGATGGTTCTGGTCCTCCGCGCGGATGGCGTTGACGATGCTCGCCGCCCACACCCACGCCTCCTCGCGCGCCGCCGCGCCCATGCAGTTGCATTCGTTGCCCAGGTCCCACGCCAGCACCGCCGGGTGGTCCTTGAAGCGCCGGACGAATTCGTGTATGAAGCGCATCTCCCACATCAGCGCGGACGGATCGGTGATCGGATTCCGCCCCTCCAGCGCCGGCGGCACGAAGAGGCGCCCGCTCATCCAGCCGGTGAGCAACCCGACGATCAGCTTCAGCCCGTGCCGCTCCACCATATCAGCAAACTCGGCAAAGCGCGTCATCGCCGCCTCGGAGACGCCCGCGTCCCCCTCCGCCAGCGGTTCTTCCCCCAGCCGATATTCCACCGGTTGCCCCTGCCCGCCGCGCAGCAGGTGAATCGGCTGGAAATCCGACCACAGCGGGAACACGCGCAGCGTCTGCAGTCCGGCTTCCGCCAGTTGCCGCAGATCGGTGTCTACGACGTCCGCCCGCCAGTCCGCCCACATGGCCGTGCCGGCGTGCGAGGCCCAATAGTTGCAGCCCACGACGAAGGAGCCTGGTGATGTCAGCACATCAGGAGTCAGCATGCCGAGATATTCGGTATCAGGTAATGGATTCCTTCCTGGGAGCGCCGGCATCTTTTGCCTGCCTTTGAAAGGGTTGGCAATAGAACCGGTGCTGTTTGTCACTCATGCGCATGTTAGTGGAACGAGCACCGTTTGGAAGCATGGCGATAGCCGCGCCTGCTGTTGTTGCTGTAAGCGGGTCGGCGGCGGCGCGGGCCGCTCCTCACCCTTTTTCGGGCGCCCTTTCGGCTTGGGCGCCTCATCGGGCGGCGGCGGTTTCGGCGCCGGGTGCTCCTACTCACCACTCACGACAAACTTATCACTTATCACTCTCACTCTCATCCCTCTTCTTTTTCCCCGCCGGCGGAGAGCAGCCAGCGGGGGCGCTTGATGAAGAGGCCGCCGTGGAAGGTTTGCTCGATCTTGTCCTGCTTCTCCAGGTAGTTGAAGCAGCTTCGCATGCAGCCGCGCGAGGCGCATAGGCCGTAGCTGCCGGCGTCGCCCCAGCGGCTGAGCATGGCATGGCCTTCCACGACGTAGCCCGAGGGGAACTCCTCCGTCTCGCGCCAGCGGCCCGTGGAGAGGGGCCAGACGAATTTATAGGCCTCCTCCTCGCTCATCGTCTGCTCGGTCACCTCGAATTTCATCCCCGGCAGGCTGGTATGCAGGAAGGGCGACAGGCGCGGGTCGCCGCCGTGGTACATCAGCGTGCACTTGCCCATGTCCACGTCGGCCCATTCGTAGGTTTTGTCCTCGATCTGAATCCGCACCGTCTTCCCGTCGCGCACGTGCGGGATGGCGCCGGGGCAGCCTGCCACGCACTGCATGCAGCGGTTGCACAGGCTGCCGGGCTCGATCAGCGGGTCCGGCGCCAGCTCGAGGTCGGTGATAATGGCGTGCAGGCGCTGGCGCGGGCCGAACCGCGGTGTCAGGAAAACCTTGGACCAGCCCATCTCGCCCAACCCGGCCGCTACCCCGGCGATGCGGATGGCCAGGTGGACGTTGGGCGCGACGGCTCCCTCGCGCAGCGGCGCGATCGGCGGCTGCGTTTCCGGCACGCCGGAATAGTAGGGCGCCGCCTCCCAACCGTGATCCTCGATGAAGCAGGCAAGATCGTAGAGCGGCACCTGGATGAACTGGGTGTTCAGCAGCCCGTGGTAATTGAAATAGGTGTAGGAGGGCCAGTAGGTGCCTTCCTCGATACCGCGCCAGCCGCCGCGCACGATGCGCTTGCCGACTACGATGACGGAGCGGGCTTCGGGAAAGATGGAGGCCGGCGACATGCGCGGCGGCGCGCCGGCGAAGCGCTCGATATTGGCCACCCCGCACAGGTCCAGCCCCTGGGCATTGGCAAATTCGCGGATTTGTGAAGTTGTTAACGTCATGATTATCACCTTATCAAGGAACAGGTAAGTCCTGCCAATTCTGTTTTAAAATAGCACCCGGTCCGGTGGTTGAGTAGGCAGGGGAGCTCTGCGGCGGTACTCCGCCGCACTTCTCGATTCTTCTCGCAGTTCCCATGCCGTATCGAAACCACCGCGGTCACAGCACCCGTTCCTATCTACACGGTGGTTTCGATACGGCGCGTGAGCTGCGGAAAGAACCGAAAAGTGCGGCGGAGTACCGCCGCAGAGCTCACTTGCCTACTCAACCACCGGACCGGACGCTATGAAATCTGACATAAATATCGTGGCGCCCCACACAATCAATCACTCGCCACCCCATCCTCACAACCGCTTCAGCTCTTCCACGAATCCCCAGGGCACGCGTTTGCGGAAGGGGTGGGCGAAGGTGTTGTCGAGCCGGCCGGCCTCTTCCAGGTTCACGATGCAGGTGCGGGTGCAGAGCGCGGCGCAACGGTCGGGTTTGCCGGTGGGATGAAAGGGATTGGGGTCCGCGCCGTTTTTACACCGGCCGCAGATTGCGGCGTCTATCCGCGCCACCGGCATCGCTTTCCCGCACACGGTGAGCACCGCCGCTTCGCCGATGGCGCCCAGCGGGCAGACGGCGGCCAGGTCAGCGCAGCGCGCGCACACCGGCGCCTCCAGCAGCGGGTCGGGCTGCAGCTCGGCGTCGGTGAGGATGAGCTGGATGCGCTGGCGGGGGCCGAAGCGCGGGGTGAGCAGCAGGCCGCAGTAGCCGATTTCACCCAGGCCGGCGCGCACGGCGGCGTCGTCAAAATCCAGCATCACGTTCGGCGCGGGCTGGCCGTCGCGCACCGGGATGCCCATGGGCGGCACCTCCGGCGGCAGGTTCGGCAGCGGCACCGCTTCCCAGCCGTGATCCTCCAGGAATTCGGAGATACGGAAGGTCGCCGTGGCCAGCACGCGGTTGTTCAGCCAGTCGCGCCCATACTGGCGGTACAGGTCGAGCTGCGTGCCTTCCTCCACGCCGCGCAGGGCGCCGCGGGCAATCCGCTTCCCGACCACCACTACCGAGCGCGCTTCGGGGAAGATGGCGGCGGGATGCTTCGCAGCCGGCAGCTCGGCGAACCGGTCGATGGGGGCAACGGCCAGCAGGTCCACCCCCGCGCCTGGCGCAAAGGCGCGCAGCGCGCCGGTGAAGGTGGATGTTGTGGTATTGGTCATATGGGCCTCCAGAAAGTTTTCGAATTCATCAGTCCTTGCTCTTGCGCTTTTTTCTTGCTCTTGCTCTGGGTTAGACTGCTCCGGAGCAAGAGCAAGAGCAAGAGCAAGAGCACGGTTCACCAAGCGCTGCCCCGGGCTGGTGAATGGCAGCCTTTCAGGCTGCAGGCATCTCCCCCGTTTTACGATGCGGGCCTGGTCGGAAATCCGGTATCTGCTGGGGCGCGCCGCCATCGGCGATGGATTGGGCGGCGAGGACGCCGGGGGCGGCCGTCTCCACCGCTTTGTAGACGTCGAACTCGAAGGGCACACCGCGCAGCACGGCGTCGGCGAAGTAGGCGAAGGTGAAGAAATCCAGTCCGCCGTGGCCGCTTGCCTCCGCCTCGGGCGGGGCGTCGCGGCGTTGGGTGCCCCACGGCACGTCGAGCGGCTGGTCGAGCTGCCAGCCGTCCACCCACAGCTTGCACTCGTCATGGTCGCCGCGCCGCCACTCCAGCACGCCCTCGGTGCCCTTGATGTGGTGCCAGTGCGAATACAGCTCGCCGCGGGAGACGTTGGGCAGCGTGTGCGACACGGCGATGCGCAAGATGGCGTCCTTCTCCGTGTGCATCAGCGCCACCTGGATGTCCGCGCGATCGATGTTCTCGTACCGGTAGCTCTTGTTGCGGACCGACATGCCGGTGACGGTCGTCACGCGGTCGTCCAGGATATACAGCAGCGGCGACATCTCATGCGGCATATAGCCGATGGTGGGCATCAGGTGCCGCCAGGTCGGTTGGGCCTCCGGATGGCGCTTCACCTCATCGGCATGGTAATAGTAGCCTTCCTCGTCCTGGAAAAAGGCGTCGGGCTTGTCGTCGAAATATTCGCCTTCGGCGAACAGCGGCTTGCCGATCACGCCCTTGCGGATGATGTCGCGCCACGCCTGCGCGTAACCGGCATAGCGCAGTTGCTCCATCAGCAGGTAGAGTTTGCCCGTGCGCTCCGCGGTGACGACCAGCCGCCAGCAGTCTTCCAGCGTGTAGGCCGCCGGCACCTCGGTCATCACGTGGCACCCCGCCTCCATCGCCCGGCACGCCAGCGGCGCCTGCAGGTTGGGATCCACCTGCACCGCCACCGCGTCGAGCTGCTCATTGGCCAGCATCTCCTCGAAGTCGGTGTAGCCGCGCACCTGCAACCCGCACGCCTGCTCCACGTCCGCCACCACCTTCGCCGTCACCGCGGGCCGCCGATCGCATACCGCCGTCAGGTCGTAATCCTCGTAGGCGATGGCCTTTTCGATTACGTTGCCCACCGAGCGGAATCCCAGCCCCACCACGCCGAGCCGGATGGGCCGCTCGACGGGCCGGGGAGCGACCACGCTGCGGGCGCTGTGGAGATCGATTAACGTTGCACGAGGCATGGCAGGGCTCCTTCTGTTATGGGAAGGTTGGAAGAGTGGATGGTTGGATGAATATTCTCTCCATCGTTAGCCTTACCATACTGGATGAAGAGGCGTTTTCCTTCCGCCGGCACAAAAGTGCTCCGTTTTCCCTGTTATTGATACTAATTATTGATTATGATAAAATTCAGGGGTTGCCCACGGCATCGAAGCGCGTTCGATATTCCTGGGACAGGTCCAATACCATTTAAAAACCGCCGGATGTCAATATACGTTGAGCGTGGAGATTGTACCATTAACCAACGACTGTTGAACGGTATTGAACCTGTCCCCGCTTTACGTGAAGTGAAGAAATAGATAACCTGTGCCCGCTTTACGATCCCAAGAGTCGTATCGATGTACTACACTTTTTTCAACTGCGCCGCTTTTTCGACAGCGAGAAATACAGGGGACAGGTTCAAGACCGTTCAACAGTCGCCGATGTCGATATCAGTTGAGCGTGGAGATAGTGCCACTAATCAACGAAAATGAGACTTTTGAACGGTATTGGGGGCAGGTCAGGTGTGCATGGACAAGACGAGCGGGATGATGTTGAGACGTGATGTCGCGGTCGTGCTGGGCTTCATGGTGTTTCTCTGGGTCACCATGGGCTTCCTGATGTATTCGATTCTGACCGCGCTCGGTCCCTCGCGCGCGAAGAACGTCATCATCGCCATCGGCATCACCGTCCTGCTGCTCGCCACGCTGAGTCTGACGGCGCTGATCCTCCACCTGCGCAGGCACTGCGACACGATCTATGTCGAAGAGCTGCGGCACGCGCATCCCGAAGCGGAGGCGCTGGCCGAGACGATTCCCGCGGAGCGCCCGCCGGCGCGGGAGTCATCCGCGCCGCATGTCTCCAGCCCGTTCGTCAAGGTCTTCGACATCCTCTTCATCATGGTCCTTTGCTTCGTCACGCTGCTGGCCACCATGCTGCTGCGCGGGAAGACCGTCAATAACGCGGATATCTATATCATCGGCATCCCCAGCGTGCTGCTGACGGTGGTCGGCTTTACCGTGTATTTTCTCTATATCTTGCGTCACTCGCAACGCGAGCTGAAGAGCATGATCGCGGAGATGTACCGGGAGGAAGGCGACGGGGTACCGGTGACAGGGGACAGGGAATGAAGGAGCAGGATACATGAGCGTGTGGACACTGTTGAACTGGGGCGCCTGGGTGGTATCGGCGATCATCGCCGTGGTCATCCTGGTCGATTTCCTCAAAGTCGAAAAACGGAACAAGCACCGGGCGGAGTAAACAGCGTGGAATCTCTCACCACCGAAACGAAACCGGCGGCGCAGGCGCCGCACCTTTCGCGGGTGCTGGGGCCGGTGCACGTGTGGGCGCTGGGCGTCGGCATCGTACTGGTCGGTGAGTTCATGGGGTGGAATTTCGCCATCGCCAAGGGCGGCACGCTCGGCGGCATCCTGGCCTGCTGGATCATCGGCATCCTGTATATCTCCCTCATCCTCATCAACACGGAGATCGGCTCCGTCATCCCGGAGGCCGGCGGACAATACGCGATGGCGAAATACCTGCTCGGCCCGCTGGCAGCCTTCAACATCGGGCTGATGCTGGTATTCGAATACGTGATGCTGGAAGCGGCGGACGCGCTGGTGGTGGGCACCATCCTGCACGCCGTCTTTCCGGCCCTCCAGTCACTACCTTTCGTCATCCTGATCCTGGTGTTCCTGACCTACCTGAATTATCGCGGGGTCAGCGCCACGCTGAACTTCAACCTGGTCATCACCGCCATCGCCTTCGTCACCATCTTCGTGCTGCTCTTCGCCACGCATTTTTACTCACCGTCGCATAGCCTGCTGCACCTGGCCCGCCTCTCCAACGGGCTGCCGCTCGGCTGGCTGGGGGTGCTGGGGGCGCTGCAGTTCGGTATCTGGTTTTACCTGGGCATCGAGGGCACGGCGCTGGCGGCGGAGGAGTGCCGCTCCACCTCGCGCGCCCTGCCGACCGGCGCCATCATCGGCACCATCACGCTGCTGATCGGCGCGTCGGTCACCTGGCTGGTGTGCTCCGCGCTGGTCAAGCCCGCGGCGCTGGGGGTGTCGAGCTATCCGCTGTTCGAGGCCGCGCAACTGCTGAAAAACGGCCCGGTCATCGATATCCTGTTTATCGGGACGGTGCTGTCCTGCCTGGCCAGCGCCAACGGCTGCATCACCGATGCCAGCCGGGCGTGGTTCGCCATGTCGCGCGACACGCTGATTCCCGAGGAGTTCGCCGCGGTGCACCCGAAATTCAAAACGCCGTACCGCGCCATCGTTTTCCTGCTGCCCATCGCCCTCGCCTTTGGTTATGCCGGTCTGCTCGACCAGGTGATCACCTTCTCCATCCTCTCCGCGCTGATCGTCTACCTCTTCACCGCCATCATGATGTTCAAATTCCGTGCCATGTATCCGCTCGGCAGCATCGCGCGCGGCTTTACCGCCCCGCTGCACCCGGCGCCGGCGGTCATCCTTTTCGCGCTGGTGGCGGCCACGCTGGCCGGCATGTATTTCGGCTACTGGCAGAACCTGCTGGCCGGCATCCTCTTTTACTTCGTCGCCTCCATGTGGTTCGTGCTGCACCGCTACAGGTTCATCGATCTGAAAAAATTCATCGCCGCCGGCGCCAACCACTGGCCGCGGCCCAAAGGCTTCTGAAGGACGGACCGCAGGGCGGCTGCGCCGCAGCCAAACAACGAAATCTGCGCCTGGTGGCGAAAAATCGCGGATGAGTAAAACATGGGCCATTTCCCGGACAGCAAAGGCGCGCGCCTCGCGGTGTTCCTCTCCGCGGTGTTCATCCCCGGCTCCGGCTTCGTGTGGCTGGGCAAGCCCGCCCGCGGCCTGCTGTACCTGGCCTGGATCGTCTTCTTCGGCTACCTCACCTACCACCTGACCACCGCGCGGATCTCCCCCGTCGGCCGCTACTCCGGCGGTCTCGCCATCTGGGCGCTGTCGCTGGTGGAGATGTACCGGTTGCTGAAAATAAAGCGCCAATAGGAAGGCGAATCCCCATGGGAGGGCGAGCGTCCCCGCAAGCCTCGATCATAGCGCCCGCTCTCGCCACCAATGCCTGTCGCGCCCCGCCTGCGTAAATACCCAATCACTTGACACGGAGGATGGCAGACCTTACGATAAGTAAGGATTGATATATCGGCATATGGCGGCTGCGCCGCGACCAATCATATAACCCGTGCGCAGTTGCGAGAACTGGACTATTGGTCATATGGAGTGGAATTCGCCACGTCTTTACAGTGGAGGTAAGGCCATGAAATCCACCGGAATCCTGCTTCTCCCTGCGCTGCTCCTGTTCGCTTCTCATCTCCCGGCGCGGGCCGATGACTGGCCGTCGGCGTTCCACGACCCGGCCAATACCGGTGTCTCCGTGGAAACGATTCATCCGCCGCTGCGACTGGCCTGGACGGCGCGCGCTGCCGGATTCATTGGGCAATTCCCCGTCGCGGCAAGTGGCCTGCTTATCGTGCCCGGCAGCGGAGGCCTGGTCGCCCTCCACCTGGACGGCGGCACGCGGGCCTGGAAAGTGCCGGGGAAGTTTCACGAGACGTATCTCACCGATGGCACAGTGTATTCCGTGAAAACGATACGCGTGGAAGATCGGGATAGAGACCATCTGCTGGCCGTAGACGCGGGTACCGGAAAGATTCGCTGGGATGTCTTGTGGGAAGGTGATGGGACCGAGCCGTCCCAGTCTCTTACCGGCATTACCGGTTATCAGCAGCACCTGTATCTCACCGACGGCAAAAGCCGGTTGATCGAATTCGACCCGGCAAACGGCAAAGAGGTCCGCGCGACGCAGTTTCCCGCCTGGTCGATGGGACTCCCGGCCTTTTCCGGCGATTATGCCTTCTGGGGAGGAGGGCATGTGCTCGCTACCCTGTCGCTCCCCGCATGGCAGACCACCACCTGGGGCATCTGGGATGGCGGCAACAGCTTTCCCATCGTCTGGCAGGACTACCTGGCCATTCAAGGGCCCATTAACACGACGCAGGTCTATCGCCTGCAAGACGGCAAGCCGACGTTCTTGTATCGATGTTATGGCGAGAAAGGCGTCGGTCACGGCATCGCGCCGGTCGGTGACGGCCTGCTCCTGTCGCGAAGCGACAATCCGGCCGGCTATCTGGCGGCGCGCAACCTGGCAGACGGCAAGATCCGCTGGCAGGCGCCCATGGACGTAACCGGTCTGTGCAGCGCCGCCGGGGAATATGTGTATGTTTGCGGGCAAAATCGGAAACGGAACCGCCGGGGGCAGCCGATTGGAGACCGATGGCAGGATGCTCTTTTCGTCATCCGCGCCCGCGACGGCAAAATTTCCGCCAAATACCCGCTGCCGCGCCATAGTTCATTCCCCCCCGTCATTGTAGACGGACACGTGATCGTTGCGGCGGGAAACGAAATGCGGTGTTATACTGCTGCCGGCAGGTAAAAGTAACCGGCGTGGAACCGATAGGAAGCACGTGAAATGTCACTTCGCAATGCCTGTATACTCATCATCGCAAGTGTTGTCGCCCTTTATGGTGTGATCCTGTTGGTTATTCATCAACAAGGAGTATTTACCAAGCCTGAACCGCCGGTACATCCGCAGCCGACCGCTGCGGAGTATTCAGTTACATATCCTGAAGATACCGAACCGGACAAACCGCAGGATATTGCATATCAGCGCCGTATCAAGCATGAATTACGAGCTCTGGCCAAAGATAAAGCCGCAACGGCTCAACGGATCGCGAAGATTCGAGCCGCCAACAATGGATGCTGGACGGACGAAAGAGTGGGAGTCACCGCTGACGGCTACATCTTCTATTATGATCTTCATGAATCGCATGGGATGGATAACATCCGTGATATCCATATCCTGTACCTTCCGGATGAAGACCGTTATATCATCACACACGTTCACTGGTGCTACGGTCTTGAGAAGCTACAGCAAGCAAGTAGCAAGGCTGTTGTCGTAGGTATATTTTCAGCACGCGGCTGGTAACCGTTATTTCCAGGAAACGGAGTTTTTACAAGCGCTACCGGGCAGTTCGCGAAACGGATTGGGCCATTCGTCTCCAATACACGGTAAACGATCCTCACGATACGGTCACTCCAACTCTTCCCACATCTCAGGCACCCGCGGGTTATCCGTGATCAATGATCTCCGAAACTCTTCATCGACGACGATATGACCGGCCATCTTATTCAATACATACGGAGCACCCGGGCCGTGCCACTCTCTGATGCCAAATACCATGTGCGTTTTATTGCGGAAGAGGAGAGCGGTATAGCTGAGCGTAATGTGATCATTACCGTATACTATATATACCAGAAATTCCCACGGATGGTTTTTCAGGTGATCGGGAACATCAGCCGGCTCGATCATGCGGACCGATTTGCGTAGACTGTTATCGTCATGCACCCGTTCCAGCCTCTCCCGTTGTTCAAGCTTTGTGATGATTGCAGCGGCTTCCTCGCGCTGGGACTCGGGGACAAGGATTGCGAATATCGGGCGCCAACGACCAGGTCGCAATTCGGCGGCATAACCAATGCCGGCGCGCGTAAATGTCTGATCCAGCAGATAGATGCGTTCTGACGGGTTCTTCTCCCAGGCTCCACGGTATTCAAGCGAGGTAAGGTGCTCACCCAGCGTCGCCAGATTATCCACGGCATGCGCTGCCCTGGATCGCCATTGTTCTGACTTCTGCTTCCCTCTTCCTCCGCTGCGCCCGGGAAAACGGCGGTTGCCTTTTCCTTTGCCATATTCTGACGTACCCATGATGGTCTCCATAACTTGATGGGTATTATAGCACAGCATTGTGAGGTCATATTTGACGTTGACAAAGATATCGCAGGGTAGGTAAATTTAGTATTGTTTAACTGAATCATAGTGGCATGATGATTACCGTCAACACGCATGAGGCGAAAACACGCTGGTCGGAATTACTGCAGCAGGTCGAGCAGCAACACGATACCGTCGTCATCTGCCGCAACGGCCATCCGGTGGCCGCGCTGGTTCCATGGTCGAAATCGACCGATCTGCTGCGCCAACATCCGGTGCTGAAGAATGTAGTGCTGCATGAAGACCTTGCGCGACCATTGACGGATGAGGATTGGCCGCGAGAGGCAAGGTAACTATAAGGATTATCTGGCAACTATCTTACTACTCTGGTAAGTCCATTTCTGTAGCGCACGCCCGCCGTGGCACTGGTTATTAAAATTAAACGACAGGTCGTATCTGACCGGGCCATCTGTTATAATGAAGCACGGAAATACCTGTAGGAGGGCTGGCCATGTCTCCTGATTTGAAAGAATGTGAAGCCCAGGCGATGCGACTTTCCGCACGTGAGCGCGCTGCGCTGGCCGAGCGTTTGATCGCGAGCCTCGATGAATTGGATGAAGAGGAAATCGAGCGTTTGTGGGCGGAAGAAGCTGAACGGCGCTATCAGGCGTATAAAGAAGGACGGATTTCCGCCAGACCGGCGGAAGAAGCCATACGGGAGGCGCGCAGTCGGACACGATGAAACCCGTAATTTTGCTGCGCCTCGCCGAGCAAGAGATGCTCGACGCGAAGTGGTATTACGAACAGCAGGTACCGGGACTCGGTCAATCGTTCATGGATAATATCGACGTGGCAGTACAAGATATTGCAGCGCATCCTTTTCGTTGGCCGGTTATTCGCCCGAATATTCGCCGTCGCCTTGTTCATCGTTTCCCGTATGGCATTTTCTATCGCGTCGATCAGGATGAAATTGTCATACTCGCTATAGCGCATCTTCGCCGCCGGCCGATGTATTGGCTTGACAGGTTATAAACCATTCACGAAATCTGTGGTTTCCACCCCAACGGTTTATCGCTTCAATACGGCACCGTCCCCGTCTCATCATACCGGTATCCCCACCGGTCCAGATACGCAGTATTGCTTTCGAAGGCATCACCGCGCTGTCGCAATTTCTCTTGTAAGATGACCTCCAGGCGTTCCTGCACGGCTTGACTACCGGTAAGGTTTACCAGGTTGGTTATCTGGTAGGGGTCTTTTTCGTTGTCGAACAGCATCCACGGGCCTTGCAGGTCGCGGACGTAGGTATTGCGGGTGGTGCGCAGGCCGCGGTATTCGCGGCCACCGCGGTTCAGCTTCGACCAGTCGGCAAAGGGGGCGTAGCCGGCGATGAGCACGCCGTCCTCGTCGGTCGGGTTGTCCTGCCCGTTCAGTGCCGGCGCCAGGCTGCGGCCTTCCGCAGTGGCGGGGATGGGCAGGCCGCAGAGGTCGAGCAGCGTGGGCAGGATGTCCGGGGCGTCGATGGGCGTGCGAATGACCTTTGCCGCGCGCCCGAAGCGGCGGGGCCAGCGCAGCAGGAAGGGCACCAGCACCGACTCGTCATACGGGCACTGCTTGTTGGTGCGCCACTCCTGCGAGCCGACCATGTCGCCGTGGTCGGAGGTGAAGACGAAGAGCGTGTCCTTCGCCAGCCCGCAGTCGTGTAGGGTGGCGTCCAGATCGCCGAGCAGGGCGTCCAGCGCGGAGATGTGGCCGTAGTAGCCCACCAGGTTCTTCCGCGCCTCCGCCTCGTGCTCCGGCGGCACGTTCGGGCGCAGGACCAGCGTCTCCGGGTCGTAGAGCGCCTGGTATTCCTCCGGCGCTGTCTGGTAGGGATTGTGCGGCGGACCCCAGGAGAGCACGAGGCAGAAGGGACAGGCGGGGTCATGCGCGCGGATATACCGCTGCGCCTCGCGGGTCTGCGCTTCGGCGTCGTAACCCTTCCACACGCGCGTCTCCCGCTCGTCGTCCGCGTAATAGGGCGAGTTCCAGTAATCGTGGGTGCACTCCAGCACGCGCCAGTAGTCGAACCCCTGCCGGCGTTCCGGCGGGATGTAGCCCGCGCGCCCGCCGGCATTCACGTGCCACTTGCCCACGTAGGCGGTGTCGTAGCCGGCCTGTTTGAACGCCGTGCCGAACCCCACCGCCTCGGTGCCCAGCGGCACGTCATTGGTGAACAGCCCGGTAGTCAGCGGGTACTGCCCGGTCAGCAGGCTCCCGCGGTACGGCGTGCAGATGGGGCAGCCGGAGGTGGCGTTGACGAAGCGGCAGCTCTCCTCTGCCAGCCGGTCCAGGTACGGTGTGCGCGCGTTCGGATCCCCCGCAAACCCGGTCGCCTGCTCGCGCCACTGGTCGCCGAACACAAAGACTACGTTGGGTGCCGCCATGGTGTCATACCCCTTGTTGTGTTGGTGTTCGCCCGGATAATTGCCGGTTCGACACGATCAGCGGCATGACCTGCCGTGGGCTGTTTCGCCCCAAACCAAACGAAAAAGAGGCGGGAGGGTGCCAACGTCGGCGTTGGTCCGTTATCCCGCCTCTTCGCGTGAATCCTGACGTCCCCACTTCCAGCCGGGGCTTGCGCCCCCCGGCGATGTGGCGTCGAACACCTGGGGAGCATGCTCCCCGCGCCGCGGATTCCATCCCTCTCGGGAGGAAGTTCAGCCGCCGATCAGTAACCCTACGGTTTCGGGCCGGCATCGCAGCAGGATGTCAGGGTTGATGATGATTGCTTCTATTGCGTCGCCCCCCTTTCCGAGCCGGCTTTCCAGCACATCCCGCGTTGACTGCGCGCCGCTCCGGACGTCCCCGGCGCATTGGCCGCCTGCGGCCTCCCCGACCAGGGGTGGGTATCGCTGTCGACCGGGCTCCGTTATGATTATTATACCACCCTGTTGCCGTTATTTATGCATGGATGACCCACCGCCGTTGAAAATTAACATGATGCCGCATACCCACGGCACGCCGGCTCCGAAAGAGCCACACAGATACACTCACACCGCATGGGGATTGACAGCCGGAAGACACGCATGCTACAGTCACACCGGTGAAGGGGAGTAGCTAGATCAGGGGGAGTCAACATACTGGCGGCGACGCCTGGCTCTTCCGGCCTCGACCAGGCTTAGTGAGACCTTTGCGCAGCAGATCCGCAACGCGTGTCTGCTGCGCAAAGGTCTTTTTTATGCATGAACCATGGGAGTGCCTGCGATGGATGTGTTCTGGTTATCGTTGTTCGTGGTCTTTATCGCCGAGTTAGGCGATAAGACGCAACTGGTGGCGCTGTGCCTGGCCAGCCGCTATAACGCCTGGATGGTGTTGGCCGGGATCACCTTCGCCACGCTGGCCGTGCATATCATTTCGGTGCTGCTCGGCGGGGGGGTGGGGCACCTGCTGTCTCCCGCCTGGATCAACCTCGCCGCGGGATTGGCCTTCGTGGGGTTCGGCCTGTGGACACTCAAGGGCGATACGCTGGACGATGAAAACTGCGGCGCCGCGCGCGTGCGATCGCCATTCTGGCTGGTGGCCACCACCTTTTTTCTCGCCGAACTCGGGGACAAAACGATGCTGAGCACGGTCACGCTGGCCGCCGGGCATGCCTTGCTCCCGGTGTGGCTGGGCTCGACGGCGGGGATGGTTCTCTCCGACGGGCTGGCGATCATCGTCGGCCAGATGCTGGGGAAACGCCTCCCCGAGCGCATGCTCCAGATCGGCGCCGCCATCATCTTCTTCGGCTTCGGGCTGTATCGCGCGGCCACGGGGGCGATGGCCTTGCCCGCGTATGGGTGGGGCATCGCGACCGGCGCGCTCCTGCTGCTGGTCCTCGGATATCGGCTGCTGGTCCTGCGCGAACGCCGTGTCGCCATGCAGAGATTGCTGACGCCGTTACCGCTGACCGCGGTCGAAGAAGAAACCGTGGAGTCGCCTTCGAGCCGCTAACTGCGGGGCCATTATCCGATACCGTTCAATTTTGGATTTTAGATTTTGGATTTTCGATTGCCTGTCGAGTGCCCCAGTCCTATCATGCTGCAGACAAATTCCGTTACCAGAGAACAGGTAATCGAAAATTTAAAATCTAAAATCCAAATTGAATGTATTGGGGCCATTACCCGAACGCCCCCACCGCATACGCCATCTCCTCCATGATCTTCAAATGCTGCGTGCATCGCTCCTCGCACGCGCCGCATTCGATACAGGCAGCGGGGAGGACGGATAGTGTTTCGTAACCCTTACGGGCGGCGGCGGGGTTGTCATAATAGCGCTGCCGGGCGATGACGGCCATCACCGCGGGGATATCGATCCCCTCCGGGCAGGGCAGGCAGTAGCGGCAGCCGGTGCAGAAGCCCTCCGCCCCGCGGTCCAGCGCGGCGAGAGTCATATCGATGTGCGCCATCTGTTCGGCAGTGAAGGGGCCGCGCGCCGCGGCGGCGATGGCCGCGTCCGCGTCGGAGGGTTTCGAGATGCCGCAGAGGTAGCCGTCGATCGGCCCCTGGGAGATCAGCCAGCGCAGCGCCAGTTCGGGGACCGACGTTGCCTCCACCTCGCGCGCCAGCCGCTCCAGGTGCGCGTTCGGCTCCGCCAGCGTGCCGCCGCCCA
>Ga0172369_10005316_pt1 | contig 15925 bp, 12 predicted proteins | sample LakKiv25m_FD_114539 | JGI IMG/M metagenome (GOLD analysis project Ga0172369, IMG submission 114539) | Freshwater microbial communities from Kabuno Bay, South-Kivu, Congo - kab_022012_11.25m | ecosystem: Environmental > Aquatic > Freshwater > Lake | place: Democratic Republic of the Congo...
AACCACCAGGTGTGTTCAGCTCAAGTATCAATGCAACATCTTTCCGTTCCTGAGCATCGGCAAGTGCATCGTGTACGTATTCGGCAGATGCGGGATTAATGCTTCCCTGCACGGAAATCAACATCACGCGCGATTGTGCACTCAAGATAGAGTGGAACAGGAGCGTGAGAAGAGAAAGAAGAAGGACGAATCGTTTCATGGGATACATGTGTGCAAACCGGAGAAACATGTTCGAAACCATAGTAAAGAAACTCGATTTGGAATTCAAGTGATGTAAAACAAATAACAATAGTGTGATCTCGCCAAGCGGTTCTCGGTCACAAACATGAAACAATCCAATGTCTAGATGGACTGCTTCTATCATCAAGTAACACCTAATCATGTCATCCGATCGAAGCGAAGAACGATGCCGAGATGAATCTACAGTGAGAACAGCCATTCGAGTTGCAAACTAGCGTAAATTCGCTGTGTGAATACTTCCCGCCTATTGACTTGGAAGAACCAACGGAAGTGTGTATGCAATCCCGAAGTTTGATGACAGTATTGATCTCGTCTACGGTACACATCTTCTTCAGGTTTTATATGGGCAGAAATGCTATGAGCAATACCGTGATGCAGAATAGTCCTAGACAATTCCTTTGACAACAACGTTGAAGGAAAAGACCAGCCGATTTTGTATTTTCATCAGTACTTATTGTATGCTCGCCATGCCCACTATCACCCCGCCACATAGCCGCCCCTCATACGGAATCCTATTCTTTCTCACGCTAGTCGCAGAAAGACAAGGGAATGCGTTATAACGGAAACGTTTCGATCCGTGACGATACGGACTCAACACTTATGCGGTCATTGGGTTCAACGCATATCGGGAAGTATCACAAGGGATTATTCACTGGATTTATGTTCCACCAACTTTATTATTCATTATAGATTGAAAGGATCAACGCCATGCAAAAATCATTGCGGAACAACGGCGATGTTGACATACAGATACGAACGAACGGCAACGGTCACTTCCACACGGATGTGGATATTCACTCGCTACTTGATACCGAACGAAAACGACTGGAACATGAAATCGGTTTGCAACCCGAAGTGAGTGTGACTCACGCAACTAGACCGATGGAAGGAATTTTTACGAAGGATCAGCGTCAGACAACAACGATTCTCTTCGGTGGCTTAACTTGGAAACATGAAGCGTTGATTCTATCCATTTTCGAAGGACTGGGCTACTCTGCTGAATACCTCAACACGCCCACACGCCATGCGTTTCAGATAGGCAAGGAGTACGGGAATAACGGCCAATGCAACCCCACGTACTTCACAGTTGGTAACCTCATCCAGCATTTGATGAAGCTTGAGGAAACCGGCTTGACCAGAGAAGCGATCATCGACCAGTATGTATTCTTCACCGCTGGCGCCTGCGGTCCATGTCGCTTTGGGATGTACGAAGCGGAGTATCGACTCGCACTCCGCAATGCAGGTTTCGAAGGTTTCCGCGTATTGATTCTCCAGCAAACAGGCGGACTAAACCAGTCAGAAGTGGAAGCAGGTTTGGAAATGAATCTTGACTTCACACTCGGAATCTTGAACGCACTCAACATTGGAGACATCCTCAACGATGTAGCCTATCAAATTCGCCCCTTCGAGATCGAACCGGGAGCGACCGATGCAGCGCTGGAAGAGAGCATTGCTATTATGGCTGATGCATTGAAAAAGAAGAAGAACTTCGAACTGAGTGATACCTCTGCTACAATCGAGAAACTTTCTTCTTTGAAAGATCCGGTTGAAAAACTTGGGAAATTTGGCCAGCAGGTGTTCGGGGATGGGATAATTTCTGCCATGAAGCGATGTCGGACCAGATTTGAACAAGTGCAAGTGGACAGAACGCGTGTTCGTCCAATAGTGAAAATTACCGGAGAGTTTTGGGCACAGACAACCGAAGGGGATGGCAACTTCAACATGTTTCGTTTCCTTGAGCGAGAAGGAGCGCAAGTCGTTGTCGAACCGATTGCGACATGGCTACTTTACATGCTTCATCAGGTGAAGCAAGAACTCACGGATAGAAAATACCTTGAGCTGAATGCGAAAGAACGTTCTGCTGTAATCTCGCTGGCAAAGATGAAAAGCTGGTCGACATATAAAAGGAAGCTCGCAACCTTCACACTGGCTGAGTATCTTTTCAAGCGTGAATACAACCGTTTGCGTGCTGCCATGGGAAACCTACCGCAACCACTCACTGACCAATACGAAATGCAACGTATGGGCCATCCTTACTACAATTCTCGCGTCGAGGGTGGCGAGGGTCATCTCGAGGTCGCTAAGAACATTTACTATTCGACCAAAGATCTTAGTCACATGGTTCTTTCGGTGAAACCGTTTGGATGTATGCCGAGCACACAATCAGATGGTGTTCAATCAGCCGTGACATCACATTTCAAAGACATAATCTATCTTCCAATCGAAACCTCGGGTGAAGGTGAAATTAACGCTCATAGCCGCGTGCAGATGGCATTAGGTGAAGCACGGATAAAAGCGAAGGAGGAATTCAAGGCGGTGTTGGAAGAGCGAGGAATCGATTTGTCTTCGATGCAGAAAGCGATTCGGAGTAACGCAGCATTGCGAAATCCATTCTATCATTTTGGACATCGAAAAGGCATTGTCGGAGTCGCAGCAAACTTTCTATTGCATGCCTTCCCTACAAACCTTGCGTCGGAGGTAAGAGCCTGATGCAGGAGATGAAGCGAACGCATTTTATAGGGCTTGATGTCGGTAGCACAACAGTGAAAGCTGTTGTGATTGACACGACAACTGATGCAATACTTTGGCAGGATTATCAGCGACACGATACAAAGCAACCAGAGAAAGTGCTCGAATTCCTTGAGCGGATAGAATCGGAAACAAAGCTATCAGAAAAACATTTGCGTGTGTTTATAACCGGATCGGGTGGTCATGGAATTGCATCCATGATAGGAGCGAAGTTCGTGCAGGAAGTCAATGCCGTCTCACTTGCGGTGGAAAAGCTGTATCCGGAAACTGGAAGCGTCATCGAACTCGGTGGTCAGGACGCGAAGATCATAATATTCAAAGAAGATAAGGAAACCGGCAAGAAGAAAAAGATTCCATCGATGAACGACAAATGTGCTGGTGGTACAGGCGCTGTCATTGATAAAATCAATGCAAAGCTTCGCATCCCAGCCGAGAAACTTTCACAACTTGGATACAACGGAATCCGTCTTCATCCTGTGGCAGGGAAGTGTGGTGTTTTTGCGGAAACCGATATTAACGGCCTGCAAAAACAGGGAGTGCCACCTGACGAATTGATGGCATCATTGTTTGAATCTATTATCCAACAAAATCTTTCCGTGTTGACACGAGGGCATACCTTGCGTCCATACGTGCTACTGCTCGGGGGCCCAAACACGTTCATTAAAGGAATGGTCGATTGCTGGAAATACAACATTCCGCTTCTTTGGGAAGAGAGAAACTTCCCACTTCCCGAGCGTATCAATCCCGCAGATCTCATCATCGTCCCCGATAACGCGCAATACTTTGCCGCTTTAGGCGCCATTGAATTTGGCAGAGAAGAAGAGGAAGGTATTGGTGAATACAAAGGAGTGGAGCAACTCTCCTGGTTTATTCATCATGGCCGAGAAGAACAGAAAAAACAAAATGGGAGAATTGGTCTCGCACGTTCGGAAGATGAGCTTCAACGTTTTAAGGAACAGTATGCACTTCAGCCTTTCAATCAAGCCTCCCTACAACCTGGAACTGTTTTCGAAGCATACCTCGGCATCGATGGCGGTTCTACTTCCACCAAAGGTGTGCTCCTGGACAGACAAAAGCGTGTTGCCTTTAAAGCGTATCAACTTTCGAAAGGCAACCCAATTGAAGACACGATGCATATCATCTCGTTGTTGCACACGCAGGTGAGGCAACAAGATTGCGAGTTGAAGATACTTGGTGTTGGAACGACCGGGTACGCCAAGGATATTCTCAAAGACACGATTGGTGGCGATGTTGCTTTAGTTGAAACAGTTTCGCACACGCAAGCTGCGTTGCATTTCTACGATCATGTTGATGTCATTTGTGATGTCGGTGGGCAGGACATCAAAATCATCATGTTGAAAGACGGTCGTGTGGTGGATTTTAAACTAAACACACAATGCTCCGCCGGTAACGGATATTTTCTTCAGAGCACTGCTGAGGGTTTCGGATATCCCGTCGAAAAGTTTGCCGATATCGCATTCGGAGCGAAAGGATTTCCGGATTTTGGTTATGGTTGCGCGGTATTCATGCAATCTGATATCGTCGATTTCCAGCGACAAGGATGGAAACCGGAAGAGATCATGGCGGGGCTCGCGAATGTTTTACCTAAAAACATCTGGCTCTATGTTTCGCAGATTCCAAATCTCGCAAAGCTTGGTAGCACATTCGTCCTGCAGGGAGGGACACAACACAACCTTGCAGCAGTAAAATCGCAAGTGGATTTTATTCAATCTCGTTTTCGGGGGAAGGGAATTGAACCGAGAATTATCGTGCATAAACATACAGGCGAAGCTGGTGCGATCGGTTGCGCCGTTGAAGCAGCACGACTTCATGCAATGGGTGTTGAAACAAGGTTTATTGGTCTCACTGCAGTAGCAAGCATCAAGTATTCAACCACTCGAAGTGAGGATACGCGCTGTTATTTCTGTAAGAACAAATGTCTCCGAACATTCATCGATGTGGAGACGAATGACCAACACCGTTCGATGACGGATACGTTCGAATATAAATCTGGTCCGGAATTAGTTCGCTCTGCACGTTTTGAATCGGAGTCTGAACACGAGAATAGGTTTGCCTCGAAGGTACCTCTTGCTATAGGTGCGAACCGTCTTATCATTGCCACGTGCGAAAAAGGAACCGTTGAAGATGTGAATGATATGCGCGCTATAGCAAAAGGATTGAATGAAACGAAGAAACTTTATCCAAACATCGTCGAAACAGCTTCAAAAGAAGTTTGGAATTCTTTCAAACCTCTAGCTGCATCTGTATCAATTCGGGGTTTGATCCATAGCAGAAATAGGCAAGAGCGTCAGGCACAACGGAATGAACGTGCACGAATACGAATAGGCATACCGCGTGCGTTGAACATGTATGCTCATACACCGTTTTTCACCGCCTATTTTGAAAGCCTTGGCATTTCATACGCAAACATTATTTTCAGCGACTACACTACGGAAGAATTGTATAAAGAAGGTTCGAAACGTGGCAGCATCGATCCTTGCTTTCCAAGCAAAGTCAGTTTGGCTCATGTACACAACTTGCTGTTTAAGAAACATCCGAAATCACCTCTAGACTGGATTTTCTTTCCCATCGTGGACGATATGCCTACGGATTTGTACGCTGTACAAGCATCAAAATCTTGTCCGACAATCACTGGAACAGTGGAAACGATTAAGGCTGCTTTTGTTAAAGAGGGCGATTTATTCCACAAGAATGGAATCAAATATATGAATCCGTTTTTGAGCTTAGGGAACAAAGAATTGGTATCACGACAGCTGTGTGATTATTTCAAACCGCACCTGCATCTTGATGAGGATGAAAATACTTTCGCAGTACAGGAAGGGTATAAGGCGTTAGATGTCTATTCGAGATCTGTAAGGGAAAAGTCCGCCAAATCGTTGCAACAGCTAGAGCAGAACAATGGAATAGGAATTGTGCTGCTTGGTCGCCCGTACCACAACGATCCAGGCATCAATCACGAAATACTCGATGAGTTTCAGAAACTCGGTTATCCAATTTTTTCACAAGATTCGCTTCCTATTGATGAAAAAATACTGGAAAAACTTTTCGGAGAAGAGGTGAAAGCCAAAAAAATAGCACATCCCATGGACATCAGCGATGTCTGGAAAAATTCGTACAGCGAAAATACGTCGCGAAAAGTATGGGCAGCCAAATTCGTAGCACGCCATCCAAACCTTGTTGCCCTTGAACTTTCGAGCTTTAAATGCGGACATGACGCTCCCATCTATAGCATTGTTCAAGAAATTGTCGAGTGCTCAGGTACGCCGTATTTTTCATTCAAAGATATTGATGAAAACAAACCGAGTGGCAGTATTAAAATCCGGGTGGAAACAATCAACTATTTTCTAAGACGATACAAAGAAAATCTACTCGAAGACCATAAGAAGCGTCTACTCCTTGAAGAACGACTTTCGGAGTACGAGAGTAGACTTCGGGCCGCTCTTGCGCATCCTGATTACCATCGCTACAGTCTCGGCCTCTCCGAAAATTTCAATAGAAATTCCGACATTATTCATATTTCGCTCACTGCAAGTACACCAGTGATGGAGGAATGAAAATGATCGCAATTTCTGATAAAATAATGTTTGAAGTCTATCGAGAAACTGATTACAACCGTCTGTATCGTGTTGTATACTACACGGAATTAAATGAGCATAACAAAGAATACGAGATAAACCGCGCCATGGCAGGTGAACATATCATCGATGGATATATTCTGGAAACAGAAAAGGAAAGTGCGAAAAAGCGAATTCAGGAATTAATTTCTGAACTCAACTCCGGTAACCGTCTCTCAGACGTGGAGATGCGTATCGTGCTTCAACCTTTCTTATCGAAATGATGGAAAATCATCACGACAAGTGAATGCAGATATCAAGAGGAAAATATATCTCCTTACGAAAAACGTTTATGATCGAATGTTTTGTGTTCCAGGTTGTGTTAAGTTTGTTTTCTACTTCAGCACAAGAAGCGCCACATATCGTGTATTTTGGAGATTCGATAACAGAAGGTTGGATGGATTCAGAGCTGCATCCTGAGTATGGTTATCCAATGGTTGTTGATTCACTTTTTCGTTCGAGTAACAAAATTGTTCGGAGCATAAACAGGAGTCACGCTGGAGAAACAACCGAGGATGCACTTCTGAGAATCGATCGCGATGTCCTAGCAAAACAACCCGATCTCGTCGTCATCGCATTCGGATCGAATGATTGGTACATCCATGGATATGCGAAAACGTCACGAGTCTCACTGGTACGATTTCAGGAGAATGTAAAACTTCTCTGTCAAAAGCTTCGAGGGACTGGGATTCGGTTTGTTCTAATGGAATTACCGAAGCTTCTTGACGAGCGATTCTATTCATTTTCACCTCGGATGTTGTACACGCCGTACCACGGCGCTGCGTCTCTTAGAGGGGAGTACAACCAAAGTATCCGAACTATTGGACAGGATTTTGGCATTCCGAGTATATCCTGTGAATTTGATTCAGTTGAAGCCCAATATGCATTGGGTGTTGATGGAGTGCATCTTACCCCGCGCGGTCATCAAGTGATTGCCCAACGATTGTTTCCAATCGTTAAAGAATTGCTCGACAAACCAGCTCCAGTAGATACCAAGCGTTTTGACGTTACATTGTATCCAAATCCACTGCATGATCGTTGCGTTCTTCGAGCATTTCTGCCTGAAGGAGCAGAGGTGCGAATATCCGTGTTTGATCAAAGCGGGAGGTTGTCGAATTTCACTACTTATTCCTCTCCTCTATCAGGATTTCATTACATTGTGTGCGGCATGTTTGATAGAGATGGGACACAACTCCCAGCTGGTGCATACATCATTACAGTTGGCGGAGCAATTAATATTACAAAAAATATCATTATCCAATAAAAAAGAAATGAGACTGATTATTACTACCGGATTCATTGCGATATATTGTATCAACTTGATTTCCACTTTCGCACAAAAACAAGTACGTTCAACTGGAGATGCAGACATGTACAGGAAAGGGTATGATATCCCAGTTGGCATCTCTCATGGTACATGGGATTTTGATGAATGGCCTGGGATTGATCATGCTGTCGTTTATAAAAGAAACTTCATGTACAATAAAGTCCTAAACGAAAAAATCAAGATTGATTATTTTCTTAGCATCTTTGATAGTGACGATCATGAAGGATATTTGAAGGACCCTGAGGTCTTGCAAGGAAGAGGTATTGTCGACTTAGCTGAGTTGTTTTCCTTCAACGGTGGAAGCAAGCATTCCGTGTTAGGAATATTCGCACATCCCGATGATGAGCTTCTTCTAGCAGGTGGAGCGCTTTCCTATGCAGCCGATCATGGTTGGAACGTCAAAGTGTATTTACTTTCAAATGGTGCAGATGGATCAAACGGCCAAAGTGATGCACCTTCACTGAAATTAGGGGCTTACAACTGTTTCGGAGTTCTGTCGGATGGTAAAATAGTAGTGAAAACTGATCATGCAGCTGAAAATAAACTGGACCACATAAAACAATATTCAAAAACCTTAGGTATCTCGATCGAAGTGCTTTCATTTGATTTGGAGATTGATAACAAGAAGGTCATCCAGATAGGTGAGATGCCCGGGATAGATTTTGAGCGAACGTTTGGAAGTTCAAGTCTATACCGTGAGGCTATTCGCAAACGACTGCAGGAATTGATACAAACAGAAAAACCAACAATGATTTTTACACACGGTACGGATGGAGAATATGGAAATTATATACACAAAATGCTAAATGAAATGGTAAGAACGATTGATCAGGGAACTCTTGACAATGCTAAAATCTTTTCATGTTTCCCCGAATACAACATTTCTGATCATATAACACATTATATCGATCTCTACTCTAATCATAAAAAGTATATACAGGTAAAATGGGATACGTTTATGGCAATACCTTTCCTCTATAAAGCAGGAAATGATTTTGACAAACCATGGGAACCGATGGATAAATTCATGGACGGAGTATTTGTAAAAGACTATGGATATAACCCTGTAACGGCCGAGCCACCCCGCTATGAATATTTTCAGCAAATCGTACTCGAATAGATCTTTATATGGAGATCGTGTTTTTCACCCATCGTTTCCTGCCGTTAATTGGCGGAGTTGAGACGAGCGTCTATCAAGTTGCAAAATCTTTGGTGGAAGCGGGAAACCGTGTAACAATAATTACTGAAGGCGACAATGAGAGAATAGAACAACTCGGAACCAACATTATAGTCGTTCGCTTTTCGATATCAGCACATCGTCCTATAACTCGGCTTTTTTATTGGGTATGGATATGGAAACACCGTGAATTGATTAAAATGGCTGATGTGCTCCATTTTCATGACTACGGCACCTTTATTCACTGGTATGCACCATTTTGGATAGTTTTTCGATCACCTGTTTATGCCATGACGTTTCACGGATTTGACGGTTGGCCAATCAGATGGAAACATCAATTCTTTAGACAAATCGCATCAAGTTGCATGGATGTGAGGTATGGAGTCGGTTTATATATTGCTAAGCTTTATACTCCCCACATAGATTATTTCTTTCTTGGCGCTCCAACAATACAATATCAACTTACTTCGAGTAACCAGTATGTATTCGATTATATGTTTGTAGGAAGACTCGAACCTGATACGGGCATTGAGAAGATACTTACTCTCCTCTCACACACAAATATGCGATCAAAAATGAGTTCCCATATTCTCCTAGTGGGAAATGGAAGTTTGAGTGTAAAGATATTGGGATATCGCTCCGACTTCGTATCGATTACGATATTGCCACCCAGTTACGATTTGAAGAGGTATTATCAGAATTCACGAATAATAATATGCACAGGTTTTCTTGCAGTGTTCAATGTGTTTGCATTAAAAATTCCTGCTATTATTCCTGCTTTTTCTGGGTATAAACAAGATTATTTCTCTTCTATACCAAATATAGAAAAGTATGCATGGGTTTGCAAAAACGACTTTGAATTCGAGAGTAGCATAAGAGAGCTTTCAAACTTAGCAAATCCTTCTGTTTCTCTAAAGACTACGGCGGCGTTTAAGTATTCGCAAACACAGACATGGAGGAAAATAGCAGAGCTCCACATCGAGGGATACACGAATGCAATGGAACGCAAACGTGCATGATCGCATTATCTTTGTTGTCAGACCCGATTTACTTACTAATCCAGGTGGTGACACGGTACAAATTACTGAAACAAAGCGACATTTGGAGATTCTTGGAGTATCAATAGATATTCTATACGCAAATAATATAATCAATGACGAAATACTTTCAGTATTACCAAATGCTCGATTAGTTCATTTCTTTAATCTTCTGCTGGCGCGACAGTTTCACAATATTGTTGCTGAATGTTCTATAAGAAACATTCCAACAGTGCTTTCACCAATCTATTGGGAAATGGAAGAGTATGAACGACGGTCAAAATCAATAAGAAAATGGAAAAAAATAATTCCACACATCGGGGTAATATTTCCATTTGCAAGTGTCGAATCATTTTTCGAAAGGCACTTTAAGTCAACTACATATAATCAGTACTTCAAATATTATCTTCAAAGAACCTTACGAAGCTTCGATCTTGTTTTACCAAATTCGGAAGAAGAGTTAAATATATTACATAAAGTGTTTTCAACATTACCAACTTCAATGATTGTTTACAACGGTTGTCGATATTTATATAATAGTTATACACAAAATAGGAAGATGGATTTTGGAGGTGAGTATATTTTATGTGTGGGTAGAGTAGAATTTAGGAAAAACCAATTACAACTCATCCGGGCAATGGAAGGACTAAGCTATTCACTTGTACTTGTTGGAAATATAAATCTCGCTGAACGTCGCTATTGGTTGCAGTGTATTGCAGCAGCGCGTAACGGCGGTGTGAAATTATTTCGTTTGGATGCAGTTCCATGGGAACAGCTCGGAGTATTTTACCAAAAAGCAATTTGTCATGTTCAGCCGAGTTGGTATGAAACTCCAGGTTTGTCAAGTTTAGAAGCTGCTGCGTATGGCTGTCCTATAGTTTGCACATCAAAAGGATCTGCGTATGAATATTTCTATAATGAAGCACAGTACTGTGATCCTGATAAGGTACAATCCATACGTGAATCAATATTGTATATCTTAGGAAATACCAGAAGAGATTCTCTTGCGCTTCGTGACAGAATTCGGCGTAAGTTCACATGGCAATATGCCGCTAAACGCACTATGCTCGCATATCAGTCATTAGGACAGTTTTGTAAACCAAAGTACGAGCCCACCCATGCGGAATAGATTAAGAGAATATTCTCAAACACTATTTCGTTCCGGGGGTGGGATTGTATTTGTTGGAGATGTATTCTCTAAGTTATTAACTTTTACAATCACTATAATTCTATTTGAACTCGTGACACCTGTAGAATATAGAATTTATGGTTTTTTCCTTACTGCACTTGCTACGATAAATCAATTTACTGATTCTGGACTTCATCAAAGCTTTATCCGATTCTATTCTCTTTACTATCTTACAAACACTCGACGTGCAGAGCAACACCTCCTATTTGCGTTAAAATCAAAATGTGCTATTCTTGTTTTCACTGCTGTTCTTGTCTTTCTTGGCGCCGATAGTATTGCGAACAGAATATTTTTTACTTCAGAACTTGGATCACCAATAAAATTGCTCAGCGCAGGTATACTTGGAAGCGGTATTTACGAATTCTTCCAAGCATATTTTCAGGCGAGACAAGAATTTAGGCAATTAACCTTTCTACGAGTATTTGAGGGAGCGGGAAAGCTTTTCTTTATTCTCATTAGTATTCTTATCGCATCATTTACTTTGAACGTTGTATTTCTTGCGTATATTATAATTCCACCTGTTGTTGGAACACTCGCTGTATTTATGTTCTGGAGACAACAGAGGACATTGAATATTCGTGCTGAATTGCGAGGTATTGGTAAGGAAATATTTCATTTTGGAAAATGGATGATGCTTACTTCTTTTTTGACGATGCTTCTCAGAAATCTTGACATTTTTATGATAACAGGTATGCTCGCAAATGATCCTTATAATGTGGGATTGTACAACGCTGCTGTGAGACTGTGCACGCCACTAGTAGTTATAACCGGTTCTGTTTCCACGGTGTTTTTCCCCAAAGCAATGGCTATTAAATCGAAAACTGAGATGAAATTATATATCGCAGAATCATTGAGAATAACTGTCCCAGTAACAATGCTTTCATTGATATATCTTGTTTGCGTTAGTGTTGGTGTTCCTCTATTATTTCCAAACTACCAAGATGTTATACCTTTGTTCCTTCTTTTATTTATAGGTTATGCATGGACTATAATTGGAAATCCTCTCACAATGCTTGTATTAAGCATCAACAAGGCAGAAGTTGTATCATTTATTAGCTTTATTCAGCTCATTCTCACAGTTTTATCTCATTATGTCTTTATACTCTGGTTTGGTGTCATTGGTGCTGCAATTAGTACTGCGCTACTCTGGTTTTTATCAGGAGGATATTCTCTTTATTATCTCTCAAAGAATATGGATGAAATCGATCATTTATTAGTGGATAAATGAAGAATATCTTATTGGCGAAGATTATCGGGAAGTGCCTCGCATATTTCGATGGATGCGATGTATATCGTAACGTAGTTATGATTCGTCGAAAAGGAAATATTATACATCACAGTGTAAAATTCGGACGAAGAGTCCAATTTTACATTGATAAAGAAGCGCGGATCACAATAAAAGAAAATTCTGAAGTATTCAGTGATTGCTTATTAATTTCCAATAAGGGTAATCACCTCCAGATCGATGAGAATGTATTTATATCGCATCATTGTAATATATCGGGAAACATTCGAATCGGAGCAAATACATTAATAGGGGGATATGTTACAATAATAGACACGAATCACGTGTTTGATGATCCTTGTGTCCCAATTAGAATGCAAGGAGGAGAACAGCGGGATATTATCATAGGAAATGACGTTTGGATTGGAACCAATTCTATTGTGTTACCTGGGGTTCGAATCGGTGATCACGCGGTAATAGGAGCATTAAGTGTCGTCACGAAAGAAGTTCCTGAATGGTGTGTCTCAGTAGGAAATCCTGCGCGAGTGATTCGTATGAGAGAACATTGATGCATGTACGATCAGTTGGGTTTGAGGAACCTGGATTAAAAGAAGAGTGGAACGGAGTGCTGAACGAAAAAGATCTCGTTTCAAAAACATATTTTCAGACGTGGGAATGGAATTCGACGTGGTGGGAAATTTATGGCAAACAGGATCGATCTAAAACACTGTTATTATTGCTAGTTTTAGAAATGGATTCAGTCGTTGCGATTGCGCCATTCATTATTCAATCTCGAATTGTTTTTAATCTGTCATTGTGGGAGCATATTGTATGGCTTGGATTCGATTTGTCACCATACCCAGATATCATTACGCCGAAGTCTCGAGTTCAAGAAGTATGGGATGCAATCTTTGACTACGTTGCTCAAAAACATTCTTCGATGTGGTTTGAATTTCAAGATGTTTATTCGTTCAGTGCACTCAGCTTTGTGAAATTTCGATCAAAATATTGGGTTAGAGAAAGTACAAACATGTGTCTAAGGGCTAACTGCTTCAACGAAGAGGAATTACTAAAGCGGAGTAGGGGATTACGCCGCAAACACCGTCAAGTGTGGAAATTGTTGGAATCGAATAGGTCAATTCGATGGGTTCCAATAAAAGAACAACGGTTCCTACCATTTCATACTTTCGTAAAATTGAATAAGCTCCGCTTTGGAAGCAAGTCATACTTTTCTCAACACTGCAATTATGCGTTCGTTTCGACTCTACTTCGTAAAGATCCAAACAGAATGATATATTTTCTTGTAATGAAGGAAGATGAAATTCTTCATTGCATCCTTTGTTTCTGGCTAAATGATACTGTGCACTATTTTTTGTCTGGTATGAATATATATGCACGTAACCTTCAGCCTGGATTTATAAATTTTTTCCATACTCTACCTTATCTTTATAGTAACGGAGTTAAGATCTTTGATTTTGGGAAAGGAGCGGAGAGATATAAACTCGATTTTACACCAGAAATGTCAGAATCTAAGAAATATTTCATTGTTCCCAATTTAAGTTTGTTTTTCTATTTTTTTGCGTACGTCATCAGACGACTTATGAAAGTCGGGTTGATTTTCAATCGCAAGAATTAATGATACGGATTTGCACAGTAGATTTTTTTTCTAAATCTTACATCGATTTTGCTGAAAAGATCGTTCAGTTCCCTGGTTTTGTGCTCCGCCAAGTGTCGTTAGAAGCTCATATGAATGAGCTTCCCATTGCTGACTCATCGCTTCGTTCTATTTACCTCAAGCGTTTCAATCGTGGTCATAAAGCACTTGTTGGATATATGGAAGAAGCTCCTTGTTTTCTCGCTTGGGTTGCGATTGACAACATTAGAATTGATGAAATTGGTTACTCTTGGAAAATTCCGTTGAATAACCTGTGTCTTTTTGATGTTAAAATAGATTCAGTCTATCGCGGGAAAGGGATATATACCTTTGTATTAAGAAATTTACCTCAATTGTTAACTACAATGGAGTTCGGGAAAGTTTGGATCTATTGTGAGCCATCCAATATTATCTCACGTAAAGGAATAGTATCGGCGGGATACCATTTGCGAGGCAAATTATCTGCGATTTTCTTCAAAAGGTATTCATTGGTGCGGTGGGGCAGTATTTCTACGTTCAATGCATGAAAACATTGGAAAAATTATACGTGCATTTGTTTTTACGACGATTGCGTCAACGCGCTTACCATATTGCCCATGCAGCTTTCAATAGTTCTGCTACAATTTACCCTGTGCAAATGACTTGGGAGCATAAAAAAACAGAAAAGATATTGGTTGTTACACCTCATGCGGATGATGAAACTTTTGGAATGGGAGGAACTATCATTTCTCATATAGAGCATGGTGACTCAGTTAAAATAATTATTACTTCCGATAATGTAACTAGTATTCCTGATGCAACACTGCGCACTTCAGAGAAACGTGAATTGCGCGAGCGCGAATGTCGAGAAGCAATGGGTATTTTCTCTGTCTTCGATTTTGAGTTTTTGAGATTTTCAGACAAAAATTTAGCTTCATCCGCTTTTCTGGAACGCTTGAGCTTTCTTTTGATTGAGAATCAACCTGATGTTTTGTATCTTCCATCTATCTTTGATAACCATCTTGATCATCGGGTTGTCAATCTGCAAATCGTTCGCACCTTATCCAAGACTGAAATACCGAAACCTCTTATCAGAGGATTTGAAGTTTGGAATCCACTCCCGGCTAACCACAACAATAATATTTCTGCGAATATCAAAAAGAAAATTACAGCCATACGATGCTACAAAAGTCAACTCAAGAATGTGAATTACGAGCATCATATTATCGGATTGAATGCATACCGAGCAATTACTCTGCCTAGCATGACTCGCTATGCTGAAGCTTTTTTCGAACTTTCCTGTGCTGAGTATTCAAAATTTGTTCATAGACACTTTTCTTTATAACCGTTCAAAGAATCAGTTCCCAAGGAGGACATCGTTCATGCGGAAGTCACGCTTTTTTTCTATTGCCATCTACATTTCAATCTTCGTGATTGGATATTTCACTGGTGGAGCATACGCTCAAGTAGGCCAGAAACTGGTCATCAATAATTTCAGGTTTAATCCAAACGAAATTGAAACACATCTGGTTATTAGTGATGTCGATGGTATCGGACCGAATATCAAGATCTCGATTTTTAGCGATGATGGCCGTCTCGTATATGAACGCTATGAAACGCTGAATTCATTCGGGAAACTTAATTACGATCCCATGAGTCACGTTAATGCCTTTCAACATGGTTTCAATCAGAACCCAGTTTTCCATGGGACGGTAAGAATTGAAAGCGATGGTGGAAATATCGTTGGGCAGTATTGGGAGATGGTCAAAGATTCACGTCAATCATATAAAAATATTGCAACCCCAGCAGCGGATGGAGTTGGGTACGACAAAGTTGTTTGCCAGCATTTCGTGTCTGATAAGAGTGTTGATGCCGCAATCGTTGTCGCAAATGCAGAGGCCAATCGACCTGTTACGGTGAATGTGAAGTTTTA
>Ga0172369_10005324_pt1 | contig 15904 bp, 12 predicted proteins | sample LakKiv25m_FD_114539 | JGI IMG/M metagenome (GOLD analysis project Ga0172369, IMG submission 114539) | Freshwater microbial communities from Kabuno Bay, South-Kivu, Congo - kab_022012_11.25m | ecosystem: Environmental > Aquatic > Freshwater > Lake | place: Democratic Republic of the Congo...
CTCGGTGCGCTACCGCAAGCCGGTGCCGCTGGACGAGGAGATCCGCTGTCTCGCGCGCATCACGCGCGACACGAGCCGGCTCTTCGAGGGCACCGGCGAGATCGTGCTGGCCGACGGCACGGTGGCCGTGGAGGCCGCCGGCAAGTACGTGAAGATGCCGCTGGAGGCGATCGCCGGCGGCGGCATGCCCGAGGAAGAGTGGTTCCCCGACCCCCGCGAAGCGCCGGGCAGCGTCGACCTCTAGGGACCCGGCGCGCCTTCCGGTGGGCCGCCATCCGGTGGGGCCGCGCCCGGCGCGCCTTCCGGTGGGCCGCCATCCGGTGGGGCCGCGCCCGGCGCTCCCGGCAGCGGCATGCCGGGCACCGGCCTCACGGGCGAGTCCCCATGGCCGTAGAGCCAGTCGCCGGTCACGGCCCACGCGCCGGCCGCCACACCACCGGCGAGCAGCACCACGACGATCGCCACCCCCGCACTCCGGCGCGCGCGGACCAGGGGGAACGCCCCCAGCAACGCCAGAGCGCCGAGCGCCGGCAGGTAAAAACGACTGGTCAGCGGGAAGCTCATGCCGGGGCGCATGACCGTGGTCCAGTCGTACGTCAGGTACGTGAGCCATACGGCCAGCCACCAGGCCAGCAGGCAACCGGCGACGGCGAGGTCGCGGCGACGCGCGGACGCTCCGGACGTCCGCGCCTCCGCCAGGACCCACACCACGCCGGCCGCGGCGAGCACCGCGACGGGCATGCCGACGAGCAGCGGCACGGGTACGGTCCTGAGATTCCCCAGCACGGCGCCGGCCGAGAACGAGACGCCCTGCGTGTAGCCGGTGGTCAGCATCGAGCCGAACACGACCTGGTCGTACGCCAGCGCGAGCAAAGGGCCGAGCAGGCCCGCTCCCACCCAGAGCACCAGCCGGCGGGCCCGCCCCGGCTCCCCTCGCCGCTCCACCCAGAGCACAGCGGTCACCCCCAGGACGATCAGCGCAGCGACGGCCGTGTACCGGACGAGGACGGCCACGCCGAGCAGCAGGAACCCGGCCGTGCCGGCGACCACCGGGCCACGCCCCCCACGCTCGTCGAGGAGCGCCCAGAGCACCAGTCCGGCGCCACCGGCGACGAGAGAAGCCTCCGCGGCCATCGGGAGATACGCCTCGTGGAGCATCGTCAGGAGCGTGCCCGACGAGCAGAAGAGAGCGACGGCGAAGGCGCCGCCCCAGTCTCCCAGCCAGCGGCGCCCGGCCATCCACAGGCCACCGCACCCGACGAGCAGGAAGAGGATCGGCGCCAGCCGGACGAGACCCACGGCCGCGAGCGGCGCGGCAAGGAACGGGTACCCGGGATTCTTCTCGCTGACGCGCCCGCCAGAGGGGGTCGTCGTCCACTGCACGATGCCGATCTCACTGCCCCAGCCGTCGCCGACCGCCGCGAGCTCCGCCGAGAGCTCCCGGTACTGCTCAGGGCCGAGCACCACGTGGCCGTCGAGCAACGCGGCGATCGAGGCCCGGTACGCGTACGGGTCCGGCTGGCGCAGCTTGTACGAGGGAACGAGCGCGACGGCACACGCCAGTGCGATGCTCGCCAGAGCGAGGACGAGCGGCCAGAGCAGCCGGTGTCTGCCCATGTGGTCCTTCAGCGACGCGCCTCCCCGAAGTCGGCGGCCGCGCGAGCGGCTGGCGCGGCGCGCTGCGACAAGGATACCTGCTGCGCGCCGCGCCGGCCGGGTGGCGCGGCAACGACCAGAGGCGGGCCTGCCGGCCCGCGCCGGCGCCACCGATTCTCGGCGGTCTCGCGCAGCGCCCTAGGGAAGCGTGATGAGCACTTCTCCGTTCTCGCCGTAGGCGGCAATCGTGTATGAGTCCCCTCCCGGACCGCGCCGGTAGGTGAACTCGCCGGCCTCGGTGCCCTGTTGCATGGGCCCGCCGAGGAACGGGTTGGAGGGCCATGTCTCAAGGTAGCCCGACCCGTCGGCCGCCACGAGCTCCGCCTCGGTCACGCGTCGCGCCGCGGGGTAGCGGCCGCCGTGATCCGCGGCCCAGTTCTGCACGCCGATCTCGAGGGAGTGCGCGCCGTCGCGCACCGAGGACTCCCTGAAGACCCCGATCTGCTCGTTCACGACGGGCGCCACGTTCTCGACCACGTCGCCGACGAAGAGCATGGACGCGAAGATGATGATGAAGGGTCCCGCGACCAGCGCCACGACACCGGCGACGATGATCGCGATCACCCAGCCGGGCACGCCGCCGTGCTTTGACGCGGGCGCCGAAGCGGCTCCCGCGGGCTGACCGCCCGGAGGTGTCTGGTACGCCGGAGGAGACGTCTGATAGGCCGGAGCCGGAGCGTACACCGGCGGAGACGTCTGATAGGCCGGCGCGGGAGCATATGCAGCCGCCGGCGGCTGCACCTCGCCCGGCGGCGGCGCGGCGCCCACGGGCGCCGACGGCCAGGCCGCCGCGCCGACGACCGGCGCCTGCGCCGCCCCACACGACAGGCAGTAGGGAGCGCCCTCGTCGACCGGCTTCCCGCAGTTCTGGCAGTTCGGCATGATCTCGTCCCTTCCACGTGGTCTTCTGCAACGATTCCCCACTGGGCGGCGCCTACACTCCAACCCCGTGACCCAGGAGCGGTGAGGCGAAGTAGACGGCGAAGACGGCGGCCACCACGTAGACCAGCGGATGGACCTCGCGCGCTTCCCCTCGAACCAGGCGGATCAGCACATAGGTCAGGAACCCGGCGCCGATACCGTTGGCGATGCTGTAGGTGAGCGGCATGATCGTCACCGTCATCACCGCCGGCAGGCCGAAGGTGAGATCGCGAAGGTCGAGCTTCTCGCGTTCACTGAGCGTGCGGATCATCAGGTAGCCGACGATGACCAGCGCCGGCGCGGTCGCCGAGGCGGGCACCATGCCGGCGACCGGCGAGAAGACCATCGCCAGCAGGAAGCAGGCGCCGGTCACGACGGCGACCCAGCCGGTGCGGCCGCCGACGGCGACGCCGGCGCCGGACTCCACGTATGCGGTCGCCGACGAGGCGCTCACGGCGCCGCCGGCCGCCGCCGCGGCGGCGTCGATCAGCAGAAGACGCTTGAGGCCGGGCAGTTCGCCGTCCTTTCGCGTGTACCCGGCCTGGTCACCCACACCGACGAGCGTGCCGAAGCTGTCGAAGAAGTCGCTCAGCATGAGGCTGAACACCCAGACACAGGCCCCGAGCGCCCCGAGCCGGGCGAACGCACCGAAGTCGAACGCGCCGACGAGGCTGAAGTCCGGCATCGCCACGAGCCGCCGGGGGATCGTCGCGAACCCGTCGCGAACGAGCTGCCCGCTGGTGGCCCAGTTGACGACCATCGCCAGCACGGTCGTGGCGATGATCCCGACCGGCACGGCGATACGCCAGCCGCGGGCCAGGAGCGCGACCATCACGGCCAGCCCGAAGAGCGTGAGGTAGACCGGCCAGCTCGTGAAGTCGCCGAGGGCGAGCGGAGCGGCATCGCCCTTGACCACCAGACCGCCGCTCACGAGGCCGAGGAAGAGGACGAAGAAGCCGATGCCGACGACGATCGCCTGTTTGAGCTGACTGGGAACGGCTGTGAACACCGCCTGGCGCGCCCCGACAAGGACCAGCACGACGATGACCAGGCCCTCGAGCACGACCAGACCCATCGCACTGGCCATGGTCAGTCCCTGCTCCGCGACGAGCTGGTACGCGACCGCGGCGTTGACCCCCATGCCGGGCGCCAGTCCGTAGGCGCGGTTCGTGAAGAGCCCCATGAGCAGCGTCATGGCCCCGGCGACGAGACACGTGGACGTCAGGGCGGCCGCGTAGGGCAGGCCCCGGCCCTCCAGCTTCGCGTCGCCGGCGAAGCTCAGAATCGCCGGGTTCACGAAGATGACATAGCTCATGACGAAGAACGTCGTCAGGCCCGCGACCGTGTCGCGGGCCAGCGTCGTGCCGTTCGCCTGGAACTTGAAGAGCCGATCCAGCATGCCGGCCCCATCTTCGACGGGCCGGCGACCGTGCCTCCAATCGCCCGGGCACGCCAGAACGGGCAACGGAGGTTCCTGCAGCCCCGGGACGAACATGCCGACACACAGACACAGGCGGAGACACGCGGGAGTCTTGCATGCCCTGGTTCGGCCACGATCGTCAGACGCTCTTTCTCTCGTTCGCGTACGGCGACACGAGCGCCGTGAGTTGCATCGCCGGCGAGCTGCGCCGGTATCCCCAGGTCTCCCTCGACTACGGCATCTGCAGTGAGGACTTCGAGGCGCAGCGCGCGGACATCCTCCGCGCGAGCCTCACACGACGTCTCGGGCGCTGCGCCCTGGCTCTGTGCCTGCTCGGTGACGAGACGCTGCGCGATGACTGGGTGCTGTGGTCACTGGAGACGGCTCACCGCCTCGGCATCCCGACCATCGCTTCGCCGCTTGCCGCCGCGCCCACCAAAGAGGCTCGCCGGATCTTCGACCTGCTCGGCGCGGAGATCGTGCCGCTCGACGCCATGCTCATCGCCGGCCGCGTACCGCACGTGCCGCCGCGCGACCGGCCTCGTGGCGGGTTCGAGACGAGCCTCATGCTGCGCACGATGCGCAATCCCCTGCGCTAGCGGCCGCCGCCCAACACGACGCAATCCCGCCCTCGCGCCTTGGCGGCGTACATGGCGTCGTCGGCGCCGGCGATGAGCCCATCCGCCGACTCACCCGCGGAGACGACGCCGCCGATGCTCACCGTGACGGCGAGGACTCCGTCGCCGATGGCGAAGGGCCTCTCGGCGATCGCCGCCCGCATGCGCTCCAGGACGTCCCGCAGCTCCTCCCTTCGGGCGCCCGGCACGACGATCAGGAACTCCTCCCCGCCCAGGCGCCCCAGGCCGTCGTACGGCCGCAGCACCGACTCCGACCGCCGCGCCAGCTCTCGAAGCACAGCGTCGCCGGCGGCGTGCCCGTGCGTGTCGTTGACGCGCTTGAAGTGGTCGATGTCCAGCATGCCGACGCCGAGGTCCCCATTCTCCCGGAGTGCCCGCGCGACCTCTTCATCGAGGATCTCCAGGATCGCCCGGCGGTTGGGCAGACCGGTGAGCGCATCGGTGCGAGCCTAGATCTCGAGCGCGACCTGGGCCTCCACCAGCTCCTCATTCAGCTCGACCAGACGGCGGCCCACCTCGACCCTGGCGTGCAGCTCCGCGGGGTCGTAGGGCTTGCCCACGAAGTCGTCGGCCCCCGCCTCGAGCCCCGTCACCACGTGGTCCTGCTCGCCCAGCGCGGTCAGCAGGATGATGTACGGGGGCTGCCGCGTGTCCAGCACCCGGACCCTCCGGCACACCTCGACGCCGTCCATCCCCGGCATCATCCAGTCCAGGATCGCGAGCCGCGGCGAGTCGTCAGAGCGCAGCAGTTCCCAAGCCTCCGCGCCGTCGGTCGTCGCGGTGACCTCGTAGCCCCACTTCTCGAGGACCTTCGTGAGGAGCAGGCGGGACGTGGGGTCATCTTCGGCGATCAGCACTCTCATCGCTGCTCACCTCCCCGCCCCAGGTGTTCCTGCAACCGTTGCAACTCGGCCGCGAGCGCATCGCTCAGCTGCCGGGCCGCGTCGAGGTCGCCGACCGCCGCAGCCTTCTCGACCTCGTAGGCCGCGACGCGCAGCGCCTCGGCGCCGACGTTGGCCGAAGCGCCCTTCAGTGTATGGGCGTGCCGCCGCGCCGCGTCCGCGTCGTCGCCGGCGAGCGCTTCGCGCAGCGCGGCGACCTGCTTCGGCGCATCGGCGGTGAACGCGGCGACGATCTCATCGATGCTGTCCCGGTCGCCGCCGAGCAGACCCAGGAGCACGCCCAAATCGAAGACGGCGGCCGATCCGGCGGCGGCGGCCGAGACGTGCTCGCCGCCGCCGACGGCCGGCTCCCCCTCGCCCGGCTCATCGCGCCGGACCCAGAGCGCGATGACCTCGGCGAGCTTGTCCGGCCGGATCGGCTTCGACAGATAGTCGTCCATTCCGGCGGCGAGGCAGGCCGCTCGGTCGTCGGCCATGGCGTGAGCCGTGAGCGCGACCACCGGCACGTCGTGGTCGAGCACCTGCGACCCGGCATCGCGGATCCGGCGGGTCGCCATCATGCCGTCGATGACCGGCATCTGCACGTCCATCAGCACGAGGTCGTAGCGGCGCGCGGAGAGCGCGTCCAGCGCCGCCTGCCCGTCGGCCACCGCCTCGACGCCGTAGCCCATGCGCTGCAGCGTCTTGATCGCGACCTTCTGGTTGATCGGGTTGTCCTCGGCAAGCAGGATGCGCACGCGCCGCTTCTCGCGGTCGGCGAGGCTGTGGCGCGTGACGATGCGCGAGGCGGAGGCGCTCTCGCTCGCCGCCCCGCGATTGATCACAACCATCAGGCAGTCGAAAAGCTGCGACTGCTTCACCGGCTTGGTGAGATAGGCGTCGAAGCCGACGCGCTCGAGACGGCCGGCGTCGCCGCGACTGCCCATCGACGTCATCATGACCAGCCGCACGTCGTCGATGTCCGGGTCGGCCTTGATCGCCCGCCCGAGCGCCTCACCGTCCATCTCGGGCATCATCATGTCGAGCACGGCGACGGCGAAGGGATCGCCCTCGGAGTGGGCTGCACGCATCACCTCCAGCGCCGCCGCCGCCCCCTCCACCTCCATGTGCCGGCACTCCCACGACTCGAGCATGCCGGCGATCACCTTGCGGTTCGTCGCGTTGTCGTCGACGGCGAGGATCCGCATCCCTCTCACGTCGCTCAGGCCGGCTTCTTCGAGCGCGCGGACAGCGTCCGGGTCCTGCCGGGCGAAGCTCGCGGTGAACCAGAAGGTCGAACCCTTGCCGGGCTCGCTCTCCACGCCGATGGCGCCGCCCATCAGAGCGACCAGGCGCTTCGAGATGGTGAGCCCAAGGCCCGTGCCCCCGAACCGGCGCGTCGTCGAGGCGTCGGCCTGGGTGAACGCCTCGAACAGCGCGTCCGCCTTGCCGGGCGAGATGCCGATCCCGGTGTCCCGCACGGCGAAGCGCAGCTTCGCGGTGGCGTCCGTCTCCTCAACAAGACACACCGTGACCGCAATCTCCCCGCGCTCGGTGAACTTGACGGCGTTGCTGAGCAGGTTCGTGACCACCTGACGCAGTCGGCCCGGGTCGCCGCGCAGAGCCGAGGGCACGTCTGCCTCGACCAGAGCGGTCAACTCGAGCCCCTTGCTCTGCGCCTGCAGCGCCGGCAGGTCGCAGGTGTCCTCGATCGTCGTGCGCAGGTCGAAGTCGAGGGTCTCCATCTCAAGCCTGCCGGCCTCGATCTTCGAGAAGTCGAGGATGTCGTTGATGATCACCAGCAAGGCCTCGGCGCTGTCCTGCACCGTGCGCGCATAGTCCCGCTGCTCGCTGTCGAGATCGGTGTCGAGGAGCAGCGACGTCATGCCGATGACGCCGTTCATCGGAGTACGGATCTCATGACTCATGTTGGCGAGGAACTCGCTCTTGGCCGTGTTCGCCGCCTCGGCCTCCACCGCGAGCTGGTTGGCGCGGGTGATGGCGACCTCGAGGTCGTGGTTGGCGGCGTCCGTCTGCTCCTTGGCCTTGCGCACGGCCTCCTCCGCCTTCTTTCGCTCCGTGATGTCCCAGGTCACTCCACTGAGACCGACCGGCCGGCCGGACGCGTCACGCTGGACCCGACCGCGCTCGGCGAGGTAGGCCACCGACCCGTCAGGTCGCAGGACATGCAAGTCGGCCTCGTAGGGCGTGTCTGTCCGGAGAGCTCCTTCGATGGCCGCATCCACGGCCGCAAGTTCCCCGGGGTCGATCGCGTCGTCGAACGCCCTCAGCGATCCTTCCCCGGCGCCTGGGGCCATCCCGTACAACGCGGCCACCGTCGCGTCCCAGCGTGAACGCTCGCGGACCAGGTCGTACTCCCAGATGCCCACCCCGGCGGACGTGAGTACGAAGTCGAGGCGCTCGCGGCCCTCGCGCACCGCCTCCTCCGCGGCCTTGCGCTCACTGATATCGCGGAAGGTGATGATCGCGCCGGCCACGACTCCGTCCTTGCGGATCGGGCGCGCGATGTACTCGACGGGGAAGCAGCTGCCGTCCTTGCGCCAGTGGACCTCATCGTCGACACGACTCTCGAGGCCCTGTGTGTAGGCCGCGTGCTGCGGGCACTCCGCGATGTCGTACACGGTCCCGTCGGCGTGAGCGTAGTGGATCGCTTCGTGCATATCGATCCCGTGGAGCTCCGCCGCCGTCCACCCGAGCATCTCCTCGGCGGCGGCGTTCATGAAGGTGACGAAGCCGTCACGGTCGACACCGAAGATGCCGTCGCCGGCCGACTGCAGCAGCAGCCGGCTGCGTTCTTCGGCTTCGGCCACCGCCTGCTGCGCCCGCACACGATCGGTGATGTCGCGAAGCACACCCTCCACGCCCTGCACCGTGCCGGCCTGGTCGACGTAGAAGTGGCTGGTCACCGATCCGTGGACTACGCGGCCGTCGCGGCGCAGGACGTCCACCTCGTAGTCGACCACGCGCTCCCCCGCCTCGAGACGCCGCAGCATGGAGGCGCGCTGTGACGGATCGACCCAGAAGTCCTTCGCGAGATCGAGACCGAGCGCCTGGTCGACCGAGTCGTAGCCGAGGAGACGGGCGAACGACGGGCTCGCCATCACCAGCTTGCCGTCCATGTCGCTGCGGTAGAACACGTCCTCCATGCTCTCGAGCACGGAGCGATACATGCGCTCGCTCTCGGCCAGCGTGAGCGAGTCGAGGCGTCGCCGCTCCTGCACGACGTAGGACCCGAGGACGAGCAGCGCGAGGAGGAGGGTGACGACGATCGGTGAGAGGCGCGCGCGAGCGACGGCCGCGCCCCAGTCGGAGGCGTCGACGTCCACACCGAGCACCCCGAGGGCGCGGCCGCTGAACCGCTCCCTGATGGGCGCGAAGGCCGAGACGAACTCCCCGTACTCGTCGGCATAGGGTCCGACGACGACGGCTCTGCCGCCGAGAAGCACGCGCTCCAGACCCGCCGGCGGCTCCTCATATCGCGTGCCGGGGTCGGCGTGGCCCGAGTCGTAGAGCGGGATGCCGTCCACGGTGAACAGGATCTCGCCGTCGCGAGCCGCCATCAGGTAGAGCCAGCGGATGTCGTCGGTCGCGGCCGTCATGAGCATCAACTGTTCGCGCAGACGCTTGTAGTCCTGGCTCTCGAGATCGGCCGGCGTCGCCGTCAGCGCGGCGACGCGGTCCGGGTTGAGCCCCGCCGCGGCAAGCTGCGCGCGGCCGATGAGGCTCCGCTTCGCGGCCGCGTCGGCGTCGCGACCGATGAAGGTCGTGGCGTAGTAGCCCCCCACGAGCAAGCCGATCATGAGGACGGCGACCGTGATCTCCAGCGCAACGCCCCTGCGGTGCACGAAGCCGGGGTGCTCCTCGCGGACCAGGGTGCGGTAGTAGTACCAGAGGGCGGCGATGAAGGGCAGCGCGAATGCGGCGCCGACCAGCTGGACCGGGAAGCCGGCCGTCTCGAAGAACCACGCCTCATTGACCCAGGTGGACGGTGGGATCGACGAAGCGTGCGTCACCGCAAACTCCGAGACGGCGAAGCCGCACATGCACACGGCCGCGAGGGCAAGCGGCCTGCCGTGGCGGCTCCGGCGCCGCGCGCAGCGCCACAGGGCCGCCGCGGCCCAGACGGCGCCGACGACGCCGAGGGCGTACCCCGCCGCCACCTCGAGACCCCGGAGCCCGGAGACCAGGCCGAGCAGTGGCAGGGCCAGGAACGGCAGCAGGATCCAGGGGCCGACGCGTGCGCCCCCCGCGACCGGCCATGAACGGCGCGCGAACTCCAGCAGCAGGAGGCACCCTGAGACGAACCCCACCACGTGCAGGACGTCCAGAGCGGTGTGCCCGCCGAGCGATACGCCGAGCAGGTCCACGGTGGCGCTGCCGGCGAGGGACGCCGCCGACAGGCCAAGCCACGGCCACGGCAGCGGCGAGGACACGGTGCTCGAGAGTCCGAGGAGCATGAAGGCGAGGAACGCCAGGCCCAGCGCGTACAGAAGGAGGATGTAGTCGAGATCGAGGTGCAGCAGTTCCGTCACCGGGCCATCGCTTCCCCTGCTTCGCGGCCGCCGCGCGGCCGGGCCTGCCAGGACGCTTCGCTGTGTACTATCGGGGCAACGGCAGCGCAGCTTGAATCCGATGCACCCCGGCACGCACACCGCGCGCCGTCACGCTCCGATAGAGTGGCATTCCCACCAGCGCCTCGGGAGGAGCCGTTGGACCAGCATCCGGTCATCATCACCGCCGCCCTCACCGGCTCGCGGATCGGCAAGCGGCAGACGCCGCATATCCCGATCACGCCGGACGAGATCGTCCGCGAGGGTGTCGCCGCCTGGCAGGCCGGCGCGAGCGTCGTGCACGTGCACGTGCGCGACGCTGCCACCGGCCTCGGCACCCAGGACGTCGCCGTGTTCGCCGAGGTGGTCGGCGCGCTGCGCGCCGAGTCCGACGCCGTCCTCTGCCTGACCACCAGCGGCATCCCCGGCAGGAACCTGAGCACGGAGGAGCGCCTCGCGCCGCTGGCTCTGCGGCCGGAGATGGCGAGCTTCGACGCCGGCAGCATCGACACGGAGGCCGGCGTCTTTCTCAACGAGCCGGCCTTTCTCGACGCCCTCTCCGCCGAGGCCCGCGAGCGTGGCGTCAAGCTCGAACTCGAGTGCTTCGACCTCGGCATGGTCGGCACCGCGCTGCGCTACCACGCTGAGGGCAAGGTCCCGGCGCCGCTGCACTTCCAGTTCGTCACCGGGGCCCGGTTCGGGATGCCCGCGACCGCCGCAGCCCTCGTCGCCGCGGTCGGCATGCTGCCGGGGCACGCGACCTGGTCGGTGATCGGCGTGGGCCGCGCCCAGACACCCATGGCGATGCTCGCGCTGGCCATGGGCGGCCACGTGCGCGTCGGGCTCGAGGACAACATCTACTACCGGCGCGGCGAGCCGGCGACCGGCAACGCACAGCTGGTGGAGCGGGCGGCGCGGCTCGCCGGCGAGCTCGGCCGCCCGGTCGCGACACCGGCGCAGGCGCGCGAGATCCTCGGGCTGGGGTAGCCGGCGGGGGCGCCGGCTCACGAGCCGCGCGAAGGGAAGCCCGCCTGCAGGCCGTCCGCCGTCAGGCGCTCGCAGCGCCGTCGGCCACGGTCAGCACCTCGTCCAGGATCCCGAGGCCGATCTCGATCTCCTCACGCGTGACGATCAACGGCGGGGCGACGAGCACGAGAGCGTCGTGCGTGTAGAGGTGCAGGCCGCGATCCACGGCGGCTCTTCGCAGGGCCGCCATCGGCCGCGCGGCCTCCCCCCTCGCGGCGTACGGCACCAGCGGCTCGCACAGCTCGCCGGCGCGCACGAGCTCCAGGCCCCAGAGCAGGCCGAGGCCACGCACGCCGGCGACCGACGCGTGGCCGGCGGCCAGCTCGGGCAGCCCGGCGGCCAACACCTCCCCCATCGCCGCCGCGTTCTCGACGAGCCGCTCCTCGCGCAGCGTCTCGACGACGGCGACGCCGGCCGCGCAGGCGAGCGGGTGGCCGCAAGCCGTCAGCCCGCTCGCAAACTCGTGGCCTCGCAGCCAGTCACGCAGACGCTCGTTCACCACCATGGCGCCCAGAGGGACGGCCCCACCGGCGAGCCCCTTGGACAACGTCATGATGTCGGGGACGACGTCCCAGTGGTCGGCCGCGAACCACCGCCCTGTGCGCCCGAAGCCCGTCAGGACCTCGTCGAAGACGAGCAGGATACCGCTCCGGTCGCAGACTTCCCGGATCGACGCCAGATAGCCGGGCGGCGGCACCAGCACGCCGTTGGCGCCGGTCACCGGCTCGAGAACGACGGCGGCCACCGAGGCGGGGTCCTCGTAGCGCAGGATCTCCTCGAGGTGCGGCCCGCCGGCCATGACTGCGGCGTCGCCGGCGTGCTCCGGCGACGGGTCGAACATGCGCACCACGCCCGGCACCGCCGGCTCGGCGGGCCAGCGGCGCGGGTCGCCGGTGAGCGCGGCGGCGCCCGCGGTCGCACCGTGGTAGCTGCGGTAACGGGTCACGACCTTCTGGCGGCCCGTGTACCAGCGCGCCAGCTTCACGGCGTTCTCGTTGGCGTCGGCGCCGCCGGTCGTGAACAGCGACATGCAGAGGTCGCCCGGCGTCACCTCGGCGAGGAGCCGGGCGAGCTGGACCCGGGGTACGCTTGTGAACGACGGCGCCAGGCCGCACAGCGTGCCCGCCTGGCGCCGCACCGCCTCGACGAGCCGCGGGTGCTGGTGGCCGAGGTTGAGATTCACCACCTGCGAGGCGAAGTCGAGGTAGCGGCGGCCGTCGTGGTCCTCGAACCAGCACCCTTCCCCACGCGCGACGGGCAGGGGATCCACGGCGCTCTGGTCGCTCCACGAGTAGATGACGTGCTCGCCGCCGAGCGCTCGCAGATCGGCGGCGCTGCCGGCCCGCGACGCGGGCGAAGATGAGGGGCGGTACTCGTCCACTGACCGGACTCTAACGGGTGCCGAGCGGTTTCGCACCGCCGCCGGTCGCGTTCGGGGGGCGCCGGGCCGACGGCGGCGACATGCCGGCGGCTGAGACGACTCAGTCGCCGGACCCGCCGGTGACGCCGCGCACCAGCGGCGACGAGGAGCGCGAGAACGTCCAGCGGAGCGCGCCCCGGGACGTGATGGTCAGGCCGATGGAGCCGTTGCGCCGCGTGCTGTAGACGCGGGCGCCGGACCGGCGCAGCCGCTGGACGGCGTCGTTCGACGGGTGACCGTAGGAGTTGGACCCGACGCTGATCACCGCCACGCGTGGCCGAGCCCCCTCGACGAATGCGGCGGTGGTCGAGTAGCGGGATCCGTGGTGCGAGACCTTGAGCACGCCGACCGGGGGGCCGCGGGCGAGCATCGCCCCCACCACGGCCTCGTTCGGTCCGGTGCAGTCGCCGGTGAAGAGCAGACGCCGGCCCGCGACCTTGACCAGCACGACGACGCTGTCCGCGTTTGCGTCGCCGCTCAGCTTCCCGGGGCTGAGCACGGTGGCGGTGGCGGCGCCCCAGCGCATCGTCCGGCCGCGGCGCACCTGCTTCACCGTCGTCCCGGCGCGGCGCACCGCGGCCGCAAGCTCGCCGGTGGGTCGCCCTGCCGCCAGCAGCAGCCGCGGGCGATACCTGGCGATCAAGGCGGTGAGACCGCCGGTGTGGTCGGCGTGGAAGTGCGAGACGACGACCGCGTCGAGACGCCGCACGCCGAGACCGGCCAGCGCCGCGCTCACCCGGGATGCGGCCCCGCGCGGCCCGCCGTCGATGAGTCCAGACCACGACCCGCTGCGGATCACCGCCGCGTCGCCCTGGCCCACGTCGACGAAGACGACGCGCGTCGCCGCTCCCGGGGACGCCGCAGGGCTCGTGGGCGGCGTAGCCGAGGACGTCGCCGACGGTGGGCCTCCGGCCGCATCCGTCGCGGCGGGGCCGCCGCAGCCGCCCGCCCAGAGAGCGACGAGGATCGCTGCGACGACGGCCACGCCCTTTCGGGCGGACCCCTCGCGACGCGCCGGCCATGCCCAGGCGCCGAGGGGGCCTCGTCCGTCGCAGTCTCGTTCCATGGGTTGACCATACCAGCCGGCCCGGACGGTCCGTCCCGGGGCCGTTCGCGCCGACCGGTGCCGCTTCGGCGCAGAACGGGTACAAGCCCGTCAACCGATCGCCAGGAGGGACCGTGCCCGACACCATCGCCCGCCCGTCCGGCGGCGCCGATCCGGCGCTCGTCGACTTCATCCGCCGCCTGCCCAAAGCCGAGCTGCACCTGCATGTGGAGGGCACGCTCGAGCCCGAGCTGCTCCTGGAGCTCGGACGGCGCAACGGCGTGAAGCTGCACTGCTCGAGCCCCGAGGAGTGCCGCGCCAAGTACCGTTTCAACGACCTCCAGCACTTCCTCGACATCTACTACGAGGGCGTGGCCGTTCTCGTTCGCGAGCAGGACTTCCACGATCTGACCATGGCCTACCTGCGGCGCGTCGCCGCCGACGGCGCCCGGCACGTCGAGGTCTTCTTCGACCCGCAGAGCCACGTGCCCCGCGGGATCCCGTTCGACGACGTCGTCACCGGTATCACGCGGGCGCTCCGCGACGGCGAGCGCGACCTCGGCGTGAGCTGGCGGCTCATCATGTGCTTCCTGCGGGACAGACCCGAGGCAGAGGCACTCGAGATGCTGGAGCTCGCGCTGTCGCACCGGGACGTGATCGTGGGCGTAGGTCTCGACTCCGCGGAGGTGGGCTACCCGCCGAGCGGGTTCGTGAACGTCTATGAAAAGGCGCGGGAGGCGGGCTTCGTCGCCGTCGCGCACGCCGGCGAGGAGGGCCCGCCCGAGTACATCCGCGAGGCGCTCGACCTCCTGAAGGTGCGCCGCATCGACCACGGGGTCGCGGCCGTCCACGACGCCGCACTGCAGCGGCGCCTCGCCGACGAAGCCGTCCCGCTCACCATGTGCCCTCTCAGCAACCTCGAGCTGCAGGTGACGCCCGACCTCTCGGCGCATCCTCTGAAGAAGCTGCTCGACGCCGGCCTCATGGTCACGGTGAACTCGGACGACCCTGCGTACTTCGACGGCTACCTGCTCGACAACTACGTCGCGCTGCAGCAGGCGCTGGGCCTGAGCCGCGCCGACCTGGCCCAGCTGGCGCGCAACTCGATCACGGCGTCGCTGCTCGCGGAGGAGCGCAAGGCCGAGCTCATCGCCGAGATCGCCGCGGTGGCGGAGGGCTGACGCGCCGGCCCCGCCGGAGAGAGGTCAGGCCGTCACGCCCCCGTCGACCACCAGTGTCCGGCCGGTCATGAAGCTGCCGTCGTCGCTCGCCAGGAAGGCGACGGCGGCGGCGAGTTCCTCCGGCCGGCCGATCCGCTTGAGCGGGTAGGCGTCCTCCATCCCTTCGGCGTACGCGACGGGGTCGGGCGCCGCCGCGATGGCGCTCGCCAGCATGGGCGTGTCGAAGATCGCCGGGCTCACGCTGCACACGCGAACGCCGTCCGGACCGTGGTCGATGGCGAGCGCTCGCGTCATCATCACGACCCCGGCCTTGGCGGCGGAGTAGACGGCCGCGCCCGGCTCACCGTGGATGCCCGAGTCGCTCGCCAGGTTGACGATCACGCCGCCGCCCTGAGCCACCATGTGCCGCAGCGCCGCCCTGCACATGAAGTACGTGCCCTTGAGGCAGATGCCGACGCACCAGTCCCAGTCCTCCTCGCTGGTGTCGAGGATGGACTTCTCGAGCCAGACGCCGGCCGAGTTGACGAGGATGTCGAGGCCGCCGAAGCGCGCGACGGTCTCCGCGACCAGGCGGTCGCAGTCGGCGACGACGGAGACGTCGCCCAGCACGACCGCATGCTCGCGACCGTGCCCATGCTCGCGCGCGCGGGCGGCCGCCCGCGCGGAGACCGCCTCCGCCTTCGCCGCGTCCCGGGCACCGATGGCAATACTCACGCCTTCTTCGGCCAACCGGTAGACGATCGCCTCGCCGAGGCCCGACGAGCCGCCGGTGACGAGGGCCACCTTGCCGTTCAGTCCACGCATCGGTCTCTCCTTCATACCGCGCTGTAGCCGCCGTCCACCGGCAGGAGCACGCCGGTGAGGAAGCTCGCGTCGTCGCCGGCCAGGTAGGCGACCGCCGCGGCCGCCTCGGAGGGCAGACCGATGCGGCCGATGGGGTGCGCCTCGTTGAGGATCTCCCGGTACGAGTCCGGTGTCATGCCGATCTGGTACGACTCCTTGACGAAGAGCGGCGTGTCGATCTCGCCGCAGCAGATCGCGTTGACGCGGATGCCGCGGACGGCGTAGTCGAGCGCCATGGCCTTGGTGAGCTGCGCGACGCCTCCCTTGCTCGCGCAGTAGGCGGCGCTGCTGTGATCGCCCAC